>Ga0256845_1000030_pt1 | contig 115925 bp, 93 predicted proteins | sample RiftiametaG_FD_189101 | JGI IMG/M metagenome (GOLD analysis project Ga0256845, IMG submission 189101) | Tube worm associated microbial communities from hydrothermal vent at the East Pacific Rise, Pacific Ocean - Riftia | ecosystem: Host-associated > Annelida > Integument > Unclassified ...
AATAGAGTAAAAGCATCAAAAAAACAACTGGTTTCAGAGTAAAAAACAGTTATTTCAACTAAATAATTGAAAAATAAGACAAAAAATAGCTCGTAAATTTATTTGCCACCTTTTGCAACGGTCTTGAAATATGATTTTTGTTGTGTACTTAAAGCTTTTGAATGAGCAACGTGAGAAGGTAAAATAATAAGAGCTTCTATTAACGATACGGTTAATGTTAAAATTACAACCACTGCAACTTCTCCAAAAAATTCTCCTACTCTTCCTTCTAAAAAGAAGAAAGTGGAAAAGGCAACAATTGTTGTTAAAATTGCTGAAGTAATAGCCGGTAAGACTTCCAATGTTCCATCAATAGCAGACTGAACAGGTGTTTTTCCTTTTTCGTAATGATGGTAAATGTTTTCTGCAATTACAATTCCATCATCAACTAAAATTCCAATAACGATAATCATTCCAAAAAGAGATAATACGTTAATGGTAACACCAAAATAGCTAGCAAAAATAAACATTCCTAAAAATGAGATAGGCAACCCAAAAGCCACCCAAAATGCTAATCGTGGTTTTAAAAATAAGGCTAAAAAGAATAAGACTAAAGCCATTCCTTGTAGCGCGTTTTTAGTTAGTAACTCGGTTCTTTCTACAATAACTTGCGATGAATCTTTTGTAACATCTAGTTTTACATTATGATGAGAAGAATTGTATTCTTCGATGTATTTTATGGTGTTGGCAGCAACGGTTACTAAATCTTCACTATTAGTAGTGTTTACTTGAAATTTAACAGAAGTTTTTCCGTTGTAATAAGACCTGTTAGGGCTTTCTGCCCATTTATCGTTAATGGAGGCAATGTCTTTTAAGTACACTTTTTCTCCAGAATTAAGAGCTTTTATCACTACATAATCTAACTCTCTTCCGTAGTAAGATCTATTTTTTACACGGATTAAAAATTCTTCTTCAGGTGTTTTTATTGATCCTCCAGAGGTTAAAATGTTGTTTGCTGATATGGCATTAGAAACTTCTTGAAAGGTAAGGTTGTATGCTCTCAGTTTATTTTCATTTACTGCGATCTCAATTTCTTCATCGGGAAACCCAGACATTTCTACCTGAGAAATTCCATCAATAGCTCTAATTTCTGCTTCAATCTCTCTGCCCATTTCTTTTAAAGAACGTAGTGAAACATTTTCGCCACTTAACACAAAAGAGACTGCTTCGGTTCTAAAAATTTCTTTTGAAATAATAGGAGGCTCCATTCCTATAGGAAATGAAGGAACTTTGTCTACTGCATTTTTTATATCATCCAAAATGATAGAAACATCATACCCTTTTAAAACTTCAATTTTAATGTTAGCAAAATTTTCGCTTGAGGTTGAGGTAAATCGATCAACCCCAACTAAACCTTTTAAATTGTCTTCAATTTTTAAAACAATTCCTTCTTCCATTTCTGCAGGAGAGGCTCCAGGGTAGTTAACCGTAATGTTAATGTTCCGAGATTCATTTAAAGGAAAGTAGGATGATTTAAGAGAGGAAACACCCATTAAACCTAGCAAAACAAATCCTACAATAACTACGGAGACTACAACAGGGTATTTTATGAAGTGAACAATTATTTTTCTCATGGCCTTAATCCTATTTTTTTAAGGTAACCTTCATTCCGCTATATGCTCCTGGAATAGGTTTGTAAAGTAGGTTTTCTCCATCTTTTACTCCTTGAACGATGACTGTGCTTTTCGTTTTATGAATAATATTTACCGTTATTAATTGTAATAAAGAATCAGAATTAACAGCATACATTTTGTTTTCATCAATCAATAGGTTTCGTGAAATTTCAATTGCATTTAATTTTTCTTGCCCAGCAATTGTTGCCTGCATATACATCCCTTCTTTTAAATTATTTCCGTGTACAGTAACAAAAACTTGAACAGTTTGTGTTGCGGTGTTTACTTTTCCATTTATTCTTGATACCGATCCTTTCCATGTTTGTGAAGCGTCTTCAGGAAGGATAATAGTAACTTCTTTGCCAATTTTAATAGTATTTATTAACGCTTTACTAATAGCCAATTCTAATTCATATTCAGAAGGGTTGATGTACTCCCCTAATTTTTGGCCGTTTCTAACTAATGACCCTGGAGTAACTAATGCTTCGGTTAAAATTCCATTAAAAGGAGCGGTAAGGGTATATTTTTGATAAATAATTTCAAGATTTTTTGTTTTGTAATAGGTAGTGTAAATATTCTTTCCTGTTAAAAATAATTTTTCTTTATCTGATGATACTTCAGGAAGAGATGGGATAGATTTGTTTATATCAACACCTTTGAGATATTGATCCCATTTATTATAAACGTTAGGATAGTCTAATTTAATATCAGGTAAAATACTGGCAATTAAATTTTGAAAAACGCTTTTTTGAGCTTGCAGATTAGCATAGTAGTCATCACTTTTAATCTTTACTAAAACCTCACCTTTTTTAAAAGAAATTCCTGCTTTAAATTCTTTATTAGTAGAATGCATAACCCCTTGTACTTCAGAAAATAAATCAACTTTGTACTTTGCTGAAAGACTACCCGTTTCATCAATGGTTATATGTATAATTTCATTTTCTGCTTTTACAACAAATGCAGTTGGTATGTTAACCGTTGTTTGTGGTTTGTTTTTCTTTTTATTGCTAATGATTTTCTTTGCAACAAAAAATGCTCCAACAACCAATAGTATAGCAATTAACTTAGTAATGTATGGCCTCATAATTTAATATTTCACATCTCCCGAAAGGGTTTTTAAGAAAGCAACCATATTTGCTGTTTCTTCATTTGTAAGCGTTTTGTTCAGCTGTAAAAGTGCCATCATGGTTACTGCTTTATCTAACTCTTTAACACTGCCATCATGAAAATAAGGAGCAGTTTTCTCAATATTTCTTAATGAAGGAACTTTAAAAAAGTATTTATCGGCCTCATTTTGAGTAACTTCAAAACGACCTTCATCAATTTTTTTACTCACCGTTAATTCCCAATATTTACCATAAATACCAAATTTTTGGTACATCTGTCCGCCAAAAGTATTGCCCATATGGCAAGAAATACAACCTGTACTAATAAATGTTTCTAATCCTTTTTGTTCTTGCTCTGATAAAGCTGTTGCATCACCATTTACAAAATCATCAAATTTAGATGGCGTAATTAGTGTTCTTTCAAAAGCACCAATTGCCAATTCAATGTTTCTATAACTTAATGCATCATCATCATTTGGAAATGCAGTGCTAAATAATTCAGGGTATTCTTCAATTTTTGATAAACGTTCTATAACAGCCTCTTTACTTGGCATAGCCATTTCTACAGGGTTTAAAATTGGTCCGCCAGCTTGTTCTTCAACATCTATAGCTCTTCCATCCCAAAATTGAGCCATGTGTAAAGCTGCATTTAAAGTAGTTGGTGCATTTCTACCACCAAAAGAACCTTTATCATTGCCAGGAGAAAAAGGTAGATTATCTACTCCTGTTCCATTTTCTAAGTTATGACAAGAATTACAGCTAATGGTATTATCTTTTGATAAGCGATTATCAAAATATAATTTTTTACCTAAAGCAATTTTTTCGTCAGATAACTGATATTCTTCTGTGGCGGCATTTGTTGGTAAAATACCAAACATTGCTGCTGCTTGTTCTTGTAAAGGGGTTAGCGTAGCTTCAACTTCTTTTGTTTCTTCAATGGGTGTTGGGGTAGTTTTTTCTTCAGTATTATTACAGGCAAATAATGTTGCTATGGGTATTAAGTAGAATAGTTTAGTTTTCATCTGTTTTATTTTTTGAAGTGTTAAATTTTTCATTGGCATAGTCGCCAACAAACCAACCCATAAGAGCTCCGTAAGCTGTTGTTCTGTACCAAACAGATGTTATGGCACAAGTGCCACTTTCACAACCTACAAAATTCCAATACAGCCAACCTGCTACTGCACCAATTAGTGTAGTTAAAAGTGCTAATTTTTTTTGAAGAATCCAATTTTTAATTTTCATGAGTAGATTCTTTAGGCGCTTCAGGGTTAATTTCGCAATTACCAGAAGCACAGCCTCCACACCCTAAATTAAAAATAGCTTGTACTAAAAATAACCCTCCAAAAAAGAGCATTAAATAGTCCATTTGCTTAATTCCTCCATATACAACGTAACCTCCAATTAAAAGCCTGACAATTCTTAGCCATCCCCAATTGTTTAATAATCTATCTTTCATCTATCTAATTTTAAGCAAAATTATTCCAAGGTCCACCATTATGAACGTTTTCTATTCCATGACGTTTTAACATACTTGTTGCTCTTCCGCTTCTCATTCCTGACCTGCAACACAACACAATAGGTTTGCCAATTTTTTCTAAATTTTTCACCTTGTGCATTATCTTATCCAATGGTACATTCTTTGATCCTGGAGCATTTCCTATAGCAAATTCACCGGGAGTTCTTACATCAATAAGTACAGCACCATTTTCTAATAATTCGTGACAATCTACTTTTGGACCAAGTCCAAATAGTTTTCTTAATATGCTCATAGGCTAGTATTTTAGTTCGTGAAAACTACAAGGGATAGTAAAACTAATTATATCCCTTGTAGTTGTTGGTTTATATCAATTCTTTATTGATAACTTCTGTTAATGCTTCTTTTGGTAAAGCACCTGCTTGCATCATTGGTTGTTTATCCATAGGGATAAATAGCATACTTGGTATACTTCTGATATTAAAAGCACCAGATAATTCTTGTTCAACTTCTGTATCAACTTTATAGATAATAACTTTATCTTTAAATTCATCAGAAAGCTCTTCTAAAATTGGAGCTACCATTTTACATGGTCCACACCAATCTGCATAAAAATCAATAATTGCAGGAAGTGTTCCTTTATATTTCCACTCTTTTTCTGCTGTATAATCAAAAATGTCTTTTTTAAACATTTCTGTTGTTAATTTAACTGTAGGCATAATTTTAAGTTTTTATAGTTAATAACGGTTCTCTCTTGGAGAAGAGGGCTGGAGAGATTGGTTTTCAACCCCTCTAACTCTTTTCTCCAAAGTAGAACTCAAACTCTTTTTGTTTTACATTCTCATTTGTACCATGTTCCATGGGCCACCGTTGTAAAGGTCTTCTAGTCCATTAGCTTCTAAAAAATGACATGCTTGTCCGCTTCTGTTACCAGAAACACAACATAAAACGATTGGTTTTTTCATGTTTTTAAATTCCTCAATTTTATGTGGAACTTGGTCTAAAGGAATGTTAATTGATCCTTCTATTGCTCCCATAGCAAACTCACCAGGGCTTCTTACATCCACAATTGTTGCTTGGTTTACATCTATATCTTCGTAACTCATCTTTTAATTTTTTGTTTGTCTTAACTCTTTTTGTCTTAACTCTTATAATCTATTATAACATAGTTGTCGGACAAATCCAATCTGAAGTTTTAATGTTTTCACATTGTTTAATATCATCAAAACCTCCATCAATATTAATAAGATCTGTAAATCCTAAATTTCTTAAAATAGAAATGGTAATTACAGAGCGATAACCTCCAGCACAATGTACATAGTAACCCTTAGTTCTGTCTAAGTTTTTATAACCAGTAAAGATTGAGTCTAAAGGCTCGTTGTGCATTTTATCATGAATAATATGCTCAGAAAAGTGTTCTGATTTTCTTCTAACATCTAAAATTTCAACTTCATGATTAGCAATGTTTTCTCCAAACTCTTTAGGGTTCATGTTCATGATTGCATCAACTTCTTCACCTGCGTGTTCCCATGCTTTAACACCACCTTTTAAAAATCCTTTTACATTATCATATCCAACTCTTGACAATCTAATAATAGCTTCTTCTTCTCTTCCTTCAGGACAAACCAATAAAATTGGAGTGTTTAAGTCTTCTACTAAAGTTCCAACCCATGAAGCAAAAGTTCCGTCTAATCCAAAAAATACAGAACCTTTAATGTGTTCAACTACAAAGTTGTGCTCGTGTCTAACATCAATTATTTGTGCTTTTTCATCTTTTAAGTAAGCTTTAAATTCATCAACAGAAAGTGGAGTATTAGAATCTGACATAATATCTTTATAACTCTTATTGATCCCTTTGTTCATTCCCGCATTTTTTGGGAAATATTGAGGAGGAGTAGCTAAACCATCAGTAACTTCTGCAACATATTCTTCTTTGGTCATATCAGCTCTTAACGCATAATTTACCTCTTTCTGATGTCCTAAAGTATCGTAAGTTTCTTCACTCATATTTTTACCACAAGATGATCCTGCACCGTGATTTGGATATACAATAATGTCATCCGGTAAAGTCATAATTTTATTACGTAAAGAATCGTAACCATGACCAGCTAAATCAGCTTCAGTTAAATCAGATTTAACAGCTAAATCAGGTCTTCCTACATCACCAATAAATAAAACATCACCAGTAAATACATAAGGAGTCTCTCCTTCAGCATCTACTAAAAGTAAAGAGATAGATTCCATTGTATGACCAGGAGTATGTAATAATTTTAAAGTAATATCTCCTATTTTAAACTCTTCATTATCTGTAGCTTCATGAAAATCAAATTCTGCTGTTGCTCCAGGTCCAAAAACAATAGTAGCACCAGTTTCTCTAGCTAAATCAACATGTCCAGAAACAAAATCTGCATGAAAATGCGTTAAGAATATATACTTAATTTTTGCACCTCTACTACGTGCTTTTTCAATATAAGGAGTTGTTTCTCTTAATGGATCAATTACCACTGCTTCTCCGTTTGATTCAACATAGTAAGCCATTTCTGCTAAACAGCTTGTAAACATTTGTTCTACGTACATAATTTATTGTTTTAAGATTGATTTTTATTGTGTTGTTATAATATTGTTTCTTTTATTAAAATGAAGACCCCCATTACTAATACAAAGTAGCCGAAGCCTTTTTTTAGTTTTGATCCATCTATTTTTTTTGATAAGATAGAGCCTATAAAAATTCCTGATCCTGCTAAAGCCGTAAAAGGAATTAATAATTCCCAATCCATTGTTACATTTCCTACGCTACCTAAAAAGCCAAAAAAGGAATTCATGGTAATAATGGCTAGCGAAGTTCCAACGGCTGTTTTCATATTGAGGTTTCCTATTTTTATTAATGCGGGGATAATCATAAAGCCACCACCTGCACCAACTAAACCTGTAACTCCTCCTATCCCAAAACCGCCAAAAAAGTTAGTAATGTGATTTTTCTTACTTAGTTCATCTTCAACTTCTACAGTTGCAGCTCTTCCTTTTATCATAATAATTGCTGCAATTATCATAATAATAGAAAATATACCCATAATAAAAATTCGTTTACTTAGCTCAAAATTTCCAACGGTAAAGATGTTATCTGGTATGGCAGGAACTAAAAATTTGCGGGTAATAAAAATGGCTATTATCGTTGGAATACCAAATATAAAGGCTGTTTTAAAATCTACTTCTTTATTTTTTGCTTTTAAGATTACTCCAATAAAACTCGAAAATCCAACAACAAATAAAGAATAAGCGGGAGCAGTTTCTGCGGCCTCAATTCCTAAGATGTAAACTAGAATGGGTACTGTTAAAATAGAGCCACCACCACCAATTAACCCTAATGAAAGGCCAATTAAAATTGCAAATATGTATCCTAAAATTTCCACAGGTATAATTTATTTAGCTTCTATTTGACATTGCTCAATACATGAAACGATTTGTGCCAATCGCTCATATTTTAATGAGTAGATACAGTTTTTTCCACATCGTTCTGAAATTACAACACCTTTATTTTTTAAGATACTTAAATGGTGAGATGCAACTGCTTGTTCAATTTTAAGTGTTTCGTAGATGTCGGTTACACAAAGCTCTTTTTTATCATCTAACATACCTACAATAGCAATCCTTATTGGATGAGCAATGGCTTTTAACATTTCTGAAGCCGCTTCTAATTTTTCTAATTCTATCATAATATATACATATCTATATTTGTTGATGCAAAAGTATATAAAAAACTATATATGTTCCTAATTTTATTTAGAATAATTTTAAATTATGTACATTTACGCTATAAAATAAAGGCATGGAGAAGATAAAAAATTACATTAACGGAGAGCTAATTGCACCAATTAAAGGTGAATATATAGATAATTTTAATCCATCTAAAGGAGAAGTTTACTCGTTAATACCAGATTCTGACGAGCAAGATGTGGATTTGGCAACAAAAGCTGCTCAAGCTGCATTTCCTGCCTGGAGTAAAACTCCTAAAGAGGAACGCGCTAGAATTTTACAAAAATTAGCTCGCTTAATTGAGGAGAATTTAGATCGTTTAGCAGAAGCAGAGTCTCGCGATAATGGTAAGCCTTTAAAGTTGGCTAAAAGTGTTGATATCCCGAGAGCGGCAGCTAACTTTAACTTTTATGCAACTGGTGTTTTACATTACGCATCAGAATCTCACGCTATGGAAGATATGGCAATAAACTATACCTTACGTGAGCCTATTGGTGTTTGTGGTTGTATTTCGCCATGGAACTTACCTTTATATTTATTTACTTGGAAAATTGCTCCTGCTTTGGCTATTGGAAATACTGTTGTAGCAAAACCATCTGAGGTAACTCCTTTTACAGCTTATCTATTATCTGAATTGTGTATAGAAGCTGGTTTGCCTAAAGGTGTGCTAAACATTGTGCATGGTTTAGGTCATAAAGTAGGTGCTGCAATTACCAAGCATACTGATATTCCTGTAATCTCTTTTACTGGAGGTACAATAACAGGTGCAGAAATTATGCGTACTGCCGGACCAATGTTTAAAAAGTTGAGTTTAGAGTTAGGAGGTAAAAATCCTAACATTATTTTTGATGATTGTGATTTTGATAAGGCTTTAAAAACATCTGTTCATTCTTCTTTTGCCAATCAAGGACAAATTTGCCTGTGTGGATCACGAATATTTGTACAGCGTGGTATTTATGAGAAATTTAAAACCGAGTTTGTTGCCAAAGTAAAAAAGCTAAAAGTGGGCAACCCTTTTGATGCAGATAGTAACTTAGGCGCTGTAGTTTCTAAACCTCATATGGAAAAAGTATTGAGTTATGTGAAGATTGCTGAAGAAGAAGGGGGGACGGTTTTAACTGGCGGACATCAAGTACATTTGGAAGGTGAAGTTGCTAATGGCTATTACATTGCACCAACTGTAATTGAAGGATTAACGTTTGATTGCAGAACCAACCAAGAAGAAATTTTTGGGCCTGTAGTTACCATTATGCCTTTTGATACCGAAGAAGAAGTATTAATGATGGCAAACAGCACCAAATATGGATTAGCTTCTACCGTTTGGACAGAAAATTTAACTCGAGCACATAATGTTGCTGCAAAACTTCATACAGGTATTGTTTGGGTAAATTGTTGGTTGGTAAGAGATTTAAGAACGCCTTTTGGAGGTGTTAAAAATTCGGGTGTTGGTAGAGAAGGCGGTTTTCATGCTTTTGACTTTTTTACAGAACCTAAAAATGTATGTATTAAACTATAAGATTATGATGATGAAATTTACTTATTTAATTATTTGCTCAAGCTTACTGTTTTCTTGTGCTAACAACGAGTCTGAAGAAATAGCTGTAAAAGAAGAAGAACAATTTATAATTGCTGAAGAGGAGCCTGTTCATGAACATACTGCTGAAGAAGCTATTGTTTTAGATAATGGTGAAAAGTGGGTAGTTGTACCTGAAATGCTTGCTTTTATTAGAACAATGGAAAAGGCAGTGGCAGATTTTTCTGAAAACAAACGACCAACAACTGAAGATTATACTGCTTTGGCAGTATTGTTAGATGAAAATATTAGAGAGCTAACTTCTAACTGTACAATGGAGGGGCAAGCACATGATGAACTACACAAATGGCTAGTTCCTTTTATAGAGTTATCTGAGAATTTTGATGTAGCAGAAGGTGTTGAAGAGCAAGAAGCTATTTATAAAGAATTTAGAGCATCTTTTATTAATTTTAATATTTTTTTTAACTAAAAATAAACTATCGATGGTAGAACAAATTAAAACATACAAAAATAATGTATTAGCATTAGAGGTAATTAATGGTTTTACAGAAGCTGATGAGCAATTTTGTCAGAAATTGTTTGCAGCAAAAAGAGAGCAAGGGTTTGAGCAAATTAATATATTGATTAAGCTAGATGAAATGAAAATGGAAAATACAAGCATCAAAGCTTTTTTTGAAGATGCTGTATGGGCTTTACGTAACTATAAAAATATGGGGCATATTGCCATTGTTGCCCATAGTAATGTATTAAAATTTATGGTGCCCTTTGATAATGTGTTTTTTCAGCGATCTAGTGTTGGTAGAGAAGAGCGTTATTTTGATATTTCTCAATTAGATAAAGCTTTTGCTTTTGTAGAAGGTTAAGATTGATTCACCTATTAATAATATAAAGTTTAGTTATGAAAATAATATTGTCAACATTATTTATTCTTAATGTTTTTTTTGCAAAAGCACAAACATTAAATTATGCTATAAGTACTTCAAAAAATCAGATAGGACACTTAGAAGTAACTAAAAAGAAAAAAGGCGACTTATTGCTGGTTAGTGTTGAGAGCGCTGTTAAAGTGAAACTATTTGTTGAGGTAGAATTAAATTATAAGCTAAATACAATATTTAAGAATGGGGTATTAATTTATAGTTCATCTACAACTTATGTAAATGGTAAAATTCATGAATCGAGTAAAATTGAGAAAAAAGAGGGGTATTATAAATTAACTAAGAATGGGCATGAATCTCGATATTTAGATAAAATATATTACACAGGTGCTTCTTTATATTTCTCTGAACCAAAAAATATTACACATGTTTTTTCAGAATTTGAAATTATTAATCAAACAATAAAAAAGATTAGTACAAATGAGTATGAATTAACAAACCCCTCTAATAATCAAGTAAACACTTACAGCTATACTAATGGGGTTTTAAAATCTGCTATTATTCCTCATTCTATGGTTACTTTTTACATCACAAGAGAACATCATTAATTTTGACTACCTTCTGATAAGGTGCGAAAAAGTAACCTAGAATAATAATAAAAAAATGAAAGTAAAAGTTAAGAAGTTAGGAACGTTGGCTTCCACTGCAATTTGTGGTAATGATATTAGTTCCTCCGTTCTTTATGTATCGGCTCTTTCCATTGCGTTTGCTGGTCAATATGCATGGATTACATTACTTATTGTTTCTGTAGTATTATTTTTCTATCGTAAAATTTATGGTGAAGTTGTAGGGGGCTTACCTTTAAATGGAGGGGCGTATAACGCATTGTTAAACACCTCAAGTAAAATGATAGCTTCTTTTGCGGCTACACTTACTATTTTGTCATACATGGCAACAGCCGTAATTTCTGCCAACGAAGCAATTCATTACCTACATCATACGATACCAGTTTTGCCTATTATTATAACAACAATTGTGTTGCTAAGTTTCTTTGCAATATTAACTATTGTTGGTATAACTGAATCATCAAAAGTAGCGATAGGCATCTTTTTATTCCATCTTGTTTCTTTGGCATTATTAAGTGGATTAATATTTTACTTTTTGATAAATAATGGCTTGGGAACGTTGTTTGAGAATTGGAGTATTCCAATAGAAGGAGGAAGTATAACTAATGCAATATTTTTCGGGTTTGCCGCATCAATGTTGGGCGTTTCAGGATTTGAAAGTTCTGCTAATTTTGTAGAAGAACAGCAGCCGGGTGTTTTTCCAAAAACACTTAAAAATATGTGGATTATTGTAAGTGTAATTAACCCTTTAATGGCAATTTTTGCATTATCTTTATTTGCGCTTCCAGTATTACAGGGAGATTCTTATCAAAACACATTATTGGTTCAAATGGCAGATCATGTTGGAGGTAGCTGGATGGCAACCTTAATATCTGTAGATGCTTTTTTAGTGTTGAGTGGAGCTGTTTTAACAAGCTTTGTTGGTGTTTCTGGATTGTTGGAACGTATGGCTTTAGATAGAGTGTTGCCTCCGTTTTTCTTAAAGAAAAACAAAAAAGGTAGTTCGTATCGTATTATTATCATTTTCTTTTTATTAACGGTTTCGGTATTATTAATAACTAAAGGAAATGTAAAACTTTTAGCAGGAGTTTATACAATCTCATTTTTATCTGTTATGATTTTGTTTGGAATAGGAAATGTTTTATTGAAGGTAAAAAGAAAATCACTTCCACGACCAGAAAAAGCATCGTGGTTTGCACTGTTTATAGCTATTGGAGCTGTAATTTTTGCCCTGTTAGGAAATATATTGATGGTTCCTAAAGACGGGCAGCCTAGTAATTTTCTAGTCTTTTTAGATTATTTTATTCCGTTTATCATTTTTATTATGATAATGCTAAATAGAACGAGTTTATTAAAATTATTCTTACGCATAATGCACGCTTTAATTGACCCTATTAACACGATCGCATCTAAAATAGATCACAAAGTATTGGCTACAATTGCTACAATTAATAAACAAGAATTTGTGTTTTTTACTAAAGAAGTAAATATTGCAGCATTAAATAATGTTATGCTTTACATTATGAATAATGAACACACTAAAAAGATTAAAATAGTAGTAGCAGGACAGGAAGATGTTGATAAAAGAATATATCGAGAGATAGATTTTTTAGATAGAGAATATCCATCTATTAAGATAGATTTTATTGTGGAACCTGAGAAGTTTAGTCCGAAGTTAGTTGAAAAGCTATCGAAAAAATGGGGTATTCCAGTAAACTTTATGTTTATTGGCTCTCCAGGAGAAGATTTTCCGTTTAAAATTGAACAATTTGGAGGCGTAAGGCTTATTGTTTAAGGTTTAAACAACAGACTATCTTTTTAATAAATATAACTCATAAGAATAAACATAATAATGTAGTTTTGACTTTTATTAAAAAGGATCATTCTTTAAATTAAAATAATAATAAATGGAAAATTGGTTAACCTTTTCTTTAACAGTTTTTACAGGCTTTTTTGCAATTATGAATCCAATTGCCAATGTCCCTATTTTTTTAGCTTTAGTTGGAGAAAGTGATAAGGCTACTAAGAAAGAGATTAGTAAAAAAGCAACTATCATCGCTTTTTTTATTGTTTTAACGTTTGTTGTTTTAGGTAAATTTATTTTTGAATTGTTTGGAATTAGTATTCCTGCATTTAAAATAACGGGAGGGATTTTAATTTTTTATGTTGGGTTTGAAATGTTGCAGTCAAAAAAGCCAAGTGTTAAAAATATGCAAGGAGGACCAATTGATACTGATATTGCTGTTTCTCCTTTGGCAATTCCTATTTTAGCAGGACCAGGAACTATTGTAACGGCAATGAACTTTGTATCCAATACGGAATATATACATATGGCAATAGTTGCTTTTATTTTTGCAATTATGTGTTTCATCACTTATTTAATTTTTAATTTAAGTGATTTTTTTGTGAAAAAAGTAGGGAACAATATTATTACGATAATAGGTAAAATTATGGGGCTTATTATCGCAATTATTGGAACAAATATGGTGATTCAAGGAATTAAAATTGCTTTTAATCTTTAATTATATTCTAAAAAGAATATCCAACATTTAAACCTGCATAACGATGAATAACAGCATTGTTAAAATCGGTTGAGTTAAACTTAACCATATATCGAAAAGAAAACCTTTTGTAATAGGTGTTCACTCCCATTCTAAATTGATATTGACGAGAAATCGTTTCGTTGTTTGATATCGCATTTGGATCATCATTAAATAAGCCTCCTTCTAATGTTGCATCGTAAAAAACACCTTGTAGATTTGCTTCAAAAAGCCATTCCCAAACTAACTGTTTGCCTATTTTATTAGGAAGAGTTGCATCTTTTAAAAAGTTGTTTTTATTGCCCCATTTAGTTATTAACCCAATTTGCACTCTGTTAGTAAGCGTTCCTACTCTTGCTGCAGTAAAGGGAACAAAATGGGAGGCTATCCAATCATTAAAAAAACCTTTTTCTATCCTAAATTGGTAATCAATTAAAAAAGCATTTTCCAATTGATTATCCCAACCTACAGGCGTTACAGAACCAATAAGACTATGAATAAAGGTTTGAACCTCTTCTCCTTTAGCCGCTTCGCCCATTACTCCAATTCCAATTTCATTAGATAGCTTTAAATGGTTTTTTGGAACGATTAATACCGAAAAGTTAGTTAGCAGTAAATAAGCAGAATAAGGGCGATCATGATCAATACTGTTGGGTTCTCCTATTGAATAAGGGGTAAATATACGTTGCTGAAAACCGAAGCCACTAAAGGTATAATTTTCAGAATTTTTTGATTTTAAAAGAAATTGTGCAGGAGTTTTCTTGAGGTTATTATTGGTGTAAGATAATGCTAAACCTGCTGTGTAGTAGTTATCACTCCTAAAGAGCACATCATTTTCGGTTTCAAAAATTAAACGGTTATTTTTTTCTGATAAATTAATAGCAGTTTCTGTTCGTTGGGCAACAACAAAAATGCTCCATATCAAAAAGAAAAAGGATATAACCTGCTTTTTAAAACTCATTAATTATAATTATTGAGCAAATTTAGAGATTAGTTTTGAGCATAAAAAACATAAATAGCAGTAAAAATAAAGTAACTAATTATTTGATTATCAGTTAGTAGTAAAATAATCTTTGGAGTTCCAAAAAGTTATCTTACTTTTGTTAACCAAATGGTTAAACTTTATGGTTAAGAAAAAAGATAATACAACGGAAACAGAAATACTAGAAGCTGCAAAAAGAATATTTCAGCGAAAAGGTTTATTTGGTGCTCGTATGCAAGAAATTGCAAATGAAGCAGGAATAAATAAAGCTTTATTACACTATTATTATAGAAGTAAACAATTGCTTTTTGAAGCAGTGTTTAAACAAGCTTTTAATTTAATGGGGCCGAAATTAAATGAGGTGTTAAATGCTGATTTAGGATTAGAAGAAAAGATTAGAGCATTTACTAGCAACTATATTTCGTTTGTAATCAAGCATCCATACTTGCCCAATTTTATTATACAAGAGCTAAATAGTAATCCAGAGTTTGTAGAGAAATTAGTAGCAGAGAAAAATTTTCCGAACATTTCTAAATTTAAAACTCAAGTGGATGAATTGGTTGCTGCAAAAAAAATAAGACCAATTTCTCCTGAACAATTATTTATCAATGTAATGGCATTAAATATCTTCCCCTTTATTGGAGCTCCTTTATTAAAAGGATTCACCAATATGGATGATGAAAATTATACTCAATTATTAGAAGATAGAAAAACACAAGCCGCAGATTTTATTATTAATGCAATAACTCTTTAATTATGAAAAAAATAATAACACTATTCATTCTATTTGTTTCACTTGGTGCTTATGCTCAAGAAGAATTAACATTAGATAAATGCTATGAATTGGTAAACATCAATTATCCTTTAGCAAAACAAAAAGCAATGTTAACTCAGAAAAATGAGTTAGAATTATCAGTAATAAACAAGGGTAAATTACCAACAGTAGATTTTTCAGCTCAGGCAAGTTACCAATCAGATGTAACTGAAGTTCCGGTAAATAACCCACTAGTAAGTATAGAGCCACCAAATAATGATCAGTATAAAGCCACGCTAACAGTTAATCAATTAATTTATGGCGGAGGTATGGTAAATAGTGCTGCAGAAGTAAAAAGTAATGAACTTAAAACTCAACAAAAACAATTAGAGGTGTCATTGTATCAATTAAAAAAGCAAGTCAATCAATTGTATTTTTCTATCCTTTTGATGCAAGAAAAAAGATCAGTTTTAGATGCCAATAAAAAGAAATTAGAGGCCAAATTAATAGAGGTTCGTTCGGCAATTAAATATGGAGCAGCTTTGGCTTCTTCAGATAATATTTTAGAAGCAGAATTATTGAAAGTTGACCAATTGATTATTGAAATTGATCAAAACAAAAAAACATTGATGGCTACCTTATCACAATTAATAGGACAAGAAATTTCAAATTCAGCAGCTTTAGCAAATCCTGAAATTAGCGCAACAATTAGTAACGATTTATCTCGCCCAGAAATGGAGTTGTTTGAATTGCAAAAGCAACAAATATTATCGTCAGAACAATTATTATCTAAAAATAAAGGACCTAAACTATTTGGTTTTGCAAATGGAGGTATTGGTAATCCTGGTTTAAATTTCTTAGATAATTCTTTTCAACCATTTTACATGGTGGGATTAAAGTTTAATTGGAATATTTTAGATTGGAATACCACTAAAAAGCAACGTATGGCAATGTTGGTAAACAAAGATATTATTGATAATCAAAAAGAAGTTTTTAAGTTCAATACCAATATTGAATTAACACAACAACAATCCGAAATGGAAAAAATCAATGCTTTTATTGCTTCTGATAAAACAATTATTGAATTGCGTAAAAAGATATTAAAATCTGCCGATGCACAATTAAAAAACGGAGTGATTACCTCTTCGGCATATATTACAGAGGTAACGAACTTGTATGAAGCTGAAAATAATTTAAAAACACATGAAATTCAACTGCTTTTAGCAAAAGCAAATTATAATACAACACAAGGAAATTAATTATTTAGAACAATAGATTTAAAGAGATAACGATATGAAACAAAAAATAAAAATAATACTAGGGCTTGCTTTTTTTACAACGGTATTGGCTTCTTGTAATTCAGGAAATGATAAAGCTGATGGTTATGGAAATTTCGAAGCTACAGCAACAGTTGTTGCTGCAGAAAGTAATGGAAAATTGCTTGCCTTTAATGTAGAAGAAGGTATGGATTTGAAAAAGGATTTTGTGATTGGATATATTGATACCATTCAACTTTCGTTAAAAAAAGAGCAAATTATTGCTTCTAAAAATGTAGTGAGTGCAAAATCTGAAGGGGTTTTGTCTCAAATAAGTGTGTTAAAAGCACAATTAAAAACAGCTAAGATTTCTAAAAAAAGAATAGAAAACATGATGAAGGAGCAGGCTGCTACTCAAAAACAATTAGATGATGTAAATGGACAGATTGATGTAATACACCAACAAATACGAAGTATTGAAATTCAAAATGCATCGGTAATGAATGAGTTAAAAAGCTTAGATGCTCAACAAAAACAGCTAGAAGATCAAATTGTTAAAAGCACAATTATAAATCCAGTACATGGAACGGTATTAGTAAAATATGTAGAGCCTTTTGAGGTAGCTAATTTTGGAAAACCGCTGTATAAAATTGCAGATTTAAGTAGTATGCAATTACGAGTTTTTGTAAGCGAAACACAATTATCAAGTATTAAAATTGGACAAAAAGTAACAGTAAAAGTTGATGGTGTGGAAGAAATGAAAAGCTATGAAGGAGCAATTACTTGGATTGCTGCAGAAGCAGAGTTTACTCCAAAAATTATACAAACAAAAGAAGAGCGTGTAAACTTAGTTTATGCAGTAAAAGTCGAAGTGAAAAATGACGGAGGATTAAAAATTGGAATGCCTGCTGAGATGTGGATTGCTAATGGAGACCTTAAATAATATGACATAAGATTTTAAGAAAAACTGTCAGTTCGAGTGCCCCGAATTTTCTTCGGGATGTATCGAGAACAAATGAGTAAGAATAAAACTGAAAAAAATGAAAACACTAAAAAGGATAGCAGCAATATTAGCTTTGTTTATAGGTGCAATGTCCGTATTTGCAGGTACAAAAGTACTGTTAGGAGTTGATGCTAAAGATTACCATGTAATGGTTGGTTTAGTAACATACAATGTGATATTTGGACTAATATCTATTACTACAGCTTTCTTTTTGTGGACAGAAAATAAATTAGGAAAAGTATTGATGAGTTTGGTGTTGGCAGCACATTTAATCACCTTAATTTACATCACTAACTTTAGTGATAATGCAGCTACAGAAAGTAAAATGGCAATGCTTTTTAGAGTAACTATTTGGGTAATTATTTCAGTTCTATATGTTGTAATTCCTAAATTTTTAAAAAAATAACCCTTTAAAATGAACAAGATGAATATACTAGAAACAATAAGTTTTACAGCAGATAAACCTACAATATTAGCAGTAAGAAAAACCAATAATATTAATGTTATTGCTGTTGGTTTACTTCAAAATCAATTATTAAAAAAACATAAAACAAGTATTCCTACAATGCTGTTAGTATTAAAAGGAAATGTTGAGTTTACTATTGAAGGTGAAGTCATTGCTTTGAAACAATATGATACCTATCAAATACCTGTAAATATTGAACATGAAGTAAAAGGGTTAGCAGGTGAAAACTGTTTTTTATTAACGCAAGAAAAATAAATTTTGAGTATAAAAATTGAACATATCAACAAATCATTTAAGGATGTTAAAGCCTTGCAAGATGTTTCTTTTGAAGTAAAAGAAGGAGAATTGTTTGGCTTAATTGGTCCGGATGGTGCAGGAAAAACTACCTTGTTTAGAGTGCTAACAACATTAATGTTAGCCGATGAAGGAATTGCTAGTGTTGCTGGTTATGATGTTGTGGATGATTACAAAGCGATAAGAGAAAGTGTTGGTTATATGCCTGGTAAATTTTCGTTGTATCAAGATTTAACCGTTGAAGAGAATCTAGAATTTTTTGCCACTATTTTTGGAACAACAATAGCTGAAAATTATGAGTTGATTAAAGATATTTATGTTCAGATAGAGCCTTTTAAAGATCGTAAAGCAGGAGATTTATCTGGAGGGATGAAGCAAAAGTTAGCATTAAGTTGTGCGTTAATTCACAAACCTAAAGTGTTGTTTTTAGATGAACCCACAACGGGTGTTGACCCTGTTTCTCGAAAAGAGTTTTGGGAAATGTTAAAGCGTCTACAGAAAAAAGGCATCACCATTTTGGTTTCAACTCCTTATATGGATGAAGCCGCTTTGTGTGATAGAATCGCTTTAATTCAAGACGGTAAAATTTTGGAAGTAGATTCTCCTCAAGAAATCATTAAACATTACCCAAAAGTTATTTATGATGTTGGCGCTGATAATATGTATCAACTGATTACCACTTTAAAAGAATATGAACACTGTTACAGTGTTTACCCTTTTGGTGAATTTGTTCATTATTCTGATAAGCAAGATGATTTTAAGCCTGCTGAGTTAAAAGTATATTTAGAAAGCAAAGGATTAAAGTATGTGACTATTGCAATTACAGAAACAACAATTGAAGATACATTTATGGAGTTAGCAAAATAACACTTCCCCTCTTGAGAGGGGAGCGAGGGGTGTGTTATAATTATCAATCTCCCCAACCCTCTTCTCCAAGAGGAAGCAATAAAAAGAAAAAATGAAACAAACAAACGTTATAGAAGTAGAAAACCTTTCCAAAATATTTGGAGATTTTACAGCTGTAAATGAAATTACATTTGAAGTAAAACAAGGAGAGATTTTTGGGTTTTTAGGAGCAAATGGTGCTGGAAAAACTACGGCTATGAAAATGTTGATAGGAATTTCTTCTCCATCTGCCGGAAAAGCAACTGTTGCAGGGTTTGATGTATATAAAAATGCGGAAGATATAAAGAAGAACATTGGTTATATGAGTCAGAAATTTGCCTTGTATGATGATTTAACTGTAAAAGAAAATATTACTTTTTTTGGCGGAATTTATGGTTTGTCGCGTTCAAGAATAAAAGAAAAAACAGCTTTATTAATTGACGAGTTAGGCTTGCAAGAAGTAGCTAAAGAACTGGTAAGTTCTTTGCCTTTGGGATGGAAACAAAAGTTAGCGTTTTCTGTTGCGTTGTTGCACGATCCTAAAGTTATCTTTTTAGATGAACCAACAGGCGGAGTGGATCCAATTACAAGGCGTCAGTTTTGGGAAATGATTTATAAAACAGCCAATAGAGGAACTACCGTTTTTGTAACCACGCATTATATGGATGAAGCAGAATATTGCGATAGAGTTTCGATAATGGTAGATGGAAAAATTGAGGCGTTAGATACTCCAAAAAAATTAAAAGAACAGTTTGGTGTTGACAGTATGAATGATGTGTTTTTAAAACTAGCAAGAGGTTGAAAACTTCCCCTCTTGAGAGGGGAGTGAGGGGTGTGTATTAATAAAACGGAATATAAAAATGAAACGATTTATAGGATTTGTAAAAAAAGAATTTTACCATATTTTTAGAGATAAACGCTCGTTGTTTATACTTTTTGGAATGCCTATTGCCCAAATTATGTTGTTTGGTTTTGCCATTACCAATGAGATTAACAATGTAGATATTGCCATTTTAGATAAATCAAAAGATGTAACAACACAAGAAATTATTAATAAAATTTCAGCTTCTAAATACTTTAGCATCAAAGAGCATTTAAAAAATGATTCAGAAATAGAAGCAGTATTTAAGAAAGGAAAAGTAAAAGCTGTTTTGGTTTTTGAAAAAGATTTTAGTCAGAAATTAACAAAAGATTATAGTGCTGCAGTTCAGATTGTGGCAGATGCAACAGATCCAAATACAGCTAATACGATTAGCAATTTTGTGGCTTCAATTTTATTTAATTACCAACAGGAAATTAATAAAACAGTAAAAATCCCTTATCAAATAATACCCGAAACACGGATGGTGTATAATCAAGAACTAAAGAGTGTTTTTATGTTTGTTCCAGGGGTAATGACCATCATTTTAATGTTAGTTTCGGCTATGATGACATCTATTTCTATCACAAAAGAAAAAGAATTAGGAACGATGGAAATTTTATTGGTATCACCATTAAAACCAGCTTTAGTAATTATTGGTAAAGTTGTTCCTTATATCTTTTTATCTGTAATTAATGCAGTTGTAATTATCTTGCTGAGCATCTTTATTTTTAAAATGCCTGTTCAAGGGAGTTACTTTTTATTAGGATTTGAAAGCATCTTATTTATTGTATCCTCATTGGCTTTAGGGATTTTGATTTCAACAGTTTCTGATACACAACAAACAGCGATGATGATTTCATTAATGGGATTAATGCTCCCTGTAATCTTATTGTCAGGCTTTATTTTTCCGATAACAAGTATGCCGGAACCATTACAAGTTATGAGTAACATTATCCCCGCAAAGTGGTTTATTATTATTGTAAAAGGGGTAATGTTAAAAGGGGTAGGAATTGCTTATGTCTGGAAAGAAACGTTGATTTTGTTAGGAATGACCGTGTTTTTTATGGCGCTAAGTATCAAAAAATATAAAATTAGATTAGAGTAAAAACAGAATTTAGAAAACAGATACTAGAGAAAAGATGAAAGGTCTAATCTCTATCATCTCTTTTCTTTTAAAATAAGAAAATGAGAATAATTAAATACATCATACAAAAAGAATTTAAACAGATATTTAGGAACAAAGCGATGCTTCCTTTAATATTTGTATTGCCATTATTACAATTGATAATATTGTCTAATGCAGCAACATTTGAAGTAAAAAACATTAAATTTTCTTACATCGATCATGATAAAACAGCTTTTTCTCGTTCTTTAATCGAGAAGTTTGAGGCATCAACTTATTTTAATGTTTTGGCAGAATACGAGTCACAAAAAATTTCGAGTTCAGCCATGTTAAAAGGGAAAACGGATGTAGTATTGGAAATTCCGTTGCATTTTGAAAGAGATTTACTAAAGGAAAAGCGAACCAAACTATTGGTAGTAATTAATGCAATTGATGGTGCAGCAGCAGGGGTAGAAAATGTGTACGTTAATCAAATTATACAAGCTTTTAATAAAAATGCACAAGCCAGCTTAATACAGCCAGAAGATTTTAAAGGTGGTAGATATAAAAGCATAACAAGTATTCCTTCATTTTGGTTTAACAAAACCTTGAATTATAAAACATTTATGGTGCCTGGTATTTTGGTGTTGTTAGTTACCATGATTACACTTTTCTTATCTGGAATGAACATTGTAAGAGAAAAAGAAATTGGAACATTAGAACAAATGAATGTAACTCCAATTAAAAAACACGAGTTTATTATTGGTAAACTTTTTCCTTTTTGGGTAATAGGAATGGGATTGTTAACCATAGGTTTAATTATTGCAAAATTAATGTTTAATGTTCCTATGGTTGGAAGTATTGGCTTAATGTATTTTTATACTTCCATATACATTTTAGTGATTTTAGGCATGGGGTTATTCATTTCTAACTTTACCGATACACAGCAACAAGCCATGTTTATTGCTTGGTTTTTTGTAGTGATATTTATTTTGATGAGTGGCTTGTTTACACCTATTGAGAGTATGCCTGAATGGGCTCAAATCTTAACCGAATTTAATCCTATTAAGTACTTTGTTGAGGTAATGCGAATGGTGATGTTAAAAGGGTCTAATTTAAGTGATATTGCCCCATTGTTTATGAAAACATTGGCTTATGCTGTTGTGATTAATGGTTTAGCAATGTGGAGTTATAAAAAGACGAATTAGAAATGATTCGAGTTAAATTAGTGTTTTTGGTTTTAATTATGTGTAGCTCATTTATCAATGAGCAACATAAAGAAACTTATTCTTTAACGATTACAGTTAAGGAATTGCGGAACTTAAAAGGCCATGTTCAATTTACGATATACAACAAAGATAAATCTATTCCTGATGAAAAATTTGAAGGTTATTATTTAATGAAAACAGGAGTAATTGATAATAATTCAGAAGCAAGAGTAACATTTAAAAATTTACCAAAAGGCAAGTATGCTGTAAATATTTTACATGACGAGAATAAAGATGGAAAAATAGATAAAGGTTGGGTATTGCCAACAGAAGGGGTTGGGTTTTCTAATTTTGAGTCTATAGGATTAAGAAACCGGCCCAAATTTTCTAAAGCTAGTTTTGAATTAGATAAGGATAAAACAGTTGCAGTAAAAATAATTTATTTCTAAACCTTTAACTTTTCACTTTGTTTTCTTCCATTGGTAAAGAACCAACCAAAGTTATTATTAAACCAATTTTCTAATTTTTCGAGAGAAGTGAGGATTTGTGTCATAAGTAGTAGTTTTTAGTTATAAACGTTAAAACTTCTACTATATTATAAAAAAAGGAGTTCATTTTGAACTCCTTTTTACTTTTATATTAAAACTCTAAGCTATTCAATAACTAATTTTTGAGTTGTTGTTTTCTCTCCAACTTGAACAAGAACAAAGTAAATGCCAGTTTTTAAATCCGTAGTCTTAATACTAATTTTATGATTTCCCTGGGCTAAACTTCCGCTGTATGCTGTTTGCACTCTTTGTCCTAAATTATTTAATACATCTATACGAACAATTTCACTATTTTCTAAATCAAAAGAAAGTGTAGATAAGTTGTTTTTTGCAGGGTTAGGATAAAGGGTTAAATTAATTTTTTTAGGATTAATTTGCTCGATACCAACAGTAGGCATAGGGTATTGAGTAATTACATTTCTTGTAGAGTCTAAAAGAGCACCACCTTGAACGTAAGAGCCAGTTATAAATGATAATAGAGGAAATTTACTTACACTTGGCTTATAGTAATTTACATATATAGCATTTACTGTTATTGGCAAAATAATCGGAAGCGGAAAAGGTAAAAAGACAGTATCGGTTATTAAGTATTCAATCGTTTTAACTCTAAGTACAGAGTCGATAGTTACTCCTAAAGGTAGCTTTAAAGAGCCCCAGGCATCAGCAATAACTGTAGCTTGACCATTACCATTTGTAGCAACTCCTTGAACTGTAAAAACCCCAGAATAAGAATCAATAAAGAAATCTCCCGAACTAAAAGGGAATTCCATTGTTTTTTCAGGGTCAGTGGTGTATTGAACTACTGCAGTTCCTTGAGCAAGATTGTTTCCTACAAATCCAATATTCATAATACTATCTGTACCCATAACTTGAGAATAACTCTTGTTTATAGGAAAACCACTTGTAGAGTCAGCAAAAGTTGCGGAGGCAAAATCCGAAGTGTAAGTTGTTGTTGTTGGGTCTATATAGTGTTGTGTTTGTTGCATGCCATAAGTACGTAAGCTTGTATAATCAAAAATTACATTCGTACCAATTGTATTGTCTAAAACTGAGTTGGTATCAGCCACATAATAAAGTTGAGAGTCTCCAAGAGTAGGGGTAAAATTAGCTGAGGTTAAAGTTGGTTGAGCAATAATAACAATGCTAAAGCAAAATATTGTACTAATAGAAAGTAATGTTTTTTTCATAATTAAGAAGTTTTGTAAAAGAATAAAAGTAAAGAAATAATTATAAACGTAAATATACTGGCAGAAATTCGATACTAAAAATTAGCTTTCTAATGTTAAAAATAATAATCTTCTTTTAAAAACTCTTCAAAAGGACTTAGATTTGCCATTACTTGTAGTTGCATATATTTCTTATGGAAATTTTCTTCAGAAATTTGGCTGTTTAATTCTGATATACGATATCTATCAAAATTCTTTAATGCTAGCCGCTGTTTTGTTTCTAACTCATTATTGTATTCTAACTCTCGCAAATCATTAATGCTCTGAAAAGGCTTTAAACCTTTTGTTTTTGTGATATTTTGAGTTGAAACTTGTTTCATTATTTGTAAAGATGCTTCTTTTTACGTTTAATTTAAAATAAAAGTTCTTTTTATTTTAACAAAACAATGTTAATCAAAGCTATTTTTAATAAGTAATTTTAATTTTATGGATGTAATAGAATTAAAAAAAGCAATTCCTTTTTTAGAACCTCAGTTAATAGACGAGATTATAGAGGTTGGAGTTGTACAGCAAATAAAAAAAAATACAGTTATATTAGAAGAGGGAACTTATGTAAAAATGATCCCTATTGTTACCAAAGGGTTGGTTAAAGGTTTTACAAGGTATGAAGGTAAAGAGTTGTTGTTATATTATATCCACCCTGCAGAAAGTTGTGTAATGTCTTTTGCTGCGGGATTAAATAATAATACAAGTAAAATTAATGCTGTAACTATTGAAGATTCTGAGATTCTCTTGTTGCCATCCCTTAAAGTGCAAGAATGGATTAAAAAATACCCAAATTTTAATCGCTTATTTTTTGATCAATACGATATGAGGTATGAAGACTTAGTGTCAACCATCAATCATTTGATTTTTGATAAGTTAGATGTTAGGTTGTATGCCTATTTGCAAGAGAAAGCAAAGGTTTTAGGTACTAATGAAGTGTCTTTAACACATCAGCAAATTGCAAATGAATTGGGTACAGCAAGGGAGGTTATAAGTAGATTACTTAAAAAATTAGAAAAAGAAAATAAACTCAAATTTTTGGGGCGTGCAATAAAAGTTTTGTAGGCATGTAACTTTAGTCACGTAATTAGATTAAAACAACTCATTATCTTTGTGGTATAAACCAATAAAAATAAATGTTATGATTAAAAATATGGGATCAATCGATAAAGTTGTAAGAATTATAGTAGCAATTGTTTTTGCTATTTTATTCTTTACAGGAACAGTAGGAGGAACTTTAGGTTATGTATTATTAGCTTTGGGAGGAGTATTTTTGTTTACTAGTATAATAGGTACTTGTCCTTTGTATTTGCCGTTTGGAATAAATACATGTAAAAAGAAATAGCTTACTTTTCATTAAAAATAAAACAGCCCTTATTCTATATAGAATAAGGGCTGTTTTGCAATATACTGTTTTGGTTAATTTAATATTTTTACTTTGCCAATATGTTGATGGTTCCTTCCTTTAGCGTCATAAGTAACAACCTTCCAAAGGTAAAATCCTGCAGGTAAAATTGATCCGCTATTGTTTAATCTACCTTCCCAAGGTTCGTTTTTGTCTGTTGTTTTGTAAACAACTTTATTAGATAAATCTGTAATTGTCATTTCAAATTGAATATCATCCCAACCCAATAAGGCTTTTGGAATAAATTCATCATTCTCTCCATCGTTATCAGGTGTAAATGCATTAGGAGCAAAAAGGTCGTAAGCATTTTTAACTTCTACTTTTTGGGTAGTGGAGTTATAGCAACCATACTCATTAGTTACAGTTAGCATTACTTTAAAATTATCTTTTTTATTGTAAATAATTTCTGGGGTTGCTGAAGTAGAAGTTTTTCCATTTCCAAAATTCCAAGAATACGTATTGTTTTTTGAATTGGATTTACTTTTAAACGTTGTATAAGGATATTTTAATTTATTATTATCATGCAGCAAAGCAGTTTCTGTATAAGTAAATGAAGCTTTAGGTTGAGGTAAAATAATAGCAGCATTTTTTTCTGTATATTTTTTTGATAAGTTAGATTTTTCAGCAGTTACTGTTAAGCTAACGTCAAACTTTCCATTTTCTTTATAGGTATGATTTGGGTTTTGTTTTCTAGAAGTTTCACCATCACCAAATTCCCAAAAATAAGTAGCATTAATTATGTGCTCATTAGCTTCAAAACTAACATCTTCTCCCATACACACCTGATTGTTAAATACGATAAACTCGGCATTTGGTGTAATCTGTTTAGGTTGAACTTTAGTTAGGGTTACATCATTGTTCTCGTTAATAGGCTCACTTTGTACTATTGTTGTGTTATTTTCTTTAACAGTAGAAGTTAAATCTTCTTCACTATTAGTTGTTATTATATCTTTCTCATTATTTTGAGAAGAGGTTATTACAGTAGTAGAATTGTTATTATTTGCAGTTTGTACGGGTGTAGTTTTATTAATTGTAATTTCAGAAGGGACTGGTGTTTCTGCTGTTTGAATGTTTTTGTCTGTAGGAGTATTAAAATAAAGGGCGCTTGAAATAGCGATAACAGCAACAGTTCCTGCAGTAATTAATGAGTTATTTCTAATTTTTGTAGAATGTATTTTATTGAGTTTCCCATCCATTTCAGCCCAATGGGCTTCATTATAGGGGACATCAAATTGCTCCACCTTTTGTTTTATAAGTTCGTTAAAGTTACTCATGGGTATAATTGGTTTCTTTCTGTATTAGTAGTTTTCTAAGTTTCATTTTTGCTTTAGCAAGATTTGATTTTGACGTTCCTTCGCTAATATTAAGTTTTGCAGCAATTTCTTTATGCGGAAAACCTTCAATAACATTCAGGTTAAAAACAGCTTTGTATGCAGGGCTTAAAGCTTGTATGGCTTCCATAATATCTTCAACACCAAACTGACTATAAATTGAGTCAGCACTTTCTACTTTACTGTTTTCTAAAATAAAACCATCTTCATCATTTACCATAAAAACATTTTTGTTTTTTCTGAAATGATCAATAGCTGTATTTACCATTATTCGTCTTATCCAACCTTCTAAAGAACCGTTAAAATTGTATTTATGAATGTTTTTAAAAACTTTCACAAATCCATCTTGTAATAAATCTTTAGCATCTTCTTTATTTTTAGAGTAGCGGTAACAAATTCCCATCATAGTACTATAAAAATATTTATATAGTTCTTGCTGGGACTTTCTGTCACCTTTTACACATTTTTTTACAATGTGATCTAAAATATCCTGATCCTTTTGATCCATTAATTATACCTAAAGACGTGAGTTTGTATTTATGGTTGCCTATTATGGCAGCATTTAAAAGTGAAAGTAATATTTCTTTTGCGTGTTTAAAAAGAAATAGCCGATGAATTTCTTCATCGGCTATTTAAAATGTTGTTTTTAATAGATGAATTAAAATTTATAATTTAATCCAATTCCTAAAACTTCTTTAAATTGAACTCTTGGTCCTGCTTCATCAATAATCCCATCACCATTATTGTCAATTAAAATATCAATATCATCATCATACATTAATTGTGTTGATAGTGTTGCAGAAATAAATTTATTTACTTTTAAGTTTAATAAAAACTCCCAATTTACATCTACATTTTGTGGGCTCTCAATGTAATTAGAGAAAAGTTCAAGTTTAGTAAGAAATTTAATATTTTCCATAACATCTTGTTTCCATATTACTCTTACATAAGCACCATATTGTTCTAAGAATAGTTCACCATCTTTAGTTTTTAAACCATTATCATCGTAAACAGCTTTTTCAACACCAAACATTCCTGCATCAGCAAGTTGTTGATCATTTACAATAGTAATTTTTGCTGTTGCAGGAGATATATATGCACTAAAATTATCATTAGGTCTATAATCGAGACCAATACCACCTAAAAGGTAGGCGGGGGCTAAAAAATTAGAGATTTCTAACGTATCATTAGGATAATTATACCCTGGTAGCATTTGTGTCTTAAAATTTAAAAGAGCAGATAAATACCATGGTGAGTTTTTTATTTCTCTACCATATTTAGTCGTAAAATCAAATTTATCATCTGTTTTTTGAGAAGAACCATTTCCTGCTTTTAAGAATCCGTAACCAACTTCTAAAAAATTATCCCAAGTATGGTGATCTTTTTTATAACGGGCAGAAAGTGCTATTATTCCATTTAAAGATACAGAGTTTTCTCCACCTGCAGACCAATTGGTTAAGCTAACTTGAGAGAAATTAATATTTATAATTCCTCCTGTTCTCCATCCGTTAGGAATGGTATCGTGAACGCGTTCTTTTAATTTTTCTTCTGCTTCTGTTGTGTGTTGTGCCATTAATGTTGCTGTAGAGCTTATTAATAAAATGGCAATAAATAATTTTTTCATTGTTATATTATTTGTTGTGTACATGTACATCCATTTGTGGATAAGGAATATTTAATCCTTCTTTCTCAAACGTATTGTAAACTTTTTCATTCATATCAAAAAATACTCCCCAATAATCTGGAGCTTTTACCCATGCTCTTACTGCAAAATTAACTGAACTATCCCCTAATTCTGAAACAGCTACAAAAGGTTCTGCAGGATCCGAAATTATTCTAGGATCTTCTTTCATTAACTTAATTAAAACATCTTTAGCATCTTTTGTTTTGTCACCATAACCAATTCCAAAAGTCCAATCAACTCTTCTAGTTTCTTCTGTAGAATAGTTTACCATTGAATTAGTTGATAAACCTCCATTTGGAATAATAATAGTTTTATTATCTAATGATTTTAAGATGGTATTAAAAATTTGAATTTCTGAAACAACACCTGCATGGCCTTGAGCCTCGATATAATCTCCGTTTTTAAAAGGTTTGAAAATTAAGATCATCACACCTCCAGCAAAATTTTGTAAAGTTCCTGATAATGCCATACCTACAGCTAAACCTGCAGCACCAAGTATTGCAACAAAAGAAGTCATTTCAATGCTTAATGTACTAAGCACACTAATGGCTAACATTACTTTAAGTAGTGCGCCAACAATCCCTTTTAAAAATGGTGTTAACGATTTGTCTATGTGTTTTTTAGAAAGAACTTTGTCAAACCCTTTCATTAATCCTTTGATAATAATGCTTCCTATAATCCAGATAGCAACTGCGCCAATTAGTTTTGGCCCGTAAAACAGTATTAAATCTACCCCTTTATCGTAATAATTTTCTAAGTTCATAATTTATTTTTTTTTGCAAAGTTAGATTATTTTATTCTACCTCACAAGTGATGAAAGTCACAAATAAATAGTTTTTTTATGAAAAATGTAATAAGAAAGAGTTGGTTTTTAGCGTTTATTTAAGAGAAAACTTTGTTTTTCCTATATCTACACCGTCAGCATAAACTTCAACAATATACTCTCCTATAGGAAAATCTTCAGTCTTTTTCCAATCAATGGTTAAAGTCATTTGTTGGTTTTTGTAGTCAATTTGTTTTTTAGACGAATACAAACCTCTTACCCCGTTAAAATCAAACTTATTACTGTCGTCTGTTTTTTGAGAAAGTACTTTTCCATCAGGAGTTAAAATTCTTACATAAATATATTTTTTTCCAGCTCCAGTAATATCATTTTTAAGAATAGTGAAAGAGGTTCTTATTTTACCAACTCTTTTAGCTTTATCACTAGGTTTTCCAGTGTTGTTACTTTTTATTTTTACACCATAAGATTTAAGTTCACTAGTTTTTAAATAGGATGCAACGGTTACTAAATCAGAAAGATCTTCGTTTTGTTCTGTTAAATCTTTTGTTCTATCTTTTTCTGAAGAGAGTTTAGTTCTCACTTCTGTATTTTGTTCCTCAAGTTTAATGTTTGCCTGTTGCAGCGAATCAATCTGAACAACAAAACCTTTCATAATAGTACGAAGTGTTTCGGTTTCTTTACGCAATTTGTAAATGGTCCAATCTTTTCCTTTAGATTTTTTAATTAACTCTTCAATTTTTGCTTTTTCGGAAGCTAATTCATCACTCAACTCCTCATTGTTAGCTTCCATCTCGTTATATTGAGCCAGCATATCTTCTAGCTCTGTTCTAACTTGGTCTCTTTCTGAGGTAACATCAGTAATTGTGATGTCATTGTTTACAATAATATCTTGTAACTGCATGTTCTGCCATATTAAATAACCGCAGAAACTAAATAAAAGAATGATTACAATAATCATAAACTTATTAGCTTTATTGTCTTTTTTTTCAGTTGATACTGAAGTGTTTGCTTGTTTTTCCATTCTTATGCTGTATATTTAATCAATCAAAAGTAAATGATTTTAAAAGTTCCTATTATTTAACAACTAAAAGTTATACATATTTATATGTGTATAACGCTATTAATTATGTTTAACGATTTTTTTAACTTATTATTTCCTCGATTATGTGCTGCATGTAATGAAGCGCTTTTAAAAAATGAAGATGTAATTTGTAATGCTTGCCAAATTAGTTTACCTAAAACAAATTATCATTTGGATAAAGAGAATCAGCTTAACAAGGTGTTTTGGGGTAGAGTTGATGTTGAAATGGTGGCTTCATATTATCATTTCACAAAAAAAAGCAAAGTTCAGAGCTTATTGCACCAGTTAAAATACAGTAATAATAAAGAGGTTGGAGAAAAAATAGGACTACTGTATGGTTTTGAGCTGAAGAACTCTTCCTTGTTTGATAAAATTGATGTTGTTATCCCAGTTCCTTTACATCCTAAAAAATTAAAAAGGAGAGGGTATAATCAGAGTGAGTGGTTTGCAAATGGCTTAGCAAAATCTCTAAAAATAGAATTAGATATAACGAGTTTATATCGTAAAGTAGATTCTCAAACTCAAACAAAAAAAAGCAGGTACAATCGTTGGCAAAATGTAGGGGAAATTTTTGGGGTTAAAGATGTAAAACAACTTACAGGAAAATCTATTTTATTGGTAGATGATGTGGTAACAACTGGAGCTACATTAGAAGGTTGCGCACAAGTTTTAAAAACGCTTGGTTGTAAAATATTTATAGTAACCATAGCATGTGCCTAACGAAAAACTCCCCCGACATTTCGGAGGAGTTATTATTTGCACTAACTAAACAGGAGGGCGGTTTCTGGTGGTAATCTTTCGTTAAAGACAGTTCAAAAGTAAGCAGCCTTGATTGATGTAAAAGTTAAATAGTAGTTAACAGATGTTAAAAAGTGTTAACGATCTATTATCTCTAAGCTTTTAATGTATTTTTGTTGGAGATGAAAAAACACTACATCCAAATTTTAATCGCAATTATTTCTGCAGCTCTAATCGGTTTGGTGGCAATTCAATTGTATTGGATTGATAATGCTGTTACGCTAAAAGAGGAAGAGTTTAAGAGAGATGTGACCTCTGCAATTTACACTGTAGCAGCTAAAATTGAAAAGATAGAAACGATTAATCGAATTAGAGCCAATAAGAAAGGGCAAGATTTGTATATGAAAAAAATGCAGCAAATCAATAGTGAATTTAGCGATTTAAATTATGATACTTCTGCAGTTTTCGAAGAGAATGGTATACAGTATATGGTGTCAGAAAAACATCAAAGTAACCTTTCAGGAAATGAAATTTACCAACGCTCTGTACAGTCAATATTGCCTAATGGTCAGGTAGATGTTCAGATAAGTATTCAAGATCAGGCATCTCCTTTATTTATCAATAAAATAAAAGATTCTTTATATCAATATCGGCATACCGAAAAAAAGGCTATGGTTAATGAAGTGATAGAGAGTTTGATGGAGGCAAATCAGTACAAAACAGTTTTAGAAAGACTAAATAAACAAATGCTGGATTCTTTGTTAAGGTTAGAGTTAATAAATAGGGGGATTAAAACAAAATACCAATATGGTGTTTTCGATTATGATGGGAATGATGTATTGGTAGATTCTGTTTCAAACGTTAATAAGATTAAAAATTCAGGATATTTTGCGCAATTATTTCCCAACGATGTATTGGAACATCCTCATTTTTTGAGTATTTATTTTCCATACAAAAAAGGCTACTTATTACGAACCATGTGGATGATGTTATTGACATCAGTTTTTTTATTAGTTGTTATTGTTTGGGCTTTTACTTATACCATTCAAACAATATTTAAACAAAAGAAACTATCTGAAGTAAAAAATGACTTTATCAGTAATATGACACATGAATTAAAAACACCTATTTCTACTATTTCATTAGCTTGTGAGGCGCTAAGCGATAAAGATATTGTATCCAATGAAGCTACCCAGTCTAATTATATTAATATGATTAGTCAAGAGAATAGGCGATTAGGATCTTTGGTAGAAAGAGTGTTAAAAAGTGCAACATGGAACAATGAAGATTTAAGATTAAAAAAGGAGCGAGTTGATTTGCATCAAGTCATTAATCAAGTGGTAGAGAACATATCTATACAAGTTAGCAGTAAGAATGGACACCTTTATAAAGAATTAACTGCCGAAAAAGCGATTGTAGAAGTAGATAAAGATCACATCACCAATTTAATTTATAATTTATTAGATAATGCCAATAAATATACCCCAGCTAATCCTGAGATTTATATAAAAACAAAGAACCTGAAAGAAGGCTTGTTACTGTCAGTTTCAGATAATGGGATAGGGATTAAGAAAGAGAATTTAAATAAGATTTTTGATAAGTTTTATCGTGTTCCTACCGGAAATGTTCACAATGTAAAAGGTTTTGGGTTGGGGTTGAATTATGTAAAAGCAATTGTCGAAAAGCATGGTGGAGAAATTAACTGTGTAAGTGTTTATCAAAAAGGGAGTACATTTAATGTGTACATTCCATTTAATCATAAAGAAAACAAATAGAAATGCAAAAAGATGTAAAAATACTGTTAGCAGAGGATGATACTAATTTAGGTAATTTATTATGTGACTTTTTAAAAGCTAAAGGCTACAATACAGTATTAGCAGCAAATGGTGATGAAGCGTATAATTTATTTGTAAAAGGAACTTACAACTTGTGTTTGTTTGATGTAATGATGCCTATTAAAGATGGTTTTACATTGGCAAAGGAAATAAGAAAAATTAATGCAGGTATCCCTATCATCTTTCTAACAGCAAAATCGATGAAAGATGATACTTTGGAAGGTTTTACTGTTGGTGCTGATGATTATATTACTAAGCCATTTAGTATGGAAGAATTATTGGCTAGAATTAATGCTGTATTAAGAAGGTCGGTAGGTGATAATGAAAAACAAGAAGAAACCAAATTTGATATTGGAAAGTATAATTTTGATTACCAAAAGAGAAAACTTTCAATCAATGGGGAAGATCAAAGATTAACCTCTAAAGAGAATGATTTACTTCGTTTACTTTGTATTAATGAGGGTAAGGTTTTAGAACGGACTTACGCTTTAAAAGCAATTTGGGAAGATGATAACTATTTTAATGCGAGAAGTATGGATGTTTATATCGCAAAATTAAGAAAACACCTAAAAGCTGATGATAATATTGAAATTATGAATGTACATGGAAGAGGGTTTCGTTTTGTAATTCATAATTAATAGTAAATAATTTTTTAAAACGCTTTTTGCTCAGTACCTTTGAAAAAAACCGATAGTTATGTTAAAAGAAACAATTGATAAAGCACTTAATCTTCAAATTAAAATTGAAGCTGAATCTTCTCAAATATATTTAGCAATGGCATCTTGGGCAGAATCCAAAGGTTTAGGTGGTACAGCTCAGTTTTTATATAAACATTCTGATGAAGAAAGAATGCATATGTTAAAGTTGGTACAGTATGTTAACGAAAGAGGCGGTAGAGCTATCGTTCCAGCATTATCTGCTCCTGATACAGAATATCATTCGTTAACTAAGTTGTTTCAAACACTTTTAAACCACGAAGTAATGGTTTCTGGAGAGATAAACAATTTAGTAGAGATTTGTTTAAATGAAAAAGATTATACAACTCATAACTTTTTACAATGGTATGTAGCCGAGCAAATTGAAGAAGAAGCTTTAGCTAGAAGTATTATGGATAAGCTAAGAATGATTGGCGAAGATAAAGGTGGTTTGTATTTATTTGATAGAGATATTGAAAGTATTTCTGTGTCACCTCAGGCTACAATTTAGTTTGTTTATTAACATTTTCATTGGTTTGTTAATAACTAGTTTGTTCTAAATTTAGGTTTAGTAACACATCTTGTTATATTTACAACTGAATTTATTTAGCACTAAAGATTTCTCCGGTCTTATATTGGGGGAGTTTATTTTTTATATATGAAAAAGTTAATTTATTTATTGATTGGATTATTTGTTCTTGTTGGGATGAGTAGTTGTGGTGGTAAAAGTGGTGCTGTTTCAGCAACAAAGAAATCATCTGGTGGTGCAGCAGGAAGAAGTAGAGATTCTTTTAAGGGGAAATCTAAAAAAGGCCCTAATGTTTATTCTTCCGGTTCTCGATCTAAAAATAAATCTAAAGCATATAGTTCTTCTGTCTCTCGTAAAAAAAGAAGAAAAGGAAGTGGTGGTTCTGCGTTCTCATCTAAAAAGAGAAGATACAAATTTGTTAATTCTAAGCCTAAAAAAGGTGATGGCGGATCTAAAAGCTCTAAAGGTGGTAGAAAGTCAGGTAAAGGAAGAAAAAAATAACACTTAATTTCATTAAGTTTTGCCTAGATCAATCTTATAGTTTATTTTTTTTTGTAAATTGCGTCAAAGTTTTGGCTCAAAAATTGCTTAGGCTTAATTCATTAATGAAAAAAATTGCTTTCATATTAATTACTATTCTTGTTTTATCTTCTGGATTTAAAACGGGAGGGCGTATTGATACTAACTCTAGAATCAAAGCAGTTTTTATTTTAAACTTCACTAAACTTATTGAATGGCCAAAAACTTACCGGTCAGGTAATTTTGTTGTTGGCGTAATTGGTGAAACACCATTATTCAACGAGTTATCAAAAATGGCTAAAGTAAAAAAAGTGGCCAACCAATCTCTTACTATAAAAAGATTTAATAGCACTGCTGATATTGGTAAGTGCCATATCCTGTATGTTACAAAATCACAAAGTAGTCATATAAAAAGTGTACTTGAAAAAGTTAAAGGGAATAGCACTCTTATTGTTACCGAGCAAGTTGGTTTGGCAGATAAAGGGGCTGGAATTAATTTTGTAGTTAAAAATAATCGCCAAAAATTCGAATTAAATAAAACAAACGTAGAAAAGTACCAACTTAAAGTAAGTTCTAGTTTAGAATCTTTAGCTGTATCTGTAAAAAAATGATTAAAAGAATCTACATATCAATGATTTTAATAACACTGTCTAGTATGGTGTTTGGTCAGTTTGTAGGGAAAGATAATTTTTCTAAATCTATGTTTTATTTGCAAAAACAAGAAATTGATAGCGCTAAAAAGTACATAGATTTATCTATGACTGATAAAGAGCACGCATCACAACTTAAAACAATGTATTACAAAGGATATATTTATAAAGAGTTGTATAAAAAAAGAGATAAATCTAAGAGAGAATCTGCGTATAGAACAACATCAATTGTTAGCTTAGAAAAAGTTTTAGAAAAAGATACTGAAAAAGAGTTTTCTGAGAGCACAAAAAAAATGTTAAATTACTTAGCGTCTACTTTATATAATGATGCGGCTTTATCTTTAAATGATGGAAATTATTCATTATCTAAAACTAATTACAATAGCTATAGACAGATTATTGCTTTAATTAAGCCAGATGCAGATTTAGATATACAAGATGTTAAGTTTAAAATGGCTTTAGCCTCTACTATGGGGAGAAAAGTTAATGGAAATAGCACTGTAGATAGTTTAGATCAAATAATGATAAAAGAATTGTATACAGAGGTTTTGGCAATAGATTCTAATAATGCAAATGCGAGTTATAATATTGCTATTATTTATTATAATGAAGGGGCAGATTTAATTAATGCAATGGATTATGATATGGACCTAGAGACTATGAGTTTGTTGCAAGATAAATGTGTTGACTTGTTTTTGAAAGGATTGCCTTATATGGAGAAAGCATACAATTTAGATTATAAGAAACAAGAAACACTAATAGGTCTTTCTAATATATATTATGGCTTAAATGATAATGAGAAATCAGCATATTATAAAAAAGAACTAGAAGCTTTTGAAGCTGGGAATAATCCTCAAATGGAAGAATAATTTTTTAAATTAAAATGGCTTTTAGGTTTTCAATAGGAAAAAGAATAGGTACCGGTTTTGGGGTTTTACTCTTTTTTATTGTTTTAGTTTTTTATACCACCTACACTACTCTTGATGGGAGTATTAGAAGTAATGATGAAATTACTGATGTAAATAATCCCACTATTGCTTCTTTAGAAGAGTTAAAACTGCTTACTGTTCGATCTAAGTTGTTAATTTTTACTTGGGCAGATACTGAGTTAACAGATCATCCTGATAAAAAGAGACTGAAACAGCTCATCAATATTAAATACCCACAACTAAAGCTTAAAATTGCTAAACTAGCAGTGCATTGGACTGAAGAAGATAGAGCTAAAATTAAAAAAGTTTTTTCTGATATGATTGCATTGTTTGAAATGCATGAGGATGTAATGTCAATTTTGCCAGATTTTGAGAGTTATAATGACGTTCAAAATCTTTTTATGGCTGATTTTCATTTAGGAGATGATGGGGATATACATATTATAACTTCAGATATATTGTTTCATTTAGAAGATTTAATTGAGCATCAAAAATACCAAACAAATGAAGCTACAGGTGTAATGCAGAGCTCTTTTAGTGAATTGAAATTGCTAACTATTTCTTTAGGAATAGCGTTAGTAATTGGAGGGTTTTTGATTGCTATTTTTACAACAAGATCTATTGTTAATCCTGTACGGAAGTTGAAAGAAGTGTTATGGACTTTGAGTAAAGGGGTTTTTCCGGAAGGTTCTATTGAAGAAAGGAATGACGAGATTGGAGAGATGACCAACGCGTTAAACAGGGTGATTTTTGGATTAAAAGGAACTAAAGATTTTGCAAATGCAGTAGGATCAGGAAAGTTTGACACTAATTATGAGCCTTTAAGTGATGAGGATGCGTTAGGGTTGGCATTAATTAAGATGCGTGATGATTTGGCTGAAAATGAAAGAGTGCTAGAGCAAAAAGTGATTGAACGGACTGCAGAGTTAGTTGAAAAGCAGAAAGAAGTAGAGCATCAAAACGAAAAGATTAGTGAGCTTTATGAAGAGGTTACTGATAGTATTAAATATGCAAAAGGCTTGCAAGAAGCTATTTTGCCTCCAAAAGAATTTGTTGAGGCAGTTTTGCCAAATGCATTTATTTTATATAAACCAAAGGATATTGTTTCAGGGGATTTTTATTGGATAGAAAAGAAAAATAACAAGGTTTATTTTGCTGCTGTTGATTGTACTGGACATGGTGTTCCTGGAGCGTTTATGAGTATTGTTGGTTACAATGCTTTAAATGAGGCGTTAAGACAATTTGATACTCCAGCAGAAATTTTAGACTCTTTAAATTATGGAATAAGTAAAACATTGCACAATAATGCAATGGGTTCTACCACTAAAGATGGAATGGATTTGGCTTTATGTTGTTATGATGAGGCAACAAATCAGATTGAATATGCAGGTGCTTATAATCCATTATACTTATTAAGAAATAATGAAATCACACAAATAAAAGCAGATAAATTTGCTATTGGTACTTACTTTGATGATAAAGATAAGAAGTATACCAATCACGTTCTTCAGTTAGAAAAAGGTGATTATATCTATATTTTTTCTGACGGTTATGCTGATCAGTTTGGTGGTCCTAAAGGAAAAAAATTCATGTATAAAAGGTTTAGAGATTCTTTGCTTGACTTAATGGGTAAAAATATGAAGAGCCAAAAAGACCAATTAAATAATGGTATTGAAGATTGGAAAGGCTCTTTAGAGCAAGTTGATGATATCTTAGTTATAGGTTTCCACAACCCTTAACGTTCTCATTTTTAGACTTAAATAAATTTGACTAATCTCTTTAAGATGTTTAAATTTGTCGCCTAACTAACATTATTAAGCGACTAATGAAATATTTTTATAAAATTATCTCAACACTTATTTTTCTTTTAATAAGTTGTTTTTCTTTGTATGCGCAGTCACCTGATGGTGTAAATTACCAGGCAGCATTAAGAGATAATGCTGGTGATGTTTTAAGTGGTGAAGCCGTAACTGTACGTTTTACCATTCATCAAACTACCGCTTCTGGTACTACAGTTTTTCAAGAAACTCAAGCAACAACCACCAATCAATTTGGCTTAGTAAATTTAGTTATAGGGAGTGTAAATACTACAGATTTTCCTTTAATTAATTGGAGTACTGGAACTTATTTTTTACAAATAGAAGTTGATGCAGGAGCTGGTTTTGATGATTTAGGAGCAACCCAATTAATGTCTGTCCCTTATGCTTTATATGCTGAAACCTCAGGGACAGGAGCCCCAGGGTTAAATAGTTTATTAGATACGTCAACAGTTTCTTTGGCAACTTGCCCTAATGGAGGGAAAAGAGTTGTAATGGGCTTGGATGCTAACTCTAATGCTGTTTTAGATGCTGCAGAAATTACAAGTTCTTTTATTGTTTGTAATGGCGAAGCTGGAACAGATGGTTTGTCAATTAATTGGTTAGGGCAAGCAGGAAACCCTATTCCTTCGCCAAATGCAAATGATGCTTATTACAATACTTCAGCTGGGGTTTCTTATATTTATAATGGAACAACTGCTACTTGGGATACATTAGCTGCTGGAGGTTCAGGCAGTGCTGATGCTGATTGGGTAATAAATGGAAATGAAATGTATACAGATCCATCAATTACTGGGCATATTGGTGTCGGAACAAATACGCCTTTAAAGAAATTACATATTGAATCTTCTTTTTCGGGGGGAGATGGTATTTTAATTAACTCTAATACTGCTACAGGAGATCCTGGTATAGGATTTCAGACTCAAGGAACGTCTCAATTTGTTTTAGGAGTAGATCAATCTGATAATAATAAATTTAAGATTGGAACATCTGCTGTAGGAATAAACTCAAGATTGGTAATAGATAACCGAGGGAGAGTAGGGATTGGAAATACAGACCCGCCTCATCAACTTACGGTTTTTTCTACTGACACTACAATTTCAAGTTTTACAGGGTCAAATGCTACTGGATCTGTAATAGCTGTTCTTGGATTAAATCCAAATGCTTTTGTGGGGTCAATTTTTCGTTCATCTTCTGATTCTTTAATTGTAGGGTTAAATCCTACGGATAAAACAGCTTACGTAACAAATACTAAACCAAATGGACATTTGATATTTACCTCTGATAGCACAATAGTATCTTATGCTGAGGCGATTGGGAATTTAGCACAAGGTAATATTTATAATACTGCTGATACAATATTTAATACGAACGCTTCTGGTCATATTTACAATGTAAATGCAGGTACTTATTATACCGATTCGTTATATGTGTTAGGAAACAATAGCACAAACAGTGGCTATGTGTTGGCTAATGATGGTTTTGGTCAAGCAAAATGGACTGATCCTTCCTCTTTATCTGGAGGTAGTTTATGGCAATCAAACACACCAGATATTTATTTTAATACAGGTAAGGTGGGTATAGGAACAACCACACCATCTTCTCATTTAGAAATTTTAGGAGAGCTAAAAACAGATAGTATTATTATTACTAATGGCGCAGCAAATGGTAAGGTGTTAACCTCTAACGCTTCTGGGTTTGGAACTTGGCAAACGCCTTCTTTAGGCGCATGGTCTTCTAATGGTGTGGAAACTGTTTTAACTAACTCTTCAGATCTTGTTGGTATAGGAAATAATAGTCCTGGAGCATTATTAGATGTTGGCCCTTCAGCGAACGCTTTAACTATTAGAGGTGTAAATACTAACACGACAAATGGTGTGGCAGGTTATTTTAAGAATACTGCTGCTGCAAATACTAATGCTGCTTTATTTGTTAAAGTTGCAAGTACAACGGCTCCAGCAATAACGCTTTCTACTTTAGGATCAACTACCTTACGAATGGAACGAACAAATGCTGCTGCTTTCGATTGGGAGTTAACGACAAATAATACAGGATTCCATATTAAAGGAGGAACAGATGGAACAGCAGGTGCTTTAACTGATTTTTTGAATGTTGATGGAAATGGAAATGTTGGTATAGGAATATCAACACCTTCGGCTAAATTAGATGTTGTGGGAATGTTTAAACTAACTGATGGTACTCAAGGGACTGGAAAAATCTTAACTTCAGACGGTGTGGGTAATGCCACTTGGCAATTGTCAACACCTGTCACCTCATTTTGGAATGGTAGTGCTGGATATATAGAATTAGCTTTTCCATCAGATAATGTTGGTCTTGGCTTATCATCACCTGCCGCAAAGCTTCATATTCATTCAAGTGGTATCGGTAACTTGAGGTTCACTAGTGCATCAACAGGAATTGCAAATACAGATGGGTTTTCTATTACTAATGATGGATCTACTAATCTGGTTATGTCGCAACATGAAAATGCAGATTGGTATTTTTCAACAAATGGAGGAACAACTGCTATGACTATTAAACCAACTGGGAATGTAGGTATAGGGACAACTACACCAAGCACTTCTGGGAATTTTACTGTAGAATCACAGGCATCAAAATTTATTGCGTTGAATTTAACTGGAGGTTCAGGAGTTGTTCTGGCTGGGTCATGGTCAAGTACCACATTGAATCCACAAGTTAGGTATAAAGGAGTTTCTGCTGGGTTTATTGATATTGGACAAGATGCAACTGGTAATTTTGTAATTGAAGGTAATGATACGCCTCGCTTAACTGTTATGCAAACAGGAAATGTTGGAATTGGAACAACTACTCCTTCTCAAAAATTAGATGTTGCAGGAAGTGTAGTTGCTAATGATTATTTATATTCAACACCAAAAACAAGTTACTATAGTATACCTGTCTCAGAAATGGAGGTGTATAATAGCGCTTATGCATACAGAACTATAAAAAGCTTTACTAGTGGCGCACCAAATTACATGTATTTTACAGGAGGGACAGCAGGTAGTGATGCTTTTGCTCATGCTCCTGTACATTTACCACATGGTGCTGTGGTAACAAATTTAAAAGTTCAAATCTTTGACAACAGTGCAGCGGTTGCAGCTACAGTTGAGTTGTATAGGATTTCTGCCGGTTCAGCAACCTTGATGGTGGCGTGTTCTGCAATAAATTCTCCTACTACACAGATAATTAATAATAATTCAATCACATATTCAGTAATTGATAATTCAGCTTATAGTTATGGGTTAAGAATTATAGGTGACCAAAGTGGAGGGACTAACTTAAGATTTTATCATGTAAAAATTACCTACACAGTAACTAAAGCAAATTAACTTTTTTTTGAAAAGAGAAATAACCTTTTATATTGTTAAGAATCAGTTGATGATTAAAAAATAAAATTATGAAAACAAAACTTACAATACTTACAGCAATTTTATTCCTAAGTTTAGGAGTGTTTGCTCAAACACCAGAAAAAATAAATTATCAAGCAGTAGCTAGAGATTTAGATGGTAATGCATTAACAGGCGAAACGGTTAATATCCAGTTTGATATTATCCAAGCAAGTACCGTTGTGTATAGCGAAACGCAAACATTAACCACCAATCAGTTTGGTTTGTTTACTGCTGCCATTGGTGCAGGAACTGTTGTTTCTGGTAATTTCTCTACTATAGATTGGGGAGGTAACACATCTGCTCTACAAGTAACAGTAAATGGAGATGTAATGCCTTCAACACAATTGTTATCAGTGCCTTACGCTTTATATTCAAAAGAATCGTTAAATGGACCAACAGGAGCACAAGGTCCTGCTGGCCTAGGTGTTAACTGGTTAGGAACTTTAACAACAGTGCCTGGATCGGCTAATTTAAATGATGCTTATTATAATTCTGTAGCTGGGAAATCTTACATTTATGATGGAGCAGCATGGACAATAATGGCACAAGATGGCAATGCTAGTGGAGATGATTGGGGAACTCAAGTAGTACAAACAAATGGAGGAAACATATTAGGAGATGGTACAACATCTAACCCTATTATTGTAATTGATAATGACACTTCAAAAACGAACGAATTACAAACCTTAAACTTTAATACTTCAAATAAAAATATTATTGAGATTTCTAACGGTAATGGTATTTCGTTATCACCAACTACGCCAACTGTTAATCAAGTATTAACTTGGAATGGAACTAATTGGGAGGCACAAACTGCAAGTTCTGGTACTGACTGGTTAACAGGTACAGGAAGTGATATTTATAACAATACAGACAGTGTAGGTATAGGAACAACTAATCCTAAATCCTTATTGCAATTAGGGAGTTATTATCATATTTTCCCTTTAAATATGGCGGCAAATGAAGACTATTCTATTTCAACATATAATGCATATTGGGATGGTGCTACTTTAAGAAATACGAATACTGGAGCATCTGTAGTTTCTATTTCGGGAGACAACAATGGAACACCTCAATATAGTGTTTTACTGTACCCTTCTCAACCAGCAGGAACAAATATTATACCTATCGACCCTTTTCCAAAATTTAATTTAAAAGGGAAAGGGTTAGCAATTAATAAAGATAATCCTGATGCAGCATTACATGTGTCATCAGCAGACTCTGCATCAATAATGATGTCGGATCCAGATGATGGAAGTCAAGCTACACTAATTTACGAAGTTGGTTCAACAGAATATGTAAGTTTAAGAGCTCCTGCAATTTTATCAACGGGTAGTTATACGTTAACTTACCCATCAGAATTACCCTCAGTTAGTGGCGCTAATTTAGTGTCTGATTTAAGTGGTAATTTAAGTTGGGGTGCTCCTGCTACTGCAGCTTGGAGTTTAGGAGGGAATACAGGTACAGCGTTAGGTACTCACTTTATTGGAACAATAGATGCTCAAGGGGTAGACTTTAGAACAAACAATATAAGTAGAATGCTTATTTCTAGCACTGGTAATGTTGGTATTGGAATAGTATCCCCAACTCAAAAACTACATATAGATAATGGTAGGGTTAGAGTTTCTAATTCTGGGATTAATATAGATATATATCAAACAGGAACAGCTTCAAGAATAGAGACAGACAATCTTTTTGAAATTGCAGCAAATGGAGGCGGTGCTGTAGGGTTTGAAATAGATGATGCGGATGCTTTTTTAAATGTAATAACTACAGTAAGAAGTAATACAACATCTTCGGCTTCTCGATTAAATGTATTGAATACTAATGCTGCAGGTGATGCTTCTTTGTTTTTTAGAGGTGGAGCTACGGATTATACAATAGGATCAGATGCAAATGATAATATGTTTAAAATCTCTAATGGAAATGCACTTGGGGTGAGTGATAGATTTGTTATAAATAATTCAGGTTTTGTTGGTATTGGAACTTCTTCGCCAACAGGTAATTTAGATATTAGAGAATCATTAAATGGAGATGTTAGTTTATTGGTTAATGGACGAGACGTAAGTTTAGGTGATGTTACTGGTGGTGGTTCAGGTGCTAATTTATTTATTGATGGGGAAGGAACTCCTCAGTTTTTATTTAATAATGGTAATGTAGGAATAGGAACATCTTCTCCTTCAAGAAAATTAGATGTACAAGATAATTCCTCAAATCCAGCAGTGTTTATACAGCAAGTAGGTTCAGGGGATGCCTTATCTGTATATAGCAATACATCTAGTTCTACTCAAACAATTTTTAAGGCTACAAGTTTAGGGACGGGTTTAAATGCTTTTTATGTTAAAGGTAATGGTAAAGTGGGGATAGGAACAACTTCTCCTTCTGCAAAATTGGAAGTGGCTGGTGATGTTACTATATCTACTTCTACAGGAAAATTACATTACAAAGATCAAACTGGAGCAGCTTTTACATATAACACATATGTGAGTGGTGGTGATTATTTTATTCAGTATAATAATAATACACCTAGTTTCAGGTTCGCGGCAAATAATCTTTATATAGGAGAGGGCTTCTCTGGAGGGGGCTCAAGATTAGTTGTTGGAACATCAGGCGATGGTTCTAATGCTATTGCAAATGCTTGGACAGTTTTTTCGGACAGGAGGTTTAAAGAAAATATTCAGACAATTAAAAACCCTTTGGAGTTGGTTATGTCTCTACATGGGGTGACCTATGAGTGGAGAAAGTCTGGGAATAATGATATTGGATTTATAGCCCAAGAGGTAGAAGAAATAGTGCCAATTATAGTTTATACAGACGAAAAAACGGGATATAAATCGGTAGATTATGCTAGAATGACTCCTATATTGATAGAGGCGATGCAAGAACAACAAAAAATGATAGAAGACTTACAAAAAGAAATTGAACTATTAAAAAATAAGCAATAGTTAATTTTTAACTTATTTACTATGAAAAAAATAACATACATATCCCTTTTATTTATGCTGCTGATGAGTTCAGTAGCAATGGGGCAAGTACAAATTACGAGGCAAGTAATTGGAAGTACTGGTGGCGATGTAACAGGCTCTAATATATCAGTATCATTTACTGTTGGCGAAACTGTTATCCAAACGGTAAGCAATAGCATGATATTAACCCAAGGGTTTCAACAACTTGAAGATGATACAGAATTAGGAGATAGTTTAATCTTTTATACAGGTATAACACCTAATGGCGATGGGGTAAATGATACTTGGGTAATTGATAATATAGAAGCTTTTCCAGAAAACACGGTAAGGATATTTAACCGATGGGGAAATCAAGTGTTTTACGAAACAGCTTATGATAATTTAGATAGAGTTTGGAGTGGAGAAGGAGATAATGGAGCATTAGCCAGTGCAACCTACTTTTATGTGGTAGTGGTAGATGGTAAAACCTTTAAAGGGTGGGTAGAATTAACAAGATAAAATGATGAAAAAGATACTATTAATATCACTGTTGTTGGTGCTAGCGTTGCGAGGGTTTTCGCAGCAAGATCCGCAGTATAGTTTATACATGTTTAATCCCATAGGAGTTAATCCGGGTTATGCAGGAAGTAGAGAAGTGTTAAGTGCTGTTTTATTACACCGTAGCCAATGGATTGGTTTAGATGGAGCACCAACAACACAAGCATTTTCTATTAATATGCCATTAAAGAATAAAAAAATGGGTATTGGCTTACAATTTACCAATGATAAAATAGGTCCAAACACATCTCAAACGATAAAAGGAACGTATGCTTACCGTTTAAAATTAGGGAACGGTAAATTGGCATTAGGGCTAAGTGGAGGAGTATTTAATTACCATTACGATTGGAGTAAAATAGAATACAAACAGCAAGATGATGTGATACCAACTTATGCATCAGAAAGTTTTACGCTACCTACTTTTGATTTTGGTTTGTATTACAATACCAAAACATTTTATGCTGGAGTATCGATAGAAAATTTAAATGAGGCACAATACAATTTAGTTACCTCTTTTAATGCAAATGACGGTAATGGGTCATCAAAAAAAGTATCCCATATTTACGCTACTGCTGGTAAAGCATTTATATTAACGGAGAACTTAGTTTTAAAAGCTTCGGCAATGTTGCGTTTTGCAAATTCTGAAGCGAGTATTGATTTAAATGTTGGATTATTACTTAAAAATAGAATCTATTTTGGAACCTCTATTCGTAGTAATGCCTTAATATTATTGACTGAAATTAACATCACAAAAAAATTAAGATTAGGCGTAGCTTATGATATTGGAACAACAGAACTATCTAAAACAACAGGTGGCTCGTTAGAGATATTTTTAGGATATGATGTTAATCTGTTTAAGTCAAAAGTTATTTCACCACGATATTTTTAAGAAAGGATGAGGATAGAGAGATTAAAAAAATATGGGGTAATGTTGGCAGTTTTAATGCTGATGAGTGTTAATGTGTTTGCTCAGCTAAAAAAAGGGAATAAATATTTTGAGATGCAACAATATGGTGATGCCATTAAAGCCTATCAAAAAGCATTAAAAAAATCTGCAGATAATGTTGATGTTACTCAAAACATAGCATATAGCTACCGTAAATTAAAAGACTACGTTAATGCAGAAAAATATTATGCTAAAGCAACAGAATTAAACCCAACAGAGAGCTCTAATTTTTTATATTATGGGCAAGCATTAAAAAACAATGAAAAAATAAGTGAAGCAAAAATTCAATTTGAACAGTTTGTAGCAAAAGAACCCAATAATTTTATCGGAAAATTAATGGTTCAATCATGCGAGGATGTGGTTGATTGGCAAGAAGAAGAAAAAGCTTTTGAAGTTGCTACTATGGCAAATATCAATACTAAAAATGCAGATTTTTCTCCGTTAGTTTATAAGGATGGAATTGTATTTGTTTCGGAAAGAGGAATAGATTTGGTAAACGAAAACGAATTTGGGATGAATAGTAAACCCTATTTATCAATCTATTATGCTAAATCAGAAAAAGATTACAAAAAAGCAAAAAGTTTTTCTACACAAATAAATTCACTTTATCATGACGGACCAGTATCTATTTCTAATGATGGAGATATAATTTATTTTACACGTGCAGGCAAAAAAGAAAAAGGGAAAGATTTTACCAATCATTTAAAAATATATGAAGCAAAATTAGATGGTAAAAAATGGAAAGACATCACTTTGTTGCCTTTTAACGATATCAACTACTCTGTTGCTCATCCTTGGATTTCGGAAGATGGAAAGCAGTTATTCTTTTCGTCCAATATGCCTGGTGGTCAAGGAGGAATGGATTTGTATGTAGTTAATAAAGAAGGTGATTCTTGGGGTAAACCAACTAATTTAGGAAAACACGTAAATACATCAGGCAATGAAGTTTTTCCGTATTACCGTAAAGGGTTATTGTATTTTTCTTCTGATGGTCTTTCGGGTTACGGTGGTTTAGATGTTTTTGTTGTTGATGAAAAAGCGAATTGGGAATCTCCAGAAAATTTAAAAGCACCATTAAACTCACCAAAAGATGATTTTGGTATTTTTTATAAAGACGATGAAAATGGATATTTTTCTTCGGATAGAGAAGGCGGAATGGGTAGTGATGATATTTATAGTTTTAAATGGCACGCACTAACTCCTCAAACAATGATGAGCGGATTAGTAGAGTTTGATAAATTGGCAGCCGATGGAATGACATTGAGTTTGTTAGATGAGAATGATAATGTGGTACAAACAACCACAACGGATGAAAATGGAATGTTTCAATTCGAAAAGCTCGATTTAGACCAAAACTATATGGTTCGTTTAGATGAAAATGATGATACTAAATTAAATGAATCTAAAATATATTTAACCAATTCTAAAGGAGAAAAAGTGCTTTTAGCCAACAATATGGGTAAAGGTAAGTTTACTTTTAGAGCTTTGCCATATGCTTATTATGATGATTTAGAGTTGTTAGAGGAAGTGGATGAAAGCTTATTTACGGTAAGTGTTTTTGGTCAGATTTATCAAAAATTACCAGGCGATTATTCTGATGGAATGGAAGTTTGGGTGGTTGATGATGAAGGTAATATTATTAGTAAAGCAACAAGTGATAAAGAGGGACGATTTGTTTTTGATAAACTTTCGCCAAATGATGAGTATTTATTTATGTTGGCAGAAGATGATGAAACATTAAACATGATTATTGTTGATGAGAATGGAAAGGTGATAGAATCAGCAAAACGACTAATAGAAGGAAAATATCGTTACATAAGATTGGATGCTGACCAAAATGTAATAACTTTGATTAATGAAATTGATGAAGTAATTAAAATTGCTGAAAATGAAAACTTCATTATTTCAAAAGTACTGTACGAGTATCGTTCTGCTGAAATTAGTGAATCAGCTGCTTTAGAGTTAGATAAATTAGTGTTGATACTTCAAAAAAATAAAGATATTGCTGTTGAATTAAGTTCTCATACCGATTCTAAAGGAAGTAATAATTTTAACATTGAGCTATCACAAAAAAGAGCTGATAAAGCTGTAGAATACATTGTTTCTAAAGGGATAGCTAAAAGCCGAATTGTTGCAAAAGGTTATGGCGAAAGTAGACCAGTTGCACCTAATAAACTAGAAAACGGGAATGATAACCCTGAAGGTAGAGCGATAAACAGACGTACAGAATTTAAGGTTATACAATTAAATTAAAAACGTTTGAAGAAATTTATTTACTTCTTTTACTTAGTAATTGTTTCAATTACTAGTGTAGCCCAACAGGGTAATATTAAATTTGGACATCTTGGTCTTAAAGATGGGCTATCTCAAAGTGATGTTAGTGCTATTTCTCAAACTAAAAATGGGTTATTGTGGTTTGGAACCCAAGATGGGTTAAACTCTTATAATGGTTATGAATTTACTGTTTATGCCCACGATTTAAACGATTCAACATCAATTTCTAATAATTACATTCATGCTATTTTAGAGCAAGACGATAGTCTTTTGTGGTTAGGCACAGAAAATGGGTTAAACTTATTGAACACTTCTTCTAAAAAATTTACGAATATATTTAACCAACCAAAATTCCATTCAAAAAAAGTAAACGTTTATAGCCTTGTTGAAGTTAATAATACCTTATGGGTAGGTGCTGATGAAGCATTATATAAAGTTAACCTTGAGGATAATTCTATCGAAGAAATTGAAATACAATTAAGCACGTTAACCAAACAATTACACGTTAGAAAGTTATTAATAGTAGATAATAATCTGGTAATTGCCACAGAAGGTAATGGCTTGATAATTTTTAATACAAGAACATTACAAGCTCGACAATATTATCAAGGTAATAGTATGATTAAGAGTAACGTTGTTTGGGATTTGCATATTGATACAGAAAAAGAAATTGCAATAGCAACCAGTAAGGGAGTGAACTTTTTTAAGATAAAAAATAAAAAAATCACCTCGATAAAAGCGTTAGATAAAGAAATAAAAAGCCAAGCAGTAAAAACAATTTTTGAAGATAAAGTTGGTGTAATTTGGATTGGAACAGAATCAAAAGGGTTATATAAGTTGAAATCCTTGTCGAATATCGATCATTATATGTATGATGCGAATAGATCTACAAGTTTAAGGAGTAATCAAATAAATGTAATTTTTGAAGATTCTTTTGGAATTATTTGGATAGGAACACAAGCAGGGATAAACAAATTTGATAAACAAAAGCAATATTTTAAACATCATCAGCATTTCCCTAATAAACCAAACTCTATCAGCAGTAATATGGTTTGGTCCATATTTCAAGATAACAATGATAATTTATTGATTGGTACAGATAGAGGTTTAAATGTATTTAATAGGGTTTCAGGGGCATTATCAACCTATAAGATAGATTACAGTTATACTAAAGAGAATAAAAAGAATTCAGTTTATGCTTTTTGTACAGATCATAACAACGCTACTTATGTTGGTACTGATGGGGGTGTATTCTCTTTTAGTGATGGGGTATTAACCCATTTAATTGATGAGGAAACACATCAAAACGAAGCCAGAACATATTCTGTTATTGAAGATAATGACAATAATTTATGGTTTGCTACAAAAAAAGGGTTGGTTAGGCTTGACTCTGATAGGAAGATTTTTACTACTTACACTGTCGATGATGGTTTATCTGCCGATGTTTCTAGAGTGCTTTTTAAAGATACCGATGGTGTTATTTGGATAGGGACAGATGGTGGAGGATTATGTAAACTACTTGTTGATAAAAAAGGGAACGTAAGGTTTAAAATCTATAAAAAAGATATCAATAATTTAAACTCTATTAGTAGCAATACAATCCTTTCAATTTACCAAGATGAAAATGAGTTTTTATGGATAGGTACATTTGGTGGAGGCCTTAATAAATTTGATATTAAAACGGATAAATTTACTAGATACACTAAAAAAGAAGGTTTATCAAACAATGTAATTTATGGCATTTTAGAAGATAAAACTAAACACCTATGGTTAAGTACTAATAAAGGAATATCATCATTTAATATTGCCACAGGAGAAGTAAAAAGCTACGATGAGAGTGATGGTTTACAAAGTAATGAGTTTAATAATGGTGCTTTTTTTAAAAATAAGTTTGGCGAAATGTTTTTTGGAGGAATTAATGGTTTTAACTCTTTTTACCCCGAAGATATTAATGTAAATACTACTAAAGCCAAGCCAATAATTTCAAATTTTTATTTATTTAATAAACCTGTTAAAATTGGAGAAAATTCAGTGCTTAAAAAAAGTATTTCAGCTTTAGATGAGATTGTTTTAAAGTACAAACAAAATGTAATATCCTTTGAATTTGCTTCAATACATTATTCATATCCCGCAGGAAATGGACATAAATATATGTTAGAAAATTTTGATGAAGATTGGGTTGATATTGGCAACAATAGAAGAGCAAATTACACCAATTTAGATGCTGGTGATTATATTTTTAAAGTGAAAGTATCTAATAGCGATGGTGTTTGGAGCGATGAAGTTGCACAGATAAGAGTAACTGTAGAGCCTCCGATATGGGGTACTTGGTGGTTTAGAATATTAGTGGTGTTTATTGTGTTAAGTATTATTTACTGGTATTATATTTCTAGAATTGAAAGAGTAAAAGAGCAAAAGGACTTGTTAGAAGCACAGGTAAGAGAACGAACAAAAGAAGTTATTAATCAAAAAGAATTATTACAGATAGAAAAAGATAAAACAGAAAAATTACTGTTAAATGTGTTGCCTGCCGAAACTGCCGAGGAGCTAAAAACTAAAGGGAGAGCAACAGCTAGACAATATCGAATGACTTCGATAATGTTTACCGATTTTAAAAGTTTTACAAAAATTGCTGAAAAAGTTAGTCCTGTTGATTTGGTTACAGAGTTGGATAATTATTTTAAGAATTTTGATGAAATTGTTCAGAAGTACGATATCGAAAAAATAAAAACCATTGGTGATGCCTATATGTGTGCTGGTGGGATTCCTGTTAGAAATAAAAGTAATCCTATTGATATTGTATTGGCTGGGTTAAGTATTCAGCGCTTTATGACTACTTATAACAATGCAAAAGAAGCGAATGGTGAAAAGGGGTGGGAGTTAAGAATAGGAATACATACCGGACCTGTTATAGCTGGTGTTGTTGGTATTAAAAGGTTCGCTTACGATATTTGGGGAGACAGCGTTAACATTGCGAGTAGAATTGAAGCTGCTGGTAATATTGGTAAAGTAAATATCTCTGGAGCTACTTATGAGTTGGTTAAAGAATTTTTTAAATGCGAATATAGAGGGGAAATAAAAGCTAAAAATAAAGGTAAAATTGATATGTATTTTGTGCATTCAATTAAACCAGAATTATCTGTTGATGGCAAAGGTATTGAACCAAATAAATTATTTCAAAAATATGTAGATCTTCATATTTATAGTGGTATTTATTATCGTAAAGCAGAAAAATATATTGTTGAACGTCTTAGAAAAGAATTGCCAGAAAACTTACACTATCATGATTTAAGGCACACTACAGATGTATGTGCTGCGGTAGAACGTTTAGCTTTAATGGAAGGGATTGAAGGTGATGATATTTTCTTATTAAAAACTGCTGCACTATATCACGATGCTGGTTTTGTAAAACAATATGCCAATAACGAAGATATTGGCGCTGCTTTAGCACAAGAGGTTTTACCTCGTTTTGGATATTCTCAAGAACAAATTGATACGATTGGTAAGTTAATACAAGCTACTAAAGTACCGCAAAAACCTAATAATCATTTAGAGCAAATTATTTGTGATGCCGATTTAGATTACCTAGGTGGTGATGAATTTCATGTAGTTGCAGATAAGTTAAAACGTGAGCTTTGGGAGCGTGATATTATTGATGATGATAAGCAATGGGATATGATGCAGGTTAAGTTTTTAGAACAACATCATTATTTTACTAAAACAGCTATTGAATTAAGACAAGCTAATAAGTTGTTAAGGATAGAGGAAATTAAAAAGAGGATAGAACAGTATTAATCAATTGTTTTAATAAACTCTCTTTAGGAATCAAATAATTTATTTAAACGATTATCCTTGAAGCAAATCTTGAGGGAGATCCTCTTAGTCCAATCACTTTCTATAGATCCAATATTCTGGATTTAACTTGGTCATTCCTTTCCAAATTTCAATGTGCATAGTAGCCTTGTTTTTTCCTGCTTCGTTTACCAATACACCTAACTCTTGTTTGGTAGATATTTTATCTCCTTTAGATACAAATACATCGCTCATATAAGAATATACACTGATGTATTCTCCATGTCTTATCATAACAACCTTTCCTTCTCCAGGAAAAATAGCTACAGCACTAACAACACCACTAAATATAGCCCGAGTTTTAGATCCTTTTGTGGTACTGATATCAATACCATTATTGTTTATTACAATACCTTTTAAAACTGGGTGTGGATGTTTTCCAAATCGAGCAGTAATTGTTCCTGTTGATACAGGCCAAGGTAATTTTCCTTTATTGGCAGCAAAAGATGCTGATAGTTTTTTGGCTTCAGGAGTCATAGGGAAGCCTTTAGAGTTGTTTCCTGATTTTCTCGCTGCTTCTCTAGCTTTTCTAATTTCAGCCTCTATAATTCGCTGTATGGCTTTTTGTAATTTTCGTTTAGCGGCTTCACTCTTTTTTAACTTCTTTTTCAAATCTTCTTCTTGTCCTTGCAGGTGTTTAACCACATTTTCTTGTTCAGATTTTTCAACAGATAATTGTTCTTTTTCTTGCACTTGCAAAGAAATTAACGCAGAATTTTCTTGTTGTACTTCTTTTAATTGAGCTATTTGTTGAATTAAATCGTTTTGAGTAGTAACAATTGCTTGAGCTTGAGATTTGCGATATTCGGTATATTGTTGAATATATTTTAATCTTTTATAGGCTTGATTTACATCTTCAGAAGCAAAAATAAACATGATCTTATCATACGTATTTCTGTGTTTGTATGCATAGTAAATGATTTTAGCATACTCTGATTTTAAACGAACAATTTCATTTTCAGCAAGTACAATATTGCTTTCATAAGAACTAATATCATTCCCAATTAATTGAATCTCAGAATTCATGGTTCTTATCAATCGGTTACGAGCATTAATTTTGCTGTTTAAAATCAACAATTCTCCAACAGATAATTCTTTGTTTTTTTTTGTTTCTTTTAAGAGTTTGTTGGTTAACCTAATTTCTTTTAGTAGACGTGCTTTCTTTTTTTCTAAATCCGTTTTAGATTGCGCATGAGCCGTAATAGAGAAAATAAATAATCCCAAAACGCCTAAAAAGACTAGGTATTTATTTTTTAATTTGCTCATATTTCGAAGGGATTTTAAAAGGGAAGGATATTACCTTACCAACAGTAATTTTAGCGTAATTTACAGTGATACTTGATGCTGTTTTGGCATTTAACTCAAACAATAACGTAAAAGGGAACAATTGATTGTTTGCTGTTTCTACTTCTTTATAATTAGTAAATTCTCCTTTTAAAGATTGTTGACTCTCTGGAGAGGATAGTAATAATTCTTCAATTTTATAAGAAAGGGGGTTTAGCCATAAGGATTGTGTTTGACTTTTAACTTTTATTTTGTCTTTTTTGAGTTCTTTTCTAACTTTTCTCTTTTTTTCGGTACTAATGTAATAACTATCCTTTTTCCTATCTGTTGATGAGTGGATTTTTTCATTATGCTCAAAATCCATACTGTTACCTGTTAATAATGCTTCAAGCATTTGATAATCTAAATCTGCTCCTAATATTTTGTTGATGTAATCAAAATCTCCAATAAAGTATGTTTTATCTATCCGGTTCATTATTTTAACGGTATCCTGTGTAATTAAAACTCGTGCAGCTTCAATTCCAATAGATGAAATAGACATCCATATAGCACTATCTTGTTGTATTCTGAGATGAGTTTTAAAGGATGTTTTTTTACTGTTATCGTAAACAACATTTGCTTTACCAGTAAGCGTATTAAATTGGAACTCTTTTTCCATCAATTTAGCCACTAAAAACTTAGTGGATCTATGGTTGATTTTAACCTTAACTTTTACTTTGTTCTCTTGTTGTTTACAAGAAAAAAAGAAAATTCCTATTAAAATAAAGGACGCAATATATGTGAATTTTATTTTACTCATACAGCTTTTTACTCGCTATTTTTTTATCTAAAAATTCAGTGCCTTTTCCCGCTTTTTTAGCTCTTTTCCATAATTCTAATGCTTTATCTAAATTATTTAATTGAGCATAAGTATCTCCTAAGTGTTCTAAAATAACAGCATTATTAGCGCCACCATTTTCTAATGCTTTTTCTAACCAATCTTTTGCTTGTACAAATTTCCCTTGTTTGTATAATATCCAAGCATAAGTATCTTGATAGTTGGCTTGGTCTGGTTCAATGTCATTACATTTTTCAGATAGTTCTGCAGCTCGCTCTAATTTATCCTCTCTTAAAGATAAATAATATGCGTAATTGTTAAGTACATAAATGTTTTTAGGGTCTAATTTAAGCGCATCTTCATAAGCTGCATCGGATTTTTCATATTCTTTTAAACTGTTGTAAGCATCACCTAAAGTAGCATGAAATTGTGTCTTTAATGGTGGATTATCAATAACAAAAGCTTTTCCAATTTCTAATGAAGCAATAGCGTCTTTATAGTTTTTTTCTTGTAGATGTGTAGCTCCATTAAAATAATAGAAAATAGGTTGGTTCGGGAATAACTCCATCGCCTTTTCACTATCTCTAATTAACGCTTCATTATCTTTTAATTCAGACTCGATAAACATTAATTGGCTCCAAATCGGAAATTTTGAAGCATCAAATTCAATCGCTTTTAAATAATTTTCTTTAGCACCCTCTAGTTTTTTGTCGCGGTATAAAAAATCTGCATATATCGTATATGATTTAGCATCTTTAGGATGTGTTTGTATCATTATTTTATTCAATTCAAAAGCATCCTTTTTTAAGGTATTATCAGACTCTGTTGCAGCATAATAAGATAGTAAAATTTGCATTTTAGTATCTATATCTAATTCAGGGCTAGCAAAAGCTTTTTTTAATGCGTCAAAAGCTTTTTCTTTTTCACCTTTATTTTTGTAATAATCATGTAATGATAAGTTGGCAAAAGCATTGTTGGGATCAACAGCTATAATCCCTTTGTAAATTTCAAAAGCTTTATCAGGCATATCGTTTGCACTGTATAGGTCGGCTAATTTAACCTGATAAAGCACGTTGTCTGGGTAAGCAATGATTAGTGCTTTAATCTCATCTGCTGCTTTATCAACGTTGTTTAACTTAATCCACATGCGTTGTTTTTGGAAAGAAATATCTTCAGATATTCCCATTTTCTTTTCTACTTTATTTAACGTTTTTATTGCATCAGCATAATTTCCAGAATAATATTGTATTGTCGCAATATCAAATAGAATGTCAATATCTTGAGGGTTCTTTTTAAGTAACAATTCATATTGAGCTATCGCTTTGTCATTTTCACCAGCACCTTGTAAAGCATGGGCATATAAAACACTGTACCAATAATTGTTTGGATCGAGTTTGGCAGCTTTCTCTGCGTTATTTAAAAATAAGGTAGGTTCTTTTACCAATTCAAAAATGTTTGCTAATTCATAATAAGGCGCGGGTTCACCTCCTGCTAGTTGGGTGCATTGTAAAAATAGATTTGCAGCTTTTTCATAATTACCTAAAATACGCTCTTTACTCGCATTCATAAATAAAAATTTAAAGTGTACTTGCTCTTTGTTAGTTAACTCAGTAGCTACCTTTTTATTTATTTTTGGATAACTACTTTTGCTCTGCTTAGAAGAGGAACAAGCAGTTAAAAATGTAATAAAAAGGATGAATATGTAATGGTTAAACTTCATTTATTTTAGCTGATTTCATTGTAATCTCCAACACTTAATTCTTGTGTTTTTCCTTTGATACTTGCATTATTTCCAACCATTGAATTTTTAAAATTACTAGATCTTATCATCGTATTGGTTTGAATGATTGAGTTAGAAATAATAGAGTTTTTGATAACCGTATTTTCTCCAATAGACACATGGGGTCCAATAATGGAGTTTGTTAATTCAACATTTTTACCAATAAAACAAGGCTCAATAATAATTGAATTTTCAGTTTTTACCGAAGCATCAATATTATTTTCATCTTTAATGTATTCAAGTACTCGTTGATTGGTAAAAACTGTTGCTTTGTAATTGCCACAATCTAACCATTCTTTAACTTCTCCTGGAGTAAATTTAGTACCTTTTTGCTTCATATTTTCTAAAGCATCTGTAAGCTGAAATTCTCCTCCACCTTTAATATCATTATCAATTAAATATTGTAATTCATCTTTTAAATAACTTCCGTCTTTAAAATAATAAATTCCAATAATGGCTAAATCAGAAACAAAATCTTTTGGTTTCTCAACAAAATCTGTTATGATGTTCTCTTCATTTAATTTCACAACACCAAAAGCACTAGGATCATCAATTTGACTTACCCAAATAATACCTTCAGCATCAGCATCTAATGTAAAGTCTGCTTGGAACAATGTATCTGCAAAAGCAACAACAACATTTCCTTCTAAACTATCTTTAGCACATAAAATAGCATGAGCTGTTCCTAAAGCTTCCTCTTGATGATAAATACTTCCTTTTGCACCTAAATTTTCGGCAACAGCAACTAAGTCTTTTTCTACCTGACCGCCAAAATCGCCAATAATAAAAGCAATTTCATCAACAGGCTCACCGCAAACTTTGGTAATGTCTTCAACTAAGCGTTGCACAATTGGTTTTCCTGCAACAGGCACTAAAGGTTTAGGAATGGTTAATGTGTGAGGTCTTAATCTTGATCCTCTTCCTGCCATTGGTACTATTATCTTCATCTTCTTAATGTAATAATTTGAAACTGTAACAATTAATCAATTGTTATATCTGCTAATTGTTTAATTATTTCTTTCCTGTACTTCCAAAACCACCTGCACCTCTTGCTGTATCAGAAAGTTCTTCTACTAAATTCCATTCTGCTTGTTCGTGTTTAGCAATTACCATTTGAGCAACACGTTCGCCATTTTCTATGGTAAAACTTTCGTTAGATAAGTTAACTAAAATCACACCAATTTCTCCACGATAATCGGCATCAATTGTGCCAGGAGTATTTAAAACTGTTAAACCATGCTTGTAAGCTAAACCACTTCTTGGTCTAACTTGTGCTTCGTAACCAATAGGTAACTCAATAAATAAACCGGTTTTAACTAAAGTTCTTTCTAAAGGTTTTAGTGTGATTGATTCAGTGATATTAGCTCTTAAATCTACACCTGCAGCAGCTGCTGTTCCGTAATGTGGTAAAGGGTGATTGGATTTATTTACAATTTTAATTTCCATTTTTAGTCGTTTGAAAGTAGTAAAGTTACAAGAGGATAAAGTTAGTATTTATAAATCATCCGTTAATCATTCTTTTCGGTTTTTCGATGCTATAAATTATACCCATAAAACCTATAATTATTAAAGCGTGTACTCCATATTTTAATAAACTAGGAGGTATGTTTAAGTACAAGGTGAAAAAGTACAACCCAAAAGCTAAGCCAAGGTATAATGCAATTTTTGGGATGTTATATTTTATTGGATAATGTTTTCTACTTAATACAAACGAGAGAAACATCATTGATGTATAACAGATTAAAGTTGCCCAGGCAGACCCCATGTATCCAAAAATTGGAATCCAAATGTAATTTAAAGCAATGGTAATTACTGCTCCAAAAATACCAATGTAAGCTCCAAATTTGGTTTTTCCGCTGAGTTTGTACCAAATGGATTGATTGTAATAAATACCCAAAGCAATGTTGGCAAATAGCAAAATTGGTACTATTTTTAAACCTTCCCAATATTCTTTATTCGGTATAAAATATTTTACTACATCCATGTATAACATTACACCCAAAAAGATGGTGGCACAAACAATTACAAAATAGGTCATTATTTTAGCATAAACTTCTTTTGAATCTTTTTCCTTTTCTTGAGAAAAAAAGAAAGGCTCAGCAGCATATTTAAATGCCTGAATAAATAAGGTGATGATGATGGATATTTTATAACAAGCACCATAAATTCCTAATTGAATCATTGTTGCTTTTTCAGTAAGAGTATTAATTAATATCCTCTTTAACATTATCCTGTCAATCGTTTCATTTATGTTTCCTGCTAATCCAAAAATTAACAGAGGTAAAGCATAAATAAACATTTTTTTAAGAAGAGAAAACTCAAACCCATAACGTGCTTTAAGCATGTCGGGTAATAGTAGTATAAACTTTACGCTACTAGCAATTAAATTAGCAATAAAAACGTAGCCTACACCTATGTTTGGATTGTAAAATGTTTCTATTAACCAGTTAGTTTCTCCAGATTTATATAGGGGTAAACAATAAGCTAAGAAAAATAAGTTTAGGCCAATGTTTACAAGGATATTTACAAAATTTATAATGGAAAATTTAATTGCTTTATTTTCAGTCCTTAATTTTGCCATTGGAATAGATGAAATTGCATCTAAGCCAACAATGATAGCAAACCAAGTTACAAATTCTTTATTATTAGGATATCCTAACCAATCTGCAATAGGTTGATCGAAAAAGAAAGCTGTTGCAATAAAGATAAATGAAGTAGAGAGTAGTGCATATATGACTGTAGTATATACTTTTTTAGGTTGATACTCTTCTAGCGTTGAGTACCTAAAAAAAGCAGTTTCCATTCCGTAAGTTAGAAAAATCACTAGAAATGCAACATAAGCATACATTTCAGTTACTATACCATATTGTTCTGGACTAAAGACTGCTGCACTAGTATGTAGAGGGACTAAAAACCAATTGAGTAATCTGCCGATGATGCTCGGCAAACCATAAATGGCTGTTTGTCCTGCTAATTTTTTAAGTGGATTACTCATCTGTTAGTTGAAAGTTGAAAGTGAAAAATTTTTAAAGTCTCTGGAATTCACTTTTACCTTTATAAAATTTTTACTTTTTAACTAGTTAAAGTTTGCTTTACGTTTTTCAATAAAAGCAGTTGTTCCTTCTTTAAAGTCATCAGTTCCAAAACATTTTCCAAATTCTTCAATTTCTGTTTCAAAACCGTTAACACCATCGGTATAACCAGCATTAACTGCTCTTATTGCACTAGCAATGGCAACAGATGAATTTTTAACAATCTTTAACGCTATTTTGGTACATGCAGCCATTAATTCTTCTGGTGCAGTAACTTGATTTACTAAGCCATAATTTAATGCTTCATCTGCACCAATCATTTTGGCAGTCATAATCATTTCCATTGCTCTACCTTTGCCAACTAACTGAGCTAATCGTTGAGTTCCTCCATACCCTGGAATAACACCTAAAGTAACTTCTGGCAAGCCTAATTTTGCATTATCAGATGCTAATCTAAAATGACAAGCCATAGCCAATTCTAAACCTCCGCCCAACGCAAAACCATTAACTGCTCCAATAACTGGTGTTGTTAAATTTTGTACGATATCAAAAAGTTGGTGGTGTCCATTTTTAGCCAATTCTTTTCCTTGAGCGATATCAAACTGGTAAAATTCTTTGATATCAGCACCAGCAACAAAAGCTTTTTCTCCAGAGCCTGTTATGATAATTGCTTTAACATTCTTATCAGCTTCTAATGTTTTAAAAGCATTACCTAATTCTGCAATTGTTTCTGCATTTAAGGCGTTTAATTGTTTGGGTCTGTTGATGGTTAAAACTGCAACGTTGTCTGTAGTTTCAACTAAGATATTATTATAGCTCATTTGATTTCAATTTAATTTTGAAAACCAAAGATAGTTTATTGTGTTTGTTGCTGAGTTATTTATAGGAATAGTTCTAAACTAAGCGTGTTGAAAACTAATGCTTAGAAATTACCTGCACTACCGCGATAGTTGGTGTATTTATTTCCTTGATTAAAGAGTTCTCCTTCAAAATCATTAAATTGGATAGAAATTTCGAATCCTCCATTTCCTCCTGTAACGCTATTTAATTTAGATAGGTTGTAATCATAAGAAGTACTTATTTTCCAGTTATTAAATTTATACGAAAGCACTGGGATAATAGCATCTTGGTTTCTGTATAAAATTTGAACAGCTAAATAAGAATCTTTAATAAAACCGGTATATTTTGTATTTCCATTTAAGACATACCTCATTTCAAAACCAATGGTAATTTCTGTATAAACTTCTTGCTGCATATATAATACACTACCACCAATTACAAAAGGAGAAGCAACAGATTTTAAAAATCGTGCATGTCCAACATATCTTCTGCTAGTTTTTGAGGTAGCATTTCCGAGCACATTAAATTTAGGTTCTAATAAATGGTAGGCAGCAAAACCTGTTTCAAACAATACGTTGTTTCCATGTCCATCAGAAGTTAAGCCAATTCTACTGTTGTTATATCGGTATGAGATACCTGCAGAAACATCGCCAGAACCAGAAGATAAGGAAACAAAGTTTTCTTGAGAAGATAGCGATGGATCGTAAGCAAATCCATTATATTGACTATCCCATTGAATAGATTCTACGCTAATTGATTTTTGAGTGTATCCACCCAAAATTCCTAAAGAAAACTTGGCGTGTCTACCCGAAAAAAAAGCTGCTCCTAAAGCAAGATTGGCTTCATTGTTTTTTATTATTCCACTCCCAGCATTGTCGTTAAAAAAAGACAAACCTGTAGATAAATAACCGTTTTTCCAATTCATATTTTCAGCATAAATTGGAAAATCTACCGATATAGCTGCTGTATTAAATGATGAATTGGTAGTGGTCCATTGCGATCGATAATTTAAGTTTGCTCTACTATATCCATTTCCCATTCCTGTTAAAGCTGGGTTAATTAGCAAAGGCGTGCTTGTGTATTGAGAAAAGCGAGTGTCTTGCGCAAAAGCACTTGTTGTTATTAATAAAAATAACAATATTATTAAGGAGTATCTTTTCATCATTATCTAAATAAAGTAATACTTCCAGATTGTTTTATCTCTTTACCAGAAAGCAGCGTTGCTTCAAACTTATAAACATAAACTCCAAAATCTAATTCTTTTCCTTTGAATGTACCATCCCAACCTACTTTTTGATCTGAGGTTTCAAAAACAATACCGCCCCATCTATCAAATATTTGCAATGTCATAGTATTAATATCTAAACTTCTTACAAAAACTACATCATTGTAACCATCACCATTAGGCGAAAATCCTGTAGGGATAAAAAGATCTGGGATTAATATCTCTATGGTTAAATAATCGGTAGAAGTACATCCATTAGAATCGGTTAAAATTATTTGATATTCTGTTGTTTCAAAAGGTGTTGCTATAGGACTATAACAATCATTACAACTTAGATTTTGATTTGGTGTCCACTCATAAATTAAAGGGAAAGGGTGGCTGGCAAAAATCTGAGCACTTTCATTTACAACAATAGAAGTATCATTTGATGCGATAACATTTTCAGCAAAAAAAGTAATAAAAACATTTGTATCTGCACAACCCAACGAATCAGTTACAATTACTTCGTACTCTCTAGGGGCTTTTAAGTTCGAGAATATGTTCGAGTTTTGTTGAATTCCATCTAAAGAATATATATATGGGGTGATACCACCAGTTGCTTCAATTATTGCTTCTGTACCAACAACTGTATCGTCAACACAAACGGGAGTATTAGTTGTAAAATCTACATAATCAGGAATAATAAAAGCAAAACCATTAGTATCTAGAAGAAAATTATTTCCACATTTATCCTCAAGCTGAATGGTATCATTGATCATAAGAGCATAATTACCTGGAGCTAAATTGGGAGAGGTAATAATTGTAAACTGATTGTCATAATTAGATCCAGCATTACAAAAATCACTATATATTGATTGGACACTATAGCTAATACCATCATTAGATTGGATGGTAAAAGTATTAACATCAATTGGTGCGCAAATCAATTGTTCAGAAAACGTTAAAAATAAACTGTCTTTATCACAGTTGGTAATAACGCTTGTGATTTCGGGGTTTGTGTTGTCAAATATTTGAGCAGTAGTGGCACTAAAATCTATTGTGTAGCCATTAGTTGAACTAGTAAATTGACTTACATTCAATACCATTGTTTTTCCTAGGGCTAATGGAATACAAGCTTCGTTTTGAGCTCCTCCTAACCCATTAGGGCCCGTAACCCCAGAAACTCCACTAAAATTACAGCTTACCTCTAAACTAGGGTCAGTATAAATGTCAGAACAAATGTTGTTAGTTAAGTCATAAACAGCCCAATCGTAGTCATCGCTTAGTACGTTTGGGGTAATAGAAAAACATAGGTTACCAGCTTGTTGAACTGTAAAGATATACCAAACATCATTTTTTTCTCCTGAGCCTAAACACGAACTGGTAGAGTTAATTTCATCAGGGTAAATACCTGTGCCAGAATATGCATTTGTTTCGCTATATACGTTTTGACAAAGGGGGATGGCACCTAAACAATCTTGAACAGTTGGAGGGCAAGGTGTACAATTTGCTCCACCACAATCAATATCTAGCTCATCACCATTTTGAATTCCATCTGTACATGTTGGACAAGGCTCAGAAATAATGGTAATATCAAAAGGAGTAAAATCTGGGGTTGGCCATGTAGAAATTACGATATAGTAAGTAGTCCCACCTAATAATGTGAAATCAAGGATGCTTGGGTTTCCACCACTTTGTTCATCACTTGCTATACAATTTGTTCCCAGTTGATCAGGACAACCATCCATTAAAAATAAACCTGTGTAAGAGCCTGTATTTGATAAGATAATATCAACACAAGTATCTGTAAGGGGAGTGTATTCAAATACGTAGTCATTACCATTCATATAGATACTTCCACATGCATCTGTAGATGAGTAATCATTTCCTGAACCTTGTGTTGTTAGGCCAGGGCCAATAAATGGTAGGCTGGTAATTATATTAGCCGTTGCGCATATGGCACCAGGACAAGCAGGGCAATTTGGGCCACCACAATCAATACCTTGTTCACTTCCGTTTTGGATTCCGTCTGTACATGTTGGGCAGGCAGCACAACTAATAGTCGCTTCCCATCCTGATTTTGCTACACTTCCATCAGATTCAAATTTTAAAGTAATACAACCACTAGTAGAACTAATGTTATTAGGAATAGTATTTCCTGTTAAAGTTGCAACTAATGGTGAAGCTGTAGAAGGACCATCGTAAACAAATAATTCGTCAAAATTGTTTTCTACATCAAAACTTTGAAAGGTAATAATGAGGCATTGTCCAGCAGTAGCAGTACAAAAAGTAATAGTTTCATTCTCATTGTTTTGATAATCAGCACCACTATTTCCACTGTCATAAAAATCGCCAGAACAGGTTGTAACTGTTCCACCTTGGTCAATAGTATAAGTTTGAGAAAAACTTATAGTTGAAAGGAGCAAAAAGAGGCTACTTATAACTAACTTAATATATTTCATTGTATTGTATTGGTTTGGTTGATATTTAGACGTATAGATGTTCAAAAGGTTGCTCTAACGGTGAGAATAACATTTCTACCAGGAGCACTAATTCCAGATGAAAAAGTTCTATAATGCGAATCTAACATATTTTCTAATGCAATCTGTAACATAAATGATTTTTTTATTTTCATTGCTGCACTCATATTAAATGTTTGCCAAGGTGGAGTCCCATCAACCGTTGCCTTCTCTTCATTATCTTCTCCTGTTGGAGAATAATCCTCAATTTTTTTCCATCCTTGGTATTTAGCATAAAAAATAGCTGTTAATGGACCTGATGTTAAAATTAAATCTGTTCTACCATAAATAGGAGGGATATGACCTAAAGGGACATTGCTAGCGGTGTTTTCACCCAAGGTATAATTAAGGGAGCTTTTTAAAGAGAATTCTTCACTAATTTGAGCATAAAGGTTAATGGATGTTCCATAAACAATTGCTTGGCTTGTGTTGGTATTTGCTTGTATCTGAAGCGTTTCCCCTTCGTAATCAATAGAATCTTGTCCGTTTAATTGATAAAAATCTCTAACAATGGCATTTTTTAATATAGTATAAAACCCAACTATATTTATTTTTATCTTGTTATCGATAAACCCTTTTGTAATACCTAGTTCGGCATTATATGCTAATTCAGATTTGAGTTGATCGTTAGGAACTAGTACATAGTCTCTCTTAGCAAATACTTTTCCAACATCATCTACATTAGGACTACGATAAGCCGTAGATAAACCGATGTGAATTTTCCAGGTATCGTTAGGGTGATAAACAAAACCTGCATTACCTGTTAAAGCACCATTATTTAAATTAATGGTATTAAATGGGAGTTGAATAAATGTGGTGTCAATAAAATCTGCGTTTAAAATCGAGTAACTGTATCTTGTGCCAAGGCTATAGGTAGCTTTTTCTGAGAATTGATTTTTATAAGAAAGGTATGCTCCTGCACTGCTTAGAGTGCTACCTCCATCAGGATAACGTGTTTGTGCATCAGATTTAATTAAGGTTTCAGTGTTTTGACTAAATGCAGATGATGAAACGGTATTGTGAATAATTTCTAATCCATAAAACCATTCAGATAGGTTACTATTCTTTTTATGAAAATCAGCATTTAAACCATAAACGTTTACATTTTCATTTCTAGTAATTCGGTTCGGATCATTAAATTTTCTATTGATTCTATCTTCATCTATTTTTTGAAATGAAGCGATAATTTCTGCCTCTGTAAACCATTTGTTTTCTTTTAATAGTTGAGCAGAAAGAGAAGTTAAAAATCTATTTTGAGGACCATAATACCATTCGGCCCATTTTAAGGTATCTCCTATATAATCAGTTAACTGGTCATAACGAGGTACATCAGATGATGTAGAATACTGCGTGTTTAACGTTAAGTAAAATTGATCAGAAACTTTGTATTTTATTTTTTCTAAGATATCAGTTTGATGATATCCTGTACCAACTTGACGATAAAGATCATCTTTTCTAAGCATAGTATCTTTGTTGTTTATTGTTGCTGCAACATATTTTTCAACTCCAAAATTGGGGTAATCTGTATTGGCAGATTCACCCATGTGTAAATCATCAAAATAACTAACCGTTACACTGGTTAAACTTGCAATTTTTTTAAATCCTAAATTAAAATCGAGATGTGCAGTCCGTTCATTATTAACCGAAGAATATCGGTAATATGAATTTGCACCAAAATTGTTAACGGTATCATTTTTTTTAGCAAATTCAGGTGATTTAGAGATGAAATGAACTACTCCACCTATCGCATCGCTACCATAAATTACAGAATTAGCGCCATAAATTACATCTGTTCTTTCTAAAATGGCATTGTCTATAGTAATTGCATTTTGTAAATGTCCGCTTCTATAAATAGCATTGTTTAATCTTACGCCATCAACAACTAATAATACGCGGTTAGCTTCAAACCCTCTAATTATAGGGCTTCCTCCTCCCATTTGACTTTTTTGAATATAAACACCACCACTTAATTCAAGCATTTCGGCAGAAGTTTGAGGGTTGTTTAAAACGATAGTTTTAGCATCTATTTTATCAATTTTTGCTGTAACAGCTAAAGCTTCTTGCTTTACTTGTTCTGCAGTAATTTCAACAGGTTTTAGTGATATTGGATTTCCCTTTAAGTAAATAGTATTTCCAATATTAATATAAGGAATAACAAAAGTTTTATATGCTTGATGGCTAAAAATTAAGGTATCTTTTTTGTTGAAATCTTCAATATTTAGTACCCCATTACTATCAGATACACTATTGATAGATTGATTGTTGTTGTAAACAAAAACGCCTTCAATGGGTGTTTTATTATCTTGATTTAAAATTGTAATTGTTTGTGAGATACCCGAAAAAGATAAAACAATCAGCATGTAAAAAAGCAGGTATGATTTTTTTTGTAAGGGCATTAACTTAATATTTCTTCTAGCACTTCTTTTGATTTCAGATTGTCGAAATTACTTAAATGTAAACTATAATAATTTAAAAGGGCATTGAGAATTAGTTTACGGTTAATGTTATTACATTTTATTTCTTGTAATTCATCAAAATTTGAGTTGAAAATTTGAATTAAATAAGTGCTAATTTCTGCATTAATAAATAATTTGTGAGGGGGTAAAAGGTGTGTAAAAACACCTTCTTGTAAATCAAAATAATAAGTTGCATGCGCTATGTTAATGTTTTGAGGAAAAAAACCCAAGTGTCTAGTGAGTTGAGCTAAAAAGAGAAGGTGAAAATTGATGTAGTTTTCTTTTTTTAAATCTAAAATTTGAATGCCATTAAACAAGAAATGAAATAAAGCATCATTATTTTCTTCTTCTTTAATCGCCTTATGTAGTATTTCTGCAATTAAAAAAGCAATGCTAGTTTTATAAATTTCAAAAGGAATTTCTTGAAAAGGGACGGATAGTTTTATGTTTTTAACTTGTTGAAGTCCTTTGTTTTCTTTTTTGTAAGCATTAATTTCAACTAAAGATAAGGGCTGTAAATAAGACGCTTTGTTTTTTGATTTCTTATTTCGTACTCCATTAATAATAAAAGGTTGGAGGCCAAATTTTTCGGTATAAATTTTAGCGATAACACTTTTTTCGCTGTACTTAAAGTGATGAAGTACTATACCTTTAGATGTGTATAGCATATTTTAATGAATGAATAGGATTTTAGCGGCATATTTTTTCTCCCCATCTTTGCTTCCGTTAAAAAGCAAATAAACACCTGTTTGAACTCTATTTCCATACATATCATTTCCATCCCATATTGCTTGCCCGCCTAATGAAGTTGTTTGGTAAACGATATTTCCGCTAACATCAGTAATTCTAACATCGGTATCTTCAACTAAACCTCTAATGGCTATAGTTCCAGTGTAATCTTCTCTAACTGGGTTGGGGTAAACAAAAACATTGTCAAAATCTTTTGCTGCTTCTGTAGCAGTTCCTTTGTATGAAATTAAACCTTTATCCGTTCCAAAATATACCTCACCTGTTTCGTCATTAATCTCAATGTCAATAATGTTATTAGAAAATAAAGGGCTATTATCTTTTGTTAGATGCTCAATTTCTTCAGTACCATCTTCACTCATTAGAAAGGCTCCAGAAGTTTGAGTACCTATCCATTTTCTGTTTGCACCATCAATTGCTATGGAATTGATAATTTCGTTTTCCAATAGAATTTGTGTTTGCCCATCTTGCTGTATGTAAATGCGTTCAGCTTTAATGTTAGTATTAAAAACATCTGATGGATTATAAAAAACAGCAATACCTTTATCAGTACCTAGCCAAATTTCACCATCTAAATCTTCTTCAATTGTATATAATCTTGTTCCTGGAATTTCATTTACAGCACCAGTCAATGCCTTGAAGGTGTCGTCACCTTTAAAATCTAATGTGCCATTATCATTAAAAACAATGATTTTTTTCTTTAAAACATTCGCAATCCATTTATAATTATTCTGATCGATCAACATATCGTGGTATTCGTCTTGGGTAGTCGTTAAACCAGGGAAAGAATATTTATACCAATTTCCATCAGTAGTTTTTACTGATAAGATGTTTGTTACATAAGAGTTGCTTATCCATAAATTATTGTTCTCATCATAAACCAAAGGGCCAATTACGGTTAATGAACCTGTATTTTCTAGGGGAGAATTATTTACATCATAAACTTTCGTTAATTTTTTGTTGTTAAACTCTAACAGTCCATTGGCCCAAGAACTAGCATAAACGATATTGTTATCATTAGGGTTTATTGCAACGTTTACAATTCCTTTAACCTCAGATCCTTGGTCATTTTTGTATGTTTTAGAAAGCTTTTGCCACCAATTATCATTTTGGTAATTAATAATGTTTGTTTGCTGTTTGGTTATATATGATCCAGAAACTACCCAAAGTTTGTTGTTTACTATGTCCATTTTAAACGAAGAAGAACTGCTAGGTCCATTGGGTAATATTTTTTCGTTATCAGAATAGCTTTTATACTTTACTAATCCATTCGATTTATCAGCAATCCAATAGTTATTGTCAGCTGTTAAAATAGCCTCTGCAATATCTAAACTATAAATACTGCTGGTATTATATATTGAATCTATAACAGCTAGCGAGTTGTCATAAATATATAGTTTTTTATTAGCTGTTTCTAGTAGTTTTCCATTAGAAACACTTATTCCAGTAATATTTTTAGGATAACTTGTTGTTGGAAATTTTTCCCAAACACCACCGTTGTTTTTGTATAAAGTATCGGATTGCCAAATAGGAGAATCATAACTAACAAGTATTTGATTGTTGTAAAAAACTATACCATTATATCTAACATTACCTAAGGCAGCTATATTGCTCCAAGCATTAAAATCAGATAAATTTAAACTTGTTTTATCTGCAAAATAAACACCATTATCACTTGCAGCATATATATTAGTATTATCAAATGCAACTGCATTTGTTGGTGAACTTCCTGAACTAACATAATTATAAGTATCAGATATCTCTAACTTATTGGTGTTAAGCACTACAATGCCAATACCAGTAGATAGATATGCAAACTCATCAACTATTTCTATATGGTTAATTGTTTTGCTACCAATGGTACCACTATTTTTTAAAAACGAAAGGTTGTAAATTGTTTTATCTTCTAAAATCACATCAATATTACCGTTAACGTATCCTATTACTATCCGGTTATTGGCTGGGACATGCTTTATTTTACTAATCCCTATATCAGATAAACCATTAACTAAGTTTATTTTTTGCATAGAACCATCACTTTTATCGTAAACAAAAAGTGCAGAACTTGATGCGCAGTAAGTTAAGGAGCCATTTTGAGTAACAGAAACAGCATCTGAATAAGATAAGTGATCGCGCCAAGTACCGATGGGTATGTTCTGACTAAAAACACTTGTAGTTATTAAGCTAATTACAAATAATAAAAAATAGGAATGTTTCAAATTCATGTGTTTCTAACTAATTGTTGGTGTGTTTTATTGTGTAAAAATAAGTTATATTTGCGAGAAATTAATGGCCCCGTAGTTCAACTGAATAGAATATCAGATTTCGGCTCTGAGGGTTACAGGTTTGAATCCTGTCGGGGTCACTTTTTTTCTAATCAAACACAATTAAATGCTCATTTCTATTTGGAAGAAATATAAGTATCAGCTACTTTTAGTAATTAGTGTTTTAGTCATTTTATATCCTTTAAGTTTATTTATTTATGTCCCGAAATGGGATAATATTAATGGATATTTACCTTACCGTTATTTTATAAGCGATTACCTTTGGAACGGACATTTGCCTTTATGGAACCCATTTCAGCAATTAGGTTATCCTGGATATGCAGATTTGCAAAGTGGGGTCTGGAATCCTATTGTTTGGATAATAATGTTGTTTGGGAAGTATACCATTAACTCTTTAATTGTAGAGCTACTTTCTTGCTATGTTATTGCGGGGTTGGGAATGTTTACGCTCGCAAAGTACTTGTATAATTGCGAAAAAACAGCCTTAATTATTGCATTGAGTTATGCACTGTCTGGATTTATGGTAGGATCTTCTCAATTGATGGTCTTTTTAATCGCAGTAGCTTGGTTTCCTTGGATAATATATGCTTTGCTTCAATTTTTTAAAACATATCAATTAAAATACCAATTACTTACCGCTTTTTTTATAGCGCTATTTGTTACAGGAGCAAGTCCTGCTTATACAATTGTATTGGCTTATATTACTGTAGGAATGTTTGTTTATCAGTTGATTTTAAATCGGTCATCAAAAAAACAGCTACTTCAATTAATGGTTGGAGGAATTACAACGTTATTTGTTTTGGTGTTATTGATAGCTCCTTATATTAATTCATTTTTAGAGTTTTCGCCTTATTTTAATAGAGGAGATAAGTTGGGTTATGATAAGTTTTTATTGTCAAATCCATTTACACCAATAAGTTATCTCTCATTTTTGTTACCAGATGCGGTTATCTCAAAATCAGATTGGTTTAACATAACTGATTTAAGTTTACGAAATGGATATTTTGGTTTATTGGGTTTTGCAGTAATGCTTTCAAGTGTATTGTCAAAATTGACTCGAACAAAAATTATTTTATATGTACTGTTTTGTTTTTCCTTGCTATTAGCAGCAGGAGGAGAAACTTTTATATTTGAATATCTGTATCATTTACCTGGTTTTGGAGTATTTCGTCATCCCTCTATTTTTAGAGCTTTTACCATTTTTTGTGGGTTACTTATTGGAGGTTATGAAATTAAAGAGTTATTAGAAGAAGGGGTAAAGAAAAGGCATAAGCTTGTATTTTCGGCTATCTTAGTTTTATTATTGATTGCAGGTGTTTGGGCAATTTCAAAAACATCTTTTTCTGCGTTAAGAATTTTGATAATAGACGTTATAAATTTTGTAGAATTTTCTGAAAGCGCATTATCAACGCATATACTTTTAAATGTAAGCGTTGCATTGGTTTTAATAATAGGTAGTTTTTATTTGATGAAAGTTTTTAAAACATCACTATTTGTTAGCCTTTTATTATTCGTATTGTTAGATTTTGGAATTCATACTAGAATAAGCACTCCAACAACAGTTTGTTACCCTATTAAGCAGGATGGATTTGCTGAATTTTTCAAGAAACTACCTCAAGAGATATCACAAAAAGACAATACAACCCCATTAAAAAAATTAGATGAAAACCAAGGTTTAATTAAAACTGGAGGAATTTGGAGAAACGTATCTACTTACAATAAAACATTAAGTTTTGTGGGCGAAAACCCTATGCGTTTTAAAACTTTTGATATTGCTAAGAAAAACGGAGCGTTAGAAAAAACAATTGAGCATTCTATTTTATATTTCCAAAATGGAGAGGCACTTCTTAAAAACCCTATAGTGGGTTACAATACTTTTGAAGCGAATATTGAAAATACATCTAATAAAAATCAATTGTTGTTGCTAAATCAAAATTACCATCACCAATGGTCAGCTTTTTATAATGACAAGAAGTTGCCAGCCAAAATAATTAACAATTTAATTATTGGTGTTGAAATACCAGAGAACAGTAAAGGAAAGATATTGTTTAAATACCTTTCCCCTAAAACTCCTTACTTAATGGTGTTGAGTGTGCTCACTTATTTACTGCTTTTAGGGTTGTTTTTGTATCAAAAACTTAGAGGGAAATAAGTGAAACTTAAGATTAATCACATATTTCATCTTTTGCTTGTCTGTTTGTTAAGTGTATTGTTTAATTTGTATGTACACGTAGCAGAACCAGCAAATTCTATGGTAAATTATGTGAATAAAAACCATCCAAACACCGAGAATCTGATTGTTACTGATGGGTTTTTGCCTTGGGCTGTAGATTATCATCAAACTTTACCTGACTTTAAAAAGAGACCTTTTACCAGTTTTTTAGTAGAGAACGTTGCTGTATTTTTTTCCGTTAGAATTAGTATAGCTTTTGTTTGGGTTAATTATTTCTTTTTGTTTTGTTCTGGATTTTTAATTTATTTTTTGGCAAAATTATATTTACTATCACATCCTAAAGCATTGGGTAGTGTAATTTTCTTTTATTTTAGTTTTTCAATTTTATTGGCCTATTTTATTCCGATTGCTACTTACGATGAACCAATTCAATATTTTTTGATATTGTTAAGTTTATTCTTTTTAAAAAAAGGTTACAAATTATTGTTTGCAATCATTTTTTCTTTTGCTGTGATTTCAAGAGAAAGTTCTTTAATACTACTTCCTGGTATAGCTCTGTTTTTGTTTGGTATTGATTTTAAAAATATTTTAAAGGATAAAAAAGTGTTTTTAAAGAATGTTTTAATGCTGTCAATACCAGTTGTGATTTACCTTGCTTATTTGTATTTTTTCTATGATAATAATCCAGAGATATTAAAAGAGACTAAAGAAGTTTTAGCTAAAAAGTATCAAATTTATCAACGGAATTTCAGAAATTTAAAAGAAGTAAGTAGAACACTTTTGTCTTTTTATTCAGTAATAATTTTTCCAATATTTTTGCTTTTTTTAAATAGTAAATATTATCAATTTATTAAAATTGATAATCGTTTATTAAAAGCATTTTGGCTTACTTTTTTGTTAAATTCTATTGTAATTTTTATTACGGTTTATGCAGAGGAGTCTAGAGTCTTTACCTTGCCATTTTTGTTGTTATTCCCAATTTTTGGAGAGATATTGTTGAAAAGTAACTCTTTAAAATTTTTCTATTATTTACTTGATTTTAAAAAGGTGGGGTTAGTTGTGCTTACAACATTACTTTCGTGGTTTGTTTTCAATTACCTATATGCTTTTACAGGGTTTGAAATGAAAGATAATTACTACGTTGAATATAACGTAGTAATTATCTTTTTAATGATTGTTGTTGGGTATAAAGCAAAGTTTTTAAAGTCCTTAACTCAAAATAGCTTTAATCCCAGGTAATTCTTTTCCTTCTAAATACTCTAACATTGCACCACCACCAGTACTTACGTGACTTACATGCTCAGCAATATTAAATTTGTTTACAGCAGCAACAGAATCGCCACCACCGACTAAAGAAAATGCACCATTTTTAGTAGCCTCAGCAACTGCTAAAGCAATTTGTTTGGTACCTTCCTGAAAGCTTTCCATTTCAAAAACGCCCATTGGACCATTCCATAAAATGGTTTTAGAATTTAAAATACAAGCAACGTTTTCTAAAATTGCTTTTTCTCCAATATCTAAGCCCATATATCCATCAGGAATATCATCTGTAGGACATGTTTTTGTATTGGCATCATTACTAAAATTATCTGCAGCAATACTATCTGAAGGAATAAGAATGGTTACATTTTTTTCAACAGCTTTTTCTAAAACGTTTTTAGCAGTGTCAACAAAATCAGGTTCTATTAAAGAGTTTCCTACAGAGCCACCTAATGCTTTTGCAAAAGTATAGGCCATTCCGCCACCAATAATAATATAATCTACTTTATCCAATAAGTTTTCGATAATAATAATTTTACTCGAAACTTTTGCTCCACCAATAATTGCGGTAACAGGTTTTTTGCTATTGTCCATTACTTTAGAAACACTTTCAATTTCTTTCTCAATTAAAAAGCCAAACATTTTATCAGTAGGAAAAAATTGAGCAATAATTGCTGTTGACGCATGTGCTCTGTGAGCAGTGCCAAAAGCATCATTTACATAAACGTTACCTAGTGCGGCTAGTTTTTTTGCAAAGCCTTCATCTCCTTTTTTCTCTTCATTATAAAAGCGTAAGTTTTCTAATAATAAAACTTCACCAGCTTTTAATTCATTGGCAAGTTGCGTGGTATTTTCTCCAATACAATCTGTTGCAAAGTTTACCGTTGAACCTACTAATTCGCTTACACGGTTAACAATGTGTTTTAACGAAAATTTATCTTCAGGGCCATTTTTCGGTCTGCCTAAGTGCGACATTAAAATAACGGAACCACCATCGGCAAGTATTTTTTTAATGGTTGGAATGGCAGCTCTAATTCTTGTGTCATCGGTAATTTCAAATTGCTCATTTAATGGCACGTTAAAATCAACTCGAACTAAAGCTTTTTTGTCTGAAAAATTGTAATTGCTAATATTTTGCATAGAAGTATTTTTAAGAGTACAAAAATAAAATTTTTATTTACTTTTGAAAGCAATGAAGTTCAGTAAAATTATAGGGCACAATAAAATCAAGAAACACTTGCTGCATACGGTGGCTGATGGGAGAATATCTCATGCGCAATTGTTTTCAGGAAAAGAAGGTAGCGGGAATTTAGCGATGGCAATCGCTTATGCGCAATATATTTCTTGTACCAACAAGCAAAAAGATGATTCTTGTGGTGATTGCCCGTCATGTATAAAATATAATAATTTAGCCCATCCCGATTTACATTTTATTTTTCCTGTAGCAACAAGTGCTGATGTAAAAAAAGATCCTGTAAGTAGAAATTATATGGAGCAATGGCGAGAAATTAACTCAGATTCCATTTATTTTTCACTAGCTCAATGGCAAGATAAAATAGAAACAGGGAATAAACGTTTATTGATTTCTAAATTTGAAAGTGCTGAGATTTTAAAAATTCTAAGCTTAAAAACTTACGAGTCAGAATACAAAGTGGTTATTATTTGGTATCCCGAAAGGTTTAATATTGCTTCGGCAAATAAATTATTAAAAGCCATTGAAGAGCCGCCAGAAAAAACACTCTTTTTGTTGGTGGCACAAGATCCAGAACAAATAATTTCTACCATATTATCGCGAACTCAATTGGTTAAAGTGGGTAGAATTGAAGAGGAGGAGTTAAAACAAGCTTTACAGTCTAAATTTCAACTTGCAGAAAATAAAGCCAAAGAGGTTGCTCATTTATCGGATGGAAATTACATCGAAGCAAAAAAAATAATTGAGCATTCTCAAGTAGAAGAGGATTATTTAAACATGTTTAAAAAATGGATGCGTTCTGCATTTGTCGCTGATGTGTTGGGTTTGATTGAGTGGTCTGAAGAAATTTCTTCTAAAGATTATGGCAGAGAGAAGCAGGTGCATTTTTTAAATTACGGCTTAAGAATTTTTAGAGAAAGTTTGATGCAAAATTATGGGGATCCATCTTTAGAACGTAGTGGTGAAAGTGCTGCTCAGTTTTTGCAAAAGTTTGCGCCTTTTATTCATGGCGCAAATTGTATAGAGGTAATTGAGCTGTTTAGCGATGCCATTTATCATATTGAAAGAAATGCCAATCCAAAAATATTATTTTTAGATATTTCGCTAAAACTCACTAAATTACTACGTGTAAAAGCACCACAGCCACAAGATTAAGTTTTCTTTAAAAATCATCAATCAACTGTAAAAATTTACTGTTCAGAAATAGTATATTTGTTGATTAAGATTTTAAGTTAAATTCAACAGTTTTTCTTTTCAAGAAAGCTGATAATATATAGAATTAATGGAATGTAGTGGTTGTAGTTCTGCCAGAGGGTGCAGTTCGTCTAATGGGTGTAAAAGCAAATCAGGGAGTTGTAACAAACTAAATGTTACGGACTGGTTAAGCGATATAGAATTGCCTCATGGACAAGAAATGTTTGATTGTGTTGAGGTTCGATTTAAAAATAGCCGAAAAGAATTTTTTAGAAATACCGAAAAACTAAGTCTTCATGTTGGAGATGTAATTGCTGTAGAGGCTTCTCCAGGTCATGATATGGGAACAGTTTCGTTAACCGGAGAATTGGTTAAAAAGCAAATGCAAAAACGTAAAGTTGCTGTTGATTCGGAAGAGATTAAGAAAATTTACCGATTAGCGAAAAAAACAGATATAGAAAAATGGTTGGAAGCTCAAGAGTTAGAAGTTGATACCATGTATAAGGCACGTACTTTTGCTATTGAGTTAGGCTTGCAAATGAAAATTAGCGATGTAGAATATCAAGGAGACAAAAGTAAGGCTGTTTTTTATTACACTGCAGAAGCAAGAGTCGATTTTAGAGAGTTAATTAAACGTTTAGCATCTGGTTTTAAAGTGCGAGTGGAGATGAAACAAATTGGTGTTCGTCAAGAAGCGAGTAGATTGGGAGGTATTGGTTCTTGTGGACGAGAGTTATGTTGTTCTACTTGGTTAACCGATTTCCGTTCTGTTTCTACATCTGCAGCAAGGTATCAGCAGTTATCATTAAATCCTCAAAAACTAGCAGGACAATGTGGTAAATTAAAATGTTGTTTAAATTATGAGTTAGATAATTATGTGGCAGAGCTTAAAGCGTTTCCTGATACTAATTTGAAGCTAAAAACGGTTAAAGGACAAGCATTTTACCGTAAGATGGATATCTTTAGAAATGTATTGTGGTATTCTTATTTTGATGAGCCTTTAAATTTTATTGAGTTGAAATTAAATCGTGTAAACGAAATAATTGAGATGAATAAAAATGATGAAAAACCAAATGATTTAAAAGACTTTGTTGAGATGAAGGCGGTTATCCGCGAGCCGGATTACGCTAATGTTGTTGGGCAAGATAGCTTAACACGTTTTGATCAACCAAAAGGGAAAAAGAAAAAGTTTAAGAAAAAGAAAAACTTTAAAGGAAAAGGAAATAATTCTAATAGTAACGGGAATTCCAATTCAAATAAAGGTGGGAATAATCAAAATAAAGGGAACAATAACTCCAATAAGAATACTCAAAAGCCTAATCCTAATAATAAGGGAGGGAACAATTCAGGAAATAAAGGAGGGAATAAAAACCCAAATCAAAAAAAGAGCAATAACAACCCGAATAAGAATACAAACAATGCTAATAAGCCAAAACCTCAAAATAACGACAATAAAAAGTAGATGAAAGTGTTTGTTAACATATTACTAGTGTTTTTGATGAGTATATTTTTATATGCTTGTGATGGTAATAAAGTGTATGAAGAGTATATAGAGGTTGACAATGCCAATTGGAAAAAAGAAAATATTGCTAATTTTTCTTTTACAATTGAAGATACTTTAACTCCTCATAATCTTTATTTAAACATAAGAAATACAGGTGATTATCCTAAAAGCAACTTGTACATTTTTGTGAAAATACAAGGGCCAGATGGTAATTTTAATATAGATACAGTAAATTGCGTATTGGCAGATAATAGAGGAAAGTGGAAAGGTACTGGTGTAGGAGATTTATGGGATTTAAGAATACCATATATCGGAGGTTTTAAATTTGCTCAAAAAGGAGAATACAATGTTTCTTTTGAGCAAGCAATGCGTGTAAAAGATGGGTTAAAAGGCATTACAGACGTAGGCTTAAGAATAGAAAAAAGTGAATAGCTCCCCTCTCGAGAGGGGATTAAGGGGTGTGTTTTTAATCTCAAAAATAATAACAACAAAAAGTGACAAAAAAACAACATACAACAAGTAACAAAAAATGGATACTCATTTTTTGGGGATTAATATTATTAATGCTTTTGTCTTTTTATGTGTTAATGTGGGCAGCTAAAACAGGTTCTATGGGATTTGATCCTATGCCTGATTTAACTGAATTAGAAAATCCAAAAAGTAATTTAGCCTCAGAAATTATCACTTCAGACGGAAAAATAATTGGTAAATATTTTTTGCAAAATAGAACCAATGTTCGTTTCGAAGATTTATCGCCCCACTTGGTAGATGCTTTAATTGCTACAGAAGATGAGCGTTATCGAGAACATTCTGGTATTGATTTAAGAGGTTTGATAAGAGCTGTTACTAATCTAGGTAGAGCTGGAGGGGCAAGTACTATCACGCAACAAATGGCAAAAATGATGTTTAATCATACAGCTAATAATATTGTTGTAAGAGTTGGACAGAAACTGCAAGAATGGATAATTGCTGTTGAGTTAGAAAAGCGATATACTAAGGATGAGATTATCATAATGTACTTTAATCAATTTGATTTTATCTATAATGCTGTAGGGATAGAGTCTGCTTCACATGTTTATTTTAATAAAAAGCCAATTGATTTAACGATAGAAGAAGCGACTGTTTTAGTTGGTATGGCAAAAAATCCTTCGTTGTATAACCCAAAACGTTTTCCAGAAAATGCGTTAAAACGTAGAGAAGTTGTAATGTATCAAATGAAAAAAGCGGGTTATATAGACCAAGTACAATATGATTCTTTACGTGTTAAACCAATTGAGTTGGATTATATGGTAGTTGACCATCAAGAAGGAATTGCCCCCTATTTTAGAGAAACATTGCGTTTAAAACTTCAAAAACTGTTAAAATCTACGGATGAAGAAGGGAATTTAGTTTATGCTAAAAAAGATGGTAAACCGTATAATATTTATAAAGATGGTTTAAAAATATATACCACTATAGATTCGCGTATGCAAGAGCATGCCGAATGGGCAGTAAATGAATACATTGCTAACACTTTACAAAAACTGTTTTCTAAACGCTTAAATAAGGTAAGAACTAAGTATTACCCTTACGATGGTGGTCGTCATGGTATTTCTGAAAAAACGTATGAATCCTTATTAAATTCAGCAAAGAAAAAAACACCTCGTTATCGAATTATGGCGGGTAAAGAGTGTTATAATTGCGGAAGAAGGGGAGAGGCTAACATAAAAAAAGAAGGTGCTTTTTATGTGTGTCAAGCTGAAGATTGTGGTGAAAAAACAAGGGTAATTCCTAAAGATTCTATTGATATTATTTTTAATACACCAATTGAGATGAAAATTTTCTCTCATCAAGGAGAAATTGATACCACAATGACTCCAATGGATTCTATTAAATATTACAAAACGTTTTTACATACAGGTTTAATGTCTGTAGATCCTCACACAGGTTATATTAAAGCTTGGGTGGGTGGTGTTAATTATCAAAATTTTGCTTACGATCACGTAACCAGTAAGCGACAAGTAGGCTCAACATTTAAGCCTTTTGTATACTCTACTGCTATTCAGAATGGATATTCGCCTTGTTATGAAGTTACGGATGTAGCTTACACCTTCCATAAAGGAAGTTTTGGCTTACAAAGAGATTGGACACCAACCAATTCAGGAGGTTCTAGTGGTTGTGATGTTTCGTTAAAGTATGCTTTAGCAAATTCTATGAATACCATTACTGCATGGATAATGAGACAGTTTGGACCGCAAGCAGTAATTGATCAAGCCAGGGCAATGGGAATTACTAGTCATTTAGACCCAGTACCAAGTTTATGTTTAGGAGTTGCTGATATTAGCGTTTACGAAATGGTAGGAGCCAATGCTTCTATGGTAAATAAAGGTGTTTGGATAGAGCCAACAATGTATACTCGTGTAGAAGATAAATTTGGAAATGTAATTATTGATGTACGACCAAAAACCAACGAAGCGATGAGTGAAGAAACTGCTTATATCATGTTAGATTTGATGAAAGGTGTGGTAGATGCCGAATACAATGCATGTATTGGAGATAAAAGGAAAGCAAAAGGGAAATCACCTCGTTACCGACAAGGAACAGGAATGCGTTTAAGAGGAGGGATTACAAAATCACGTCCTTATGTGGGGCATAAATACCCAATAGCGGCTAAAACAGGTACAACACAAAATAATTCTGATGGATGGTTTATGGGATTAACACCCGATTTAGTTACTGGGGTTTGGGTTGGAGCAGATGAAAGAGCTATTCGTTTTCCGTCAACAACAAATGGGCAAGGAGCAAATACAGCTTTGCCGGTTTGGGGCTATTACATGCAAAAAGTAAAAGCAGACAAAAGATTAGATTATCCTGATAGAGATTTTGATAAACCAGATAAGCCAATTTCTGTAGAGTTAAATTGTGTACGTTACAATTTGAATATGGATGATGGTGGTGATCCAGATTTTTCTGAATAAAATTTAAGAGTTATGGCAATAAATAAAGTGGTAGCTAATGTTACTGAAGCAACAAAAGGATTAGAAGACGGAATGACCTTAATGTTAGGTGGTTTTGGCTTGTGTGGAATTCCTGAAAATTGCATAGCCGAAATGGTAAAAATGAATGTAAAAGGCATTACTTGTATTTCTAATAATGCAGGAGTTGATGACTTTGGTTTAGGTTTATTGTTGCAAAAAAAGCAAATTAAAAAAATGATTTCTTCTTACGTTGGTGAGAATGATGAGTTTGAACGTCAGATGTTAAGCGGAGAGTTAGAAGTAGATTTAATTCCTCAAGGTTCTTTAGCAGAAAGATGTAGAGCTGGCGGGGCAGGAATTCCTGCATTTTATACGCCAGCAGGTTTTGGAACAGAAGTAGCCGAAGGAAAAGAAGTGAGAGATTTTAATGGTAAACCACACATTTTAGAAACTGCTTTAACAGCAGATTTTGCTATGGTAAAAGCTTGGAAAGGGGATACCGCAGGAAACTTAATTTTTAAAGCTACAGCACGAAACTTTAATCCGATGATGGCAATGGCAGGTAAAATTACTATTGCAGAAGTAGAAGAATTAGTAGCAGAAGGAGAATTAGATCCTGATCAAATACATACTCCAGGAATTTTTGTACAACGTATTTTTAAAGGAGTAGATTACGAAAAACGAATTGAGCAGAGAACTGTTCGTGCAAAATAATAATGTTTTTAAGAATGGAATTGTGTGAAAGCCTTTTCCCTTGAGGATTATTGCGAAACGAGCAATACCCAAAGTGTGTTAGAAAGTAGTAGCTTTTTTTAATTGTTACATTAAAAAATTGTTCAATTATTACATTAGAATTATGTTAGATAAAACAGGAATTGCAAAAAGAATTGCACAAGAATTAAAAGACGGATGGTACGTTAATTTAGGAATAGGAATTCCAACATTGGTGGCTAATTATGTTTCAGATGATATTACTGTAGAGTTTCAATCAGAAAATGGAATATTAGGAATGGGACCATTTCCATTTGATGGTGATGAAGATGCTGATTTAATTAATGCAGGAAAACAAACCGTTACGTTAATGCCTGGCGCATCAGTTTTTGATTCGGCAACAAGTTTTGCTATGATTCGTGGTCAGCATGTGCAATTAACTGTTTTAGGAGCTATGGAAGTAGCACAAAACGGAGATATTGCCAATTGGAAAATTCCAGGAAGAATGGTAAAAGGAATGGGTGGAGCAATGGATTTAGTAGCTTCGGCAGAAAACATTATTGTTGCCATGATGCATACCAACAAAAAAGGAGAAAGTAAATTATTATCGTCTTGCTCATTGCCTTTAACAGGTGTTGGTTGTGTAACACGTATTGTTACCAATTTAGCAGCATTAGAAATTAAAGATGGAGCTTTTCATTTATTAGAAAGAGCACCGGGAGTTTCTGTAGAAGAAATTAAAGCAGCAACAGCTGGTAAATTAGTTGTTGAAGGGGATATTCCAGAAATGCAATTGGTTTAGTTTAAAAATACAACAGAAATAAACGATTGTAATTTTTGAAATGGTTTGTCGTTGTTTAGATTTTTAAGCCTTAAATTTTGTAGCAGGTTCTTCACCAATGGATTTGTCACAACTTTGTTGTTTAGCGCTTTCTTTTCGCTTGTTGATGTAAACAAATATGTGTTTTTGATATTTCACTAACACATTATTTACTATTAAAAACTTCTTTTTTTCCGTTTTTATATTTTATCATAAAAACGTCTGTAAGGTTCATTGTCCTATTCGGACCATCTTGATAGTTGAAAGGTTTATATTTAATACTAGTTTCACTTATCTCAGAAATAATTGCATTAATTTCTACACCATTTTTTTTAATTATCAAATCGAATTTAATTAATTCTTCTGAATTACTTTTAAGCTTAGAAGTATTGTCTATAGCCTGAATCAATTCAATGTTATTTAATGTTTTTTCAAAAATGGACTTTAAAGTTTCAGGTACTCTTTTTTTTCGTTTCCCAGCAGACCCTAATTTTATTTTTTCATTTATACTTGAAGAAAATAATATGTCTCCTTTATTATTAAAGATTTGCACATTAATATCTATTACATATTCTATTTTTGCGACACCATCAAAATATAATTTATTGAATGTAATGACTAAAACTTTTTCATTCTCAGATGCTTTAATTTTTTTCAGCAACTGATCATTGCTATCAAATGGAGATGAGTTTATTATATCAATAGTTACTCCAGATTTTTTATACCCAGCTTCGATTTTATTTAACATTAGAGGGGCCAAGCCAATCTCTCCTTTCAAAAATTGAGGATAAGCAATTCCTACCATTGAACGAATGTAACCTAAAAACCCTTCTCTACGTGATTTATCCACAACCTGTAGTCGTTGATCCCAAACAATAACCCCTAAGTTTTGACATTTAATTTTCGAGAGTTCTAAATTTAATTCGTCAAGGGATATTTTTGCACGTGCAGTTGCATGTTCTGCTAATGAGAAAAACAAAATAAAGATTAATATTGTTTTAAAAATGTGGCTATTAAATATTCGCATATATTTTATGTTTTTTAATTTCTAACTCTCTCTATTCATCAAGTTTTTAGCAAAAGCTTCAAATACTTGTTTTTTATTGTTGGGAGCATCAATACTATCTAAATGAGAAATTGCCGTATTATAGAATAAATCCATTTCAGCATTGGCTAATTTTTTAATGTTCAATTCATTAAAAATAGCGGTTACTTTGGCTACTTTTTGCTCAGGAGCAAGTACGGTTGAGGTTAAACAGAAATCGAGGTCTTTTTTTAATTTACCTGTAGCTAACTCTTGAGCTTTTAATAATAGATAAGTCTTTTTGTTGGCAATTACATCACCTCCAACACGTTTGCCTACTTTTTCTGGGTTTCCATATAAATCTAATATATCATCCATCAGCTGAAAAGCAATGCCTAGGTTTTTACCAAACTCATAAATGTGGTGTGCATTTTCTGCAGAAGCGTTTGCAATAATGGCTCCTATTTTTAAGCTTGTAGCAACTAAAACTGCTGTTTTTAGCTCAATCATTTTCAGGTAATCATCGATAGAAACAGTTGTTGATGTTTCAAAATTCATATCATACTGCTGACCTTCGCAAACTTCTATTGCTGTAGTATTAAATAAATCTAAAATTTCTGATTGCTTAGCATGGGGTTCTTTCACTAATAACTGAATGGCTTGTATTAACATTACATCTCCCGAAAGGATAGCAACATTGGTGTCCCATTTTTTGTAAACAGTGGTTTTTCCTCTCCGTAAAGGAGCATCGTCCATAATATCATCGTGTACCAAGGTGAAATTATGAAAAACCTCAATTCCTAAAGCAGCGTTTAACGCACTTTTATCTTCCCCATCAAATAGATTGTTAGCTAACAATAATAAAGCGGGTCTAATGCGCTTTCCTCCTAAATCTAAGGTGTATTTTATTGGAGCGTATAATGCTGCAGGTTGCTTATCCAACGAAAGTTGTGCTAAAGCATCTTCAACCAATTTAGTGTACTGTACAATAATATTCATTTACAAAATATAAGAAGTATCACTCAATACTTTTTTCAAACCTTCTTCTAACTGAATTAAATCTTCATTCAATAATGTTTTCATTTTGGTAATATCCGGATGTCTCCTTGTCATATCACCATCTTTTAAAGCAGGTAAAAATTGTAATTCAGACTTAGAATCTGTTAATTTAATTATCAATTTAGCCAAATCTAAAACAGTCGTTTCTACATTGTTACCAATATTAATTGTCTCACCAATATAATCAGCATTAAATGCAGCATTTACACTTGCATCAATGTTGTTTTTCATGTAGCAGAAAGTACGTGTTTGATCTCCTTTACCAAAAATGGTAATGGGCTGGTTGGTTAATGCTAGATTGATAAATTTAGAAATCACAAAATCTTTACTTTGCTTTGGTCCATAAGTATTAAAAAATCTAAAAATGGTATATTCTAAACCAAACTCTTGGTAATAAGATTTTAAAAATGCTTCACCTACATTTTTTACAATAGCATAAGGTAAACGCGAATTTAAAGGAGTAGTTTCTTCATGCTGAGGATATTCTACCGGCTCGCCATATACTTCTGATGATGAAGAATAAATTAAACGTTTTACCCCAGTATTTTTACAAAGTTTACAGATGTTTTCGATACCTGTAATGTCATCCAATACTTTAGTAGGATTATCTAATGTTCGTTGTACGCCAACTAAAGCCGCATAATGAAAAACATAATCAAAATGAAAGGTATGAAAAACACTTGTAATTTCATCCTCTACATTAACGTCACATTGTATAAATTTAAAATTATCGTATTCAGATTTTGATAATTTAGTTTTAGATCCTGTTTGTAAATTATCGACAACAACAACAAAATTGTTCTCATCTTTTACTAATTCGTCAGCCATACAGCTACCTACAAAGCCAGCTCCGCCAGTAACTAAAATTGTTCTTTTTTTACTCATTTACAATTTCCATTAAATAATTACCGTAACCACTTTTAACCAAGGGTTTAGCCAGTACCAATAATTGATCTTTAGTAATAAATCCTTTTCGATAAGCAATTTCTTCTAAACAACCGATTTTTAAACCTTGTCGTTCTTCAATTACTTGCACATATTGTGATGCTTGCATTAAAGAGTTGTGAGTTCCTGTATCTAACCAGGCAGTACCTCTATCTAAAATACCAACTTTAAGTTGTTTCCTTTCTAAATAAATACTGTTAATATCTGTAATCTCATATTCTCCACGAGCACTAGGCTCTAGTGTTTTTGCAATTTCTATTACCGAATTATCATAAAAATATAAACCCGGAACAGCAAAGTTCGATTTCGGATTCTCAGGTTTCTCTTCAATAGAAATAGCATTGCGGTCTTCATCAAACTCAACTACTCCATATCTTTCTGGATCAGAAACATGATAAGCAAAAACCATCCCTCCCTTAGGAGAAGTGTTTTGCATTAACAAATCTTCTAAACCTGTACCATAAAAGATATTGTCTCCTAAAACTAAAGATACGCAGTCATCGCCAATAAAATCTTCACCAATTACAAAAGCTTGCGCTAATCCATTTGGTACATCTTGTATCGCATATTCAAATTTGCATCCAAATTGAGAACCATCTTTTAACAACCTTTTAAAAGCAGGGTTATCTTCGGGTGTAGTAATAATTAAAATTTCATTAATACCCGCTTGCATCAAAATAGATATCGGGTAATAAATCATTGGTTTATCGTAAATAGGCATTAATTGTTTACTAACAGCTAATGTTAAGGGGTGTAACCTTGTGCCAGAACCTCCGGCTAAAACTATTCCTTTCATAAATCTCTATTTTATTCTGTTACCTCTTCTTTTTGTTGAGGTTTATAAATTTCTAATTCGTCTAAATCAACATCATCTTCTTCGTCCATTATTTCTATTAATGGCTCTTTTTTAAATGCTTTGGTGGTTAATGCTTTATCTAACGACAACAATAATGAAGGTAGCAATAATAAATCTGCTAACATTGCCATTAAAATGGTTAAGGATACCAAAATACCTAATGCTACTGTGCCTCCAAAACTAGAAACAGTAAATACTCCAAATCCAAAAAAGAGAATAATTGATGTGTAAATCATACTAACACCCGTTTCTCGAAGTGCTAAGAAAACAGCTTCTCTAATGTTCCATTGGTGATGTTTTAATTCTTGTCGGTATTTGGCTAAAAAGTGAATGGTATCATCTACAGTTATCCCAAAAGCAATACTAAATATTAATATTGTTGAGGGTTTTATTGGGATTCCAAAAAAGCCCATAATTCCAGCTGTAGTTAATAAGGGTAATAAGTTTGGGATTAAGGAAACCAATACCATCCTAACCGAAGAAAATAAGACAGACATTAACGAAGCAATTAAGATAATTGCCAATGTTAAACTGGTAAATAAATTATCTACCAAGTAATCTGTACCTTTTAAAAATACTACGCTCGTTCCTGTTAAGGTTACTTTGTAATCTTGCGGAGGAAAAATGGAATCAATCTGTGGTCGGACAGCAGCCAGCAAAGCATCCATTTCTTTGGTTCCAACATCTGCCATCTGAAAGCTAATACGGGTTCGTTGATTGGTACTATCTATAAAAGCACTAAACTTACTTTTCTTATCATCTTTTTGGATGTATTTTTTAAGCTTCTTTAGCTCCGTTGCTGGTGGTAAAATATAAAATTTAGGGTTTCCTTTTTTGTAAGATTGGTAAGAAAACTTAATTGCTTCAACAATGGATAATGGTTTTGAGAACTCGGGGTGTTTCGCAAATTCTTTTTGTAGCTTTTTGATTTTATATAATGCTTTACCATTATCAGCAAAAACGCCACCTTTCTTTTTTGTATCTACTACCACTTCGAAAGGCATTACACCATGAAATGATTTTTCGAAGAATTTTAAATCTTCTACAATCGGATCATTTTTTGGTAAATCATCAATAATATTACCTGTTGTTGTCATTAATGACATTCCGTAGGCACTTAATAATACCACAACAACAGTTACTGCATAAATGGCTTTACGGTGATACCTAACCAAGTGCTCCATTTTAGCAACAATTAGCGCCATCAATTTATTTTCTAAATGTTTTACATGTCTTTGCTTTGGCGGCTTTAGAAGACTAAAAATGATAGGAATCATTAAAATAGATAAGATGAAAACCACAAAAATATCTATTGCTGCAACAATACCAAAGTGTACTAATATTTCACTTTGTGTAAAAATAAATGTTGCAAAACCTAAAGCGGTTGTTGTATTTGTTAAAAATATTGCATTACCTGTTTTTTGGATAACTCGGCTTAATGCTTTTATTTGATTACCATGTAGTTTATATTCGGAGTGATATTTGTTGAGTAAAAATATACAATTGGGTATTCCAATTACGATCAATAAAGGAGGTATTAATCCTGTTAAAATGGTTACTTCAAAACCAAATAAAGACAGCATACCCATTGACCATACTACACCAACAGTAACCACTAGCATAGAATATAATGTGGCTTTAAATGACCTGAAAAATAAATACAGGATAAAAGATGTGATTAAGATGGATAGCGCTAAGAAGATTTTTATTTCTGAAGCGACTTTAGTCGTAGAGTTGGCTCTAATAAAAGGCAATCCCGATTTATGAACCGTTATACCTGTTTGCTTATGAAATTTTGCAACTTCTGCTTCTATTTTAACAAACAATTCTTTTCTAAACTTAGAATCTAACACTTCACGATTAAGTGTAATTACCATTAGCGTAGCATCAGAAGAGTCTGCATATAAAAAACCTTCGTAAAAAGGGTGATCTAATAGTACTTGTTTAATGCTATCTACTTCGGCTTGTGTTTGGGGTTTTTGTTTAATAATCTGTTCAAAATCAAAACGCTTTTCTGCTTTGTTTTTATGAAGTGTATATGCATTGGCTATAGATAAAGCTTCACTAACGCCTTTTACCATTAGCTTTTTACCATCCTTAACAAAAGGTGTTTCAATTTTTTTTAAATTGTGAGCTAAATCATACCAAGCATTAAAATTGGGTAAATCATACAGTTTTTTATCATCTATCCCAACAACAATTATACTTCCGTCATTTCCAAAAGTGGCTTTAAACTCTTCGTATTCAACAAAAGTACTGTCAGTTTCAGGAAGCATTTGAGCCAATTGATAACTCATTTTTGCAAATTGGGATTGGTACCCCATAAAAATAGTAGAAGCCCCTAATATTATTAGTATTAACAGCCTGTTACGTAATATTATTCTAGAAAACTTTATCCACATAAAACAACAACTCTTTCGAGAAAATTTAGTAATCTACAAATATCGAAATTTATACCGAATAGTAGGTATTCTATTTAACTATTTGTCTTATTCAAAACAAAAAAACGTGTAATAAATAGTATTACACGTTTTTAATTTAAAATCCTTATCAACTTCTACTCTTCAGTAGTAATAACTATTCGTTTTACTTTTACATTTGCCAAGTAATGAATATTCATAGTGTTGGGTTGGTAGTTTTTAACTTCTCCCTGAATTAATCTAAAATTTTCATGATACCAAAGCGGTATAGCAGGTACATCATTGGCAATAATTTGATCTAGCTCTAAACACATTTCATATTTTCTTTTTCTATCAATTGTAGAAATAGTTTTAAGATAAAGAGAGTTGTAGGCTGCATTACTACAACGAGATCTATTTAAATGAGAAACCTCTCCAATGTTTTTTGGTAAATCAGCACCGTAATATAGAGACAAGAAACTAATTGGATCAGGAAACTCTGCCAACCATGAGCTAAGCGTAATTTCTGTTTCTCCTTTTCTTTCTTTCGCAATTACCTCGGCCAAAGGGAAAGATTCAATTTCTATACTAATATTAAGGTTTGCTAATATTTGCTTTTGAATATTTAAGGCTGTACGCACACTATTATTTGATTTGCTAGATGTTAAGGTGACAGGAGGGAAATCTTTCCCGTCAGGATATCCAGCCTCTTTTAATAACTCTTTTGCTTTAATAATATTAAACTCTAAACCAACAACAGAAGAATAATCATAATGTGCTATTGCAGGAGGAACAATACCATTATTGGCCACACCAAAAGCTTCACCTTTTAAAACTTCTTCTAAAATTTTATTTTTATCTATTGCCATTGCAAAAGCTTGTCTTACTTTTTTATTGTTAAAAGGAGCTACTAAATTATTTAAACTTAAATATGTTGTAGCCATTTCTGGATAACTACCCAAGACATACTTTACAGGTTTATCTTGAAAATCAGCAATTTGATTATTTACCATATCCTTAACGCCCGTAGGAGGTAAGCCAGTAACAACATCCAACTCTCCAGCTAAAAACAAATCCATTTGTTTTTGAGAAGACTTAACATACTTAAATACAACTCCTTCTAAGTATGGTAACTGCACCCCTTTAGAATCTTTTAAATAGTAGTTTTTATTTTTAGTCAAACTAATCTGACTATCAACATCTTTAGCTTTATCATAAACAAAGGGACCAGTACCAACAATTTCATTTTTATCAATTGCTTCTTTAGCAACAATAGATGCCGACATAGTTGAGACTAATTCTAAAAAACTAACGTAAGGCTGTGTTAAAGAAATCTCTATGGTATAATCATCAATAATTTTAACTCCCTGAAGTTCTTTTTCATTAAATGCAGTAGTTGTATCATTGTAAAAACTCTCGCCTCCAAGTACTTTTCCCTTAAATGCAGTAGCAGCATAGTTCCCTTTTGTATTTGAATACATTCTCTTAAAAGAATATAACACATCACTACTTTTTAACTCTCTTCCTTTCTTATCTTCAAAACAATCATTAGCATGAAAATAAATTCCTTTTCTTAGCTTAAATGTATAAACCTGCTTCTTATCATCAACATTCCAAGATTTAGCAATTGATGGTTGTAACGATAAGTCTTTTTCATCAAATCGAACTAAACCTTCAAAAATTTGCTCAGCAACATGAAAGGAAACTACATCAACAATTTTAATCGGATCTAATGTTGTAAATTTTTCAGTTTCAGCAAACAATATGGTTTGATCATTCTTTTTTTTATTTTCAATAGGATTGTCGGTATCAACACTATCGCCCCCACAAGACAACAGAAATGCAGTACATCCTAAAAGCAAACTAAAAAATATCTTTTTCATCATTATAAAAACTTTATTCTTCAAATATACTAATAAGGTATTTTAATTGAGGTGATGACCTCAAAAAAAAGGTTTTTTCATCTCTTAGAATTCAAATATAGATTATCATTTTAATGAAAAATGAGTTTTGTATTAACTATTAGTTGGTTATATTTGCGCTTGATTTTTTTACATTATATTAAAAAGCATGGCAAAATCACATACATTTCACATCCCTGTTATGGGAATTGGATTCACAATTGACACACCTTTTAAGGTTGCCCCGTTTGGAATTTCTTCAGTTATTTCTTTAGGAGATGACTTGTTAGTTGAAAGAATGAGAGAATTCTATTCTAATAAATTTAACCTTGATTTTACTGCAGTTACTCGCAATGAGATTGACTACAGAGCTAAAAGAATCACGTTATATCTTAACCTAATGAATAGAATGGTTAAGCATAGATTTCAAGATCTTAAAAATGCTTCTTTTGAAAAAGGAAGTGAATTAACAAAGTATTTTGAGATGCTTCCTGATATTTCTAATTTAAAGAAGGAATACAACAAAATGATGAACGAAAGTGACTCTTCTGTTGTAGAAACGATTCAAAATTGGCTAAAAGATAACATGGAAGTTGGTGCGATTGATGTAAATATCATGACCAAATTAGATGCTGCGCATTTTGAAAAAGATGGTACACAGATGCCACAAGAAATGAATGATGCACATGCAGCATTAAGAGGTTTTGCAAATAGCGATATTAAGGCAGGAGTTGTTTTATCTGCAGGACTTAGTCCAAGATTATATAGTTATGTTGCTAATTTTGAAAATTTCTATCCTGATGAAAATGAAGAATTAGATAAAACCATTATTTTAAAAGTTAGTGATTATCGTTCTGCATTAATTCAAGGAAAATTTTTAGCTAAAAAAGGAATTTGGGTTTCAGAGTATAGAATTGAATCTGGGTTAAACTGTGGTGGACACGCTTTTGCTACCGAAGGTTTTTTAATGGGACCAATATTAGAAGAGTTTAAGCAAAACAAAACCGAGTTAATTGAACAAGTTCATACTGTTTTAGATGATGCTTTGGAAGGTTTAGGTAAAAAAAGACTTTCAAAACCATTGCCAATGACAGTTACTGCTCAGGGTGGAGTGGGAACATCAAACGAACATGACTTTTTATTAGATAACTACAAAGTAGATATGGTTGGATGGGGAACTCCTTTCCTATTAGTGCCTGAAGCTGTAAATATTGATGGCGGTTCTTTTAAAACGTTAGCTGAAGCTACAGAAAAGGAATTATACTTAAGTGATACTTCTCCTATTGGTGTTCCTTTTAACTCTGTTAAAGGAAATACAAAAGATTTAATTAGAGATAAAAATATTGAAGAAGGAAAACCAGGAAGTTCTTGTCCTAGTCAATTTTTGAAACTATACAATACTGAATTTACAGATACTCCTATTTGTGTTGCATCCAAACAATATCAGAAAAAGAAAATAGAAGAACTAGATACCTTAGGTAAAACCGGAGAAGCTTATCAAAAAGCAATGGATAAGATTACTGTAAAATCTTGTATTTGTGCAGGATTAGTAATGACGGCTTACACAGAGAATGATCTGGTAAAAAAATCTGATGGACAAGGAATTTCTGTTTGTCCAGGACCAAATATGGCTTATTTTTCTAAAAAATCTACTTTACATGAGATGGTAGATCATATTTATGGAAAAATCAATGTTTTAAATGATGCATACAGACCACATATGTTTATTAAAGAACTTGGGATGTATATCGACTATTTAAACAATGAGATAGAAGAGTCTATTGAAGGCTTAAATGGTAAAAAAGTAAAATACTTTGAACGATTTAAAGCGAACTTACTTACAGGTATTGAGTACTACGAAGCATTAGTTATAGAAATGAAAGATGAAAGTGAAAGTTTTAAAAATACTTTTATTAAAGAGTTAAATGAATTTAATGAAACGATTCAACTTCTTCAACTACCAACATTAGAAAGTAAAGTTTCTTAAATAAAAAACGATTGATAAAACATAAGCCCAGCAACATTTGTTGGGCTTTTTTATAGGTGAAAATTAATATGATGTAAATTACATATGTTAATATTGTCATATTGATAAAAAGTTGTATATTTGCATCCGATTATGGAAAATGAAACTCAAAAAACACCCGATTACGAAAAAGTAGCCTTTGTTTTAAAAACAATAGGTCACCCTGTTCGATTACAAATCATTGAGCACATTTCAAAAAACAAAAAAATGTCAGTTAGCGAAATATGCGAAATATTAGATTTAGAACAGTCACTAATATCTCACCACCTCAGTAATATGAAACTGAAAGGAATTTTAGAATGCACCAAAGAAGGAAAAAACAGGTATTACCATTTAGCTTTAAATGAGGTTTTAAATGTAATTAGCTGTATGCATAAATGTAAACTATAAACTTTTTATTTAATTAATAGTATGAAAATAACAACATATATACATGTGTTAGCGATAGGAGTGACTTTAAGTTGGAGCAGTTCTGTTTTGGCTCAAACAACGATGCCGCTATCATTAGATACAGCAATAGCTCGCGCCATGGAAAACAATTGGCAAGTAAAAAAGGTGAATGCACAGATGGGAATGGCAAAATCAGATTTAATGCAAGCCAACCAAGCATTTTTGCCAAACATAAACATATCAGAAACGTTTGTTACCACAACAGACCCTTTAAATGTATTTGGAATTAAATTAAAACAACAAGTAGTAACTGCGGCAGATTTTAATCCAGATTTATTAAACAATCCTGATGCGATAAACAATTTTACGACTAGAATATCTGTTGAACAACCTTTATTAAATTTTGATGCTTTTGCAGGAAGAGGAGCTGCAGCTTCAGCTGTTAAGGCTTCTGAATTAAACTTACAATGGACTAAAAACTTAATTGCCTTAAAGACAAAGAGCCTTTACTTTAATTTACAATTGGCAAGCAAACAAAAAGAAGTATTAGAAAGCTCCTTAATAGCCTTGCAAGAAAATCAAAAAGTAGCTCAAAATATGTTTGATGAAGGGCTTATCCAAAAGGTAAATTTATTGGATATGGATTTACGTATTAATGGTATTGAAACGAAGTTATTAGAAACAGAAAATCAAATCAACAATACAACTTTAGAGTTAAGTCATTTTTTAGGATTAGATATCACCACACAAATAATACCTACTGATACTATTCAAGATTATACTTTAGTAAATATCGAAACAGCTAATAAAAACATTTCTACAACACGGTCTGATATACAGGCTTTAGAGTTTCAGTTAAAAGCAAGCAATAGAATGTTAAACTCAAGCAAAATGGGTTTTTTGCCAAGATTAAATGCTTTTGGAAGTTACGAATGGAATGAAGATAGAGCTTTTGGAACCTTTGCAAATAACTATATGTTAGGAGCTCGCTTAGAATGGGATATTTTTAAAGGCGGGAAAAACATAGGGAAAATGCAAAAGATGAAACATCAACACAACATGATGCAAATTACTTATGATGAAAAAATATCTGACAGTAAAAGAAAACTAATCAAAGTAAAACAACAAATAGATCTTTCTAAAAAGCATGTAGCACTTTCTAAAAAAGCTGTTGAACAATCGGAAGAGGCTTATAAAATTAAATCTGATAGGTATGCTGAAGGCTTAGAAAAAACATCAGATTTATTGCTTGCTGAAAATGTAATGTTAAACAAACAACTTATGGCGCTGCAAAGCATTAACTTTTACCAACAATTAATTTTCAATTTAGAATTATTATTAGAACAGGACCTTATTAAAAAATAAATAAGCATATCATCTAAATAAAAAACACACCATGAATAATAAAAACATTTTAATAGCAACATTAGCAAGCGCTATTTTTCTAACTTCTTGTGGAAGCGATGAGCAAGAAAGCTTACCAACAAGAGATGCTGTACAGGTTACAACAGCATTAACTAAAAAGACTGAGCAGTTTGTTAGTCATCAATTTTCAGGTAAAGTAAAGGCTGATGATAAAACAGTTTTAAGCACAAAAATAATTGGTCAGATTGAGCAAGTTTTAGTGAAAGAAGGCGAAAAAGTTAAAAAAGGGCAGTTATTGGTAAAAATTCAAAGCAATGATTTAATGGCAAAGCAAAGCACGGCTAAATCAGGTGTTAAAGCTGCGAAATTAAATATGGATAATACTGCAAAAAATTATGGCCGTATTAAAAATTTACATGCTAAAAAAAGTGCTACAGACAAAGAGGTGGAAGACATGTCAGTAGCTAATGAGGCGGCAATTGCAGCTTATAATGATGCTAAACATCATTTGGCAGAGATTAATGACTACTTAAGTTATGCCAACTTAAGATCTCCAATTAATGGGTTTGTATCTCAAAAAATGATAAACGTTGGAGATTTAGCTAAACCTGGTTTTCCAATATTAATTATCGAATCATTATCTGAATTAAAAATTGAATTAAGTGTTCCTGAATTTGAAATAAGCAAATTTGAATTAAACGATAATGTTGCTATAAGCGTTGAGGTAGCGGACTTAAAAAATGCTAAAGGAAGTGTTGATAGAATTATTCCTTCAACAGCATCAGGTCAATTTAAAGTTATTGTTTCGCTAAGCGAACAAAATGCACTTTTAAAGCCAGGTATGTTTGCAAGAGTTAATTTATTAAAAGACAAAGAAGAAGTTTTGCTTATTGATAAAAAAACGATTATAAATAAAGGTCAGCTTACAGGAGTGTATACTGTAAATCAACAAAGCGAAGCCATGTTAATATGGATAAGATTGGGAAAAGAGTATGGAGATAAAGTAGAGGTGCTTTCAGGATTAATTGAAGGCGAAAAGCTTATTACATCAGCAACTACAAAATTAACTGACGGAGTAAAAGTAAAATAAAAAATAGTTATTGAGCGAGGGAATCCTCCCTTGGCGAAGATAGTTAAAGGGATTGATTTCATAATCAATCTCCCCAACCCTCTTCTCCAAGAGGGAGTTACTTCTAGAAAAATAAAAAATAAAAAAATTATGAGTGGAATAGCAGGAAATATTGCCAAACAATTTATTAATTCAAAGCTTACACCTTTGTTAATGTTTGTTTTTATGGCGGTTGGAATTTACAGCGCAATGTTAACTCCAAAAGAGGAAGAACCTCAAATAGAGGTGCCAATTGCAGATATATTTTTACAATACCCAGGAGCGAGTGCAACAGAGATTGAATCTCGTATTGTAAAGCCATTAGAATCGATAATTTCTGATATTCATGGGGTAGAATACGTGTATTCTCAATCTATGGAAGGTCAGGCATTTTTGGTAGTACGTTATTATGTTGGAGATGATATTGAAAGAAGTATCGTTAAATTATATAACGAAATCCAAAAAAATATGGACAAAATGCCTGCAGGTGTTAGTATGCCCTTAATAAAAACAAGAGCTATTGATGATGTGCCAGCATTAGGTATTACACTTTGGAGTGATAAATACAATGATTTTGAGATTAAACGAGTTGCAGAAGAATTAACTGCAGAAATAGAGAAAATTAACGATGTTAGTTTTACTAAACTATATGGTGGTAGAAGTAGAGAGCTACAAGTTATCTTAAATCAAGAGAGTATGGCAGCATACAATTTAGATCCCAATATAATTATGGGAAGTATTTTTGTAGCTAACCAACAAAGCCACGCAGGTTCTTTTAATAGTAATGATACTGAGTTTTTAGTGCAAACAGGAGATTTTTTAAAGACTGCTGAAGATGTTGAAAATTTAGTTGTTGGTGTTGTTAATCAAGCACCTATTTATTTAAAACAAGTTGCTAAAATTATTGATGGACCAGAAATACCGTCAGAATATGTAACCTTTGGTTTAAGTGAAAAACAAGCTGAAATTAACAATGGTTCTACTAGAGAGTTTCCTGCAGTAACATTGTCTGTAGCCAAAAGAAAAGGAGCTGATGCCATGAAAATTGCTGACAAAGTAATTGGAAAGGTAGAGTTATTAAAAGCTGATTTAATTCCTGAAGATATTCATGTAGAAATAACCAGAAATTATGGTGAAACTGCATCTCATAAAGTAAGCGAATTGTTATTGCATTTAGGAACAGCAATTTTATCGGTAGCAATAATTGTTATGCTTTCTATGGGATGGAGAGGTGGGTTAGTAGTTTTCTTATCCGTGCCTATTACATTTTCATTAACCCTATTTGCCTATTACACTTTTGGTTATACCTTAAATAGAATTACACTTTTTGCTTTAGTTTTTGTAACGGGTATTGTGGTAGATGATTCTATTATTATTGCCGAGAATATGCACAGGCACTTTAAAATGAAAAAGAAACCATTTATGCAGGCTGCAATTGCATCGATAAATGAAGTAGGAAACCCTACCATTTTGGCAACATTTACAGTTATTGCTGCAGTATTACCAATGGTAGCAGTTTCAGGATTGATGGGCCCTTACATGAGTCCGATGCCAATTGGAGCTTCTGTAGCCATGTTTGTTTCTTTAATTGTAGCGTTAACCATTACTCCTTGGCTAGCTTATCGTTTATTAAAAAATGATAAAAGTTCTGAAGAAGAATTTATTTTAGAAGAAACTAAAATTTACAAGTTTTACAATAAAATGCTTACCCCTCTAATTGAAAACAGAACGAAACGTTATTCTTTTATTGGTGCTGTAGTTGTTTTGTTAATGGCTTCTATGAGTTTAGTTTATTTCAAAAAAGTAGCTGTAAAAATGTTGCCTTTTGATAATAAAAATGAATTTCAGATTGTAATTGATATGCCTGAAGGTACTACGCTTGAGAGAACAGCTGTAGTAACAAAAGAAATTGCGGCTTATGTTAAAAAGCAAGTTGAAGTAACTAATTATCAAACTTATGTTGGTACTGCTGCACCGATCAACTTTAACGGATTGGTTCGTCATTATGATATGAGAAGAGGTGGTAATATGGCTGACATTCAAGTAAACCTAATTGATAAAGGAGAAAGAAGCATTCAGTCTCATACTATTGCAAAACGAATGCGTCCAGAAATTCAAAAAATTGCGGCAAAATATAATGCCAATGCAAAAGTGGTTGAAGTTCCACCAGGGCCACCGGTAATTGCAACTATTGTTGGAGAAATTTATGGTCCAGATCCAAAAGTACAAGAAGATATCGCTCTACAAATTAAAAAAATGTTAGGCACAGTAGATGATGTTGTGGATATCGATTGGATGACAGAGGATGAACAAATGGAGTACAACTTTACCATTGACAAAGAAAAAGCAATGTTAGCAGGTATATCTCCAAAAACAGCTGTTGAAGTTTTAAGTACTGCTTTAGGTGGAAAAACGGTTTCTTTTTTACATAATGAAACAGAAGTAAAAGCTACACCAATTACTTTAAGATTAAAAGAAGCTGATCGTTCGTCTTTAGAGGATTTGAAAAAAATCAAAATGCTTTCTCAAAGTGGTATGATGGTCGCTTTAGGTGATATCGTAAAAATTGAAGAAAAAGTAAGAGACAAAAGTATCTTTAGAAAAAATCAAAAACGTGTAATTTATGTTACTGCAGATATTGCAGGAGGATTAGAAAGTCCTGTTTATGCTATTTTTGATGCAGGAGATAAGTTAAAAGACATTAAAGTTCCAGAAGGCTACACACTAACAGAACTATATGCTTCTCAACCTTTTATGGAACAAGATTACACCATAAAATGGGATGGTGAATGGCAAATTACCTTAGAGGTTTTTAGAGATTTAGGTTCTGCTTTTGCTGTAGTTTTAGTAATTATTTATATTTTAATTGTAGGATGGTTTCAAAGCTTTAAAGCGCCAATAGTAATGATGGTAGCAATACCACTTTCTTTAATTGGAGTGTTAGTTGGACATTGGATGATGGGTGCATTTTTTACTGCAACATCTATGATTGGGGTAATTGCCCTCGCAGGAATAATGGTGCGGAATTCCATCTTATTAATTGATTTTGTTGAACTTCGATTAGCAGATGGAATACCTCTAAAACAAGCCGTTATTGAGGCCGGAGCAGTAAGAACTACACCAATTGTATTAACAGCCGGAACAGTTGTGATTGGAGCATTTATTATTTTGTTTGATCCTATTTTTCAAGGCTTAGCAATAGCATTAATGGGTGGGTCAATTACAGCAACAGTACTTACATTGTTAGTAGTGCCATTGGCGTACTACATGACTGAAAAACATAAACATAAAAATTAGACACTAGTAAAGAGGAAAAGCCAAAAGGAAACAGCAAACATCTATTTTCTTTTGGCTTGTGCCTTGTGCCTATTCACTAAACTCAAAAAAAATGAAACTTTTAATTGTATTAGGGATGCAAGAGCATCAAGCAGATTTAACAAAAATGTTTAAAGCGAACAACACACCAATATTTAGTAAAGTAGATGTTGAAGGTTTTAAAACAGGAAGTAAACAAGTAGATTTAGCCAATTGGTTTGGTGATAGTATTGATGGCGATATGTCTGTAATGTATATTGCTTTTGTGCAATCAGAAAATGCAGATAGCATGATGGAAAAGGTAAAAGATTTTAATTCTGATGAAGATAGAATGGCTCCTTTACATGCTTTCCAGTTACCCGTAGATAAATTTGTTTAATATTGATTAGCTTATAATTCAAAAAAATATAAATATGAAACAACGATTAATTAACAGAATTGCAGGAATTTTTATTTTAACAGGTGTAGTTTTAGGACATTTTGTAGATGAAAGTTTTTATTTTATGGATGCCTTTGTAGGATTAAACCTGTTACAAACTTCATTTACTAAATGGTGCTTATTGGGAGATATTTTAGCTAAGTTTGGTGTGAAAGATTAATTTTAAAGCTAGGGCTAAAAACAAACACTATATAATAGCGATGCATATTATCATTTATACAGCTTGTAATATAAGCTGGTGAAGCTATTGATTATGCAGAAGGAGATTTTACAGGTGTTTGGAGTATTGAATTGAAAAAATAATGTAGACACTTACAAAATGGCAAACTTTAAAGATATCATCAACTCCGACCAACCTGTTTTAGTAGATTTTTTTGCTGAATGGTGTGGACCGTGTAAAGCGATGATCCCTATTTTAAAACAAGTGGCAGATCAGGTGCAAGGAAAAGCAAAGATTATTAAAATTGATGTGGATAAAAACCAACAAGCAGCTACTGTTTACAAAGTGCGAGGCGTACCAACTTTAATTCTATTTAAAAATGGAAAACAAATTTGGAGGCAATCAGGAGTTGTTCAAGCAAATGAATTGGTAAATTTGATTCATCAAAATATATAATCACAAAATCTAATTAAAAAAATATGAAAAAATTACTTTTTATTCTTCCATTAAGTTTGTCATTAATGGCTGTAGCTTGTTCAAGCCCAGAAGGGTCAGCAACAAATAATCATACAAACGCTGCTGTTGCGCAAGAACAAGAAGCTTCTCAATCGACAACAATTAAAGAAGATGTTGATGTAAATAAATTTGCTGAATTGATTGCCAAAGGTGATGGTCAAGTTGTTGATGTAAGAACTCCCGGAGAATGGGCAGATGGAACTATGAAAGATGCAGTGAAAATGAACTTTTTTGACGCAGATTTTCAAGAACAATTAAAAAAATTAGATAAAACAAAACCAGTTTATGTGTACTGTAAGGTTGGTGGAAGAAGCGGGCAAGCAGCTGTAAAAATGCAAGCAATGGGGTTTACTACTGTTTATAATTTAATTGGAGGTATGGATTCTTGGAAAACTAACGGAAAAGAAGTTGTTAAGTAATAAAAGAGATTTTAGAAAATAAATATTTTACCCGAAAAGGATGTTTCTTTTCGGTTTTTTCTTTTAGTAGAAAAAATCTCTCGACTCATGATATTATTAGGAACTGTCTAGTAAAATTGTAGTTATAAAAATGTTTTAATCATATTGAAAAAGTATGATGTTAATAAAATAAATAAATCTAAAGGCAACCAAAACTAATTGTTTAAGGTCTTATTAAATAAATAAATATATTTGTTAGCCCTGTCGCATTATTTACATTCATGGAGAAATACTTAAACTTAATCTGTAAAAAAGCACTATTGGTGCTTTTGCTTGTTTTTGCAATGAGCAATTCAACTTTTGCTTCTCACGTTCAAGGGGGAGAAATTACGATGTCCTGCTTAGGGGGTAATCAATACCAAATTAGACTAGCTCTTTATCGTGATTGTAATGGGATTAACGCACCGCCTTGGGTTCAAGTTGACTATCAATCTGCTTCTTGTGGAATTAATCAAATAGTTATTTTAAATCAAATTGCAGGAACAGGAACTGAAGTTTCACCAATTTGTCCTACATCAGCTACTGCTTGTGCTGGAGGAAATAATCCTGGTGTTCAAGAATATATTTATACAGCTATTGTTAATCTTCCTGCTTGTGCTGATTGGGTAATGTCTTATTCAATAAATGCCAGAAACAATGCTATAAGTACCATAAATAACCCTGGTGGGCAATCTATGTATATTGAGTCAGAAATAGACAATTTAAATTTTCCATGTAATTCATCTCCTACATTTACAAATAAACCAGTACCGTTTATTTGTGTTGGACAACAATATTGTTTTAACAATGGAGCTAGTGATTTAGATGGAGATTCCCTATCGTACTCAATGGTAATACCTCAAACAAGTGCTACAGCTACCGTAAACTATAATGCTCCATATTCGTCTACACAGCCTTTAGCATCAAGTCCTGCAGTAACAATTGATCCTGCTACTGGTGATATATGTATGACACCGACCCAATTACAAGTAACTGTTTTTGCAGTATTAGTAACGGAATGGAGGAATGGTGTTAGAGTAGGAGAAATAAGAAGAGATATTCAAATTAGAACCATAATTTGTAACAATACAAATCCTTACTTAAATGGTATAAATAATACAGGTTCTTACAATATGGATCATTGTATTGGAACTCCAATTAATTTTAATATCCCTTCTTTTGATGATGATGGTGATAACGTAACGTTAACATGGAATAATGGAATTAGTGGAGGAACATTTACTCCTGGAGCAGGAGTAACTCCTACAGGTGTATTCTCTTGGAATCCTACCATTGCAGATGTAAGTTCAACACCTTATTGCTTTACTATTTCTGTTGTTGATGATAATTGCCCATATTTCGGTAGTCAATCTTATTCTTTCTGTATTACTGTTGGAGGTTTTACAACTACAACAAACTCTACAGATGTACTTTGTACTAATAGTGATGGAATTGCTGGAGTGACAGCCGCAAACTCACCTGGACCATTTTCATATTTATGGTCGGTACCAGCTGGTTCTGTAACAACATCTTCAGTTAACGGATTATCCGCAGGTAATTATTCGGTAACAACTTCTGATGCTTTAGGATGTAATGTGACAGATAACATTACTATCAGTAGTACAGATCCTTCAATTGCATCAGTCACTTCATTTACTGATGTTTCTTGTAATGGTGATTCAGATGGTGATGTAACGGTGACATTAACAGGTGCAGGAATTTCTGCACCACTAACATACGCTTGGACTCCTGCAGCAGCAGGAAATGTAAGTACAGCATCAAACTTATCTCCTGGTACTTATTCTGTAATTATTACTGATAGCCAAGGATGTACAGATACCGTAGACCAAATTATAACTGACCCTTTACTCTTAACTGTAAACACTACCTTTGTTAATGTAGGTTGTTTTGGTAGTTCAACAGGGTCTGCAACTGGAACTGGAACTGGAGGAACTGGGGCTTATGCTTATCTATGGATGCCTGGAGCTTATAACACAAGTTCGATTGTAAACCTGCCAATAGGAACATACACTGTTACTGTTACAGATGATAATAACTGTACTGCAACAGATCAAATAACTATTGTTCAACCTTTACCTTTAGGAATTACAGATGTTGTAACTAATGCCAATTGTGGTCAAGCAGATGGTTCTGCAACCGTAACAGGGTCAGGTGGTTTTGCTCCATATACGTGGCTTTGGTCAAATGGGCAAACAGGTGCAACTGCAAATACTCTTTCGGCAGGTACATACACTGTAACAATTACAGATGGTAATTTTTGTACAAAAACAGTTTCTGTAAGTGTCGGAAATAATGCAGGGCCTACCGTTCAAGTCTCATCAGTAAATGATGTAACTTGTAATGGAGGAAATAACGGAAATATTACTGTGGTAATGACAGGTGGGGCATCACCATATACTTACTTATGGAATAACGGACAAGCTACTCCAACAGCATCCAATCTTTCCCCGGGATTATATAGTGTTACTATAACCGATAATGTTGGTTGCTCAGTTGCAATTGACACGGTAATTGCAGAACCAACACCACTAACAAATAATTTTATATCAAACAATCCAACTTGTTTTGGAGGTTCTGATGGATCTGCCACAGCAAATCCTTTAGGAGGAACCTCTCCATATACTTATATTTGGAGTAGCATAGGTAATCCAACAACTGCTTTAGCAAACAATTTAGCTGCAGGAATTTACACAGTAACAATTACTGATGCAAATGGTTGTACTTTAACTCAATCTGTAACACTTGTTAATCCTCCTACAGTTAACACTGTAATTACTACAACGGATGTACAGTGTTTTGGTGCTTGTGATGGAATTGCGGCAACAGTAATTACAAATGGAATTGCTCCATACACATATTCTTGGAACGATCCCTTAAATCAAACGACAGATACTGCTCGTTTTTTATGTATAGGAACATATCAAGTTGATATAATCGATGGAAATGGATGTACTTCTCAAGCAGTAACAACTATCAATGAGCCAACAGAATTAACTACTGTAATTTCATCTAAAGGAGATTTAATTTGTTACCAATCATGTATTGGATTTGCTCAAGTTACAGCAACAGGAGGATCTTCTCCATATACATATTTATGGAGTAACGGAGATGTAACTGCTACAGCTACAAATTTATGTGCAGGAAGCTACAGTTGTACAGTTACAGATGATAACGGATGTACTTCTATCGTAAATGTTACCATTACTGAACCAGCAGAATTAGTTGCTACAATTACAGGAATAGATATTTTATGTTTTGGAAGTTGCGATGGTACAGGAAATATTGCTTTTAGTGGAGGGACTGCTCCTTACTCATTCTTATGGTCTCCAGGCTTACAAACGATAAATAATCCAAATGATTTATGTGTTGGTCAAAACATTGCAGAAATAACAGATGACAATGGCTGTAGAGTAACAGATACTATCACTTTAACTGAATCTCTACCAATTCTAGTAACTGTTCAGACAATTGATGTTTCAAATTGTGGACAAGCTAATGGAGGAGCATGTGTAACTCCTTCTGGTGGATTAGCACCTTATTCTTATGTGTGGAATAACACTTCAGTATCAAATACTTCGTGTATAACAAATGAAGTTGCAGGAACTTATAGTGTTGATGTTACTGATAATGTAGGCTGTTTAAAAACAGTTGTATTAAATATTAATGATTTAGCAGGGCCTACGGTAACGATTGATAGCCATACAGACTTATTATGTTTTGGAGATACCGATGGAACTGCAAATACAACCATTACGGGGGGAGTGTCACCTTATAGTATTTTTTGGACTGCAGGTGGTCAAACAGTGCAAAACCCAACAAATTTAAATGGGGGTACACATACTATTACGGTTACTGATGATGCGGGCTGTATTACATCTGCATCTGTAGATGTAATAGAACCTTCCAACATTAATTCAACAATAGTATCAAGTACAGATGTAACTTGTTTTAGTTTATGTAATGGTGATGCTATAGCTTCTGCTGTAGGTGGTACAGGAGCTCTTTCTTACTTATGGGATGATCCTTCTAGTCAAAATACTGCATCAGCAATAAATTTATGTGCAGGTACATTTACAGTAACAATTAGCGATGTAAACAGTTGTACTAAAACAAATACAGTTACAATTATAGAACCAGATGAATTGGTTATTGATAGTAATAGCTTTGAAAACTTATCTTGTTTTCAAGACAATACAGGTAGTATCTTTACAAGTGTAATTGGAGGTACTCCTTTTTACACTTTTAGTTGGACTCCAAATATTAGTTCAGCACCTACAGCAAATAATTTAGCTGCAGGAAATTATTCATTACAAGTTACGGATCAAAATGGTTGTACAGTTAATGAAAACTGGACAGTAACAGAGCCTGATGTTTTTGCAGGAACAGATTCTCAATTAGATGCTACTTGTAGTTTTAGTAATGGAACTGCAACAATAAATGCAACTGGAGGAACAATACCATACTTTTATCAATGGAATGATCCCAGCCTGCAAACAAACTCTACAGCTAATAATTTATTTGCTGGAAATTATTTAGTGAATGTAACTGATAATAACAATTGTACTTTCTCTCAATCTTATACCATATTAGATGAATCTGGTCCAATTGTAGATAGCGTTACATTTACTGCGGTTAGTTGTTTTGGAGGAAATAATGGTACAGCTTTAATTAATTTAGATCCTGCAGCAGGAACTGCACCTTATACTTATGTATGGAACCCTAGTCCACAAACCCTAGCAAACATTAGCGGTCTATCAACAGGAACATATACCGTTTTAGTTACAGATGATAATGGTTGTACTGCTGGTGGAAATGTAACAGTAACAGAACCGCCATTATTAGAGTTGTTTGCTAGTCAAAATGAAACCATTTGTTTTGGTGATACAATTGAAATCTATGGGCAAGGATCTGGAGGAACTCAGCCATATACTTATAATTGGACAGGAGGGGCAGGACTTTTACCTCTAGGTGTTAACGATGTTTTTCCTGTTGGAACAACAACTTACTCTGTAGATGTTACTGATGATAATAGCTGTGTAGCTGGTCCTATAGATATTACTATTACCGTATTACCTACTTTAAATATTTCGGTAGTTGATACCTTTATGTGTCAAGGAGATTCTGTATTGGTTTTATCAAACCCTTCAGGAGGAAACGGAGATCCGTTTGTTTACAGTTGGGATAATGGAGATACTACCCAAAACACAATGGTAAGTCCTACGTTAGCGTCTTCTCCAATTAAATATACCATAACATTAAATGATGGGTGTTCAACACCTGTTTATGATACTGCAATTGTTATTGTAAACCCTACACCAATTATAGATAGTATTACTACAAGTGATGTACTTTGTTTTAATGGCAATACTGGTGCTGCAAATGTGTTTATGAATGCTACAGTTGGAACTTCTCCATTTACTTTCGATTGGGGATTCATATCTCAAACCACTCCTCTTGTAACGGGACTAAGTATGGGACAATATTATGTAAATGTTACAGATAACAAAGGGTGTTTTATTAACGACAGTATTACAATTGATCAACCAGACTCATTAATATTAACTGTACTTGGAGATTCCATTTGTTTTGGAGATATAGCAAGCATTTCTGCTTCAACTACTGGAGGAATTACACCGTATGTTTATACATGGACAGGTCTAACAAACCCGAATAATGGGCCTGGACCATTTCAAGAAATACCAGTAACAACAACGAATTACACAGTTAGTGTTACAGATTTTAACAATTGTAATGTATCTCCGACAACGGTACAGATACAAGTTGGAGCACCTCTATCTATTATTGCAACAGATGATGTTGTGTGTGAAAATAAAGCTGCAACTATTACTGCATCTGCATCTGGCGGAGGAACACCTTACACTTACTCTTGGGGGAATGGTGTTAATACACAGTCGCAAACTGTAGTGATTAATCAAATAGATACATTTATTGTAGTAACCTTAACAGATGGCTGTTCAACACCTGCTATTGATACATCATTTATTACAGTTAATTTAGAACCAATAGGCTCTATCTTAGCCTTGCCAAATGAAGGATGTGTGCCACTACTTGTAGATTTTATTGCAATTAGTAATGATGGTATTCAATACTATTGGAACTATGGAGATAACACAACTGTTGCAACAGTTTTAGATACTGTAAACCATAGCTATATCAATGATGGTAATTTTGATATTAGCTTAACAATTATAAATTTAGAAGGATGTTCAACAATTGTAGACAGTTTAAATTATATTCATGTTTACCCGAACCCGACAGCCAATTTCTCTATGAGCCCGAATCCAGCAACAATGCTTAATTCAACTATTGAGTTTTTAGATTTATCATTTGTAAATATTAGTAGCTGGAATTGGGATTTTAGTGGGATAGGAACTAGTGCTATGCAATCTCCATCTTACGCTTTTCCTGAACTACCTGGTGATTATCCTGTTAGTTTAAAAGTAACAGATATTAATGGTTGTGTAGATAGCATTACAAAAATGCTTGTTATTAAACCAGAATGGGCTTTTTATGTGCCTAATTCATTTACGCCAGATGGATATGCTCCTAATAATTTATTTGCTCCTCAAGGTTTCGGTATCTCTGAGGAAGATTACTCATTTTACATTTATGATAGATGGGGTGAGTTAATTTTTGAAACACATACCTTATTTGGACCTTGGGATGGTACTTATAAAAACAGGTTGTCAAAAACTGAAGTATATACCTGGAAAGCAAATTTTAAAGATCTTGATGGAAAATCGCACAATAAAATTGGTCGTATAAGTTTATTGAGATAAATATATTTAGTTTACTTTTATACCCATGAAAAACTTTTTAAAGTCTTTTTTCTTGGCGCTTAGTTTAGTATTTGCTTATAATGTTTCTACAGCACAAACTGTAGGTGGTATTACAACGGGAACTGATACGTATTGCACTACAACAAATTCAGGTTTTGTAACATTAACTGGACATAATGGGAATATCTTATTTTGGCAATTATCAACAAATGGTGGCTTAAATTGGATTAATATTGGAAACACCAATATTAATCAGACTTATTTTAATCTAAATCAAACAACTTGTTATCGAGCAGTAGTTCAAGATGGATCTTATCCAACAGACACTTCAACTATCGTTTGTATTAATATTTACCCTCCAACAATAGCTGGAGTTCTTAGTGGGGGAGGGTTGTTTTGTGGCTCTAATGCTACAGGAAATCTAACATTAGCAGGAAATACGGGGTCGGTTTTAAACTGGGAATTCTCTATTAATAATGGGACTACATGGTCTGCTATTTCTAACACAACAAATACCGAAAATATTGGATCAGTAACACAAACAAGATTATATCGAGTTATTATACAAAGTGGTAGCTGCCCCAATGACACCAGTAATATTGACACCGTAACAGTAACTCCTCAAACTGTTGCAGGAACAATAAATGGACCTAACAGTGTGTGCGCAGGCTCCAATTCAGGCACACTTAACTTAACAGGATATACTGGAGCAATTCTCGATTGGATAGTTTCTACCAACAATGGTGCCTCATGGAGTTCTTTAGGAAATACAACTGCAAATTATAATTTTTCTAACATTACACAAACAACCTGGTATAAAGCTATTATACAAAGTGGAGCATGTAACCTAGATAGTACAATAACTCAAATTATCACAGTAGATCCGGCAACTATTCCTGGAACTATTACAGGTGGTGGTAGTTTTTGTGGAAGTACAGCTTCTGGAACAATTACTTTGTCGGGATATTCAGGTAGTATAATTAAGTGGGAATATTCTATTAATAATGGTTCTACATGGACAACGATTTCAAACATAACAGATACAGAAGTGTATACAAATTTATCTCAAACCACTTTATATAAAGCTAATATTCAAAGTGGAAATTGTGCTTTACTTAGCTCTAATATTGATACTGTTTTTGTAACACCTCAAACTGTTGCAGGGGTTTTAACGCCAGATACAACGATATGCCCTGTATTTAATCAGTTTAACTTAACTCTACAAGGGAGTATTGGTGATATTTTATACTGGCAGTATTCAACTGATGGAGGAGCATCATGGCAGCCAATAACTAACACAAATAATATATTACCATTAAGTGGTATTAGTCAAACCACACTTTATAATGCTGTTGTACAAAGCGGTAATTGTAATTTAGATACATCAAATACAATTACAGTAACTGTTTTTCCAATAAATATTATTAGTGCAGGAAATGATACTACTATTAATTTAGGCGAATCTGCTACACTAAATGGCTCTGGAATTGGTATACCGATATGGAGTCCAGCTTCAGATTTAGATAATGCAACAATTTTAACACCTATTGCTACCCCAAACTTTACAACAACATTTACTCTTACTATACAAGACAATAACAATTGTTTAAATTTTGACACCGTAATCGTTACAATAAATGATACTACAACGCTATCAACAGCAATAACAATTACCAACCTATTTACACCAAATGGAGATGGTTATAATGACTATTGGTATATTCAAAACATTGAAAATATTATTGGAAATGAGGTTTTTGTTTATAATATATATGGAGCACTTGTTTATTCTCAAAAAAATTACACCAACGATTGGACTGGCACTTATAATGGAGATCCACTGCCAGATGGAACCTATTATTACATAGTAAAAGTTAATGAATCTGAAAAACCCTTAAAAGGATCGTTAGATATTTTAAGATGAGAAAACTGCTACAATTTCTTTTCATTTGGCTGCCTATGATCTTTTCAGGGTTTGCTGGTAGCGGTCAGCAAATAAGTTTGTATGATCATTATTATTTTAATCCAACAATATATAACCCTGCATTTGCTGGTAATAAGGAAACTTCAAACATCATGATTTTGAGTAGAAATCAATGGTCTGGATTTAAAGGTTCGCCAAAGCTAAAGGCGTTAACAATAGATGGGAACATTTTTAATGAAAAAATGGGGTTGGGAGCTATGATTTATAGCGACACAAAGGGTATAAATAAGACTATAGGTGGGAATTTAATGTATTCCTACAGAATTAATTTAAACGAAAAAAGTCACTTGAATTTTGGCGTTACTTTTTTATTTGTATCAAAAAAAATAAATTTTACTGATGCAACAGTTCAAGATGTATCAGACCCTACATTACTAAACTCACAAGAAAGTAAAACTAATTTTAATGGTGATTTTGGTATTGCATATTTCAATGGTAAATTTGAATTAGGGTTGACTATGAATCAATTTTTAAGTAATAAATCAACTTATTTTACAGAATTTGGAAATGATATATCATATACTCCTTCGTATCATTTTATCAACTCAATAAAATATACATTCACATTAAATAAAGAGAAAGGAATTTTAATAGCTCCTCAATCAATTGTTAGATATACAAAAAATGCTCCTCTACAATACGAAGTCAATACCAATTTGTATTATAAAAAGATGTTCTGGATAGGTGCTGCTTATAAACATGATTATGCTGTAAGTGTTAATGCAGGAATTAATATTCTTCAAAAATTTGATATCGGATACTCTTACAATATCATTACTAGTGATATTGGACAATATGCTGGAGTAACTCATGAAGTAATGCTTAATGTTAAGTTTGGCAAAAAAGAGAAAAAAGAGAAAAAAGAAAAGAAGAAAAAAGAAGAAGAAAGAGAACCCGAAGTAGTTGAAGAAAAAGACACTGCAAAGGTTAAGAAAGAGGTTAAAGAAGCCGAAGTAATTATTTTAGAAGCTCCAGCTAAAGAATTTGAAGATGAAAATGGAAATACTCCTTCAATTGGCGTTTATGTAATAGTAGGGTCATTCAAAGAAAATGAATACGCGAAAAAATATGCCACTAAAATCAAAGGAAAAGGGTATAGTAATACCAATAAGTTTTATTCTGGCAAAAGAGGGTACAATTATGTCTATATGTTTAAAGAGAATAACATTAAAGAGGCTATGCAAAAAATTGATCAAGCACGTAAAGATGGGTCGAAAGATGCTTGGATAATCATTTTAACAGAATAAGCTCTGTCTCTTAACAAATTATAGCTAATTTTGGATTCTAAAATAATTAGCTTGCTAGTTTCCAAAAACAATATTTTTCCCTTATTACTCACTGCCTTTATTTTTTTAATAAATAGGAGTTCTGTTAATGCCCAAATTGGATTTTTAGCTGAAAAACATTACTCATTATCTACCAATATAAAACTGAGTAACTCTTTTTTTGCTGACTCAAAAGCTACAACAACACCATTTCGTTTATCACAAAAAAGAAAACAATACGAGCTTTCCGAAACAGAAATTGAATACAACCCTAAAAGAGATCCTAAAAGATTATTGTATAATACTGGGCTTTATGCTGGGGCAGCAATAGTTTCATTTACTACTTTATGGTTAATGCCCGAAAGTGTTACCAATTGGGATAAAGAACAAATGAAAAAAGATGGTATTGGTAATAAATGGAAGGAGAACGTTAAAGCTGGTCCTGTTTGGGATGAGGATGATTGGGTATTAAATTATGTGATGCACCCTTGGTTTGGTGGAGTTTATTATATGAGTGCGAGAGGTAGTGGATTTAAAGCTTGGGAATCTTTTGCTTATTCTGCTTTTATGTCAACCGTTTTTTGGGAATATGGTATTGAATCATTTGCTGAAGTTCCATCTACACAAGATTTAATTGTAACACCCGTATTAGGATCAATTGCTGGAGAAGGGTTTTTTATGGCTAAAAAACGAATTAGAAGAAATGGGAATCGCCTACTTGGATCTAGAGCCTTAGGAAGGTTTACTGTCTTTGTAATGGACCCTTTTAATGCGATAATTAATGGCTTAGGATATAAAACTAAAAACAAAGTAACAGCAACTTCTGCTATCATTCCTGTAGGGTTTAATCAAACTACAAACAAAACTGTTTGGGGAATGCAAGTTTCTGTCAATTTTTAATCAAAAAAACACTCCCTTTTTCTTTAAAAAAAGCACTACTTTTGTAGCTCATTTCATCCTCAAATAAAAAAATATGAGTGACGCTATCAAACACGAATGTGGAATTGCATTAGTAAGACTTTTAAAACCATTAGAATATTATATTGAAAAGTACGGAACGGCCACTTATGGCTTAGATAAGATGTACTTGTTAATGGAAAAACAACACAATCGTGGTCAAGATGGTGCGGGTATTGCCAACATTAAATTTGATGTTGAACCTGGTCAAAGATATATTAGCAGGTACCGATCTAACGATCAGCAACCTATTAAAGAGATTTTCGGGAAAATAAACGCAAAATTTCAAGCTGTTTATGATGAAGATCCTGCTTTAATGAAAGATCCGAATTGGCTAAAAAAGAATGTTGCTTTTACTGGCGAGTTATCTTTAGGGCATCTACGTTACGGAACTTTTGGAGGAAATAGTATCGAACATTGCCACCCATTTTTAAGGCAAAACAATTGGATGACTAAAAACTTGGTTGTTGCAGGAAACTTTAACCTAACCAATGTTGATGAACTTTTTGATATATTAGTAGATATCGGACAACATCCAAAAGAAAAATCGGATACGGTTACCGTAATGGAAAAAATTGGCCATTATTTAGATGAAGACAATCAACTTTTATATGATAAATACAAAGCAGAAGGGTATACAAGAATAGAAATCTCTAAATTAATTGCTAGAGATATTGATCTTCAAAAAATACTTAAAAATTCTGCAGCAGAATGGGATGGTGGTTACGCAATGGCTGGATTATTAGGTCATGGTGATGCTTTTGTTTTAAGAGATCCATCAGGAATTAGACCAGCTTTCTTTTACCAAGATGATGAAGTTGTTGTTGTTGCATCAGAAAGACCAGTAATTCAAACAGCATTTAATGTGCCTATTGATACGGTTAATGAAATAAAACCAGGACATGCACTTATCATTAAAAAAAATGGTGAGGTTAGTCAGAAAATGGTGAGAGAACCTTTAGAGAAAAAAGCTTGTTCTTTTGAACGTATTTATTTTTCTAGAGCTAGTGATAAAGATATTTATACAGAAAGAAAACAGTTAGGAAGAAATATTGTTCCTCAAGTTTTAAAATCAATTGATAATGATTTAAAAAATTCAGTTTTTTCTTTTATTCCTAATACTGCCGAAGTTTCTTTTTACGGTATGATGAAAGGGATGCAAGATAAACTAAACGAAATTAAGCTTGATAAAATTAAAGCTTTAGGAAGCAATCCTTCGGATGAGGATATGCAACAAATTTTAGCATTAAGAAATCGTATTGAAAAAATTGCGATTAAAGATGCTAAATTGAGAACCTTTATTACACAAGATAATAGTAGGGATGATTTAGTTGCTCACGTTTACGACATTACTTATGGTAGTGTTTACAAAACGGATAATTTGGTAATTATTGATGATTCTATTGTAAGAGGAACTACTTTAAAGAAAAGTATTCTACGAATTTTAGACCGTTTAAATCCTAAAAAAATAGTAGTAGTTTCTTCTGCTCCTCAAATTAGATATTTAGATTGTTATGGTATTGATATGGCTAAATTGGGTGATTTTATTGCCTTTCAAGCAGCAATAGCGTTATTAAAAGATCAAGGAAAGGAGAACATTATTGAAGAAACTTACCGTAAATCTCTAGCTCAAGTTGGCTTACCTAAAGAAGAAATTATTAACCATGTAAAAGACATTTATGCTCCTTTTACAGCGGTTGAAATATCTAAAAAAATATCTGAGCTTTTAACACCAGAAAATATGAATGCTGAGATAGATATTGTTTATCAAGATATTGAAGGTTTACATCAAGCTTGTCCTGATCATACAGGAGATTGGTATTTTACAGGAGATTACCCAACACCAGGAGGAAACATGGTGATAAATCGTGCTTTTATTTACTACGTAGAGGGGATAGACAAAAGAGCTTATTAAAAAGCAAAAACTTATTATTGATATTAAAAACCGGATGCTCGCATCCGGTTTTTTCGTTATACAGAGAAATGATAAGAAATAACAACCTTTGTAAAGGATATCAATTAAGCTAACGGAAACTCAATAAAAAAGGTAGTCCCTACATTTTCTTCGGTATCAAACCAAATATTACCATTGGCAGCTTCAACAATATTTTTAACCATTGCTAAACCTAGTCCCATCCCAGTTGTTTTGGTAGTGAAATTGGGTACAAATATTTTATCTTTTTGAGCCGCAGTAATTCCTGTCCCATTATCTTTAATAGCAATTAACAGCAATTTATTTTTATGTGATAAGCTTACTTCAATTTGCGTTTCTCTATCTTCAGGAATTGCTTGTAAAGCATTTTTAATCAGATTATTAAAAACGCGAGACAATTGGTTTTTATCACAAACAATTTCAACTGCTTCAGCACAATTATTAGTAAGCAATATGTTTTTATCAAACAAATCAATAGTCGTTTCTATAATAGGGATAAGATTAATTTTTTGCTCATTGGCTTTTGGCATTTTAGCAAAGCTCGAAAATTCATTCGCAATCCTTGTTAGCGTATCAATTTGTTCAATTAATGTTTTAGCAGTTCTATCAATACGTTCTGTTAAGTCTACAGGATTATCACTCGCAATACGTTGTAACATCTGAATGCTCAACTTCATAGGTGTTAACGGATTTTTAATTTCATGGGCTACCTGCTTCGCCATTTCTCGCCAAGCACTTTCTCTTTCAGATTTAATCAACAATTGAGCACTGTGTTCTAGCTCCAACACTTTTTTATTGTATTCCAATACCAACGCTCCAATTTCATCATCAGACTCCCAATTAATTTGCTCATAAGATTGACCCAATTGTAAAGCGCCAATCTTATTTTTAATCATTCGTAAAGGTTCAGAAATGTAATTGGCAAAGAATACTGCAATTATTGCCGAAATCAAAAATAACAAACCATAAACATTAATTAACGCGGTAAAGAAATCCGAAAGCTCATTTTCCAATTCGTTTTGCTTGGCAAAATAAGGTAAATTCATATAAGCTAAAATCTTATTATCCTCGTTTCTAAAGGGAACATAAGCCGATAAATAATTGAGCTCGCCTATTTTTTCTTTATGAATAAAAGATGATTTATTATTAAAATGTAATTGTCGGTAAGCATTAGGCTCCATCATTTTACTTACCAAGCCCATATCATATATTTTAGATCGAGAAGAAGCCAATAATAATCCATCTTTATTGTACAGGTTAATATCCGTATAAAAAACAATAGAAAATTTCACCAAATAATAGGTCATTTCTTCGTGCTGAGCAGCAGTTAATCTTTTTTCTCCACCTAATTTATGCTCCAATTCTATTAAAACTGATTTTACTTTTTCGGCAATGTTGTGTTTGTTTTTTTCGTGGTATTGTTTTTTGATGTAGTAAGTTGTTCCCCAACTAAACAGGATAAACGAAAAGAAAATAGACGCAATAATAAAGAGCTGTATTTTGGTGCTAAAATCAGTGTACGCCACTTTCCAATTGTAAGGCGCTATTTTTAATAATAGCCCAACAATCAGCACTAAAATAAAACACAATAAAAACAAATACGAAAAGGTAGTAATGTAGTTAAATACCGTTTTTTCAGGAGAACTAATAATGATAACGGTGCTTTTATCACTTTGATAGAGTAAATGTTTGTACTTCTCAAAATGGAACACCAAAAAACCCTCTGCATCAAAATGAAGGTTTTTATCCAACTTTAAACTGTAATCAAAATCGCCAGAATTATCAACCAATTTGCCATTTTTATACTTGGCGTAAGCGTATTGATTGTAATCGCTAATGTTTTCTATTTCTTTTTGATTTAAAAGCAATTCCGGGTAACCTTCGGTTTTAGAAAACCCTTTAGGAAACAATTCGATAAACAAATTCCATTCACCTTTAGCCGAAGAACTATCCGTTGCATTAATTGTAAGTTGAGCAAAATAACTACTCAATCCTTCTTCCGAATATAAAAAATTAAAACTCTCATTGATATCAAAAGGGCTATCTGCTTCTTTTTCTATCTTCTCATTAAAAAATTCGAGACAGTTTACATCAATATTTTCAGGATTTATTAAGATGGAATCTTTTTGCTGACAAGCTGTAATAATATTTACATTATATTTATTCCAAAATCCTTCAAAATATTTTTGAGTAAGGTGTTCATCAATCACCTCTTTATTTTCCCAATAGTTAGATATATTGTTTTGAAGCAGTGTATCTGCTTCAATTTTTAATTTTAACTCTTCAAATAAATATTCGGCAACTGGATCTTTTTCTTTGGTTAGCTTTTTAGCTAAAAAAGCCTTTTTTAATTGTGCTTTTTCTTCTCCAAAATGAATAAAACCATAAGAAAGTGTAAGGGCAGCCAAAACAACTACAGCAATACCTTTGTAAAAAGTGTTTTTAACGCGTTTAAGCAAGGTTATTAGGATTACATATCCAATACTCCACAAACATAAAAACAGGTGAATATCTAAAAAATAAACCCCAATAATTATCACCAACAACGTAGCTACAATTATTAAGGTATGGATTTGGTAATCTTTAAACGCATAGTTAGAAAAAGTATCGATAATCCATTGCAAAAAAACCGTAAAAACAATAAAAATTAACAGCACCACAAAAAGCCCAACAAAGCTATAAATAGAAATTTCTGTAATAAAGTTCGTATCAAAAATTAGGGTAGAGTTCTTTACCAACCCCTCTAACCAATTGGCATAAATTAAAGGTAAAATAGCCATAATAACTATCATTAAAATAGCCAACACTTTACTCTTTTTATTAATTTGAGCAATAGATTTTGTTAGCTGAAAAACAATAACAGTAAGGAAAAAACTAAGCAGTAAAAAATGACCTAAAGACGGTAAAAAAGCGGAGTGCGCATAAATTGTTGGACTAAACAGTTCTTGCTGAAATAAGATGTTAGGCAATTGAAAATAAACCAACAAAAACCAACTTAGCAGTGTAACAGCAATGGAAATTAAAGCTGAATATTTACGAAGTGGTGTTGCCTTTTTGAATTGTTTAGATATAAAGGAAAAGAAAAAGAGTAGGCCAATAAAAAAAGTAAGAACAACCAACCAATTGGTTTGTACCACAGTAACGATTTGTTTGCTTGGAGCCAAATAAAACAATAACTCTCCTTTGCTATTTTTAATTGGAAAGGCATTTTTTCGTTGTTTTAAATGAATACTAGTATTGGGAGAGATACGAAAATTGTTGTTAAACCCATTTTTTAAAAAATTGTTTTCGATACTAAAATGGTGTTTTATTAAAACAAGTGCCAAGTATGTTTTTTGGTTTTCTTTTTTGATAAGGTATTGATACCATCCATTTTTTAAAGCTACAACACCATTATCTTTTGTAAACTCTGATAAATTTTCAGAAAAATCGATATTTCTACTTGTCCAAAAAAGTGCTTTTTGTTGTTGGATTACAAATAAAGAGATTCCTTTTTTTTCTAGCTCTTTATAGTTTTTCTCAAAAGCGGTAGCCAAATCTGTTATGGCAATAAGTTTGTCTAACTCTTTAGCTGCTACTAGTTCTTTTTTATTGAGTTTTTGCTCAAATTTTTGATGAGAAAATTCGTTTACAGCAACTAGATTAGGGATAAGAAAAAGAGCTCCTATTAAAAATAGGGACAGCGCTAAGTGCAACCATAAATTATTAAACAGCTTTTTCATGTGGTGAATTTACTAAAAAGTAAAATATTGCTAAAACAAAAAAGCACCCCGAAAATAATTCGAGGTGCTTTTAGATGGAGTAATGATAAAATGTTATTCTACCATTAATTTAGCTGTTTTTACATTTTGATTGTTTTGAGTAACACGGTAAAAATAGATACCTGCAGTTAACGATTTTGTATCTATTAACATTTCAGCTTCTGATAAGGTTTGTTGTAATAGCACCTTACCAACAACATTAAACACGGTTAATACTATTTCGCCATTGTTTAGGTTTAAATCATGCGTAATGGTAAAATTGTATGTTGTAGGATTTGGATAAGCTGTTATTTTAGCTGCTGTAATTACATCATTACTAACACTTTCTTCTTCCTCAACAAATCCCATTCTAGCTGAAGATGGAGTATAAGTTTCA
>Ga0256845_1000031_pt1 | contig 114926 bp, 95 predicted proteins | sample RiftiametaG_FD_189101 | JGI IMG/M metagenome (GOLD analysis project Ga0256845, IMG submission 189101) | Tube worm associated microbial communities from hydrothermal vent at the East Pacific Rise, Pacific Ocean - Riftia | ecosystem: Host-associated > Annelida > Integument > Unclassified ...
TCATTATCCCATTATCTAAATCGGATATGATTTTTTCCTTTAAAGCAAAAGGTAATACTACTCTTTTTTTCTTCTTTTTATCCATTACAACTATAATTTAGTTGTATAGCTATTTCAGGACAAGACATACCTAACCTTTTGCCATTTTAAACACAGCTTCTAATTCAATTATCTGAACACCTGATTCAGTTTTAGTTGAATTAATCATTGCCTTTGCGACCACAACATCTTTAATTGGTCTAAATTTTCTAATACCTGGTATCCATGAAAACGCATACATGATTGGCGTAAATAACTTTTCAGCTAATCTAAATTCCTTTCTATTTCCGGCTAACATGGATGGACGAATGATACTTACCGTTTCAAAGTTTAAGTTTTGAACGGCTTCATCTAACTCCCCTTTTATTCTTGAATAAAATACTTTAGATTTTGAACTGGCTCCAGCAGAAGATAATAGTACTAAGCTTTTAACCCCATTATCAGATGCCAATTTAGCCGAATTATATTGATACGAATAGTCAATTTTATATTGCACCTCTTGACTACCTGCCTTTTTCATAGTATAAATGTTAATAATTGACAAGTTATTAACCAACACTTTGAAGCAAAAAAAAATAATTTTATACGTGTCTAAGTCTATTTATAAAAAAATAAGTGTCAATCGGGTTCTATCGCATCTAATTAATTGCCTTAAAAACATAATTATTTTTTAACAAGTCTGAAAATTATTTCTTTTGTTCAAATTTTAGATTTTTGAACCTAAAAAAACCACTATTTGTAAGCCTGTCTCATTTACACGGGGTGTACAGTATTGGTAAATCTTTGCACTAACGCTTCATCTTCAAAAGCAGTGCTTTTTCTTTTTTTGGAATCGTATAGAGTGTGCATTACCAAATACACACTAAGTATAACCAAATATGAAAACAAACTAACCGAATGCTTATTTCATTTATTTTTTTAGTTTTTGGTACATATCTTTACTAAAAATAAAAGATTATGAAAAAAACAATTTTAACATTAGGAATTTTAACATTAGCAATAGGTACAAGCCTTGGGCAGGGGTGGACTTTGACAGGTGCTACTTTAAAAAACTTTAATAGTAAAGTATACTTACCCTACTCTAATGGTAATAATTATATTAGACCTGCAACTACATCAGGCTTTACTTATTTTGATGGAGGAGGAAGTGTTGGTATTGGACATCAGAGTCAAGCTACAGGGTTTAGATTACACGTACTTGGTAATACATTTTTAAACGGCAATGTAGCCATTGGAACTACTAATAACCAATCCCATCTATTAAATGTAGGAGGTTCAGCAAGATTCACCATGGCAGGTAATAGAAATTTAGAACTCTTGGGGTGGAATCTAGCTGGAACAAATGGGGTCACTATTGGTGCCAGTATTGATGGAGCAGGCCATATACCATTAGCTTTTGCTGCCAGTAATTTTTATTTCCATTCAGGTAATGTAGGTATTGGGACTAATAATACGCAAGGATACAGACTTGCTGTAAATGGAAGTATGATTGCAGAAGAAATAGTTGTAAAGCTTTATTCAGCATGGCCTGATTATGTATTTGGCGAAAAATATGACATGAAAACTTTACCGGAGGTAGAAGAATTTATTCAAACTAATAATCATTTACCAAATGTTCCTTCTGAAAAAGATGTAGTAGAGGATGGAATTAACTTAGGTGAGATGGATGCTATATTATTAAGAAAAATTGAGGAGTTGACGTTGTACGTTATTGCTCAGCAGAAGGAGATTGAAAAACTTAAAAACCAAATGAAATGAGAAAGCTATATTTATTAATTATGATGAGCCTACCGGTATGGGGGTTCAGTCAAATTTATTGTTCCGAAACTGACATGTATCCGGACATAAGCTCTGGCCCAATATGGATTAGTAATCATGGTACGGTAAATATACCAACATCTGGTATTTATACATTTAGTATATCAGCCTTGAATAGTAGCTTAACGTTCAACAAGATTACCGTTAGTGTAGGTAGTACACAGGTATCCCTCCTCCAGAATGGGAATTCCTATTCTGGAGGAGGAACCTATTTTCACAATAGTGGAATCTATCCATTCAAAGTTGCAGTTCTAACGAGTGGTGGTACCTATGCAGAATGTGCAGAACAGGAAATAAAGATTGTAATGTGGAAACAGGATAAAGTAATCGATCATTATACGGCCCGTACAACCACAAAATGGCCAACAGAAATTCGCTTTAAACCTACGGCACAAACGGTTGATCATAAGGGGTTTTGGGGGCATTCGACAGTGGTGGCAAGTAACTCGATCATACTCTCCCCTGGTGTTAACATTAGCCCTAATGTTAACCCTGCATATAGAAAGTTTATGATTAGAAGTTGTTTCGGAAAAAGGGTAAGATCTACTTCTGAAGTATCTGAACAAAGCGAATCTACGGATACTGAAGGTCTTCCTTCAGCACTTCATTTGATAAGCAACCCGGTTCGTGATGAAATGCATCTTGAGCTAATTAATAGCGAAGAAGAGGTAGGTTATGAACTGTATTCAATGGAAGGAAAAAAAGTAAACAGTGGTGTTTTGATTCCGGGAAGAAACAACATTCCGGTGCACCAACTTCAGAACGGGTTATACTTCATTAAATGCAATCAGGGAACCCATCAATACCAGATAAAGGTGATGGTTAAGCATTAATATGAGAAGTGCTATCAAACCTTAAGAACGGTGAAATAACTTCCGGTGATGAAATAGACAGAAGTGATAATTGGTAGTGTAAACCTTGAAAGCTTTATTCGGTATCTCTATATAAAGTTTTTATTCATCTTCTAAGTTCTTTTCCGCCCTTTTGGAGCTAGCTCCAAAAGGGCGGAATTCATTCTGAACCTACAACTAAATTTAGAATAAAAAGTTACGCCACTTTTTCATAGTTTTTGTAGTCTAATTCAATTTGCTTCTCTATAAGGAGCTTTATATCCCAAAGAAGAATATATTCTTTTGGTATTGCATCACTGTATGTATTCTTTAGTAGCTAATTTCAATTCATCTGTATCCTTAAATCTAAATCAATTGAGCCATTCATATTTGATGGTCTTAAAAAAACTTTCAGCTACTACATTATCCCCCCCTCCTTTTTACTCATCGATTGAGAGGAATTGCCATCAGACAAAACCTAACAGACGATTACCATTTTTCATTAACTTCTCCATTTTTTATTTTCTCCTTCGTATTATTGCCTTCAATTCTATTTGAAAATCTATCACTTTCCATATCGGATATGATTTCTTTCACTTTCTCCAGAGTGTACTCAGCAGTACTTCCTATTCTATCAATAAAGAAAGGTAAACCTCTGGGCTTTTAATATTATCAAACTTAATATTTTCTCCAAAAATAACAGTCCACCCTCCCCATTTATGCCCTAAATGCTTAGCCATTGATAATAAAAACATAAGGTAGTTTTTACTTTTTGAAAACTCATACTTCTTATTTTTAAAAGGATACAATAGCACTAGGTCGTAATACGCTTTGTTATAATTATTTTTAATTAACATAAGCTGTGCTAAACCAAGTCCTTTATGTGAAAATTGACTCAAATTAAATCTTCTTATAACATCATTGTAATCCACTCTATTATTTTGTTCGATAGCTTTTAATCCCACTTCATACAATTCATTGAAGTTTTCACTCTTAACCGTAAAACCATCTTTTATTTCCAATAGTCGAATACTCCCACCAGAATTAAGGATTAAAGAAAAATAAAAATTAGGCTGCTTAACATCACTTAATTTTATGTTTTTTTCAAATACTTCTACCCGATTTCCCCATCTATATCCTAACGCTTTAGCTATTGATAAAAAAAACATTAAATGGTTCTCACTTTCCAATGTGTACTCTTTTTTATATGGATATAAAGTAACCATGTCATAAAAAGCCTTATTGTAGCAATTTTTAACAATCATTAATTCTGTTAAATTAATTTCATCAATTGGAAACTTATTAAACTCAAACTGTTCTATAAGTTCATTATACTTATCATGATCATTAGTTTTTATAGCATTAATTCTCTTTTTATAAATATCTACCGGAACTCTCTCTTGATTTTTTTCTTTAGACGTTAAGGACAATTTTTCAGGTAGATTATATTCTTTTTTATTTTCTGTACTCGTACAAGACATAATAGTTAATAATAGAATAGCGCTTAATTTATACATGGTGTCTTTTATCTTTAATAATTGGAATATTATTTTTTTTATCATCCTCAACTATTTTGCTTTTCATAATCCGTTATAAACAGTTTTTTTATGCCTTAATACTAGATTTATAGTGTACTTTACAATTAGTTGGAAGTCCTCTTTTATCAAATACCCAAAGTGGTTAATGTACCTTACCTTTTGCCATTTTAAACACATCTTCTAATTCAATTATTTGAACACCTAATTCAGTTTTAGTTGAATTAATCATAGCCTTAGCTACAACCGTATCTTTTATGGGTCTAAATTTTCTAATACCTGGTATCCATGAAAACCCATACATGATTGGCGTAAATATTTTTTCAGCTAATCTAAATTCCTTTCTATTTCCGGCTAACATAGATGGGCGAATGATAGCTACAGAGTCAAAGTTTAATTTCTGTACGGCTTCATCTAACTCCCCTTTTATTCTTGAATAAAACACTTTAGATTTTGAACTGGCTCCAGCAGAAGACAAGAGTACTAAATTTTTAACGCCATTATCAGAAGCCAGTTTAGCCATATTATATTGATAGGTATAATCAATTTTATATTGCACCTCTTGACTGCCTGCCTTTTTCATAGTCGTTCCCATTGTAGAGAACAAAACATCCCCTACTACCTCAGACTTGTAATTATCTAACTCATCAAAATTAATTAAAACCTCTTTCAATTTAGAATGTATCACACCTGTTGATCGTCTTGTTAAAACTTTTACTTCTGAATAATTTGAATCTGCTAATAATTGTCTTAACAATTCAGACCCAATTAATCCTGTTGCTCCTATTACTATTGCTTTTTTCATCTTTTAAATATATAGAATTTACAATACTTTCTATCCGTTAATCCAATTGAAATCGTATCATTGCATCCTCCTTATTCTTCATATAAACCTCAAATACAAACTCATTTTCATTAACTATTAAAATTTTTCTTAATTTAAAATGACCTACTTTAATTCCATTAACATTATATAAATCAAGCACTCTTTGTCTTTTTTTTTGACCTGTTTCTCTATCAATTATAGAAACGAATAACAATTTTTTGAATCTTTTTTTATCACCAACATAGTACTTTACAACTCTTATTGTAAATATAACTTGGTACTCTGAAGTTTCAAAAGACTGATAACCAATTTCTGAATAAAAAACACGATTATTTTTCTGAATTTGTTTCTGCCAAATTTCTTCTCCTGAACTATTTAACTTTAACATGAAATAATCACCTTTATTATGAATTATATAGCTTGACGCTGTACCACTACCAGAATAAGTATATTCATAATACTCTGACTCTACTTCTATAAAAATATTACCTGAATCAGACATAGTTAAACTATGTATATACATGTTTTCTTGAAATCCGTCTATACTTTTCAAACTTAAAAAATCACCACCTTCATCCAAATTTAAAATAATTAAATTATGCTTAACTCCAAACCCTGCGACAATAATAGAACTGTTAACACCTTCTTTTATAAGTAAATTATATGGATTAATCTTCTGATCAAGTGAAAATTTGTTAATCTTTATGCCTTTTGCCGAAACTGAAGAAAACTCAAAATTATCATTCTCTTTTTTTGAAGACAAAAGATAAACAACACCTTTATTTGAAATTGTACTTGTTGAATATGTAATTTCATTTTGTAATTGGGACATTTTTAATTCTTTGTTCCATAAAACATTAAGACTTCGATTCAAAACAACAAAACCATAATAGTCATAACTATTACCTAACCTATCCTTTTTTACTTTATTTTTATATCTTATTAATATTTTTGATTTATCAGAAGAAAACTCAACCTCAAAGTTAGTAAAATGTGTAGCCAGGAGCTCTTTAGCCTTAAAATAAGGATCTAAATTTTGTGGCATAGCTTCAATCTCACCGGTTCTCAACAATTCAAACTCTCCTTTGAATGAAGCATTTTCAATATCTATTTCTCGTGCATTAACTTTTGTTTGTTTGTTCTTCTTATCAAACTCTTCATATATATAGTACAAATGTTTATCTAAAAAAATGAGATCGATTCCTTTCACATTTTTATTAAAGTCTTTATAACGATTAAAAGAAACTTCTTTATTCTCTTTTAAGTTAAATTTTTGAATACTAATCACCTTATCATCTCCCTTTACAGAAATAATATATTTATTATCAATTACAATATAATTTTTATAATGACCAGCAATTACTGGATACCTTGAACTTATATCAACTTCTATTTTATCAGTATCTGTTTGACAATTCGAGAAAAATGATAAACTAATGATTAATAAAATAAACAGTTTTTTCATAATTTAAATTTAACCGTTACATCATTTTTATTTTTTATATATACTTCAAAGGCATACTCATTATTCCCTAAATCGAGTAATCGGTTTAAATTGAACTGATGACCATTTAGTCCATTAAAGTTTTTCAGGTTTAAAATTTCAACACATTTAATTTCACTTGTCACCATGTTTATTTTCACATAAGTTAATGGTTGTTTATATATCAATTCTGGACTTGTTAAATCTCTAAAAGTTTCACTGTATAAAAACTGTATATCTTCAGAGTCTGTTTGATAGAAGCCTCTATACTTATCAAAAGAGCCATTTAATTTTGATATTCTTTTTTCCCAAACAAACTCTCCATCCCCATCAATTTTAGTTATAATTATATCCCCATAAATAAATGAATACGGTAAAACACCAAAGCTTCCTACGCCCATTGGCATTAAAGGATAGGTCCCTTCTCCAATAATAATACTTCCTCCATCCTTAGTAAGAATTACATCCCTAATACATTTTTTCTCTAACATTTGAGCGTCAAGAGGTTTATTTTTAATCTGCCCCTCATATAGGAATTTATATTTATTCTCTGGAATTACAAGCTCCGCTGAGCTGACTTTGTACTTTCGACTTGAAATAAGAAGTCCTTCTCTATCAATAATACATTTCACAAGTAAATCACTCCTATAACCGTAACATTCAATTTTACTGTTCAAAGTTTCTTTTAAAATTAGTTTATTACAATTTAGGAGAATCGGAATGTCAATGTAATTATATCTAGTTTTGTTTATAGATATTTTTGTAAATTCATATTTTTCATTTTCGTTTAGGTAGGATAGCATATATACATCTCCAATGTTTGTTATGGAACTCGTAATATACTTTATATAACTTTGAGTATATTTCATCTCTACTTCTTTATTCCATAATAATGACAAATTACTGTCAAAAACATAAAAACCAAATACATCAGAATTTTCCTTATTTTCTGTGATTGCTAGCTCGTCACTATACCTTTTATACCTAAAGAGTAATTTACTCTTGTCTTCAGATAGTTCTAACTGAAAAAATGAACCATGCTTTAATAAATTTTGACGACCTTTTAAATATCCATCAGTTTGCTGGAAGTTTTCATTTTTTTTTGTTGTAAACATCTTAACTTCATTTTTGAAAGTTGCATTTTTTATATCTATTTCACGTGAATAAACTGTAGATTCTTCCGTCTTGTTATTAAAAGATTCATAAATATAATAAATATTATTTCCTAAATTTAAAAGTGCCAATTCTTTAAAATTTTTCGGAAAATCTTTATAGAAATTTATAGCTTCTTGTTTTTCTTCAATAAAACTATACTTCTGAATAGTTATTTTACCACTATTCCCTTTAACTGAGATATAATGACTCTCATTTATAATTATTGTACTTTTATACTTACCATTTACAGTTTTATAAGGTTGACCAATCGATACTAATTTTTCACGGTTATCTACTTGACCAAAAGAAATTAAGCAAATCAAAAAATTTAAAATAAATAATGTTTTTTTCATATGATTTTTTTTCACAAGATAGATATATTTTCTTTTATTGGCAATGTTATTCTAAACACTGATCAAAATAAATTAAAGATTATTAATACTCAATTTATTATACCATCTTTTCTAAATCAGCTACTAATAAAAAGAATGAAAATTACAACTACTGTAAAATATCTAAATTTCATAAATCAAATTTACATAAAAAAACCTCATAAACTAAGTTAGTTTATGAGGTTTTGAGTACTCTTATTACTCTATTTTATCACTACCTATTTCTTATCCGTAATAAATACAATCGAAATAACCATAAATGCAATTCCTGAAATAAATGGGGGCAACATTAATTTGGGTGCTTTTATAGCACCTAAATACATCATGTAAAGTCCTAAAATAAGTAATATAATTCCTGCTACTTTCTTCATAATATTTTGTTTTCTACAAATCTAATAGAATTTTCGAATGTAAATTGTCACATTAATTACAGTTAAATTTATTCTTACATTTCGTAATAGACCATATAATTTAAATATAAGAAACCCTCCAAATTTAAAATTTGTGAGGGTTATAATTTTATAAAGAATTTTTTTACGCCTTAACCAACTCAATAATCACATCACCTTCTTCTAAGTCAGCAACTAAATTATTCTCTTTAACTACAGTTCCAAATGTTAAACCATTTGCTAGAACTTCATTACAGATATAGTCTTTGTTAGCTTCAATAGCCGCTTTAACGACATCATTAGCTTCCACTGTTAATTGAATTTTATCCATAATTTCTAAACCAGTTTCTTTTCTTTGGTTTTGAATACGGTTTACCAATTCTCTTGCAATCCCTTCAGATTTTAACTCTTCTGATAAAGTAATATCTAGCGCCACAGTTAACCCACCTTCAGAAGATACTAACCAACCTGGAATATCATCTGTAGAGATATCAAAATCACCTAAGTCTAACTTAACTGTTTCTCCATTAATGTCTCCAGTCCAACCGTTATTTTGTTCAACAGTTGTAATATCAGCAGCATTCCATTTACCAACTACTCCCGCAATTGCTTTCATGTGCTTACCATATTTAGGTCCAATTGTTTTAAAGTTTGGTTTAATTTTCTTCACTAATACACCTTCTGTATCTTCTAATAATTCAATTTGCTTAATATTAACTTCTGATAAGATAATATCTTGTACATCTTTTAATCTACGGGCAAACTCTTTATTCAATACAGGCACCATTATTTTTTGTAACGGTTGACGTACTTTAATTTGTTCTTTTTTACGTAAACCTAAAACCATAGATGATACCTTTTGAGCAATATCCATCTTCTCTTCTAAATCAATATCAATTAAAGAGTCATCTACAGTTGGGTAATCAGCAATATGAACTGATTCCGCTTTATTTTTTCCAGTTGTACTATTTAAATCTAAAAATAACTGATCAGCAAAAAACGGTGCAATTGGAGAACTTAAAATAGATACAGTTTCTAAACATGTATATAAAGTTTGGTAAGCTGAAATTTTATCTTCAGAATACTCCCCTTTCCAGAAACGTCTTCTACATAAACGTACGTACCAGTTAGACATTTCATCCGTTACAAATGACTGAATTAAACGTCCTGCTTTAGTTGGTTCATACGTTTCAAAAGCTTCATCTACATTTTTGATTAACGAATTTAATTTTGATAAAATCCAACGGTCAATTTCTGGTCTATTTTCAACTTCTGCCTCTGCATAAGTGAAGCCATCAACATTTGCATACAATGTAAAGAAAGAGTATGTATTATATAATGTACCAAAGAATTTTCTTTGAACTTCTGTTATACCTTCTAAGTCAAACTTCAAGTTATCCCATGGCTGAGCATTAGTAATCATGTACCAACGCGTAGCATCAGGACCATATTTATCTAACGTTGTAAATGGGTCAATAGCGTTTCCTAAACGTTTTGACATCTTTACACCATTTTTATCTAACACTAATCCGTTAGATATAACATTCTTGTATGAAACCTTATCAAACACTAAACCTGCAATTGCATGTTGTGTATAAAACCAACCTCTAGTTTGATCTACACCCTCCGCAATAAAGTCAGATGGGAACAAACTTCCGTTGTCAATTAATTCTTTATTTTCAAATGGATAGTGATGTTGTGCAAATGGCACTGAACCAGAATCAAACCAAACATCAATTAAATCAGCTTCACGCGTCAATGGGTTTCCAGAATCAGATACTAAAATAATTTCATCTACATAGTTTTTATGTAAATCAACTTTCTCGTAATTGTCTTTACTCATATCACCAACTTCAAACTCAGCTAATGGATTTTTATCCATTACACCAGCAGCAACCGCTTTATCAGCTTCCGCTTTTAATTGTTCAATTGATGAAATACAAATTTGTTCTGTTTTATCTTCACTTGTCCAAATTGGAATTGGAATTCCCCAATAACGTGAACGAGATAAATTCCAATCATTTGCATTTTCTAACCATTTTCCGAAACGACCTTCACCTGTTGATTTTGGTTGCCAGTTAATTTCTTTATTAAGGTTTACTAATTTCTCTCTATTCTCTTCTACTTTAACAAACCAAGAATCTAATGGGTAATATAAAATTGGTTTATCAGTACGCCAGCAATGTGGGTAAGAGTGAGTATATTTCTCTATTTTAAATGCTTTATTTTCAATTTTTAATTTAAGTGTGATTCTTTCGTCAATACTTAAATATTTTTTTAAATCGGCAATAATTGGCTTTAAGTTTTCTTTTTGAATCGCTAACTCCGCAGCTTCTTCACCTTCTTCTAAATATTCAGCCTTTACATATTCATTTGCAAAACCAAACATTTCATCAGACACTTCAGCTCTGAAACGACCTTGTAAATTAACTAAAGGGACTTGCTTACCAGTTTCATCTTCCACTAACAAAGCAGGAACACCAGCAGCTTTAGCAACCATAGCATCATCCGCACCAAAAGTAGGGGCAATATGAACTACGCCAGTTCCATCTTCAGTTGTTACAAAATCTCCAACAATAACAACAAATGCATTTTCTGGATTTTCGCATGGTAAAGCATACGGCATTAACTGCTCATATTTAATTCCTGCTAAATCAGTTCCTTTACATTCACCGCCAACAAAGAAAGGAATTGTTTTTCCTTGGCCGTCAAATGCTTTAACTTCTTCTAAAGTCTCAACTGCTTTATATCCCTTCCCAAATTGTTTACCAACTAATTTTTTAGCTAATACCACTTGAATGGCATCTTTTGTATATTGATTAAATGAATGAACTAACACATACTCAACTTTAGGTCCTACGGCTAAAGCCGTATTAGACGGTAAAGTCCAAGGTGTTGTTGTCCAAGCAATAAAATGAGCATTTTCAATTTCTACGTTATCAAAAGGTAACGTTTGCGTATTTTCAATTTTAAATTGAGCTACACATGTCGTATCCTTCACATCTTGATAACAACCTGGTTGATTAATTTCATGTGTACTTAAACCAGTACCTGCTTTTGGCGAATATGGTTGAATTGTATACCCTTTATATAACAAATCTTTATTCCACATTTGACCTAAAATCCACCATACAGATTCCATATACTTACTTTCGTAAGTCACATACGGATTTTCCATATCTACCCAGTACCCTATTCTTTCAGTCATGTCATTCCAGATATCTGTGAATTCCATTACTGTTTTTTTACAGGCGTTGTTATAATCTTCAACTGAAATTTTAGTTCCAATATCTTCTTTAGAGATTCCTAATTCTTTTTCAACCTTCAATTCAACCGGTAAACCATGTGTATCCCATCCTGCTTTACGCTTAACTTGAAATCCTTTTAAGGTTTTATAACGGCAAAAAATATCTTTAACCGAACGCGCCATGACATGGTGAATACCAGGTAATCCATTTGCTGAAGGTGGTCCTTCAGTAAAAATAAAAGGTGTATTACCTTCACGTGTGTCAACTGATTTTTGGAAAATGTTTTCTTTTTTCCAACGGTCTAAAATTGTTTCTGCCACATTGGGAAGATTTAAACCGCTATACGTAGGATATTTATTGCTCATTTTGATTGTAAATTGAAGCGCAAATATAGTAATTATAGTTGTGAATTTTAATGGTTGATTATAATTAGTTCCAACAACTGCAATGATTATTACACGAGATTTACAAAAAACCTTTAAAGAGACATTCCTCCTCAATTGATATAGATTAATCAGTAAACATATTCAGAATTTGCGAAATTCGCAAGTCATTTTTTTATTTACGAAATTCAATTTTTTTATTTCTTTTATACACTGTAGATTTACAAAAAATTGAAGCATTAAATCAAATTATTTTATGGAGCGCTTAAAGTAAGAAATTTGGCAAATTTGAGATGAAAAACATGTTACTATTTAATAATTAACAGTTATCCATACAAACTTTCTATCAATAAGGAAAAAATAAACTTATTACGCATACCCTATGAATACTAAAACAGTCTAATCTACATTAGGCTGTTTTTTAGTTTGAAATTTTAAAAGCATTAACAACAAATATTTCATTCTTAACTAAATTCCATATTGCAATTTATAACAAAAAAATCTCAACCAAATTAATGGTTGAGATTTATATATTTTTAAAGATTGAATGTATTACATATCAATGTTTGCATATTTTGCATTTTGTTCAATGAACTCTCTACGTGGTGGAACTTCATCCCCCATTAACATTGAGAACGTTCTATCCGCTTCAATTGCATTTTCAATTACAACTTGACGTAAAGTTCTATGCTCTGGGTTCATTGTAGTATCCCACAATTGATCAGCATTCATCTCCCCAAGACCCTTATATCTTTGGATACTTACAGAAGAATCTAAATTTGCACCTTTCATTTCCATTATTAATCTATCTCTTTGATCATCATCCCAAGCATAAGCAGCTTTTTTACCTTTTTTAACTAGGTATAATGGTGGAGTTGCAATATAGATGTATCCTTTTTCAATTAACTCTTTCATATAACGGAAAAAGAACGTTAAAATCAAAGTCTCAATGTGAGATCCATCAACATCTGCATCACACATGATGATTACTTTATGGTATCTTAATTTTTCAGTATTTAAAGCTCTCTCATCTTCATCAGTACCAACTCTTACACCTAATGCTGTATAAATATTTTTGATTTCTTCATTTTCAAAAATCTTATGTTGCATAGCTTTCTCCACATTAAGAATCTTACCTCTTAATGGCATAATCGCTTGGAACATTCTATCACGTCCTTGTTTTGCTGTACCACCGGCAGAATCTCCCTCTACAAGGTATACTTCACAATCTTCAGCTATTTTTGAAGAACAATCTGCTAACTTACCTGGTAAACCAGATCCTGTCATTACAGACTTACGTTGCACCATTTCACGGGCTTTACGAGCAGCATGACGCGCTGTAGCAGCTAAAATTACTTTTTGAACTATCGCTCTAGCATCTTTTGGATGCTCTTCTAAATAATCAGTTAACATTTCTGAAACCGCTTGACTAACAGGGGCAGTTACTTCTCTATTTCCTAATTTTGTTTTCGTTTGACCTTCAAATTGAGGTTCAGAAACTTTAACAGAAATTACAGCTGTTAAACCTTCTCTAAAATCATCACCTGAAATATCAAATTTTAATTTATCTAATAATCCAGACGCTTCAGCATACTTTTTTAATGTACCTGTTAAACCTCTTCTAAAACCAGCTAAGTGAGTACCACCCTCATGTGTATTAATGTTATTTACATACGCATGCAAATTTTCAGCATAAGACGTATTATAAATCATTGCTACTTCAACGGGAATACCATTTTTCTCTCCATTAATATGAATTACATCTTCAATTAATGCTTCACGAGAAGAATCTAAGAATCGAACAAATTCACTTAATCCTTTTTCCGACTTAAATGTTTCTGCTGGACGAGTTCCATCTTCATTAAAATAACGCTCATCTTTTATAGTAATTGTCAATCCTTGATTTAAGTATGACAATTCACGCATCCTTGATGCTAATGTTTCGTATGAATACTCTAACTCATCAAATATTGTTGGATCTGGAAAAAATGTAACAGCTGTTCCATTATGAGTAGATGTCCCAATTTCAGCAACAGGCTTTAAAGCCTTACCTTCTTGATAATCTTGTTCATATAACTTTCCATCTCTACTTACTGTAGCTTTTAAATCTTTAGATAATGCATTTACACAAGATACACCAACACCGTGCAAACCACCAGACACTTTATAAGAATCTTTATCGAATTTACCACCAGCTCCAATCTTAGTCATTACAACTTGCAATGCAGAAACACCTTCCTTTTCATGTATTCCGATTGGAATACCACGACCGTTATCAGAAACATATACTCCATTACCTTCTAAAATAACCACATCAATGTGATCACAATGTCCAGCCATTGCTTCATCAATAGAATTATCTACTACCTCATATACAAGGTGATGTAATCCTCTAACTCCAACATCTCCAATATACATTGATGGACGCATTCTAACGTGTTCCATTCCTTCAAGGGCCTGTATACTATCTGCTGAATAATCTTGTTTTTTATTTTCGCTCATAAACGTGTTAAGTTAAATCTATTCCCAAAGCTTTGGGTTGGCTTAATTTTACTAAGCAAACAAAGATACAAAAAATGGATTTAAACGCTTCTAAAATTAGGAGTAATTAACAGGAGTTTTCAACATGTAATTAACAATAACTTTCATAAATGAAACAAAACCTAAGATATTAGTCTAAATTTAATGACTTGTACAATAATAACTCAATTAAGTATTCCTTTTTCATTAAAACATTCTTAATTCAGCTCTTCTATTTTTAGCATGATCTTCATCTGTACAATCTTCACAATCAATCGCTAATTGGCCTTCACCATATGAATTAACAATAAATTGTGATTCAGGAATTCCTTTTCTTATTAAAAAATTCATAATCCAATTCCCTCTTTTTCCTGAGAGAATTAAATTGTAATCATCAGACGACCTAGAATCTGCGTAGGCATTAATTTCTAACTTTAAGTTAGGATTGGATAACATTTCGTCTTTTACTTTATTTAACAGCTTCAAATTTCGTTTAACTATGTTTTTTTTATTTGTATTAAAGTAAACTTTTACCATTACTAGTTTTGGGTCGTCAATTGTGAAGTCATTTGAAAATTCATCTATGATTTTAAGTTCATTAATTTCAGAAAGTCCCAATGGTCTATACTTGAAATATCCTTTATCACCATACTGTAATAAAGCTACTTTTTTACCAAATCTATTCGTGACATACAGCGTGAAATCTTTCAATCGCATCAGCTCACCTTCCGATTCTAACTTGAAATAAAAATTATTTTTCACTGGAAGATTTCTAAATCTAAAATCCCCATTTTTATTTACTTTTTCAGTTGCGATTAATATACCCTCATCATCATAAATATAAACAGTTAGACTATCTGTAAAACTTGTTTTCAAATTTCTATATTTAAAACTTCCAAATAGCATTTTTGATTCAAAATCAATAACCTGATTCGAATCTAAGTCAATTATTTTTAATCCCATAGTAAAATCACTATTCAGTTTTCTAAACTTAAAGTACCCCATAGAATCACACTTTAATTGAGAAATTACATTTTCATTATGATCATAAAAATGCATGATTAAATTGTCATTAATACTATCTGTTTTAAATAAATAATTTGTCTTCAAATACAAACTTTTAAATTCAAAATTTCCCATTTCATCTGTAACTTGCTCATACGCCACTTGACCATTAGTATCCACCAAACTAACTCTTACATTACCTGGATATCTACTAAAATCATTCATATAAATCAACTGTCCAGTCACATAACCAGTTCCCTTTGTTAAATCCATTTGCCCTTCTGGAATCAAGCTTAGCGTTCCCACATTAATTGATTTCAATTTTCTATAATTAAACAACCCCTTATGATCTGGATGTAACACAGATGATACTTCTCCATCTTCATAAAAAAGTTTAAGATTTAATTTCTTATCACTAATCGCTTTTATAGTATAATTTTGCTCTAGAAGTGCTTTCTTAAATTCAAATCCACCTTTATCATCTGTATAAGTCGTAAACGCTAATTCCCCGTCTTCATTCAACAAAACTACCTTTAAATGATTTACGTCCATGTTTACATTGCGGTAAGAAAATAGTCCTCTAATTGGTAGTGTTTCTTTTGGCAATACAATATCCTTGAAGAATCCATTATTTGGTTTTTTATATCTAAACTGGTGCTCAGTATTATCTTTTAAAACCGAATTTACTACTCCATTTTTATCAGAAATAATAGCCAATAATTTTTTAGAATTATTCAAAACCGTTAATGTATAATTCATTTTGATAGGAATTTTCCAAAAAATGAATACACCATCTTGGTTAGTCTTTATACTTTGCTTTATGATACCGTTTTCATCAATTAATGCCACATCAACATCAATAGCAGATTCTATCATATTATCTTCATAAACCAGCCTTCCAGCAAGACTCCCTAAGCCTCTTTTACCATTTACTTGATTCTCACTAATCAATCCTAGACTACCTTCTCTTTCTTCAGGACTGTAGACATAAGAATATTTATTTTTATCATCTGCTAAGTATTCTTTAATCACCTTTCCATTTTCATCTTCAATAGTTAATACAAGTTCTACTTCAGAAACATGACTTACCATATAATTAGAGTCTTTTTTTATATCTTCAAAAACAAAATAACCAACTTGGTTTGATTTCACTTCATACGCCATGGCATCATTACCATTTATCAAAACAATATTTAAACTATCATTCAATGATAAATTTGAATCTAAAGGTTTTAATAGCCCTGATATCTGATTTAATTTAACAGGTTTTTTATTAAAATTGATGTAATAAGGTTTACTACTTTTATTTTCTCCGGACAAAAGTAATCCATTCTTTAAATCTTCTATTAGAGTAAATCCAAACTCATCATAAATCGTGTTAATTTCCTCAAAATTTCTTAACTCCTGCTCCCCTGTTGTATCCATCCAATAAATATCCAAGCCACCTAAAGTTCCTTTTCTATTAGATGAAATAAAAATATTATTATCACTACTAAAATAGTTTCTATCATCAAAGCGTGAATTTACTTTTTCAAAATTCACAATGTCTGTAAATCCACTTTTAGCAGTCGAGTAATAGATATCGCTTCCACCCTTTCCATTTGGAATGTTTGAGGTAAAGTATAATCTATTCATTTTCGAATCATAAAAAGGATCAGAAAATGAATACTTACTTTTATTAAAAGGCAAAATTTTGAATTCTTTCCATTTCTCACCTTTCTTCAAATACATGAATATTTGAGGGTTCAATGCTTCTGTCTCATCCCCCTTCTTTTTTACATTATTATGCATAAAAAATGCAGTATCACCTTTTGGAGTAAAGCACATAGAACTTGTGTTATTTCCATTCTTTATTTTTTTTGAAAATAATTTAACATTGATGGGCTTAAAATTCTCATCCAACACACTATCTACTATATCTGCTTTATATAAGTTAGTAGTCCCAAAAAAATTCCATTCAGAAGCAATATCAGATTTAACCTTACAAGATGATGAAAAATATAACGAACTATTGAACCAGTTTAGTGAAAAAATTTCTCCATTTGATAACAAGTTTGAAATAACCTTCTTTTCTCCTTCCAGCTTTACATCATCAACTTGATAAATAGGAATGAAATTTTCATTCTTCCCTATTTGAGAAAAAGTGATTAAATTTAATATTAAAAAGACTACTAGTATGTACGTTTTCATGGGGCATTATTTTCAAAAGTACTTCAAATTGAATTTATTAACCGTAATAAACTCTACAGTGTAAATATAATTAATTTTTTTAATTTTAAGCGAAAAACAAAACGTTATATAGCCTACTAATAATCAAATACTTAAGTTTAAAACTTACATTCCATAGACTAAAAGAAATAAAATCTAAATTACATCTCTTCCAAAGTAAGTGGATGAATACAATTACTCTACTATTTCAGCCCTATGTGGCTTTAGAGAATCCCTAATGATATTAACATTTGGTTTGTCAACAATTACATAGGCTATTGAATGAAATTCAGATATGTTTTCAAATCCAATTTTATGATTTTCAACGTTTTGTTTTTCACAAAAATAAGTTAAATTCTCCGAATGCCCTTCAGCTACTTTTAAATGTTCTAGCGCTTTAAAATCCCAAATTATTTTAATTTTCATACAACTCTAAATATTTATGTTAATTCTATTTTCAAAAGTACATATTTGTTATTAAATGAATCAGAAAAATAGTATAATTATTAATCCAAACATAATTTTTCGATCGCACCTAAACAAAACTCTTTATCATGTAACCAATACGCATATGGCAAAGGAAATAACTTAATATTCCCTCTTTCTAACATTTTGTATCGTTCAATAGTATAAAACTCTCCAATATCGCCAGGGAACCCAACTAAATCAATAGCAATGTACTTTCCATTTTTATAGGCTAAAATGTCAATTTTTATACCTGACACATCAAATTGTTGCCAAGTTTTAAAACCAAACTCTTGAATAAATTGTTCAATTTCTTCACAAAAAACATTCACATCTTTTTTGTCTAAATCCCAAGGATTATATCGCTCATAAAAATCAAAAAATTTTTGAAGTGTACTTTCATACTTTAAGAGCGCAGGCTTAAATGAATAAAAAATCAGTTGTTTGTTTCTAGCTCTAGTCACTGACACATTAAAAACATCCTTTCTATTAATGTAATTATAAGAGCCTGCATGAGACTCATTATCCACAACAAAAGAAATTAGCATAACATCTCTTTCATTTCCTTGAAAAGAAAAAGCTGTTCCAACTATAATTCTATGCTCTTTAATTTCTTTTAACGTGAACTTTCTTTTAGTTTCTGAAAATAATTTGTCTACTTGATTTCTAAATGGTGACAATATACCGATAGATGTTTTTAAATGTTTTGGCAAAGACTTCTCTTTTTTCACAAGACCAATCACCCAATTCAAAATAGAATCTATTTCCTCGACATTAATACTATTTACATTTTTACCGGTAACATCAATTAGATTGACTTCACTCTCACCTTTAATTGGTCTTTTAGTTAAAATTTCTAATTCGTTATTGTAAATAACTTGATTAGAAAACTCAATGATTGCATGCTTACTTCTATAGTGTTCATGTAACATTGTAATATCTTGAGGATCTACTGTATTATTTAGTAAAGATAAAAATGAAATAGCTCTATGCTGACAAAAACGTTTATCATTTTCGGCTATTGATTTTAATAGTACTCCTTCAAAGTCTTTAGCTAAAAAAGAAATATGTCCTAATTGGTTTTCATCACCTACGACAATACATTTCTTAGCACGCTGTAAAAGTGGTAATATGGATGCTGTATCACATTGAGAGGCTTCATCAATAATTAAATAATCAAACATTTCATTTTTAAGTGGGAACACCTTAGCAACCTCAGTCATTTTTACTAACCATATCGGAAAAGCTTTAAGGATAACATCATGATTTATTTTCTGATAAAGACTATCCTTTCGTCCTGTATTCCTTGCCCTTAAAAAATCATAGTAATTTCGTAAATCATTTCTATGATTTTTAACCGCAAAATTTAAACTATTCTCACTAAAATTTTGAAGTAATTTTTTTGAACTTTCTCTATTCTCTTTTAATCGTTTATAATAACTTTCTAAATGAAACCACAGAGGAATAGTTTTAAAACCTCTAGTTTTGATTATTCTTTTTTTAAACTCAACTGAAGCATGTCTTGTTAATCGATTCGTATCAATATTTAGCCACGCATCTCTTTCTAATTCAAATTGTTTTTCTATTTCAGTTCTAATGTAATCAATTTCATGTAATGAATCATCTACTTTAGTTTCATCAATTGCAGCCTCATCAAATGTCACATATGGTGCTTTAAATTCTCTGCTAAGAATAAACCTTAAATGATTTTTTAAATTTGATAAATTTGGATTTTCACTTGGGTTAACTGTAATATTCTCAATTCCTAAATTCTCTTTAATTTTAGTTTCTATTACAGTTAAAGCTTCAGAATTTTTTGATGAAATTAAAACACTTTGCCCTTTGCTAACTTTTTCTGCAGCCAAATTAGCTATAGTATATGATTTACCAGTACCCGGTGGTCCTGAAATCACACTGACTACCTTGGAATTACTATTTTCCAAAGCTTGTTTTTGACTTGCATTCAATTCTTCACAAACAATCCCTTCTTCCGTTGAGTAAATATTATTTTGTCTTTCAAAAACAACATTAAGCGAATTTGAAAATGTATTATAATTTTCAAGTTCTTTCAACTCTCCTAAGGTACTATATGAAAATTTAGGTTTTTCAACCAAGCACAGCACTGCACAGGGAATATATAAGTCATTTGGAATTAATTTCGATTTCAGTTTTGAATTCACCTTTCTAGAAGACCATAAATCTGGAAATAGACGTAATTCTTCAGCCCCTATTTCACCTATACTTTCCAAACTAGTAGCTAATTGACTTACAAAATGGAAGTCAGTAATTTTGTTCTGTTCTATCTTTTCAAAATTCACTTTTGAGACTACTTTTGAATCAAAATTAGTTTTAATCAATTTTCGACTTTCTATATCTATTTTTAAGTAATACTCTCCTGATTTTTCAAATAATTGGGCATCATATTCGATTAACGGAAACACTCTAGTCACTTCATACTTGTTGAATGAAGTAAATCTAGTAATCCTAGCTAAACTATAATATTTAAGCTCAACTGAACCTGCATTCAATTCTAAATCTTTTATAAATGAAAGTGCTTTAGCTTCTGAAATTGGTATTAATGGGTGATCCGTATTAGTTAACTCTTCTACTCCAGATAAAAAATATTTTTTTACAATTTGACTACCAAACAAATGCAACTGCCTTCTTTTTGATATTTCCTGTTCAAACGCTTTTCTGTAAAAAGAAATAATATTTTTCATTAATTTAGATTTAAAACCCTCTCAAAAAATCACTTCTCAAATTTGCTAAACTAGGTTGTTCAAGAGCCAATTGAATCTGATTTAAAAATCGTTGTTTATCTTTTCCTAGAACACCTTTCAATACTAAATTATTTGACGCATGATCAGACCTGAAAATGGTTTCTTTTAAGTCCAAATGACTCATGAATAGCTCTAATTCTGTAAATAACTCAACTTGATTTAATTGCTGAAAATTTCCAAGATACCTATCCTTATAATGTTCTACCCCTTTATGAGTTGTTAACACAAGCGTAGACGCATACTTAGGCTGCGTTTCATTTAATACTTTTGCTGAATTAATAGCATGTTGGTTTGACAATAATTTTCCTCCTACACCATTAATTATCATCACAGAACTATTCATTCCAACTGCTTTTGATTTATTCAATCCTTCTATAGTGGTTTCAAACGTTTCTCCTTTTTGAATGGCTTCTAACACTTCACTATCTCCAGATTCAATACCAACATACAATAAAGTTAGGCCAGCATCATATAATTCTTTTAATTCTTGACTAGATTTTCTCGACAAATTACTTGGTGAAGCATAAGTTGAAATGCGCTGCAGATTTGGAAACGTATCTTTCACCTTTCTCAAAATATTTAATAATCTTGAAGTTGATAAAACTAAAGGATCACCATCTGCCAAAAAAACTCTACGAATTTGTTCTGAATGTGGCTTTAAGCTATCAATATCTTTAAATATATCTTCTTCCTTTCTTGCCGTAAACTGCTTTGATGTATACATTTCACAAAACGAACATTTATTCCAACTACACCCTAAGGTAATTTGCAAAATTAAAGATCTTGCTTCTGAAGGTGGTCTAAAAAGTGGTTCGTGATAGATCAATATGATATTTTTGAACTGATTTTTACAACAGTTTATTTAAATTTTAAAGCTAAACTAACGCCATATTCATTAGTTGAAAACAGTTTTGGTCGCATGCTAAACTGTAACTGTTGAGACACATCAAATGAAACGAAGTGCGCATCAACAAAGGCATCTATAATATTTAATCCATAAACTACAACAAAACCTGCCACAGCATAATCTCTAAATTTAGCTCTATCATTAAAGCCGTAAAGTGTAGAGGTTGTACCTCTTAATAATTCATCTTTTGTATAGCCAAAAAAATCAGATTCTAACTCTGTTTCATCTCTATATAACCACTCTGTTTTAAGAGCCTTAGCCTTACTTCCATTTGTAACAGCTAAATAACCTGTTATACTCAGTCCTGCAATAATTATTGGCGCTCTCCACCAAGATATATTTACTTTACCTTGTATTCTTCTATGTCCAATTTCATTATAAATTTGACCTGCACCTGGAACAAAAGTAGACCAAAGTGCCGCATGATTTCGATTATGATGATATGAGGTATCAATTTTAGTCGAATCTGCTGAAAAACCGATTAAATTTAATGATAAAAAAAGAAGTAAAGTTATATTTCTCACCCTAATAGTTCAATTATTTTATCTAACTCGGCTTGAGATTTAAAATTGATAACCATTTTACCCACTCCTTTGTTATTAGCTTTAATTTCAACTTTAGTATTTAACTTTTTTGCTAAATTTAATTTAAAGTTAACCGTTTCATTAGTCAAAGGGTAATCAGAAGAACTTGTTGGTTCATCACCTTTGGCCTTTGCAACTGGTTTTTTACCTTTAATTAAGTCTTCTAAACCTCTAACACTTAAATTGTCAGTTAACACATGTGTCAACAACTCTTCTTGCTTATTCTCGTCACCTGCAGATACTAATGCTCTAGCATGTCCCATTGAAATTAACCCTTCACGAACAGCAACTTGAACCTTAATTGGAAGCTTAAGTAGTCTAAGGTAATTTGTTATGTTTGAACGACTCTTACCTAACTTCTCTCCTAATTTTTCTTGTGTAAAATCACACTCATCAATTAGTCTTTGATAAGATAATCCTACTTCAATAGCATTTAAATCTTCTCTTTGAATATTCTCAACTAATGCCATTTCTAGCATTGTAGAATCATTTGCGATTCTAATATAACAAGGTACTTCTGTTAACCCTGCTAATTGAGAAGCTCTAAAACGTCTTTCACCAGAAATTATTTGGTATTTATCTCTACCTAATTTTCTAACTGTTAAAGGCTGAATTATTCCATGTTCTCCGATTGAAGTAGACAACTCTTGCAAGGCATCTTCTTCAAAATGCGTACGTGGATTAAATGGATTGGCCTCAATCTGGCTAATTAATATAGATGAAATAGACCCAACTGTTTGACTACCTTGCAATGAACCTACATTTGAAGATGTTATGTCAGATGAAGCACTTTCTAATAGTGCACTAAGTCCCTTTCCTAAAGCTCTTTTTTTACTCATGCTTATATTAATTGTTTGTCTTTGTTCTTAATTTTTGTCATGTCATTCTTTTGCAAAACTTCTCTTGCAAAATTTAAATAATTGATAGCCCCTTTACATGTAGCATCATGCATGATAATTGTTTCACCGAAACTAGGTGCTTCACCTAATCTTGTATTTCTATGAATAATTGTATTAAACACTAAATCTTGAAAATGCATTTTCACCTCATCAACTACTTGATTAGCTAAACGTAATCTTGTATCATAAAGTGTTAATAAAATTCCTTCAATATCTAATTCAGGGTTTAACCTACTTTGTACAATTTTAATTGTATTTAATAATTTCCCTAATCCTTCTAATGCAAAATATTCACATTGAACAGGAACTATAACTGAATCTGCTGAAGTTAAAGAATTTACTGTAATTAACCCCAATGATGGTGAACAATCAATAATAATAAAATCATAATCATCTTTGATTTTAGTCAATGCCATTTTAAGCCTATGCTCTCTATTTGGCATATTAATCATTTCTAATTCAGCTCCAACTAAATCGATATGTGCTGGAATGATATCTAAATTTGGATTTTCTGTAGTGATAATCAAATCATTAGCATCAACATCATTAATTAAACAATCATAAATACTTTTTTTAACTGATCTTGGATCGAATCCTACACCTGATGTAGCATTTGCTTGTGGATCGGCATCAACAATTAACGTTTTATATTCCAAAACACCTAAACTAGCACCTAAATTAATAGCTGTAGTTGTTTTCCCTACTCCTCCTTTTTGATTTGTTATTGCAATTATTTTTCCCATCTACTCGTCTAATTTTTAATAATCTCAAAGATAGGATTTTTAATTGTAATTGCATAAACTTGTTTAAAACTAAATTTCATTTTTCTCTCAATCCTTTTACACTCAATATCTAAATTATTTTTTTTTATTCTAACTGAAGTAAACACAATCTTAACTTTGAAAACTTTTAATAGCTAATAGGATTCTATAATTTTATTTGGATTATAGCATAATTCGTTGTAACTTATTAGTGAATCCCCTAAACTTATCTTAGCTATGCATTTAAACAAGAACGAATTAACTTTATTATACAATGGTAATTTGCAAAAAAGCAAACAGACTTTGGCCATTGCACGCTCATTGTCCAATAAAATAAATAGGCAAGACATTTGTTCTGTTAATGTATCTAGAAACTTATTCTGTATTATGCTTGGGAAACTTGGTATTGATGCCAAAGACATTGTAAATAAAAGTAACAAATACTACCAATCAGAATTAAGAGGAAAAACCTTTAGAACTTCTGAATGGTTCCATATTATCAAAAACAATCCAGAGTTATTGATTAATCCTATTGTTATGTTTCGTGAAAAAGTAATTGTTTGTACCACCCCCACTGACATATTAAAAATTAATTAAACGGTCGACTCTACTTACAATTCATTACTATCTAGAATTTATTATTTTCACACCTTTTTTTAGATTAAAATTTCATCCACAAAATCTTTAATCTTATAATTTAGTTTTGATAAATGCCTAATGAAAGCAGAACCGACAATTGCACCATTGAAGTATTCATTTACTTTTTTAAAAGTAGACTTATTATGAATACCAAACCCAACCAAAATTGGTGTTTGTAATGTATTAGTTTTAACATATTCAAATCCCTTAATATGTTCTTCACTAAATTCAGATGATGAACCTGTAACAGAAGCAGACGATACCAAATAAATGAATGTTGTAGACAATTCTTCTATTCTTTTTAGCCTCTCAGAACTAGTATGAGGTGTTATAATAAAGACTAAACTCACCTTATATTTTTCGAATAAAACTTGATAGCTCCTTTCATACTCTTCTAATGAAATATCGGGTATAATCATACCTTCAATCGAATTCTCTTGACAAAACTGAAGTAGTTTTTCAACGCCGTATTGATATACTGGATTTAAATACCCCATCAAAACCAAAGGAATTGAAGTCTTTTTTCTGATTTCGGTTAGTTGATCTACCAAAACGCTTAAGTTCATGCCGTTTTCTAAAGCAACCTCTGATGAATCCTGAATTGTTTTTCCATCTGCCATTGGATCGGAGAATGGTATTCCCACTTCAATTAAGTCCGTTCCAGCTGCCTCCAATTCTAAAATAGTTGTTTCTAAACTGTTTAACTTTGGGTAACCTGCTGTTACAAATACACTTAGTATTTCTGAGGTTTTAGTTATAAATAATTGTTTTAAATTTTTCATTTTCTTTATTAATTTAAATTCTTTTTTAAGCCCGTTCTGTTCTCGATACAATTAAAAATGCTTTCGTATTTTTATTACTCGAACTGACACTACATTTATGACACCTCAACTAACAGACTTCAGTCTTATGTCTTGCGTTACATTGCAGTGTATTGAGTTTTTATCGAAATAAGCTTGTCGAAATGTATCTAAAAGCGTGGCGTTCTTATGTTTTTTTTACAATCCCAACCGATCCATGTAAGTATTCAAATCTTTGTCTCCTCTACCTGATAAGTTGATCACTATTGTTTTATCTTCTATATTACTTAACAATGGTAGAACTGCTAGAGCATGTGAAGATTCTAAAGCTGGAATAATTCCTTCTAGTCTTGTTAATTCTAATGCTGCCGCTAAAGCTTGTTCATCTGTAACACTTTCAGCTTTGACTCTATTCGTTTTTATTAAATGTGCATGTAAGGGTCCAATTCCTGGGTAATCTAATCCTGCTGAAATAGAATACGGTTCTATAATTTGACCATCTTTTGTTTGCATTAGTAACGTTTTACTACCATGAATTACGCCTACAGTACCTAAAACAGATGTTGCAGCTGATTCTCCTGAATTTATTCCTTTACCAGCTGCTTCAACTGCCACCAATTCAACAGATGGTTCGTCTATATAGTGGTAAAAGGCACCAGCAGCATTACTTCCTCCTCCAACACATGCTATAATCAAATCTGGATTTTTAGAACCTGTTTTTTCTAATAATTGTTTTTCTATTTCTTCACTTATTACAGACTGAAAGTAAGCCACCATTTCTGGATATGGTGCTGGCCCCACTACTGAACCAATAATGTAAAACGTATCCAATGGGTTTGAAATCCAATCACGAATAGCTTCATTAGTTGCATCTTTTAAGGTCTGACTTCCGCAAGTTGCCGCTCTAACCTCAGCACCTAACATTTTCATTCGTGCTACATTTGGTGCTTGACGTTTTATGTCTACCGCTCCCATATATACAATACACTCCAACCCCATTAAAGCACAAACTGTTGCTGTTGCTACACCATGTTGGCCTGCTCCTGTTTCAGCAATGATTCTTTTCTTTCCCATTCTGATAGCTAACAAAACTTGACCAATTGTATTATTGATTTTGTGTGCTCCAGTATGGTTTAAATCTTCACGTTTTAAATATATAGTTGACTTATACTTCTTTGATAAGTTCTTAGCTAAATATAAAGGGGTTGGTCGCCCTACATAATCTTTTAACAATTCAACAAAATCTGTTTTAAACCCCTCATCTTCTTTATAGTAATAAAATGCTTTCTTTAGTTCTTGAATAGTATCATGAAGCATTTCTGGTACAAAAGCACCGCCAAACTCTCCGTAATATCCGTCTTTATCTACTTGGTAATTCATCTTTAAATTGTTTTAATAATTCAATATTTTTTAATCCTGCCTCTATTTCAAATCTACTATTCACATCTACGACTGCTAATTGAGGATGCATAATCTTTTTTAAGTCTTTAATTTCATTAACACCTATCCCACCAGACAAAAAGAAAGGTATATTCATATCATATCTATTTAAGATTTGCCAATTGAACTTTACTCCATTCCCTCCTGCTAACTTACCTTTAGTTTCAAATAGAAAATAATCTGTAAACCCAAACGGTTCACATATACTAAAATCAAAATCATCATCCACTTTAAATACTTTAATGATTTTAGAAAACACTTGTAAATCTTTACAAAACTCAACAGATTCATTACCATGTAGTTGAATGTAGTCTAATCTTAGCATCACTTTTAAACGTATGATTTCATTTAAATTTTCATTTACAAATACGCCTATTTTTTTAGTCTTTAAATCGTAGATCGCTTTAATTACGTTTCGTGTTAATTCAACACTCCTAGATGATTTATCGTAAAAAATAAATCCCATGAAGTCTACATTCAAGTTTTGAATGTCATTTATGTTATTTGAATGTTTTAATCCACAGACTTTAAGTTTCATAATTATTTGTTTTATTATTAATCTATACTGTTCTGTTCTCCATACTATTTTATAAAAAGCTAACGCATTTGATAAAATCACTAGAACTGACATCAATTATCTTTTAAAGTATTACAGTCTTCAATATATTAGACATATTCACAATATCTTTAAGTCCATTCTCTGCTCTTGATTTCAAAAGGTATTCTCCCATTAAAAAACCATCATAACCAACATCTAATAATGTTTTGATTTGACTAGGACTATTGATACCACTCTCCGATATTTTGACCCTATCAAAAGGTAAATATTTTATTAAATCAATAGAAGTCTGAACATTAGTTTTTAGTGTTTTTAGATTGCGGTTATTAATTCCGATCACATCCACATTATCATTAAGTTTACTTAATTCATCTTTTGAATGGAATTCCATTAAAACTTCTAACCCTAATGATTTTGCAACAGTCGTTAAATTTTCACAATGAAATTCATCTAAAGCATCTGCGATTAACAAAATAGCATCAGCTCCAAACCCCTTTGCTTCAAATATTTGATATTCGTCTACAATGAAGTCTTTTCTTAAAATTGGTCCATTTACTATTGATCTAGCATGTGTTAAATCTATTAATTCACCACCGAACTTTTGGTTATCGGTTAAAATTGAATAACCTGACACCCCATGCGATTGATAAAACGATATTATCTCTTCTAAATCTCCATCCATATTAAACGGTCCAGCTGAAGGTGACATTCTTTTAAACTCTGCCACAATTCCAGACCCATTTTTTACAGACTCCGAAAAAGAAATAGTTTCTCTCGAAAATAGTTCCATTTCAGTTAAGTCCTTTACGCTAATTGCCTCTCTTCTATGCTTTACTTCTTTATGCTTTTCAGCTACTATTTTTTCTAAAAAATTCATTTCTGGCTTATTTTAATAACGTTTTTTACTATTTGTGCTACTTTTCCACTTTTCAATATCTCTTCGGCCTCTTTTTGTGCCTCTTCAATTAATAACTCTGGCTTAAAACACTTAATCCCTAACGCTGTATTAATTTTTATGACTTCATTTTGAATTGCACTCCCTTTACCTTCGATAATTGCTCTAAATATTTTTTCTGATTCTTGAATATTATGACCTCCAAACAAATCATCTTCTACTATAATTTGACCCGTTAACTCTTCGGGATAAAGTAATTGCTCACTCGTTTCACTAAACAACTTTACTGGTGCCGTTAAACTCACTTCATCATACCCATCCATACTATGTACTATATTAAATGCTTTTCTCTCATTCGTCAAAATATCCTTATATAACCTTGCAACCTTAAGATTAAAAACCCCTGTTAATTGTAAGTTGGGTTGAATAGGATTAACTAAAGGTCCTAAAAAGTTAAAGAAAGTTCTAATGCCTAACTCGGTTCTAATTGCACTCACTCTTTTTAAGCAGGGATGAAACAATGGTGCATGTAAAAAGCAAATATTGTTGGTGTCTAATTGTTCTTGAAGATTAGCTTCATTGGTACTGAATTTATAACCTAAATGTTCTAACATAGTTGATGAGCCACAAAAAGAGGAAACTCCATAATTACCATGCTTTACCACCTTATAACCACCTGTAGCTAATACGAAAGCTGTGATTGTTGAAATATTAAAAGTGTTCTTCCCATCACCACCGGTGCCACATACGTCAATACAATCACCAACACTTAAGTCAATTTTAATTGACATTTCTAATAACGCATCTCTGAATCCTATTAATTCATTAGCTGTTATTGATCGCATTTGTAAAGCAGTCACTACAACAACAATTTGACTGTCATTATAAATACCAGTAGTTATATTATTTAACAGCACTGACGACTCAGCTTTTGTTAACGTTTCTTGATTGATTAATTTATCTATTAACTGCATATTTTTACTTCATTTAAAAAGTTTGTAATTAGCTGTCTACCCTCATTTGTCAGCACTGACTCTGGATGAAATTGAAATCCGTACATTGGATAATTTTGATGCTTAATACCCATTAATTGACCGTCCTTATCACGTGATAAAATTTCAAATTGATTATTAAGAGAATCTTCATTTACGACCCATGAATGATACCTACCCACATTGAATTCTTTTGGAATATTCTTAAAAATTGAATTATTGTAATGCTCTATTTCGGTTGAAAAACCATGTAGCGGTTTATCTAATAAATCAATATTCCCTTCAAACACTTCACCAATAGCTTGCATACCTAAACAGATACCTAGCATTGGTTTTGTTTTAAATTTTTCAATTATGGTTTTTAACATACCTGCATTACTTGGCACACCAGGACCTGGAGATAAAATCAATGCATCATAACTATCCACATTATTCAAGGTAACTTCATCATTTCTCTGAACAGTCACATCACAACCTTCTTCATCAAAATACTGGTATAAATTATATACAAACGAATCGTAATTGTCTATTAGTAAAATTTTCATATTTATTATTTGTTTAAACACACTCTAGGTTGTATTGCGATTCTGTTCTCGATACATTCCGATAGAGAAATCGGAACACTCGAACTGACATTACATTTAAACCTCTCAGAATATTTTATTTTACGGCTAATTGAATAGCTGTTCTTACTGCTTTAATTTTATTGTCTACTTCTTTCAATTCAAGTTCTGGAATTGAATCTAAAACGACTCCCGCTCCTGCTTGATAATTCAATGTATTATTTTGACTTAAGCATGAACGAATTATGATAGCCATATTCAAATCCCCATTTGGACAAATCTGACCTATTGTACCTCCATAAAACCCTCTATTATCAGCTTCATAATCTTGAATTAATTCCATAGCTCTGAACTTAGGAGCTCCACTTAAAGTTCCTGCTGGAAAAGATTGAGCAAATGTTTTTAATGAATCATTCCCAACTAATTCTCCAGTTACTTTTGACACCATATGAATGACATGTGAAAAATTTTGTATTTTTTTATAATCAGTAACTTTTACATTTTTACAAGTTCGATTCAAATCGTTTCTGGCCAAATCAACCAGCATTACATGTTCTGCGTTTTCTTTTGGGTTAGTCTGTAACTCCCTGGTGCTTTTTAAATCCTTTTCAACATTTTTTGACCTTTTAATTGTACCTGCTATAGGATGAATTTCAGCTAAACCATTTATTATTTTAATTTGCGCTTCTGGAGAAGTTCCAAATATTTTTGCCTTTTCCATATCAAAATAAAACATATAAGGGGATGGATTTAACGCTCTTAACTCTCTATAAACTTCAAAATCATCACCTAGGTACTTCTGAGAAAAACAACGCGAAATTACTAATTGGAATACATCTCCTTGTCTGACATTTTCTTTAGCCCTATTTACATTATCTAAAAATCCTGATTTTGTGTTAGATACGTTTTCTCGTTCAGTAAGTTTAAATTGAGATTTATAAAAACTATGTTTATATACTTCATTTAATATTGAATCAAAATTGGTTTGGCCATCTTTAAAACTATTAACTATAATTTGAGCTCTATTACTAAAATTATCAAACACAATAATGTATTCAAAAATTGAAAAATAGATTTCAGACACGTCTTGATATTTAGTTTTTACTTTAGGCTTAATTGACTCAAAATATTGAATGGAATCATAAGAGAAATAACCGAAAAACCCATTATACTTTTGTAATTCAAGGTTTACAAAATCATACGCCTTTGTTTGACTTTGTAGGTCTTCAATATTAGTAAACTTAGTTTTAGTTTTAAGTTTATCCAATTCTAATTTTTGCAACTCTCCATCATTCACTTTCAGTGTTACCATCGGGTTTACACAAATAAACGATTTACTATTTTCTTTAGAATTATAATCCGAACTCTCAAAGAGAGAGACTGATTTATACACATCTCTTAAGTTTAAAAACACACGTATCGGTGTTATTGTATCACTGAGTAAATCAGTGCTATTACTGTAAATTTTTTTCACTTTTATAAATTTTAGGGACAAAAAAAACGACCTATCGTGAGATAAGTCGTTATTAATATATTTAGATATACAAATTACTTAGACCACCCACGCCAACGTTGAGAGCTCCACCACCAATTTGTATTTAAAAAATTTTGTTTCATAATCTGGTTACAAATTTATTGAATAAAATTCCGTCTTTCCTAATTTTTTTTAAATTATTTTTTTTTGACTCCTCTACCGTAGGTAAAATAAAAATATGACAAACAATTGATTTATAATCGATTTTTTATTTAGATTTGTCCCAGATATGAAAACAATAAACTTTAATACTTGGTATTGGAACTCACTAATTAAATAGCGGAGACTAATATTCTATTATATAATATTTAAAGCCTTCCGGATAACGGGAGGCTTTTTTTTTACACAAAAAATGACAACAACACAATCAAATTTTAAGAAACCAATCATCATTGCAGGTCCTTGCAGTGCAGAAACAGAAGAGCAAGTTTTTAACATTGCTCAAGCTTTAGCTAGTTCTAATCAAGTAAATATGCTACGCGCTGGAATTTGGAAACCTAGAACAAGACCTGGTAATTTTGAAGGTGTTGGTGAAATTGGTCTAAAATGGTTAGTTAATGCAGGTAAAGCACACAATTTCCCAACAACTACTGAAGTAGCTAATGCTAAACATGTGGAACAAGCTCTAAAGGCTGGTGTTGATGTATTATGGATAGGAGCCAGAACGACAGTTAATCCATTTTCAGTTCAAGACATTGCGGATGCTGTAAAAGGTACTAACATACCTGTTATGATTAAAAACCCAATCAATCCAGACATACAATTATGGGTTGGTGCTATAGAACGAATCGCTGACGCAGGAATTAATGAAATATCTGCTATTCATAGAGGGTTTTCATCTTTTGAAAAAACAAAGTTTAGAAATGAACCCAAATGGGGAATTCCAATTGAATTAATGCGTTTATTTCCCGACTTACCAATTATCTGTGATCCCAGTCATATTGGAGGAACTAGAGCCTTAATTGAGCCTTTATCTCAAAAGGCGTTGGATATGAATATGGCAGGATTAATGATTGAAACCCACCTTACTCCTGATGAAGCATGGAGTGATGCTAAACAGCAAGTCACTCCCAAGAGACTAAGTACAATATTGTCTAGCCTAATCGTAAGAGAAAAGAATACTGGGAATGCAGATTTTTTAACAAAACTGGATAGCATGAGAACACAAATAGATGATTCAGATCAAAGACTCTTAGAAACATTAGCTAATAGATTTAAAATCATCTCAGAAATTGGGCAGTACAAAAAAGACAATAATACGACAATACTTCAATCTGATAGATGGTTTGAAATTTTGAAAAATCGTAAAAAAAATGGGAGTGAATTGGGGATAAATGAAGAATTTATCGATTCATTACTTAAATTGATTCATAAAGAATCAGTACTATTACAAACTAAAATTATGAATTCTTAATTTGTTTTATGGAAAAATTTGTTTCAAATAATACATCAATAACTTCAATTCATGTTCCAGCATCAAAAAGTGTTGCACAACGTGTATTGTTTGGTGCTGCTTTATCAATAGAACCAATTGAAATATTCAATTTAGGAACCTGTGATGATGTATTGCATATTAAAAAGATCGTAAAACAACTCGGTGCAGAACTAATTGAGAAAAACGACTCAATTATTCTTACTGGTGGGGTACACTCTATAAAACCAACTTTAGATTGCGGTGAATCAGGGCTAGGAATAAGGTTAACAACTACTATTGCTTCAACATTTGGTAAAGAATTCACAATAAAAGGCTCTGGTAGTTTATTAAAAAGACCTTTAACTCAGTTCACTGATTTTTTACCTCAAATGGGGGTAACTATAAATGAAGACGGGAAATTACCACTTCATATATCAGGTCAATTAAAAGGAGGAGAATATACTGTTGACGGCAGCTTAAGTTCACAGTATATTTCAGGCTTATTAATGGCATTACCACTTTGTAAAGCAGATTCTATTTTAAACGTAACATCACCGACTTCATTACCCTATATAGATATTACTTTATCTGTTTTAGAATTTTTTGGAATTGAAGTTAAAAATATTAACTATGGAACCTATTTAATAAAAGGTAATCAAACATACAACCCGAAAAAAAATAACATTACCATTGAAGGAGATTGGAGTAGCGCAGCCTTTTGGATAGTTTATGGTACTATAAATGGAACAATTGAGTTAAAAAACTTAAATAAAAATTCAACACAAGCCGACAGAGCTATTTTAGATGTTATTAAAAAGGTGGGTTCAACTTACGAATGGATTAATAATGATTTAGTAATTACAAAAAAAAATCTTACCCCTTTTGAGTTTGACGCTACTAACTGTCCAGATTTATTCCCAATACTAGTCGTATTAGCGGCCTCAATTAACGGTATTTCAATTATCACTGGAGTAGATAGACTTAAATATAAGGAAAGTAATAGAGGATTAGTTTTACAAACCCAGTTTGCCAAACTAGGACTTAAAATAGAAATAAACGGAGATAAGATGACTATATATGGGAAAGGTCAATTAAATTCTGGTACAATACATTCTAATAATGATCACAGAATAGCAATGGCAGGTGCAATTGCAGCAATTTTAACAGACAATGGAATTACAATTCTAAACGCTCAGAGTGTGAACAAAAGTTATCCTCATTTTTGGGATTCAATGTAAACGGATTAGTTACTTAAAACAGCTATTATTGGTACATAACAAATTTAGGAAAGCTAATTAACTGTTATAACTTAACCTGGGTTTAATACGAATGTAATGCATTGAATATCTATTATAAACTCTTTATTCACTTTAAACCTTTTATAATTTGGAGATGTGCACCATAAAATTGAATCATCATTTTCATCATGCTCTATATACTTAATCATTCTATCTTGATTTGTAATAATTAAATATTTGTATTGTGTATTTAAAGAGTTCCAATTTTTTATTGTTCGTATTCCAATTAATGCACCTTCTATGATTTCAGGCATCATTGAAAAACCAATTACCGGTAAAAAAATGTCAGTATTCTCAAGCCCTGGAACATCCTTTATATAACCTTCAGGTATTATAGATTCTTTTGTATCTAAAATAGATTGGCCAACGGTAACAGGTAAATTAAAAAATGGTACTGATCCATCAGGTAATATTCCTTCACTATAGTTAAAACCAACTTCATTCACAACATTATCATGCGATTCTATAAGTTGGTATGATTTTTTAAACATTGAACCTTCACCAGTAAATAGCCAATTAGCATTAATATTATCGCATTTAGAGATTATTAATTCATAATCTAATGTGTCCCTTTTCTTCCAACTAGATATTGTATTTTGCTTAATTCCTAAAAACTTAGCAAAATCAGTATCTGTTTTAATATTTAAATGAGATTTTAACTTATTAATTATCAGAACTTTATCCATACGTATTAATATCTAATCAATAAATGCGATAATTTATTTGATTTTATCGCGTTATGTGATTATATTTGTTAAAAGATTTTAAGATGACATTTGCACCCGACAACAAAAATAGAATAAAAAATAGAATTGAGATATCTCCTCAGCATAAAAAACAATTAGTAAGTGAATTTAAAAAAAGTAAACAGACCATTCAAATGAGTTTAGATTTTGTTTTCAACTCAGAAACAGCGGTAAAAATAAGGCAACGTGCAGCTGAATTAATGCAATTAGAAATATTAAAAATTGAGCCAAAAGAAAAAAACAAATAGCTATGAAAAATCCCTATGAAAAAGCAAAATTCATTGTCACAAGAAATATACTTGTATTCATTTCTATTTTAATACTTATCCTTGTTATAGTTAATCTAAATAATAACAAGGAGAGTTTGTTTACGTTAGCAGTTGCAGGTTTAATATCTATTTTACTTCTATTTTATTTAATTAAATCAAAATTATATTTAGTACCAGCACTACTTGTCATAATACTGGGATACAGTTTTAATTTATATAAAACAACAAACTTTGAAAAATTTATTGATGTATTTTTATTAATCAATCTTTCCATTTTCACCTATTTCACGCTTGGCAAAATCATTGGCCATATATACTTGGTCATAAATATTACTACAATATTTATATTATTAAATTTTTTTAAACACAACTACATTGAAATTATACCAATGACAAGCAAGCAAAACTTTTCTATATCTTCAGGTATTGGTAGTAATCTGATTATTTGTTCAATACTTTTTTGTTATTTAATTACAGAGTTTATTCAACAAAATAAACGGGCTAACCTCAATTCTATTCAATCAAATTTAGAATTACAAAAACAATATGACGAAAAATCTATAATGCTTAAAGAGATTCACCATAGAGTAAAAAATAATCTTCAAATAGTTACAAGCTTATTACGTTTACAGTTGCATAAAATTGAAGATAAAAATTCAGTAGAACCTTTTCAAGAATCGATAGATAGAATTGCATCAATTGCACTAATTCATGAAAAAATGTATGAAGGAGATAAAGTTAAGCCTATTAATATCAATTCATATATTAAAGATACAGTGGATGATTTAATTAAAAGTTATGCTCACGAAACAATTGTTAACCTAAATCTTAATTCTTCAGTAAAAACAATTGAATTAAATTACATTGTTCCACTTTCATTAATATTAAATGAATTAATTTCAAATTCACTAAAACATGCCTTTCCAAACAAAAAAAATGGTGAAATTACAATCAACATTTCTACTGAACAATCAACAAGTTTAATATTAATTTATGAGGATAATGGTGAATGGAAAGTTCAAGAAGATGCTAACAGTTTTGGACTTGAATTGATAGATATATTTACTGAACAGTTAAGCGGTAAGTATACTCTTGAAACAGAAAACGGTGCAGAGTATTGTTTTAATTTCAAGGATATTTTGTTCAACAGATAAACGTTCTATTTCCCACTCCAACCTAAACACATATTTACTCCTAAAAATTTAATTTTACGTAATTACTAATTATTTTTCGCATATTATATTAAACCTTTTCTAAATAGTTTAGTCTCATAATAGATATCTATCAAATTATGAAAAAAACTAAAATCAAGTTGGCCATATTAATACTAAGTTTAATTGTATCAATTTATGGACATGGACAAACGGAAGAAGGAACTATTGTTGTTACCCAAGACCTTGAAACATGGTCGAAAGTGGGACTAAAATATAAGCCACATAAAAAATTTACAATTGGTTTAGATCAAGGGTTTAGATTTAAAAAAAACTCAAGCACATTAGATCAATTATTAACTGACCTTAATTTTAAGTTTAAAGCAACAAAGTATTTAAACTTTGGCTTAGGTTTAAGGTATATTTTTGATAGAGGCGGAAATGATTTATTTGATAACGACTTTAGAATTAATATGGATGTTATATTTAAACATAGCGCTAAAAATTTTAAATTTCAATACCGTTTTCGTTACCAAAATAGAAATGAAATTGGTTTATCTAAAGAAGAGGGAGATTCTTTTAAACATTACTTAAGATTAAAGGCTGGAATCAAGTATTCAATTAAAAACTGGAAGTTCGACCCTACTTTCTCTACTGAACTATTTAGAGATATGACTAAGGTGACGGGTGGATTTGATAAACTGAGGTTTACTTTAGGTACAACGTATAGTTTAAAAAAGATTGGAAAATTAGATCTTTACTATAGACTTGAAAGAGAATTGGGATTTAGCTATCCTAAAACAACCAGCATTATTGGTTTAAATTTTACATATACATTCAAAAAAATAAATTAAAATGAAAAAATTAAACTTAACTTTAGCAGGCCTTTGTGTAGTCATTTTAGTGTCATGTTATAAAGAAACCTTTGTCGTATCTGGTGAAGGTCTTGAAGACTGGACTACTGTAACACATTCATCACTTGCACCAATAAATTACGCTGTTGTTTTTCCACAAGACAAAGTAAATAGATTTGACATTACCATTTCAGCTGATGATTGGTCTACCATGCAATCTGATTTAGAAAGTTTATATGGGACAAACACATCAACTAGTGGCCCTCCAACTGGTGGCGGCGGTCCTCCACAAGGTAGCGGTGGTGGAAGTTCTTTTGCAGAAGAGAATCCTATTTATATTCCTTGTAATTTAGAATTTGAAGGTAATAATTGGTACAATGTTGGAATAAGGTATAAAGGAAACTCAAGCCTTAGTGCATCCAGTGGTGGCGTAAAAAAATTACCCTTTAGATTGGAATTTAGTGAGTTTGAAGATGACTATATTGAAATTAAAGGACAAACTTTTTATGGCTTCCCTGCTTTGTCAATGAGTAGTAATTATAATGACAAATCATTTTTAAGAGAAAAAATAGGTTGTGATATATTCCGAGAATTTGGAGTTCCCGCACCACAAACCTCATTTTATGAACTGTATATAGATTATGGTGATGGTCCAGTTTATTTTGGGCTATACACAGCATTAGAAGTTGTTTTTGAAACTATGCTAACTAAGCAGTTTGGTAGTGAATCTGGTAATTGTTATAAGCCAGACGGAACTGGAGCTTCTTTTTCAAGTACTGGTTTTGATCTAAGTCATTTTGAAAATAAAACAAATCAAACAGATGGAGATTCTGATATTCAAACACTTTATGATATTTTACATTCAAGTAATAGAACAACTAACACTGATATATGGAAGACAGACCTAGAGTCCGTTTTTGATGTAGATGGGTTTTTAAAATGGCTTGCCGTTAATACAACCATTCAAAATTGGGATACTTACGGAAGAATGACACATAATTATTACCTATACAATGACCCTGCTGATAATTTAATTAAATGGATTCCATGGGATAATAATGAAGGATTTGAAGAGGGTAAACAAGGTGGTGCATTAACATTTGAATTTACTAGTATTTCAAATGAAGACTGGCCATTAATTGGTTACATTTTAGGTGTATCTGGGTATGAGGCCTTATTTAAACAACATATACTAACTTTTATTAACGGTGTTTTTGAACCTTCCAAAATGCAAAATTATTACAGTCAAATGCAGAGTTTAATTCAACCTTCTGTAAATGCAGAAACAGCAGATTACAGTTTTTTAACTTCTGATTCTGAATTTACATCAGCAGTAAACACTTTAATGTCTCATGTTAATTCAAGATACACTCTAGCCTATACTTATGCTAATTAAAGCCTCATAGATTATACGTTTGCTATTATTTTGAAGTTCTCATAAATTAGAATTAAATTTACAGCTTTAAGTATAAACTATGAAACAAAACTGGGATCAAACGGAAGAACAATTTTTTGGAATTGGGATATATCAACCCAAAACAGAACATAATGTTGGTACGTTATGGCGTTCTGCCTATATTTTAGGAGCTAGCTTCATTTTTATTATTGATGGTAAGTACACACATCAGCAATCTGACACCTCTAAAGCGTGGTCAAAAATTCCGTTTTATAAATACGATAGTTTTGACCACTTTTATAAATCAATGCCACATTCCACTCAGCTTGTGGGAATTGAAATGTCAGATGAGTCTACACCAATTAAAGCATTTAAACATCCACCAAGAGCATCCTATTTATTAGGATCAGAAAATAATGGATTACCAGAAGACATAATTACTAAATGCCATAAACTAGTTCAACTTCCTGGAAAAACATCACTAAATGTATCAATAAGCGCTAGTATTGTGCTGTATGATCGAATTAACAAGCTGGACAACTTAACATTTTAAAACCTATCTAAAACTTGGCCTATTTACTAAAGGAGAAAACTCCCAAGGTATATTTAGTAGAATAATAAATAACGCTATTGAAAACCAAATCAAAGTGGCTTTATGCTTTAATTTACTTGTTTCTTTACGCTTAATTTTCACAGCGCCTATGGTCACTATTACAATAGAAACTACCATCATTAAACTGTGTTCTATCGCAAAAAAGCGGATTTCTCTTAAATGTAATCCCTCATTAACATTTTTAAAAAAGAAAGCTACCAACGGACTTATAAAATAAATTGTAAACCCTAGTAATAGCTGTACATGTATAATGCTAACCGTGACTTTTCGAACCAGTTCATCAACCACAGAATAGCCATGGTTCTTTCTAAAATCAATTCCAGATTTGATGCAACTAAAAAGTAAGCTTATCAATACACCCCAACGCCAATACGAATGAATACTTAATAAAATTTGATACATAGTTTACTGATCTTCAATTATTTTATCACCACAATTTGAACAAAATGGTAAATGTGCAAAATTCTTAGTGTCACAATTTTCACATTTCTTAAACAGTTGTAATCCACAAAATCTACAGTAGTTTGTAATTAAAACTGATTTCATTGGTTTCTTTTTTGCGTCTGACGTTTGATCCCATCCAACGACAACAAATCCTTTACCACAAGAAGGGCACATATTACTTTCCAATGCTTTTTCAGCGGTCTCCGTCAGTACATTTTTAGCCCGCTCTTTAGTCGACACCTTTAATTCTTTCTTTTTGTTTTCAATAAATGCTTTTATTTTATTGATAGCAAAAACTCCAAACAGTATACATAATATAATTCCTACTGTATATCTTATATATCCTCCATAAGATGGTAAATAAGGTACTAAACCTATGAAAAAAGCATAGAACGAGAATAAGATAAACCCTAAAAACAAAGGCCAATACTTATGTTTTCGAAACCTCACTAAAAAGAATATTCCAAGTAATAAAATTGGCAATACTATCACTAATCTTATTAAAAATATTTTCATTTCATAAGCTTTAACGTCTACCGCTCTTAGCTTATAAGCTTTATCCATTTCATTCTCAGTTTTACTATAAATAACATTTACTTCATTATTAAACCCATTTATTTTTTGTTGAACACTATCAATTTTAGTTACCCAATCTTGCCCTATCAATCTATATTCATCTAATAGGTTTGCTCTTTTAATAACTTCATTGTCTTTAGAAGGAGAACCAATTACTTTTCTGGTTTTTAACCAGGTGTCAAATGATTGTTTTGCATTAGAATAATTTTCATCAGCCATTTTACTAGCTAAATTAAGCGTTGTCATTTTCGAATATTCGGCTTCAATTTTCACATTCAAAGTTGCAATTAAAGCATCATTAGTTGCTATAACTGCTTTGTCTTTATAATCCTCAACATCTGGATAATTTCTCCAATCGTCCACGTCTCCAATTACTTTACTTGAAAGTAAAATCAAAAATCCACATAAAACTGTAGAAATTATGATGTTTACTAACTTTGATGTTTTCTCTAATTTTTTATTATTAAATTCCATAGTTAACAGTTTAAATGCAGCATCATTTTTTTAAAATGATGCTGCAATATAGGTAATCTTAGTGTTTTTTATTAAATAGTTTTAAATCTCTTGTGTTTTTTTGAACGGCAATCGCCGAAAATAAGGCTAAGGTAAATGACATACCATAAAACCCTTTTTCACTTAAAGCTAAATCTGCATTTCTTAACCCAACAACTAATAAAACAATTGATGTAATAGTTGTAAACCAGCTTAACCCATAGTACATATCTGTCACTTCTATCCCCTCCGTTTTATCACGTACACATTTTTGTACTGAAATGGCTGAAAATAGCCCAAACAGTATAATTGTAAAATAATAACCCTTTTCATTTAATAATAAATCGGCGTTCCATAATCCAATACAATAAGATATTAACCCTAATCCAACTGACACCCACGCTGCTCCGATAAAAGCTGGTGTTGGTTTTAAATTGTGACTAATTGGCTGGTGTGATTTAGACACTTCTACCTTTTCTTTTTGTACTTTATTTTCTATTTCAGTATTCATAATGTTTTGTTTTTTTGTTGGCACAAAGGTGCGTCACTTTTAGAGTAATAAAAATACAACTACTAAAAAAATATTACGCTATAAATTTATAAAAAACAACATAAACAACTAATTAACAATAAAATAAAACACAAATAAATTACACTATAAAATTTAAAATAATATTTTTTTAAACGAAATAATAATAATATGTTAACGATTCAAAAAAAACAACACTATTAATTTTAAGTTATTATCTTAGCTACTTAAAACATAATGAAATGAAAAAATTATTAGCTGTACTTACCCTACTTATTAGTTTATCTTCCCTATCCGCTCCATTATGGATGCGGTATCCAACAATTTCTCCAGATGGGCAAAAAATTGCATTCACCTATCAAGGCGATATTTTTATAGTTAAATCTACAGGAGGTAAAGCCATTCAAATTACATCCAACTCGTCAATTGATTATATGCCTGTATGGTCTAATGATGGGAAAACAATTGCCTTTGCCTCTAATAGGTATGGAAACTTTGATGTCTTTACAATACCAATGAATGGAGGTATTCCCACTAGGCTAACCTTTCGATCATCCAATGATTATCCTTATACATTTTCGCCAAACGACAAAAAAATTATATTTGGCTCTGGTAGATTAGATAGTAAAAACTCAGTTCAATTCCCTTACTCTAGATTGGCAGAACTTTATTCAGTACCAACAAACGGAGGAAGAGAAATACAAGAATTAACCATAGCTGCAGAAGATGTTAAGTATAGTCCTGATGGAAAAACGATCATATTCCATAACAAAAAAGGATATGAAGATCCTTGGAGAAAACATCATACATCATCTGTTACAAGAGACATTGTAACTTACAATACAGATACGAAAGAATTTAACCAACTCACCAACTGGAACGGAGAAGACAGAAATCCAATTTTCATTGATGCCAATAGCTTTTATTTCTTATCCGAAAAATCAGGAACATTTAACATTTGGAAAGGCACAACATCTAATCCATATGCTGAACAAATAACTGATTTTAAAGTACACCCTATTAGATTTTTATCAAAAGCAACTAACGGAACATTAACTTTTGGATTTGATGGAGAAATTTATATCCTTGAAAAGGGTGAACCAAAAAAAGTTGATATTCAAATTTATAAAGACAATAATGCCAATTCGATACTTCCTAAACGTGTAAATGGAAATATTTCAGGGTTTTCAATTTCGCCTGATGGAAAAGAGGTTGCTTTTATTCATAGAGGTGAAGTTTTTGTTACTTCTGTTGAATACAAAACAACTAAACGAATTACAAATACTCCTGGACAAGAAAGAAATGTGAGTTTCAGTCCTGATGGTAAAGCCTTACTTTATGCTGGAGAAAGAAATGAATCTTGGAACATTTATCAATCCACTATTACGAGAGAAAATGAAAAACATTTTTATAACGCTACTTTGTTAAAAGAAGAAGTTCTTGTAGATAATAAGGAAGAAACATTTCAACCACATTATTCACCAGACGGTAAAGAAATTGCATTTTTAGAAAATAGAACTACAATTCGTGTTTTCAATTTAAAATCTAAAAAGATCAGAACAGTATTAGGAGGTGAATACAATTATTCCTATTCAGATGGAGACCAATATTACACGTGGTCACCAGATTCTAAATACATTTTAGCTCAGTTTTTTGAATTTGAAAGATGGACTTCAGATATTGGATTAATAGATGTTACAGGAAAAAAACCACCACTTAACTTAACAAAAAGTGGGTATGGACAAGGCAATGCAAAATTTGCAATGGATGGCGAAATGGTTTATTATTCTACTGGAAAATATGGTTACCGTTCACATGGAAGCTGGGGCGGACATTCGGATGTGGAAGCTATATTCTTGACTAAAGATGCGTATCACAAATTTACTTTAGACAAAGAAGATTACGCAGAATGGAAAGAGGAACAAGCTGAAGACAAAAAAAAATCTGAAGATGACACAAAGAAGAAAGATGATGAAGCAACTGAAAAAGAGGAAAAAGAAATTGAACCTATAAAAATTGAAGAGAAAGGACTCTTTGATCGTAAAGTTAGATTAACAATCCATTCATCAGCATTAAGTGATTTTGTTATTAATAATGAAGCGACAGAAATGTTCTACCTTGCTCATTTTGAAAAGGGACATGATTTATGGAAAACAGAATTTAAAGACCATAAAACTAAAATTGTAACAAAATTAGGAGGTTGGTCTGGTCATTTGGAATTTGATAAAGACGAAAAGAATTTATTTTATTCAAAAAAAGGTGGTATAACTAAATTGGAAGCTTCCAGTGGAGAGCCAAAACCAGTTATAATAAAGTCTGAAATGACGCTTAACCTAAGGGCAGAAAGGGCATATATGTTTGAACATGCATGGCGACAAGTCAGAGAAAAATTTTATGTTAAAGATTTACACGGTGTAGATTGGAAATTAATGAAAGCTGACTATTCAAAATTCTTACCTTATATTAATAACGGATTCGATTTTGCTGAAATGTTATCTGAATTATTGGGAGAATTAAATGCCTCACACACTGGTGCTAGATATAGAATGGGAAGTGCTGAAGGTGATCAAACAGCTGTTCTAGGTTGTTATTTTGATGAAACATATACAGGAGACGGCTTAAAAATAAGTGAAATTATGGATAAAAGTCCTTTAATTAAACATTCCGATAAAATAACTGACGGAACACTTATTCTAGCCATTGATGGTATTATTATAAAGAAAAATGAAAACTACTACCCTCTTTTAAACAGAAAGGTTGGGAAACGTGTTTTATTAAGTTTACAGAATGAAGCTGGAGAAAAATGGGATCAAATCATTAAACCTATTACCATTAGACAAGAAAATCAATTGGCATATCAAAGGTGGATAAAAAATTGCGAAAAGTCCGTAGATAAATTATCTGATGGTCGACTAGGATATATCCACATAGCAGGAATGAATTCAAGGAGTTTTAGAGATTTGTTTGATCGTGCATTAGGTAAATTAAATAAAAAAGAAGCATTAATAATTGACACAAGATTTAATGGTGGAGGTTGGCTACATGACGATTTAGCAACTTTCTTAAGTGGTAAAATGTACATGAAATTTGTACCTAGGGGACAAAAAAATATGGGAGGTGAACCAATTTGGAAATGGCAGAAACCTTCATGTGTTTTAATGAGTGAAGGAAATTATTCTGATGCTCACCTATTCCCATACACTTACAAAGCCTTAGGTATTGGTAAGTTGATTGGAATGCCAGTTCCAGGAACAGGAACTGCTGTTTGGTGGGAAAATATGATTGACGGAAAAACTGTTTTTGGTATTCCTCAAATTGGCATGAAAAGCGTTACCGAAGGATATTTAGTTGAAAATCATGAATTACAACCAGATATTTTAGTTAATAATGAGTATTCTCAATTTATAAATGGTGTTGACCAACAATTAGTTGCAGCTGTAAATGAAATGCTTAAATAATACATTTGGGCATTGAAATAATTACACATTTAGAAAAAGAATAAAATTCACTATTTTAAAGTCTATACACCAAAAGGAAGGAACCGTGTTTCTTCCTTTTTTGATTATTTTCCGTTCTATTTAACGGTTTGCTAGTCTTAACTAACATCTAAAAACAAGTCTAATCCCATTACTAGTAAATGAATAAAATAAAAGAGATATTACCAATTTTAACAACATCAGAACAACAAGGTTTTATCAATCATTTAACTAAATTGAATAAAATTAAGAATCCTAAAAACATTAAATTATTCAAACTGTTGTTAATAGGTAAAGAAAATAATTTAAAGTTAGAGGTAGGAAGTAATGCTTACCACGTCTTAAACAAAAGATTGACGGACAATTTTTTAGATTTCACATCTAATTTAACCTTAGAAAAAGAAGCGTCTGATGAGGTGAGAATTATGAAGCATTTGTTTTTAGCAAGAAAACTCTTTAGCCATTCCAAGCCCAAAATTGCATTTAAGTTACTGAGTTCAATAGAAAAAAATGCACTTGAATTAGATGATGAAGTTTTACTAAATGAAATTTACCACACATTAATACAACACTCTCATTTAGAGTTTGCACCTGATCAAACTCAGATCTTTTCAAAATTTAAAAAGAACCAACTTCATTTATTGAAAATTGAACAGTTAAACATGGCATATGCTGAAATTAGAAAAGCATTTAAACTAAATGAATTCACAACTGATTCAATTGACTTAAATTTACTCGTAACAGCTACATTTAAAAAATATGAGGTTAAAACTAAAGAATCATTAAATTACAAATCACTTTATCAATTAGCGGAAATCCTTGATTTAAACAGCTCTAATCATAAAAACTATCATACCTTAGATTTATTTTTTATTACTCAATTGAATGAATTAAATGCTAACCAAAAATCAACACATAAACATCACCCTTATCATATTGATTTACTTTACCTCATAGCCAATATTTATTTTAGACAACGACACTTTGACCTCAGTATTATGTATCTAGACAAAATGAATCTAGAAATGGAACGATTTGACAGGCAATACTATAATTCAAGACTCATAAAACATAATACTTTACTTGCTTTAAACTATAATTATAGTGGTGATCATTTAAAGTCTGTGTCTATTTTAGACCAATTGAGTGCTACCTTCAACCAAAGAGATTTACCAATACCAACTCTAGTAAGAATTATGGTTCACTTTCAACAAAACGAAATAACTGCAGCTAATAAATTACTTATTTCACTCAGTCAGACTGATAATTGGTATTTAAAAAACGTTGGTTTAGAATGGCTATTGCATAAAAAATATATTGAACTATTATTGCATATTGAATTAGGTAACATTGACTTTGTTGATTCAAGATTACACAGTTTAATGAGAAAATATTCCAATTACTTTAAATCTATGACTGATTTTCAAATACTACCTTTTCTAAAATTAATAAAACAGTACTATCAAACTCCACATATCATAACTACAACAGAATTTAAAGAGACTGTAGAATTATCGTTACAATGGAAGCCAAATCATGAAGAGGATGTTTTTATTATTAGTTTTTATGCCTGGTTAAAATCAAAAATGGACCATAAACCACTTTATGAAACTACACTATCTATTATTAATATGAATAATTGATAAGCAACACACAATATTGTGTTATAAAATAATGTATTAAAAGTCCAAAAATTAAGATATCTGTTGTAATTTTACATCCCATCAAAGATGTAAAAATGAAACAAGACAAAGCATTAGAATTACTAAAATCAGGCAGAAATATTTTTTTGACAGGTTCTGCAGGTACAGGTAAAACATATGTGCTAAATCAATTTATTCGACATTTAAAAGATGCTAAAGTAGAGGTTGCTATTACGGCTTCTACAGGTATTGCGGCTACTCACATTAAAGGTATGACTATTCACTCTTGGACCGGAATGGGGATTAAACAAACCATGGGTGGGAAAGAAATTGACACCATTAAGCGTAATAAACGTTTAAAAGACCAATTAAACAAAGCAAAGGTTTTAATTATTGATGAAATTTCAATGCTTCATCAAGACCAATTGAACACCATACATGATGTTCTATCCTATGTTAGAGATGACAGTAGAGCCTTTGGAGGAATGCAAGTAGTGTTGTGTGGAGACTTTTTTCAATTACCGCCCATTGATAAATTCAATAGACCTAGTAAAGATAAGTTTGCATTTATGTCATCTGCTTGGGTATTTGCTGGTTTTAACGTTTGTTATTTAACAGAACAATACCGTCAATCAAATAATGAATTAACAAGTATTCTGGATGAAATTAGAGCAGCTTCTGTATCTCAAAAGTCAATTGATTTATTGAAATCAGTCAATAATACTACTTTTAAAAGTGGAATTGAACCCACTAAATTATACACTCATAATTTAGATGTTGACAAAATAAATAATTTAGAATTAAATAAATTAGAAGGGAAATCAAGATTTTTTAAAGCGAAAACATCAGGTGATAAAAAAGTAATAATCACTCTAGAAAAGCAAGTACTAACGCCTAAAGAAATGCAATTAAAAATAGGCGCAAAAGTGATGTTCATTAAAAATAATCCAGAAAAGGAATTCATTAATGGAACATTAGGTGAAGTTGTAAAATATTCAAAATTGGGATTTCCAGTCGTCAAAACATTAGACAATATTGAAATTACTGCAAGTACTGAAGAATGGACAGTTGACAATGAAATGGGAACAGTTATTGCCTCATTCAAACAAATACCTTTACGTTTAGCTTGGGCTATCACAGTTCATAAAAGTCAGGGTATGACGTTAGATGCTGCTGAATTGGATTTAAGCAAAACGTTTGAAAAAGGCCAAGGTTATGTGGCTCTGTCAAGATTAAAGGACATTAAAAGATTAAGGCTTTTAGGCTTCAATCAAACAGCATTAGAAGTGGATGGTTTGGCCCTAAGAGCTGATAAACGTTTTCAAGAATTGTCTATTGAATTAGATCAAGAAACCACTACAACAGAATTAAATGAAGAGCGAAAAGCTTACATTAAATCTGTAGGAGGAAGAAACTTGACTAAGGTTGAGAAATAGAACTAATCGTAATAGTTCTTACTTGAATCTACTACTGAATTATTAATACTATCTAGTTCTTTTTGCGTTAGATCTCTCCATTCACCCACTCTTAAATCACCTAATTCAACTTCCATAATTCTAATACGTTTCAATTTGATTACTCTGTAATCTAAAAATTCACACATTCTACGAATTTGACGGTTTAACCCTTGAGTTAACGTAATTTTAAATTTATAACTACTCATTTCCTTCACCTCACACTTTTTAGTAACCGTATCCAAAATTGGAATTCCGTTACTCATTTTGTTAAGAAATTCTGAAGTAATACGTCTATCCACTGTCACAACATATTCTTTATCGTGATTATTTCTAGCGCGTAAAATCTTATTTACAATATCACCATCATTGGTTAAAAAAATCAAGCCTTCACTCGGTTTATCTAATCTACCAATAGGAAAAATTCGAGTTGGGTAATTAATATAATCCACAATATTATCTGGCTCAACTTCATTATCTGTCGTACAAACAATACCGATTGGTTTATTTAAAGCTATGTATACTTTTTTTATATTTTGATTCTGAACAATTTTTCCATCCACACGAATTTCATCTTCTTCTGAAACTTTTGTACCCATTTCTGGAATTGAACCATTAATTTCAATTCTTCCTTCATCAATCATTCTGTCTGCAGCTCGGCGAGAACAAAATCCAATTTCACTTAAATACTTATTGATTCTGGTAACTTTCTTTTCTTCCATAATGAGTTGATTGACTACAAAGATATGTAGGCTTTAGGTAATACTCAAATAATAAGTAATAAATTATAAATATCTTTCTTTAATTACATTTAAATGATGCAATGAATGTCCAGAAATAAGCCATCCAATAATTCTTGGAGACAACACAACCTTCTCTCCTACTTCATTATCCATTATATCGCTGTTTAATGACTTAAAAAATGAAATTGTTGATGTTCTAGCTAATTTATAATCAGCCACAATGTCTTCAAACTTTAACGTCTCAGAATAATCGTTTGACGCATATAAATTATCATCAAATCCAATAATAGTAGTATTTTCATCTCTAGCAATTGACAATGCTCTGGCAACAAATAAACGTTCCACATCAATGACATGTTGAACCACTTGTTTTATTGACCATTTATTATCTGCATATCTATAAGTTGATTTTTCCTCACTTATCTTTGACAACGCATTATCAAATTCATCATAAGATAAACCTAAACTTTCAACTAAATCGGATCCTGGAGCTATCTTTATATATTTTGTATAATATATAGCATCATTTAATTTTTGGGGCTTTTCCATTTCTATTTAATTAAATTTTTAATAAACTGAACTTTTTCTTCCATTGGCAAAAAGGTAGCTATCCAATTAATGTTATAACCTTGCTTTTCCATACGTCTAAACCAAGTCATTTGGCGTTTTGAAAATTGATGAATCGCGATATTTAAGCCTTCAAACAGTTCTTTTTTAGATATTTCATTTTGCAAATATTTGCAAATCCATTTATATTCTAAACCATAATAGGACAAATCTTCATGACTTAAACCGGATTCAATTAATGTTTCAACTTCTTCAATTAAACCATTGTTTAATCTAACCGACAATCTATTTGTAATTTTTTCTCTTCTTGAATCTCTATCAATATCAACTCCAATTATGGTATGTTCAAAATTCGGATAAACTGCCTCGCTCCATTCAGGATGTTTTCCAATATAATCTGCAATTTCTAAAGAACGAATAATTCTTTTATCTGTAGAGTAATCTAATTTTCTCTGTAATTTATCAGAAATCAATTTCCATCTACTTAACAATTCTTCTGTACTTAAATTTCTAGTTTCATTTCTAATTTGATCTGAACTAGGTATCCCTAAAAATGTATTTCCACTTAAAGCTGTCTCTAAATACAACCCACTTCCACCACATAAAATGGCTTGCTTTGAATGATTTTCAATCTTATGATATGCTTCTAAAAAATCAGTTTGGTACTCGTAAATATTATATTTATACCCTGCAGGTTTAATATCTATTAAATGATATGGTATCTGTTTACCTTCAATTGTATATTCTTCAATATCCTTACCGGTTCCTATATCCATTCCTGTATAAACTTGACGAGAATCGGCAGAGATTATTTCACCATTAATATCATAAGCCAATGCACAAGCTAGGTTTGTTTTACCAGACGCAGTTGGTCCTAATATGGTTATTAGTTTATTCATGGCTTAGTATACTGAACTATATATCGACTAAATTAGTAAGTTAACTTTTGATTATGCTTTTTGTAAAACTGACGTCACATCTTTTAAAATATCGTAAGCTGTTTCTGCCATCTTATTGATTTTATCATCTAAACATGGGTTAATTTCAACAAACTCAATACACTTAACTTTGTCCCAACTTGCAAAATCAGTCATGAAATACGTAGCTTCTTCAGCATTTAACCCATCTTCAACTGGAGTTCCTGTTCCTTTCGAAACTAAAATACAATCCATTGAATCTACATCAAATGAGATATAAATAATATCACAATCACTTAATCTTTCTTTAATTTCTATAGCTACATTCTCTTTAGTTTTAGCTCTAATTTCCTCAACAGAATAATTCTTAATGCTATGCCTTTCTAAATAATCATCTTCTGGTTTTTCAGTATCTCTTACTGAAATATAAACAACATCTTCTACATTTACTTTTGGAGCTATTCCACCCGTATTTTTCAATTTTTCCCACAAAGAAAAAGTTTCGGAATTTAATTCATTAATTTGAGATTCTAAATTATCTTCATTCAACGCTGTTGCTAATGGCATACCATGTAAATTTCCACTAGGCGTTGTATATGGCGTATGTATATCTGCATGAGCGTCAATCCAAACTACACCTAAACGTTTGTTAGGATGTGCCTTTTTAATTCCTGCAATTGTTCCACCAGCACAAGCATGATCACCAGATAAAACTAAAGGGAAATCGTTATTGTTTAGTACTTTAGAGACAATTTTACACGTATTATCATATACTTTAACTAACCCATCTATTCGTTTAGCAAAGTTATATTTAGTCGGAAAATCAAGTAATCTATTTTCTGTTGGCACTTCAATATTTTCAAATTGACCAAAAAAGCCATCTTGAGCCGTTTGTGAAACAACTTTCATGGCACCTATTCCTAAACTTGAACCACGAGTTCCAGCAGCAATTTCTGATTGATTTTCAATAATTTTTATCATAAATACAAACTTAACAATTTCTTTAAAATATAAAGTAATCTAAATTAGATTATACTATTAAATATATTATTACCTTAATAACCTATAATTCTGATGCTAACTAATTATTTAATTATATATTTGTTTAAAACCCTTTAATAACAATGAAATTATCCATTTTTCTACTTATTTTTTTAAGCTTATCATTAGTTGGTTGTAATGGTGGTAAAGTTGATTCTGGTGAAATTGAATATGAAATTAGCTACCCATATAATAACTTAAGTAAATTAATGGAGATGATGTTGCCTAAAACAATGACTATTGTTTTTAAAGATGACAAAATGATTACTACCATTAAAAAAGGGAACTTATTTACAACTAAGATTATTTCAAATGAAAACACTCGAGAATTGGAAATGCGTTTAAAAATGGGAAGTGACATTTTTAATACAAATTTAAACGAAGAGGATGTTGTCATCTTATTAAATTCACAACCTAAATATAATTTTTCTGCCCCGTCTCAAGGCGATAGCCTTTTAAATTATTTATGTCAACATTATGAAGTCGATTGTACTACAAATGATAGTATATCTGTATTTTCAAGTGTTTTTACTCGTGATTTCACAATACAAAATGCCACTTGGTTTTCATCATTTAATGAAATCAAAGGAATGCCTTTAGAATATGTGATTGATAGATACGGTTTAGTCATGAAAGTGAAAGCAACAAGATTTATCAAACGTGATGTTAAAGATTCTGAATTTGATCCTGAATTTAAATATAAAGAGGTTCCTTACGTAAGATATAATAAAAAAATGCAAGACTTATTTGATATTATGGTAAACTAAAATCAAGTATTACTTAAAAAAATTTATAATTTAGTACTTATATCGATTTCAAATAAAAACATTCATCAAACCATTCACCATTGTGTAAATGCCAATTTGGTTTTACACAAATTTGTTTAAATTTATTCTTTTCAAATAAATTAAGCGACTGCTTGTTATCTGTTAAAATATTACAAAATAGATTTCTAACACCAAGAATGACTTTAGAATATTCTTCAATGAGTTGAATGGATTGATTAGCAAACCCTTGATTTCTAAAATTGGTATCAATCAAAATTCCAACACCTACTCTTTTATGCTCAGGTTCAAAATCAAACAAGTCAATGTTTCCAATCACTTCATTTGTTTTTGACAGACAAATAATTAGTCTTAATTGAGAATGAATAAAAATATCTTGATTTAAATTTACAAATTCTTCAATTTGAGCTCTTGAATACGGTTTTGAAGTACTTGAAATTTTCCAATTTTCAGGATTATTTTCCCAAGCCATCATAATTGAAACATCATCAGTTGTTAAAGTCCTAAAATATATTTCATCACCTCTATACATTTACTTCTCCTTTAAATACAAAGTCAGCTGGTCCTTCTAACCATATATTAGTAAAAGAGTTATCTCTTCCCTTTATAAAACTAACTTTCAATTGTCCTCCTACAGCATCAATATTAATGGTATCACTTTCTATATCATTAAGAATAGCATAGGATAAAGCACATGCTGTCACACCAGTACCACATGCTAAAGTTTCATCCTCAACTCCTCTTTCATAAGTTCTAACCTTAATATGATTAGGACTCAATTCTTCAACCGCATTAACGTTTGTTCCTTTTTCCTTGAATTCAGTTGAATATCTAATCTTTTGACCAAACTCAATCATATCTACATCATCAATTGACTTAAAATAGGAAACATAGTGAGGTGATCCTGTTTCAGCAAAATAATCTTGATTTATCTTGTTCACCTTCTCAACGTTTTTCATTTCAACATTAATTGAAGCCTCCTTAATTGTAGCAAAATGAATTCCATCACTTGCTAAAAATGATGTTTTATTCCCAATAAAGACTTTATTGTCTACAGCGAACTGAACTGCGCATCTGCTTCCATTCCCACAAAAACTACGACTTCCATCTGGGTTCAAGAAGTCAACCACAAAATCAGCTTCAATCGTATTTTCAATAAAAATTAATCCATCTGATCCAACACCAAATTTTCTATGACACAAATTGATTGCTAACGCTTCTTTTCCAATGGAAACTATCCCCTGTCTATTATCAATTATAACAAAATCATTACCTGCACCTTGGTATTTGTGAAACTTAACTATCATTCTATGAAATTTGAGGTTTGTATAAATTTTTTGAAATCTTCCGTTTCATATAATTCATAAATAATGGAATGGAATTTTAAATAATAGGCCTTACTTTTTTTAAATAATTGATAATCGAATTGAGGACTTAAACCATATACAATTAGTTTAGACTTAGATAGTTTATAGCCAGAAAAACTTATTGGCGACTCCCAAAATTCAACATTCATATATTCTTTATTGATATCTTTTACATCAATTAACGATTTCAGCAATGAATCTGAACTGACTATTTTACTCGTCAAATGATTAATTGGTAGTTTAATTACCTTTAATCTAACATCAGATAGTATATTTAAATTTTCATCAGGAATTGAATCCAGCCCATCTTGAATTAGTTTTTCTTCCAATGTGTCTATCTCTAATTCACTTAGAGACAAAGTGTCCAATCTTATACTGTCAACCTTTGGTATTATCAATTTCTCAGTTTCAATTTCAACAATCTCTGTTTTGATAATAGTATCATGAACAACTTGAACATTTACTGGAATCAAATCTGCAATAGCAAGTTCACTTGTTTCAATTTTTATCGAATTAATTCCAACGGCATAACCTACAGCTAAACCAACAATTAACAAACTTAAAGGGATTAATATCTTCATTTTCAATTATTAGAACAAATGTATTAAAAATTACATTTTTAATGAACATAAATTGATATTTTTGTAAAATGAATATTTTATATAAGTTTGGTATTGGAATATGGGATATGTTTTTAGAAATGTCTCCCTATTTATTATTGGGCTTTGCTTTTGCAGGAATACTACATGTATTAGTTCCTAAAGAAGTTATTACTAAACAAATTGGGAAAAAAAGTATTTGGTCAATTTTAAAAGCCACATTACTTGGTATACCGTTACCGCTATGTTCATGTGGTGTAATCCCAACAGGCGTCTCTTTTTATAAAAACGGAGCTAGTAAAGGTGCTACTAATGCATTCTTAATATCAACACCTCAAACCGGAGTTGATTCAATTTTAATTACGTCCTCATTAATGAATTGGCCTTGGGCAATCATGAGACCAATAGTAGCCTTAATCACTGGTGTTTTTGGAGGATTATTAACTGATAAAATGGACACTTCTGACTTTAATATAGAAGTTGAAAGCTGTTCTGATTGTAGTGTGAAACCTAAACGGCATTGGTTTATTGAGATAATCGATTACGCTTTCTTTGAGTTTTTACCAGATATTTCTAGGCAATTAATCATTGGAATTTTAATTGCAGTTGCTATTACTTTATTTATACCACCATCTGTTTTTTCAGATTACTTGACAAACCCGTTCTTAAACATGCTATTTATTTTAGTTGCCTCTATACCTTTATATGTTTGCGCTACAGGTTCTGTACCTATTGCTTCTTCACTTTTACTATTGGGCGTTTCTCCTGGAGCCGTATTAGTATTCTTAATGGCTGGGCCTGCTACAAATGCCGCTACTATTTCAGTTTTATGGAAATCTTTGGGTAAAAAAGCAACTTTGGCTTACTTAATATCAATTATTGGTGGTGCCTTATTTTTTGGGGTATTAATTGATTATGTTTTACCAACTACATGGTTCTCTATTTCAGAATCAGTTTCAACTCACATTCATGGAGAATCTACCTCTTGGATAGCAATTAGTAGTGCACTATTATTAATTAGCTTAATTTTAATAGTAGAGTTTAAAAAAATAGTACCAAAAAAACAAATTGTAATGGAAAATAGTAACACATATACAGTAAAAGGAATGACTTGTAATCACTGTAAGAACTCGGTAGAAACAAACTTAACTAAAGTAAGTAATATTGATGAAGTGATTGTTAATTTAGAAAGTAAATCAGTTACAGTTAAAGGAAATGCTACTTCAGATGAAGTTAAAGCAATTGTTGATGGATTAGGATTTGAGTTTATATCCTAAAAAAACATTGTAAATATCTTCAAAGTACAAAATAACATTAAAAATTTGAACACAAAAAAAGCCTACCAAATTGGTAGGCTTTTATTTTTATCTCTAATCTTATAACGCTTCTAAACTGAGTTTTAATTTATTTATTGTTAGGTATTAATTCATTTGCTTTTTCTAAATAAGGTAATGAACAACTAAAGTTTTCTTTCATTGAAATTCTACATACTTCTTACTGATGATCTACAGGTTGTAAGTTAATTTACACTAACCTTTGCAACATAACTAGCTTTCATTCTTTTTTTTCCTAATGGCTGATCTGCATCTTTTAAAACCTGATTTCCGTATGATATAAAATATTGATCATACCAATATTTAATTTTACTTAAATCTTTTTTTATCCCCTCTGTTTGTGCATTTACAGAAACAAAGTTAGACTTATTTTCTACAACATTAAACTTATCCATTGAAATTTTTTTGGAGTAAATTATACCATTATTACTATATAATAACCTTATTGTTTCTTCATCATAACTTCTTTTAACCGTGATTATTCTTTTTAATTCTGGTTCCTCAATAAATACATTTAACTTAAATGACTTATCCCATATCTTTTCACCCTCAAAATTAAACTTGGCAACCAAACCATGTGTATATTGATACCCTTCAAACCTTTTAACGTTTTTGCTACCATCATAATAATTCGTGTAAACTGGATAGAATGACTCTCCAATAAAAATGTTACCATCTTTCGTCTCTATAATTTCATGACTTACTATATTGAATGAAAAAGCTAACTCTTTTCCACTAATTTCATTTTTTTCAATTCTTTTTTCAATTCTAGCCATTTTATCGTCAGATAAATCTGGTAAGAAATCATCAAATTTCAAAAAATTATAATACTTTACAAATACAACGGAATCTCTTATAGCTTTAGCCATAAAAAGTCCTTCAGATTTATATTTCTCATAAGCTGTAGTTCCAGCACTAAATTTTGTTTTTTTATTCTTAGATAATGAGCTATAATAAGTGCCAGTAAAAAATAATACGCCATAACCTGACTTTGTTACATTGATATTAGTAATTGTATAATCCGTATTTTTATTTAATTTAAACGTATGTATTTTTTTTCCAACGTTAGAGTATTCAATAATAGTCATTTCTTTTTTTCTCTTTTTTGCTTTTTTATTGAAAAATACAAATAATTCATCCGTATTATAATTTAGACTATACTTATCAATTTCACCTTCTCCAAACATGTATAACTTGGTCTGTTTTCCGGTTAACATATCTATTCTGTACAAAAAGTAATTCCCCTCAACAATAATCGAATTCTTAGATACTTTAAAAGAATTGAATCTGGCAGTAAATCCAGGATCAGGACCACCGTAAAATGTTTTCTCTAATAATAATGAACTTGTATTAATAACATCAACTTTAAACCCCGAACGTCCTTTAATTGAAAAAAGGTAAACCAAGGAATCGACTCCAAATGATTCTGAAATTATATAATTATCATTTGTAACTAGTTTAACACTTCCTTTTTTATTCAAATTTAAATCGTAACAGATTAACTTATTATGGCAAAATATAAGTGCAAAACCATGTTTTGCTAAAGGAATCAGTGCATTATTGTCTTTCAAAGAACAAGTAGTTTCAATTCTTTTAATATTTTTTACTTGACCAACTAATTTAGTTACAATCAATATAAACAGGATAAGAAAGATATATTTTTTCATAGGATTGTGATTTAAATTCAAATATACTTCAAATAATGAATACAAACTTTTAAAATATGAAACAATTAAACGTAAAAAAAAAGAATCATTTCTGATTCCTTTTATATATAAAATTGATTAAAGCTCTATAACGCTTCTAACTGCGTCTTAATTTCTTTAAATTTGTCCATATTACCTAATTTGTAATACACTTGTTTTAATGATGTTAAAATTTCCTTATTATTAGGCGTTAATCCGTTTGCTTTTTCTAAATACGGTAATGAATTAGTAAAACTTTCTTTCATAGAAGTTCTAAACACTTCCTCTTGAGGATCACCAGGTTGTAAATCATTAATTTTACCATTTAAATCAGCAGCCTTATTAAAATAAACAGCACCTAATCCCAATAATGCATCAGAAAATTCAGGATCAATTTCGATTACTCTTTTATAAGCTTTCTCAGCATCTTCATATCTTTCTAAGTTTTCATAAACAGTTGCAACTGCATAATTTAAATCTCTACTGTCAGGATCTAATGCAATCGCATCAGTTAATACTTTTTCAGCTTCTATTTTTTTATCTTGACCTAAGTAAATGTTAATCAAAGACACCATGATATCTTTATTACCAGGGTGCTTAGCTACTTGTTCTTTTAACATCACTTCCGCTTCCGCTTTTTTATCTAATTGAATATAAGCTTCTGTTAAATAAGAAATACTTGATCCAGTCTTATAATCTATTGCAACACATTTTTTAAATGACGCTTCAACAACTTCCCACTTTTCAATATTAAAAGCAGCTAAACCAGTATTAAAATAAGAAGCTGAATCAGTTTGTCCTAAAATTTCAGAAAATGTAGAAGACAATGAAAATCCAACTATTGCTTCTTCATATTTTTTATCCTGAAACATCTTAATACCTTCATTATAACCTTGATATTTTAATCTATTACAATAGTCATTAACATCATCACCATAACGGTCTTTTTTATCATTAGCTTTTACTGATCTTAAAGAATTAACACCTTCTTCTGTTATTTTTTTAAGGTCCATAGCCAATACAGTTTCATTCTTAGATTTTGTCCCCATAGCAACAACTTCTAAATATATTTTCCCCTTATACATTAAGGTTTTAGCATCTGCTTTTGTATCAGCATGAACTGCTGCTAAATCAATATAAGTCTTAGCTTCTAATAAGGCAACAGTCGCATCTTCCATATTTCCGGATTTTTGCGCATCACTGTAAGACATTGCTGCATTTGTCGTGTTCTTTTTTTGAGCAAAAGTTAAAGTTGTACTTAATACTAAAGCTCCTAAAATAATTTTTTTCATGTTTTCTTTTATGTTATTATTTACTTGATGTTAAATTCTGAAAAATTCCATACATAAATGCATGGAATCTTCAGTATTCAATATCTATGCCAATTTTATTTTTTCTTATTCTTCTTCTTCACTTCCAGGAACTGGAGTGATGATAGCATCATTAGCTTCTTCATCCTCATCCTCTTCATCATCTCTAAATACTTTAGCTACAGCTGCTATTTCATCATTTCCTTTAAGATTGATAAGTTTAACTCCTTGAGTAGCTCTACCCATTACTCTTAGAATATCAACGTGCATTCTAATCGTAATTCCTTTTTTAGTGATAATCATTAAATCATCTTCATCAGACACATTTTTAATAGAGATTAACTCTCCAGTTTTGTCTGTCACGTTGATTGTTTTAACACCTTTACCACCTCTATTTGTAATTCTGTAATCAGAAACAGCAGAACGTTTACCGTAACCATTAGCTGAAACAACCATTACATTAGCCTCATCAGATTCAACAGCAATCATTCCAACAACTTCATCATTATCATGTGCTAATCTAATTCCTCTAACTCCAGAAGCAGTTCTACCCATTGATCTAACTTTTTCCTCTTCAAATCTAATAGATTTTCCAGATTTTAAAGCCATCATAATTTGATTAGAACCATTTGTTAATTTAGCTTCTAATAACGTATCACCATCTCTAACACCAATCGCATGAATACCATTAGTTCTAGGTCTAGAATAAGCTTCTAATTTAGTTTTCTTAATTACACCTTTCTTAGTACACATTACAATGTACTTATCATCAGTATAATCAGTAGACTTAATATCACCAACATTTATAAATGCTTTAATAGAATCATCTTGACCAATATTAATTAGGTTCAATAATGCTCTACCTTTAGATGTTTTAGATCCTTCAGGAATTTCAAAAATTCTCATCCAGAAACATTTACCTTTTTCAGTAAATATTAATAACCAATTATGATTAGTTGCCACAAATAAATGCTCTAAGAAATCTTTATCTCTAGTTGTAGACCCTTTTGATCCGGTTCCACCTCTACGTTGTACTTTATATTCAGCTAAAGACGTACGTTTAATATAACCTGCATTAGAAATTGTAATCACAACTTCTTCATCAGGAATTAAATCTTCAATACTCATTTCATTAGCAGAATACTCAATAACCGAACGTCTTTCATCACCATACTTTTCACGAATGTATTCCAATTCTTCAGTAATGATAGTCATTCTTCTTTCTTCACTTCCTAAGATATCTTTTAAGTCAGTAATTTTAATCATTAACTCATCAAACTCTCCTCTTAATTTACTTTGCTCTAGACCCGTTAAGTGTCTTAAACGCATTTCAATAATTGCTTTAGATTGTAAATCAGATAACGCAAAACGTACCATCAATTCTTCTCTTGCAGCCTCTGGAGATTTAGCAGCTCTAATAATTTTAATTACTTCATCAATATTATCAGATGCAATAATTAAACCTTCTAATATATGTGCTCTTTCTTCCGCTTTTCTTAAATCAAACTGTGCTCTTCTAACAACAACCTCATGTCTATGTTCAACAAAATGATGAATCATATCTTTTAGGTTCAACATTTCAGGACGACCTTTAACTAAGGCAATATTATTTACTGAAAATGAAGTTTGTAAAGATGTATATTTATATAATTTATTTAAAACAACGTTAGGAATTGAATCTCTTTTTAATTCATAAACAATTCTCATTCCGGTTCTATCAGACTCATCTCTAATATCAGAAATACCAGTAATTTTACCATCATTAACAAGATCAGCAGTCTTCTTAATCATGTCAGCTTTATTCACTTGGTAAGGAATTTCAGTTACAATAATTGCTTCTTTTCCTTCTCTAATTTCTTCAATTGTTGCTTTGGCACGCATAACAACTTTACCTCTCCCAGTTTCAAATGCAGCTTTTACACCTTCATATCCGTAGATAGTACCTCCAGTTGGAAAATCAGGCGCTTTAATATGCTCCATCAATTCTGAAATTTCAATCTCGTTGTTATTTATATAGGCAATTGTACCATTTATAACCTCAGTTAAATTGTGAGGGGGCATATTAGTTGCCATACCTACGGCAATACCACTTGCTCCATTCACTAATAAATTAGGAACTTTTGTTGGTAAAACTGTTGGTTCTTTTAATGTATCATCAAAATTTGGTGCAAAATCTACAGTTTCTTTTTCAAGGTCAGCTAACATCTCTTCAGCTATCTTTCTTAATTTAGCTTCAGTATAACGCATTGCGGCTGGACTATCTCCATCAACAGAACCAAAATTTCCTTGTCCATCAACTAACGGGTATCTTAATGACCATTCTTGTGCCATTCTAACCATTGTGTCATAAACAGAAGAATCACCGTGTGGATGATACTTACCAAGAACTTCACCAACAATTCTTGCTGATTTTTTATGACCTCTATTAGATAAAACACCTAAATCAAGCATACCATATAAAACTCTTCTATGAACCGGTTTAAATCCATCTCTTACATCTGGTAATGCTCTAGAAACGATTACTGACATTGAATAATCAATGTAAGCTGACTTCATTTCATTTTCTATGTCTATCTTAATAATTCTTTCTCCGTCTGCCATATAAATTGTATGTATTTTTTCAATTCACGAAAATAGTCATTATATTTGAATTAAAACCACATATAAAACACAGACTTATTAACAAAAATCCGTGAAAAATATAGCTTATTAACAATTGAGCTAACTAAAATGATTTATTTATATTTGGAGTTAATAATTATTGTACATTTAAGCTAAAATATAGGATTAATAAATTATGGATGCAAATTTTTCAGCAAGAGCACAAGATGTGATTACTTTTAGTAGAGAAGAAGCTGTACGTCTAGGTAATGATTACCTTGGTGTAGAGCATATTTTACTTGGGTTATTGCGTGAAGGTGAAGGTTTGGCAATAAAATTGTTACTTGAATTCTCAGTTAACATTGAAGAATTGAGATTAAACCTTGAAAAAAAATTAAAAGAAACAAGCGTAAAAAACATAAATTCTAAAAACATACCTTTGGTAAGACAAGCTGAGAAAGTCTTAAAAATGACTTACCTAGAGGCCAGATTATTTAAAAGTAAACGCGTTGGAACGGAGCATATATTATTGTCAATTTTAAGAATTGAAGATAATTTAGCTACTAACTTATTAAATAAATATGGTGTTATTTATGAAAATGTTAAAGAAGAACTACAAGCTATGATAGAAGACAAAGACATGACAAGAGCCGAATTTCCTGGTTCAACTGAAGAAGGCGGAAGCTCTAAAGGCTCAGGAGAATCAAATTTTGGTTCTTCATCAAAAAAATCAAAAAATAAATCTACCACTCCAGTATTAGATAATTTTGGAAGAGATTTAACTGCTATGGCAGAACAAAATAAATTGGACCCAATTGTTGGGCGTCATGCTGAAATTGAGCGTGTGTCTCAAATTTTATCAAGACGTAAAAAAAACAATCCAATTTTAATAGGTGAACCAGGTGTAGGAAAATCTGCAATCGCGGAAGGTTTAGCCTTAAGAATTGTTCAAAAGAAAGTCTCTAGAATTTTATTCGGTAAACGAGTTATTTCTTTAGATTTAGCTTCATTAGTTGCCGGTACTAAGTACAGAGGGCAGTTTGAAGAAAGAATGAAAGCAGTTATGAATGAGTTAGAAAAATCGAGAGAAATTATCTTATTCATTGATGAAATCCATACTATTATTGGTGCAGGTGGCGCATCTGGCTCATTAGATGCCTCAAATATGTTTAAACCAGCTTTAGCTAGAGGTGAAATACAAGTAATTGGAGCTACAACTTTAGATGAGTATCGTCAACATATTGAAAAAGATGGTGCCTTAGAAAGACGTTTTCAAAAAGTTTTAATTGAACCAACTTCTATTGAAGAAACAATTGAAATTTTAGCCAATATTAAAGAACGTTATGAAGACCACCATTCAGTCTCTTATACAGACAAAGCTATTGCCGCTTGTGTAAAATTAACTGAACGTTATATGTCAGACAGAAACTTACCAGATAAAGCGATTGACGCTATGGATGAAGTTGGATCTAGAGTTCATATCACTAACATTAATGTACCTAAAAAAATCGTAGAATTAGAAAAAGCGATTGAAGAAATTAATGTTGAGAAAAAAGATGTAATCAAATCTCAACAGTATGAAAAAGCAGCTCAATTGCGTGATACAGAAAAGTCACTAACTGAAGAATTAGACAAGGCACAAGAAGAGTGGGAAACGGATACAAAAGAAAATAAAATCGAAATTACTGAAGCTCATGTGGCAGAAGTTGTTTCTATGATGACAGGTATACCATTACAAAAAGTCTCAGAAACTGAATCTGGTAAAATTGTTCATTTAGGTGATTCAATTAAGAAAAGTGTGATTGGACAAGATGAAGCAATTGCTAAAGTGGTGAAAGCGATTCAAAGAAATAGAGCTGGACTTAAAGACCCTAATAAGCCAATTGGATCATTCTTTTTCCTTGGCCCAACTGGTGTTGGTAAAACTCAATTAGCAAAAGTATTAGCTAAAAACTTATTTGATTCTGAAGATGCACTAATTCGAATTGATATGTCTGAATACATGGAAAAATTCTCTATCTCCAGATTAGCAGGAGCACCTCCGGGCTATGTAGGATATGAAGAAGGAGGACAGTTAACTGAAAAAGTTAGACGCAAACCCTACTCTATTGTATTATTAGATGAGATTGAAAAGGCACACCCAGATGTGTTTAATATGCTCTTACAAGTATTAGATGACGGTCATATGACTGATGGTTTAGGACGTAAAATTGATTTTAAAAACACAATCATTATCATGACATCTAACATTGGTGTTAGACAACTTCAAGATTTTGGAACAGGTGTTGGATTCGGAACATCATCACAAACTGCACAGAAAGAAGAAGCAGCTGTAGCTATTATTCACAAAGCGTTGAAAAAAGCATTTGCTCCTGAATTCTTAAACAGAATTGATGACATGATTATCTTTAACTCTTTAAAGAAAGAAGATATTCATCAAATCATTGATATTGAATTAACAAAACTATATGGTAGAATTAATGAACTAGGTTATAAAGTTGAAATGACTGATGAAGCCAAAGATTATATTGCTGATAAAGGATATGATGCCAAATATGGTGCGAGACCTTTAAATAGAGCAATTCAAAAGAACGTTGAAGATCCTTTAGCTGAAGAAATTATTAACTCTCATATAAATGAAGGAGATACTATTAAAATCGATTTTGATAAGAAAGAAAGTAAAATCAATATTGAAATAGAAAAAGGTAAAGCTTCTAAAAAGAAAGCTACTGATAAATAGTAAACTCACCATACATTAAAAAAGCAGAAATCTTAATTGATTTCTGCTTTTTTTGTACCCCGTTTCTTAGAAATATTTACTAAAAATCATATCAAATTATCTATTAATATTTTTTTTAAATAGAATATTAACCATTTACATTATTAATTAACAAGTTTTCACATCTTTTATGTAACTTTTTAACCGAATTAGTAGTTATATTAAAGAAGAATGCAAAATAAAACGTATTAGGCTTGACTTGAAAGGAATAATGACGTAAATTTGCAATTCGGTAGTTAACAATTATAAATAAAAGGAAAAATGAGGCAGTTAAAAATTACAAAATCCATAACAAATCGTGAAAGTCAATCATTAGATAAGTACTTACAGGATATTGGTAAGGAGGAACTAATTACTGCTGAAATGGAAGTTGAATTAGCAAAAAGAATTAAGCAAGGAGACCAATGGGCACTTGAAAAACTTACTAGAGCTAATTTAAGATTTGTTGTTTCAGTTGCAAAACAGTACCAAAATCAAGGTCTTACTTTACCCGATTTAATTAACGAAGGAAATTTAGGTTTAATTAAAGCCGCACAAAAATTTGATGAAACAAGAGGATTTAAATTTATATCCTATGCCGTATGGTGGATTCGTCAATCAATATTGCAAGCTTTAGCTGAACAAGCTAGAATCGTTCGTTTACCTTTGAATCAAGTAGGATCATTAAATAAAATTAATAAAGCATTCTCTAAATTAGAGCAAGAATACGAAAGACCTCCTTCAGCTGAAGAATTAGCTGAAATTTTAGAAGTTCCTGAAGATAAAGTTAAGGAATCAATGAAAGTTGCAGGACGTCACGTATCAATGGATGCACCTTTATCGTCTTCTGAAGATGGTGGGACGTTAATGGACGTTATGGCAAATGCAGATTCGCCAAATGCAGATAAACAATTATTAGCAGAGTCTCTACAAAAAGAAATTGAAAGATCACTTTCTACATTAACGGATAAAGAAAAAGAAATTATTAGATTGTTTTTCGGGATTGGAATGAATCACGGACTTACACTTGAAGAGATTGGAACTAAATTCAACTTGACAAGGGAAAGAGTTAGACAGATAAAAGAAAAAGCAATAAGACGCTTAAGACATTCGTCAAGAAACAAATTACTAAAAGATTATTTAGGATAATAATCAGCCCCCAATTTTTTGGGGGCTTTTTTATTATCAATTTTTAAAATATTTATAAATTTACAACCAAATAAAATTAAAAAGAAATGGGAACATCAGTAGGTTACGAAAATGAACTTAACAATTATGTTAAGAATGAAAGAGCAGCAGTTAAATTAGCTCGCTACGTAGGTGAATTATTATTTGATCAAGGAATTGAATTAGTATTATTCAGAAACCATTTAGTAGATATTACTACTTCTGAAATTATTAATTTACATGATTATGCTGAGAAAGTAGTTGGTAAACAAATTTATGTAACAACAACTTCTGAATTAGCTGAAGAAATTTTTAATTTGAACTTAGCCCCTGCTAAAATTGATATAGGTAAATTAGGGTATGAATGGATTCAAGAGGGTGAGAAATTTACTTCAAAAACAGAATTTTTGAAAGAAAAATTAGCTGACATGTTGAATGCAAGTGCTGCTAAAGTTGAACCAAGAGATGTAGTTTTATACGGATTTGGTAGAATTGGAAGATTAGCTGCTAGAGAGTTAATTAAACAAGCTGGTAAAGGTCAACAATTGAGATTAAGAGCTATTGTAACTAGAAACGCATCTGCTGCTAACATCACTAAAAGAGCTGCTTTATTAAGAAACGATTCTGTACATAATGATTTTAAAGGTACTGTTACTGCTGATATAGAAAACAAAGCTATTATTATTAATGGTCAAATTGTTAAAATGATTGAGGCTTCTAACCCTGAAGATATTGATTATACTGCATATGGAATTAATAATGCTTTAATTATTGACAACACAGGTGCTTTTACTGATAAAGAAGCTTTATCGCGTCACTTAAAAGCAAAAGGTGCTGATAAAGTATTATTAACTGCGCCAGGAAAAGAAATTCCTAACATTGTTTATGGAATTAATCACTTTGATTTAGATATTGAAGGACAAGATATCTTTTCTGCTGCTAGTTGTACAACAAATGCAATTGCACCAATATTAAATGTTATCAATACTAAATACGGAATTGAAAAAGGACATATTGAAACTGTACATGCTTATACTAATGATCAAAATTTATTAGATAACATGCATAAAAAACCGCGTAGAGGTAGATCAGCTGCTATAAACATGGTAATTACTTCAACTGGAGCTGGAAAAGCTGTTACCAAAGTAATTCCTGATTTACAAGATAAATTAACTGCAAATGCGGTTCGTGTACCTACTCCCAATGGTTCATTAGCAATTATGAATTTAACATTAAACAATTCAGCTGACACTGTTGAAGCTGTTAATGAAGTTGTAAAAAATGCTGCCTTAAACGGAAACTTAGTGAACCAAATTTATTATTCATTTGATGAAGAATTAGTATCGAATGATATTATTGGTAACACATGTTGTTCAGTATTTGATGCACCTGCAACTATTGTTTCTCCAGACAAGAAAAACGTAGTACTATATACTTGGTATGATAACGAGTTTGGATACACTAAACAAGTTATTAGATTAGCTAAATACATTGCTAAAGTAAGAAGATTAATATATTATTAATTAACTACATTACATAATAATAAAAAGGGATAGCATTTAGTTGCTATCCCTTTTTTAATGTTCATTACATTAATAACCAAAATTGTCTTAAAATTAACAATTAAGGTATATTAACCAGTTTTTCATGATTACTTCAATTATATCACTTATATTTGTAGTGCTCAATTACACAAAACGCACATTTTCTTTTCATAGGGTTAACGTTGATTTTTATATCACATAGTTTTAGTTGTAATTGGGCATTTTTGTGCATTAAACTTTTGAAAAAAAGAATAATCATAGATAACTAATTCAATTTCTACTTTCTAATGTTACCAACAGTTCTCTATTCTTTCAACTAACAGCAAAGAACACTTTATCATCCCCCTCCAGAATTTAACAAATTTTTAACACATTAAATTATGCTTGCATAGTATTTAATGCGTATATTTGTAGTGCCCAATTACACGAAACACACATTTTCTTTTCATAGGGTTAACGTTGATTTTTATATCAAACAGTTTTAGTTGTAATTGGGCATTTTTGTGCCCTAGATTTTTTTAAAAACCGAAAAACAATAAGTGCTATTCCAGCTCTCACATCATTTATATTTAAACCTACCTTATTCTAAGTAATTCAAATTTGTCTTTAAATTAACATTTAAGATATTTTAATCATTTTATTTATAGTTAATCCATTTATATGACTTATCTTTGTCACGCTCAATTACACGAAACACACATTTTCTTTTCATAGGGTTAACGTTGATATTTATATCATTTAGTTTTAGTTGTAATTGAGCATTTTTTATGCCCTCTATTTTTTTTACTTTCTAATATCCCTAACAGTTCTCTTTTCATTCAACTCATAGTTAGAAGATTTAATCAACCATTTCCAAAATTTAACAAATTTTTAACACATTAAATTATGTTCGCATAGTATTTAATATGTATATTTGTAGAGCTCAATTACGCGAAACACACATTTTCTTTTCATAGGGTTAACGTTGATATTTATATCATTTAGTTTTAGTTGTAATTGAGCATTTTTTGTGCTCTAAACTTTTTTTGAAAAACAAAAAAATATAGTCAACTAATCCATTTCCTCAAACTTTATATTTGATTCCAAATTCAAAATAGTAGTACAAATTTATCTTTAAATTAACATTTAAGATATTTTAACCATTTTATCCATGGTTAATCCATTTATATAATTTATCTTTGTATTGCTCAATTACACGAAACGCACATTTTCTTTTCATAGGGTTAACGTTGATATTTATATCATTTAGTTTTAGTTGTAATTGAGCATTTTTGTGCTCTAAACTTTTTTTGAAAAACGAAAAATTATAGGCAACTAATCCCTTTCTTTGCACTTTACATTTGATTCCAGATTCAAAATAGTAGTACAAATTTGTCTTTAAATTAACATTTAAGATATTTTAACCATTTTATTTATGGTTAATCCATTTATATGATTTATCTTTGTAATGCTCAATTACACGAAACGCACATTTTCTTTTCATAGGGTTAACGTTGATATTTATATCATTTAGTTTTAGTTGTAATTGGGCATTTTTGTGTCCTAAACTTTTTTACAACAGGTAAGTGCTATTAATAATCAAACTAATGTAATCTTGATCCCTTTACTGATATTACTTATAATTACAATTCCAGTTTGGATACACCTTTATGATGGCTATAAACAGAAAAATGTAAAAAAAGGAATACTTCATATTCTATCATTTTTTATTTTTTCATTTCTAATCAAGGTTCTTTTAACAAAATATGGAATTTGGTTTGCCATGTGTATTCCTCCACTCTTTTTTATATTTATCTTTGTTATCTTTATAAAAAACAAATACAGATAAATTGCAAAAAGATATACTTCTAATAACACCACCTTTTACACAATTAAATACGCCCTACCCTGCTACGGCTTATATTAAAGGTTTTTTAAACACAAAACAGATTTCTACTTTCCAAGTAGATTTAGGTATTGATGTTATTTTAAGTTTATTCTCGAAAAAAGGACTAATCCAATTATTTGAAATTGAAACTATTGATGAGTTATCAAAGAATTCAAAACGTATTTTAGCTTTAAAGGCTGATTACATTCAAACGATTGATTCTGTCATACAATTTTTACAAGGCAGGAATAGTACCTTATCACATGCTATTTGTAGTGACAATTACTTACCAACTGCCTCAAGATTCAATCAACTAGAAGATTTAGAATGGACTTTTGACTCGATGGGTTTACAGGATAAAGCCAAGCATTTAGCGACCTTATACATAGAAGATATTTCTGATTATATTGTCGATAATATTGATTCAAACTTTGGATTTAGCAGGTATGCCGAACGTATTAGTTCATCTGCTCATACGTTTGATGATTTATATGCTCAATTAAAAGCACCTAATTCATATATTACAAACATTTCATTACCAATTTTAGAGAATCACATTAAAACTGTTAATCCAAAATTAGTAGTCATTTCAGTACCCTTTCCTGGTAACTTATTCTCGGCTTTGAAATGTGGTGAATTTATTAAGAAAAATTACCCACACATAAAAATTACTATGGGTGGTGGTTTTCCTAACACCGAATTAAGAACACTTACCGATAATAGGCTGTTTGAATTTGTAGATTTCATAAGTCTAGATGACGGAGAAGCACCAATTGAGCAACTATATAATCACCTAATACAAAATACTAAAAAGGAAACCTTAAAACGCACGTTCACTTTAATAGATAATGACATTAAATACTTTAACAATCCAGTTATAAAAGACTATTCTCAAAAAGATGTAGGAACACCTGATTATGCAGGTTTAAGATTGAATGAGTACATTTCAGTAATAGAAGTCGCTAATCCTATGCACAGTTTGTGGAGTGATGGTAGGTGGAATAAATTAACCTTAGCACATGGTTGCTATTGGGCTAAATGTACATTTTGTGATATCTCTTTAAGTTATATTAAAGATTACGAACCATCAAAAGCTGAATTATTAGTAGATCGTATTCAAGAATTAGTAGCAGCAACTGGTGAAAATGGATTCCATTTTGTAGATGAGGCTGCACCACCAAAATTATTAAGGGATTTAGCTTTAGAATTAATAAAACGTAAAGTGTCTATTTCGTGGTGGACGAATATTAGATTTGAGAAGAACTTCTCTTCTGACTTATGTGATTTACTAAAACAATCAGGTTGTATTGCTGTTTCTGGTGGAATTGAAGTAGCCTCAGACCGTTTACTTAAATTAATTGACAAAGGTGTTGACTTACAACAATTGGCCAACGTCTGTTCAAACTTTACCGGTAACGGCATCATGGTTCATTCGTATTTAATGTATGGCTTTCCAACTCAAACAGATTTAGAAACGATTAACTCATTAGAAGTAGTGAGACAGTTTTTTGAAGCGGGGATTATTAACTCTGGTTTTTGGCATCAATTTGCTATGACTGCCCATAGCCCAATCGGGTTAGAACCAGAACGATTCAATGTTGAAAGCGTTTTAAAAGCGGATGGTAGTTTTGCTAATAATGACCGCCCACACGTTGATAACATTGGGTGTGAGCATGAAAAATATAGTCAAGGTTTAAAAACATCTATTTATAACTATATGCATGGTGCTGGTTTTGAATTACCACTCCAAAACTGGTTTAATTTTGACAGTAAACATACTACATTAGCCCCAAATTTTATTGATTTATTATTAGAGCATGGTGCTCCATTTACGTTAAAACCAAATACAAAAGTAGTCTGGTTAGAAACTGTTCCTGAAGTAGAAGTATATACAATTAAGAAGAAAGGAAAACAGAAACAAATGTCTCGCCTAGTATTTAATACTAAAACAAATCAATTTACCCTGAAAGGTAACATAAATCAAATGACTGGTATTCATGATATATTAACTTTATCATCTGTCAACAGTGAAAAACCAGCCAATTTCAAAAATGTAGAAGCGCTTTATGAAGAGTTAGCCAATGAAGAATTTGGGCAATTTATGGGAACTGACAATTTTGATGTATTGAAAGAAAATGGGTTGTTGTTTTTGTAAACTTATTTTATGAAAATAAATCTATTATCACAAAAACACCGACTGACATCTTACATCACTTTGATGCTATTGTGTACTTTATTGCCTTATATTATAACAATTGGTTGTATTACCTTAACACAAGACAGAATTGAAGGAATGAAAATAGCTATGTTTGGAAGCATCCTAATACCACACTTCATTTATGGTTTTATTATTTTAAAATACGACAGAATTAAAAAAATAATTTACACATCTCTTCTTTCTATTGTTGTTTTAGGAATTAATATATTTCTAATTAAAAACGAATTAGGACTAATTACTGGTTGGGATTTGTATGGTTACTGGGATATGATTCTTCTAAACTTTTTGACAGGCTCATTTGTTTGGGAACTTTTTCACCAATTATCTATGAGAATTAAAATTATGTCATAAATACTGAATTGATTCTATTTTATTCTGAATCTAAAATTAACATAATGAAGTCTACCAACTCCACTTGAACAAGACAATTTGATTAATGGTATACAAAACACATCACCACTCTTCATCTTACTTATTTTATTTTCTAAACATTTCATTTGTGAACTGGTGCTATTCAAACGTTTTGTAATCCATTTTTTATTTCTATTTTTTTCCCATTTTTCATCAGACCAATTCATAATTTTATCATACAACCTATCTATTCTTTTATCATCTTTATTTTTATCAATTTTTATTACTCGACCATTTCTCTTTATAAAATGTACCTCTCTAAAGCCTTTTACCCAAGTATTACAATAGGCTATTTCTGGATTATATGTGGGATACACTCCACCTTTTTTAAAAGCATTAATTAATTCCGATTTGGTCACTAATGAATCACGAATACCCCCTAAATGATAATTTAGTTTGGGCATTTCTCTTTGTTCAAAACATGATATTTTTAATAATGTTTTATTTTTAAACAGTTTCAATGTATCACTTTTTGAGTGAAAACGACCCAAGTAGAATTTACCATAAAAATAATTTAACGTATCTGAACCGTGCCTTAAAGTGAAGGTAGAGTCAATATCAACACCATATACTTTAAATATATTCTCATGGCGATTGTACATCACCTTTTGAGTAGTATCTGTTAACCCTAAATTATAGATTTCAATTTGTGAAAAAGAGGCATTTGAAACTAATAAGAAATAGAAAATTAGTTGTTTCATATTACTACAATACAAACAATTTAAAAAGTAACTTATTCAAATGAATAATCTCCTATAATTTTTTCTTCCACTTCAACAAACAGTTTTTCTTGGAGTTCACTCATTTCCAACTCCTGGTCAATTTTATACAGAATAGTTAAGACTTGACTTTTACTTAAAATGCCCTTATTATCTTTAATTAAAATCCCTAAACCTCCAATTATTGATAAATAGTTATCATCTTTAACTGAAGTTAATAAGGTAATAAATTTAGTTTCAAACACTACGAATTTTTCTCTCATTCTAAGTTATATTGTTAATACTTACCCGTTAGACTCTAAACATATATATCCAATTACAGGCTAATCTTTTCAATTGTAAATAATATGTTATCTGTGACGATTAAATCCCTCTCTTTCTCCCTTTAAAAGGGAGAGGCCGTGACTTGTTTGTTGTTATTGTAATTATTGTTGTTGTCTAAAACAAAATTCGTCAGTCTTGAATCTTGTGTCTAATAGCGTAGCAGTCTTATGTCTTTTAACATCTACCTATTCCCTAATTTACCTATCACATCAATAAATGATGAATGAATTGAATCTGAATTGACATGTTTATTTTCTTTAACCACTAATTGACCATTAGCAATTGTACCATATTGCATTGATGTATCCGTAGAGTATACAAACGTAGACAATAAGTTTTGTAAGTCACTTGTTGCAATTAATGGTGATTTAGCATTCATTAATACAGCATTGAATGATTCTCCAACTTTAAAGTAAGCTGTACTAAAATTATTCATGGCTTTACGTCCACTTATTAACGCCATATCTATTGCAAATTTACCGCTATCACCTTCTTGATTTGAATAATAAGTATTTCTTTTATGAGACGTTAAACGTTGTCCATAATCTAATAACCTTAGTTCTTCAAATGGATTTAACCCCACATGACTATCTGTACCAATACTCCATTTACCACCATAATTTTGATATTTTTTTAAGGGGAAGATCCCATCTCCTAAATTACCTTCTGTACTTGGGCAAATTACCACATTGGCTCCAGATTTTGCTAAACCACTAACCTCATTATCTATTAAATGTGTGGCATGCACTAAATGAAATCGATCAGACATCTCTACATTGTCTAACATCCATTCAACTGGACGTTTATTTAAATATGATATTGAATCTTCAATCTCTTTTAATTGCTCAGAAATATGAATGTGAAACGGTAAATCTTGAGGACCATTTTTCGCTATTTCAGCAATATCTGCTGGTTCAACACCACGCATAGAGTGAATTCCAATAGCTACATTCGCATTTTCGTAATGTTTACAAGAGTTTTTTGAGGCTTCTAATAATTTATAGTATTCATCAACGGTGGGTGAAATAAAACGTTTTTGACCATCCGTAGGATTCTTACCAAACCCACCTTTTTGATAAAAAATGGGAACTAATGTAATTGAAATCCCAGTAGTTTTTGCTGCAGCTACTAAACGTTCACCCATTTCAGATAAATTGGCATATTGCTTTCCATTTTTATCATGGTGAACATAATGAAACTCTGCCACAGACGTATAGCCATGTCTCAACATTTCTGAATACAACATAGTCGCAATACTTTCTAATTCATCTGGTGAAATAGACAATGCTAATTTATACATAGCATCACGCCAAGACCAAAAATCATCAGGTGCTTCGCCAGTAGAATGTGTTTCTGCTAAACCAGACATAGCATATTGAAACGCATGAGAATGTGCATTTTGAAAACCAGGAATTGCATAACATTCTAAATCAAAATGAGTGGCTATACCATTATCCATTTCGCTTATTGACGCTATAATACCATCATCATCAACAGATACATAAGCTGGTGAAATCCATTTCTCATTCTGTAATAATCCCTTTAATTTGTATGTTTTCATCTGTATCCGTTTGATTAGTCACAAATTTAAGATTATTCAGTAGGAAATTCAATTATGACCAAAAAATATTATTTCTTTAAAACAAAAAAATCATTGAAAAACGCACTATAATTAGTGCTATTTTCAATGATTTAAATACTTATTTATGTCTAGAAGCTATTATTTCTCTAAAATTTTGAATCCTTTACCGTGAACATTTAAAATCTCAACATTACTTGATGGTTTTAAAATCTTTCTCAATTTAGTAATATACACATCCATTGAACGACCGTTAAAATAGTTATCATCACCCCAAACATGTCTTAAAGCAGCATTTCTATCTAAAATTTCGCCTTTATTTTTGATCAAAATATAAAATAATTCATTTTCTTTAGTCGTTAATTTTGACTCAATATCACCAATATTAACTTTTTGAGATGCATAATCAAATTCTACGTCACCTACAGAAAAAGTAGTTACCTTTTGATTCCCTTTATAGGTACGCTTTAATACCGCATTAATTCTAGCTAACAACTCTTCCATTCCAAATGGTTTAGTCATATAATCATCTGCACCTGACGAAAATCCTTTTAGTTTATCATCCTGCATAGATTTTGCTGTTAAAAACAAAATTGGGATTTCTTGATCAGTTTCTCTAATTTCTTTTGCGACAGAAAATCCATCTTTGATTGGCATCATAACATCTAAAATTACAAAATCAAATGTTTGAGATTTATATCTTTCTAAAGCTATTTCACCATTAATACATAAAGACACATCAAAGTCTTTTGCTTTCAAAAAAGTTGATAATACCAATCCTAAATTTGAATCATCTTCTGCTAATAATACTCTAATTTTACTCATCTTTAAATATAATTATAAATGTTGAACCTTTGTTTATCTCACTTTTTACTTGAACGCTACCGTCATGCATATCTACAATTTTATGAACATAGTCTAAACCTAAACCAAACCCTTTCACATCATGCACATCACCTGTCGACACTCTAAATAATTTATCAAATATTCTTTTCTGATTATCCTTTGTAATACCTATTCCATTATCAGTAATGGTTATATTAAATCCTTTAGCAGTTTTAATTAACTCCACTTTTGTAATTGGGTTATCAGTAGAATATTTAAGTGCATTATCCATTAAATTAATCAACACATTTGTAAAATGTATTTTATCAACTTCCCAATTAACGTCATCCAATCGATTTAATTGTAATTCTCCTCCCTTTTGTTGAAACTGAATTTTAAATGAATTGACGGCATCAGTAATCAAATCTTGAATTGGATAATTTGCTTTTTGAAGACTTAACTTACCTTTTTCCAATAAAGACGTTTGTAATACCTTTTCTACTAAATTACCTAATCGCTTATTTTCAGAAGATATCATCCCTATAAAACTTGATAAAGTATTGGCATCCCCTTGTAAATCAGGATCCTCAATAGCTTCACATGCTAAAGATATTGTTGAAATTGGTGTTTTCAATTCATGCGTCATATTACTAATAAAATCATTCTTAATTTCTGACACTTTCTTTTGTTTAAAAATTGTACTTACTGCAAAGTAGAAAGCAAACATTACCATTAATACTAAAAACAAGGCAGCTAACAACGTACTCACCATTTGTTTAAACATATAAGATTTTTTGTTTGGGAAATCTAGCTCAACATAAAAGGTTTCAGACACCAAATCAGAAGGATATAGTTTATATGAGAATTCTGGGTCTTCAATATTAATGACATAGTTACTTAAGGTCGATCTAAAATCAACCACCTTATTTTTTGAATTTTTAATTCTAAAATTAAACAGCGTGTCAATTTTATTAAATTTTAATCTATTCTTAATAAGTGTATCTAATACCCCTGGGTTTAAACGCATAGTAATGTCATCAAAAACATTTGTAGTAAACATTTTTAACATCAACTCATTCAAATACTTAGACCTCTCCATTAGATTTTTCTCGAAAGAATTTCCAATTTTAACCGGAAAACTAAAACTAGAATCTTTTGAATTAAATGATGTTTTTTCAATTGCTAAATCAGAAAACTGACTCAAATTCTGGGTTACTACTCTGTGTTCAGCTGTAGTTCCTGTTAAACTATCTGTAGTGACACCCGACAATACTAAATAATCTAAATTGGTATTATTAGAATTTATGGTGGTATCTTTAATTGAAATCGACTGGTTACTTCCTAAAATATTTCCAAATGAAAACTTATTATTACCAATTCCTTTTGTTAAACCTTTTCCTTTAACAGCTGAAAAAATAATTTTTCTTTCAAAGTTTTCAATATCAACAATAGCAGTTTCAACAGCTGAGTTTACTTCCTTTTTAAATTGTTCGTTATGTAATTCATGCACATTTCGAATCCAATACGATTGGAGTAAAACTAAACCTATGAGCGCAACGCTCATTAAAGAAATTACTATTTTAAGTCTATTATTAATAATGATTTGTTTTTGTTACGATTTCAAAGGTAAAATAAACAATCATTCTGCCGAATTTGTTAACTATTTTTAACTAATTCAATTTGAGGTAAAAACTATCTATTTATTTATTCAAAGTATTCCCATGCCGACCTGTAAGTCCCCTCTTTCTCAATGTAATCTAGCAATTGAGTAAAATACTTATCATTCCCAATCGTAGCTGAGTCACCTATGATTATCAATTTCTTTTTCGCTCTAGTCATAGCCACATTCATTCGTCTGTAGTCTTTTAAGAAGCCGATTATTCCTTCCGAATTACTTCTCACTAAACTCAATACTATAATATCTCGTTCCTGTCCTTGAAAGCTATCAATAGTATTAATTTGTTGGCTAATCCCTTCAAATTTGGATTGCATTCTTTTCACTTGTTGTCGATATGGTGAAATAATTCCAAAGGAATTTTCTTCCAAATCTAATTCAAGGCATCTTTTAGCAATAATTTCGATTTCACCTTCATTACTCAACCCAAAAGATGTATCCCCACTATTCTCCATATAATCACAACCAGCAGTATCAATAAACTCTATGGCATGATGTGTTTCACTGTCAACTGTCCAATTCTCTACATGCGCAGCCGCTGTCAATTTCCCTTCATAAAAATAGTCATTGGAGAACTGCATGATCTGCGTATTCATTCGATATTGAACCGTTAACAAATCAGTTGGAAAGTTACAGTCAGATGCAATTTCTAATATAGATTGATTTAACCCTAATTTTAGTGCATCTTTATTTAGAACAAAAGGCGGCAATTGGAATTCATCTCCAGCCAACACCACTTTATTTGCCAATTTACACACTGACCAAATCGCTGGTTCAATAGCTTGCCCAGCTTCATCAACTATAACATAATCAAATTCAATTTTTGATAACTCTTTAGATAACACACCTACAAACGTTCCTGTAACTACCTCAGCATTTTCAAGAATGGTATTATAAATGTCTTTTTGGATTTTTCGAATGTCTTTTCTAATTGATTTTAGTTCATATTTTAATTGCTTACGCTCTAAAAATTCATCTTTTCCAAAATTACGTTTGAATTTAAATGCTTTTTTACGAATAACTTCAGATGCCTTTTTAAGAGTTTCGACAAGCTTAAAAGAAGAATCGTTCTTTGCTAAAAAATCTAACGTATAATTCTGAATAGCAGAATCAATCTTAACTGGATTTCCCAATCGACAAACCTTTAACTTATTCTCAATTAATTTTTGGCTTATATTATCAACAGCAGCATTAGTTGGGGCACAAACTAATACTTTCTTTCCTCTACGTGTTAATTCTGTAATTGATTCTACTAAAGTAGTTGTTTTTCCAGTTCCAGGAGGACCATGAATTATAGCCACTTTATTTTCAAATTCTAGAATTTGTTGGACGGCTGCAAGTTGTGAATCATTTAAATTTGGATTAGTATAATCTGATTTCACATCAAGTAGAGATCGCTTTGGATTATAAATCTGTTTGATCTGAAAAGGAAAATCTGAATCTTTTATGGACCTTAAATTATCCAAAAATAAATCATGTGTTTTTGAATCTGGTAATAAATTGACTCCAATTTTACCATTTCTCACCCACTCTTCTACTTTTTCTGAATTCTCTGAATTTGTATTGATTAATAATTTGTCTAATTTTGAATATTGAATTATTCCTTTTGCCGATTCACCATCTGCATTAAATAATTCTATCGAACTTCCATTTGAAAATTGACTTGATGCTTGATTTTCATGAATTGAAAATTCTAAAATAGTATCACCAAAGTTAGAGAACTTTAAACTTACATATTCTAAAGGATAAAGTGTTTTTCCTAATTCGACTCTATCCTGAATCGTTTTATGAGTATTTAAGCTTATAAATTCATCAATTTCGGCTTGCTTTTCAATTTCTAAAGCGGCAGTTAAATCAAGTAATCGTTTTTCAATATTCATAAGTCAAAGCTAATCTAAAATTTATTAAATACAATTTACTGGACCTAATTTTATCAATTGAAAAAGTCGTCCATCTGACTTAAAATATCTATTAACAAAAAATGGGAAAAATGCATTCAATAAATTGCTTATTTTTACTAAAAAAACTACTATGATAAATATAAAAAAAGTATTTTCTTTAGCAATAATGAGTATTGCTTTTATATCTTGCGCTCAAAATGACGCAATAAATAGTAGTCAATTTAAAACAAGCGAAATGACACAAGACACAAATTGGAATAAATTAACTTATGAAGAGGCAAGAGTAATCGTTTACAAAGGAACGGAACGCGCAAATATTGGCGAATTTGTTCATAATCATGAAGACGGTACCTATTTATGTAAAAGATGTAACTCGCCTCTATTTAAATCTGATACAAAATTTGAATCGGGATGTGGTTGGCCTTCTTTTGATAATACCATTGAAGGTGCTGTGGAAGAAGTTCCTGACGCAGATGGTTCAAGAACTGAAATTGTTTGTCATAATTGTAAAGGCCATTTAGGTCATGTTTTTAAAGGAGAAGGATTTACAGATACAAGTGTTAGACACTGTGTTAATTCTATTTCAATGAATTTTGAAACCGTTACTGACGCTACAGAAGCTGTAGCAGTTGATTCTACTACTTATGAAACTGCCATTTTTGCTTCTGGTTGTTTCTGGGGGACAGAATACTTTTTTGAAAAAGCAAAAGGTGTGATCTCAACTCAAGTTGGTTATATTGGTGGTCATGTTGACAATGTTACTTATAGAGAAGTATGTTCTGGAAATTCAGGTCATGCGGAAGCTGTTAAAGTTATTTTTGACCCTACAAAAACTGATTTTAAAACCATGTGTATCTTATTCTTTGAAACACATAACCCTGAACAAGAAAACGGACAAGGTGTAGATATAGGAACACAATACAGAAGTGGAGTATTTTATACAAGTGAAGCACAAAAAGAAATTACAGAAGATTTGATTTATACTTTAGAAAGTATAAATGAATTAAAAGTGGCCACAGAAGTAACTGAAGCCACTACGTTTTGGGAAGCTGAAGACTATCACGAGCATTATTATTCAAACAAAAATGCGCTACCTACCTGTCATGGTTACCATAAGTTATTTGAAGACTAATTAATAGAATTAAATTTTAAAAGCACATTTTGATTTCAATACACTTGAAATTAAAATGTGCTTTTTTTTGTTAAAACTAATATTTAATTTATTTAAATATTTACCTTTATAATAAAAAAACAAATGGCAATAAATGTAGCAATAAATGGCTTTGGTAGAATTGGAAGATATTTTACTAGAATGGCCTTACAAAATGAGAACATTAACATTGTAGCAATTAATGATTTAGCTGATAATAAAACATTAGCACATTTGTTTAAATACGATTCAGTTCATAGAACCTATCAAGGTGAAATATCATCTACTGATGAAGGTATGATCGTTGATGGACACTCTATCATCATGACAACTGTTAGAAACCCTGAAGATTTACCTTGGAAGGCTTTGGATATTGATATTGTTATTGAATCTACAGGTATTTTTAGAACGACTGAATTAGCGTCAAAACATTTACAAGCCGGTGCTAAAAAAGTAATTTTAAGTGCGCCTCCAAAATCAGAAGATATTAAATCTGTGGTTATGGGCATAAATGAAGATATTTTAGATGGATCTGAAACAATTATTTCAAATGCATCTTGTACTACAAATTCAGCTGCACCATTAGTGCATGTCATGAAAAAATTAGGTAAAATTGATAGCTGCTATATTACTACTATTCACTCATACACTTCTGACCAAAAATTACATGATGCACCCCACTCTGATTTGAGACGTGCAAGAGCTGCTGCTGAATCAATTGTGCCAACGACAACTGGTGCTGCAAAAGCGATTACTAAAATATTTCCTGAATTAGAAAATCATATGGGAGGCTGTGGTATTCGTGTACCAGTTCCAGATGGTTCTTTAACGGATATGACATTTATAATGGACCATGAGATTACGATTGACGAAGTAAATAAAGCATTCAAAGATGCCTCTGAAAACGAATTAAAAGGGATTTTATACTATATGGAAGATCCTATTGTATCTTCTGACATCATTGGAAGTCCTTACTCTTCTACATTTGATGTTGCTCTAACGTCAATTATCGGTAAAATGATAAAGGTTGTAGCTTGGTATGACAATGAAGCTGGTTATTCTAACAGATTGGTTGATTTGGTTAATAAAGTAGGCTAACACTTATCACATACTAACTTAATCTCTTACAATTTCACTTATTTAAATGTCAGTAATTTTAGATACACCTATTGAGTACTTAAAAGGCATAGGCCCTAAGAAAGCTGTGGCCTTAAAAAAAGACTTCAATATTAAAACGTACAGGGATTTATTGCATTATTTTCCGTTTAGGTATGTGGATCGTACTCAATTTCATAAAGTGGTAGACATTCCTGGTATTGAAGGGTATGTTCAATTAAAAGGGTCTGTCTACAGTATTAAGGAAGTTGGCCTTGGAAGAGGAAAACGATTACAAGCTGTTTTTAGAGATGATTCTGGTGTGATTGAATTAGTATGGTTCAAAGGTGCCAGTTGGATTAAAAAGAGTTTAAAAACAGGCGTAACCTACAAATTGTATGGTAAAGCCAAACAGTTTGGAATGAAATGGAATATTTCTCATCCTGAATTGGAAGAAATAGTGCCGAATCAGGCCATTGAATCTGGATTACAATCTGTTTATCATAGTACAGAATTATTAACCAGACATTTTTTACATTCCAAAGGGATTGAAAAAGCCATAAAAGGTTTACTTCCCTTAATTCACAATAAATTAGACGAAAATTTACCTGATTGGATTGTTAGTGATTTGAATTTAATGGGTAAAAATGAATCGTTAATTGCGGTTCACTCTCCTAAACGTTTTGATCATGCTAAAAAGGCACAGGTCAGAATTAAATTTGAAGAACTATTTTTTCTACAATTAGAATTGTTAGTTAGAAAGCAAATTACACAGAAAAAAATTAAAGGCTATACCTTTGGTGTAGTTGGTGATCAATTCACTGACTTTTATGAAAACCACGTGCCGTTTGAATTAACAGATGCACAAAAGCGAGTATTAAAAGAAATTAGACGCGACATGCAAACTGGCATGCACATGAACCGTTTATTACAAGGAGACGTAGGTTCTGGTAAAACCTTAGTGGCTTTAATGACTATGCTTTTTGCTATTGGAAACGGGTATCAAGCCTGTATTATGGCACCTACTGAAATTCTAGCTAGACAACATTACATTTCTATCTGTGAAATGCTTGAGAAAATGGATATTAAAGTAGACATTTTAACCGGCTCAACTAAAAAGAAAGATAGAGTCATATTACATGAGAAATTAATGAGTGGTGAAACTGATATTTTGATTGGTACACATGCTTTATTGGAAGATCCTGTTAAATATAAAAACTTAGGTATTGCTATTATTGATGAACAACATAGATTTGGTGTAGCACAACGTTCTAGGTTATGGAAAAAGAATGACTTGCCACCTCACATTTTAGTGATGACTGCCACTCCTATTCCACGTACATTAGCCTTAACTTTTTATGGTGATTTAGATGTTTCTGTTATTGATGAATTACCACCGGGTAGAAAGTCAATTGAAACGAGACACTATTTTGAAAAATCACGTTTAAGAGTATTTGGTTTTATTGAAACTGAAGTCAAGAAAGGGCGTCAAGTCTATATTGTCTATCCTTTAATTAATGAATCTGAAACTTTAGACTACGCTAACCTAATGGATGGTTTTGAATCTATTGAAAGACGCTTTCCAAGACCAGACTATCATGTGAGTATCGTTCATGGTCAAATGAAACCGGCAGATAAGGATTTTGAAATGCAACAGTTTGCAAAAGGAAATACAAATATCATGGTTGCTACGACAGTGATTGAAGTTGGTGTAAATGTACCTAATGCAAGTATCATGATTATTGAATCAGCTGAACGTTTTGGTTTATCACAACTACACCAATTAAGAGGACGTGTAGGACGTGGCGCAGAACAATCGTATTGTGTATTAATGACAGGGGCAAAATTGAGCGCAGATTCTAAAACAAGAATGGAAACCATGGTGAGAACTAATGATGGTTTTGAAATTTCTGAAGCTGATTTAAAAATGCGTGGCCCTGGTGATATTATGGGTACTAAACAATCTGGCCTATTAGATTTAAAATTAGCTGATTTAGCTAAAGATGGTCAAATAGTAACACTGGCAAGAGAAAAAGCACGCGAATTATTAGATAAAGACCCTCTTTTTAAAGACCCACAGCATACTGCTATTGCCAATCAATTAAGAGCAATTTTATTGGCTAAACCTAATTGGAGTAGAATTTCTTAGGCTTAACCTCTCCGTAATATACCGGAAATTCTTGCACTTTGAATTAATAGACTCTCAAATCATCAATTCTCAACTTAAACCCTAAAATTAGAAACTTGGAGCAGATATTGTTCTATATTTTTGAACCTTAACTGTTTTATTTTTAGGATATTTTATCGTAAAAGAAACCTTATACTTTGCTATTTCACCAGGTTTCAAGGATACATTCCATTTTAAAATCCCATTGGTTTCATTATACTCTGCATCAGAAGTTTCTTCAACGGAAACTGTAATATCACTTTGCTGAGAAACTGGAATTTGATCATACAAACTCATTGTAAGCGGAATGTTTTGATTGTTTTTAACCGAAATTTCAAATGTGTAAGTATCCTTTTTATTACTTCCAATTACTTTTTTATTAGAAAATTCTTCCAGTTTTTTTCTAGTAATAGACACCTTTTTATCTCGTCCAAAAGATAACCTTAACGTATCTTCCACATTTCTGGTGTTAATATAAGATTGTCCAACATACGTATTATCATAATACACATTAGTTGGTCCTGAAATTAAATTTAATTTTTCCCACCCGACAATATTGGCTAGCAAAAATGCATCTTTATCCATTTTTGGCACCGATTTATGAGAAAATGTAGCATCTAATTCATGGTTCGAAATTTCTACTAAATAGGGTTTTGAATCTGTTGGAATTGAATATTTCTTTTCAATTTCAAATTCTGAGCTTAACTGTGGCACTTCAATAGTAGCAATTTGAACTGTTTTTCGACCATTTGAGTGGTTTAAATTATTGTCATGGGTGTTCCAACCTGCCTTTCCATTAAGCGTTATTCCATCTAATTGTTGATTTTGTTGTGGTGCACTCGCATTTTGATAGTATTTTTTATACCCTTGTTTTTGAGGAACGATATATCCGTCCCTTCTTGAATCATCCGAAAGTATTGAATTTCCATTTAAGTACCATGGACTCAACTCTGGCGCAGATGCAGAAATATTTGGATTTGATGTGGACAATACTAATTTTATATTATCCCAATCGTTCCCAGTATTATTGTACACTTTCGCTTTATACTTAATATTAATTTTGCCATCAATATCTGTTGCCGACAAATCATAATTTGCTTGCCATCCGCAATTAGACACAATGTACTTTAATTCTAGATTCAAATCTTGTGCATTGTCAGAATCTACAATCACAATAACTTGATTTGAACGTGCATTTTCAGTATAATTTAACTCATTTAATTGTTGAGTATAAGCGTAAACTTTAGAGTTATTCTTGTTTATTTTTTTATCATAGCCTGAAACTATTTTGTTTAAACTCATTATTCGCGTACGGTAATACGTAGCCATTGCTTTTAGTTCCTCCACAGACAAATTTTGTTGTGTTCCTTTAATTAAATTATTCTTCTCTATTAATCTTTTCTCTGCTACATAAGCCGATTTTTCATTTGTTAAATCTGACTGAATATCTCTAATAATTTCTAATGAATCATTTATAGTTTGAATTTTTGAATTACTATTTATTACCGAAATGAAATCCATCTCTGTACTTACAGACACTAGATTATATGCTTTATTTGCCGAAACTTGAATACTCTTTTGATCAATAACAGCACTTATTCCAGTGTAAATTATTTTATTTCTTCCTTTTTTTAATTTAACATCAGAGGTTCTAGTTACCTCTCCTCCAGTTAAAAAAACAGTAAGTTCTTTAATAGTTGTTTTTACTTTTAACTCATTTATTTCTTGAGCCATCAAAGTGGTTCCGAACAATAGACAAACTGATAAAAAAATTATTTTTTGCATAACATAGTATATTAATAATGAATAAAGATAAGAAATTATACTACGTACTATTCTAATTTTTGCTGTTAAACTTTAAGAAGGTTATATAGCCACTTTATAATTTACGCACACAAGAGAGGTATTGCAGTAGTGGGGCTTTAAATGTTCTTATTCTAAATAGTTTTTAGTAACACTTATTTTTGTCTTTAGAATTTTTCTACCTAGTGCATTTTTCCAAATTTTCAAACTCATGTAAAGAAATGATACTTTAATCCTTTTGAAATTAAAAGTAAGTGTATAGCGTTTGAGTAGAATTGAAAAACTACCTTCGCGGCCATGTGGATGTATTTAGGTTTATTAGCGGCTCTCTTTTTAGGATTACATAACCTATGTAAAAAACATGCTGTTCAAGGAAATGAAGTATTCCCTGTACTTTTAGGAACAATTGGTTCAGGGTTTATAATTCTCGTCCCCCTATTTATAGCGTCCATTTATTTTCCTGAATACACAAAACAATTAAATCTTTATATTGATGTAATTCCTTGGAAAACACATGGTTTTATTTTTATTAAATCAATGATAATGACAGCATCCTGGGTATTAGCCTATCAAGCTTTAAAACATTTACCAATAACCATTGTAACACCAATACGTTCTGCTGGACCATTTTTCACTTTTATTGGAGCCATACTAATTTATAATGAACAACCTAATCTATTACAATGGATAGGTTTTATTCTAATCATACTTTCTGTAATTCTATACTCAAAAATTGGTAAAAAAGAAGGGATAAACTTTAAAAGAAACAAATGGATATTTGCTATTATCGGTGCTACATTTTTAGGAGCCTCTAGTGGATTATACGATAAGTTTTTAATCCAAAACCAAGCGTTAACACCACAAACTTTACAATTTTGGTTTTCATGGTACACCCTTTTAATATTGCTTGTCATATTAACCATAACTTGGTTTCCGTATGCTGAAAAAAGAAAAGCATTTAAATGGAGGTGGACAATTATTGCTGTCGGTATTCTATTAATAACTGCTGATTATTTTTACTTTAAAGCACTTCAAGATTCTGAAGCATTAATCATGTTACTTTCTGCCATAAAAAGAAGTCAATTAATAATTGCTGTAGTCATTGGAGGACTCGTTTTTAAAGAGAAAAACAAACGCAAAAAATTAATTCCATTACTAGGGATTTTATTGGGTGTATTTTTAATTTTGTACTCGTAAAAACAATTACAATTTAAAGAGTCTCAACATTCATTAATTGTCAATCAATGAAGAGTAATTTTGTTAGTCGTTTTTTGAAAAATATTGAAACTTCATAAGTTCAATAGTTTCATCATTTTCGTTTATAGTTTTAATCCACTCAGTAAGACCATTAGATTGATATGAAACTTCTCTTATCAAATGTGGATTCACTTTTAAAGTTTCAGAATAAAACTCCATAATTTTTGAGGTAATTACATTATTAATGTCATACTTAATAATTGTTTTAACTATACTTAATGTTTCTCCTCTACCTTTACTAGGGAAACTACAACGAAATATAGTTGAATCTATAAGATTATCATTGTTTAGGAAAATATCTTCAGTGATATTGCTATCTGGTAGAGAATAAAAATAACTATGAAATTTACTTAATTTAACCGTATCACTATAATAAGTATTATGATTCTCAATTTCATTATCTTCAAAAACAAACTGAGTTTCAAATCCAAAATAATCTTCTAAGGACGCTGACTTTACAGTATTAGTATTTAAATCAAAAGATTTTAAATAAACAGAACTAAAAGGTTCATCTCTTCCATCCGTAAACATCTGAATAAATCCATTCTGATTCCCTAATGAATCATAGAAATAATAGTTTTCAGACTCAATAAATACTTTTATAGAATCCGCATTACAATCAAAAACAGACATCTAATTATTTGCCTTTTTAACTCTGCCTTCTTCATCAAAAATTGCGTAATATCCATTTGGATAATCTTTAATGAATTTCAATGAATCAATGACATTATACTGATATATTTTATAAATATCATTTTTTTCAATAGCGTCTTTAGTCACCGAGTATTGGATTTCTTGACTAAAGGTAAAATTCGTAGTAATAAGGATTAGTAAAAATACTATTTTCTTAATTTTCATATTGTACTGATAAATATACAATTAAAACTCCATCTTCAAATACTTAGCTGTATCACTCAACTCAGGTTTTTTAATGATTTGTTCTGGTGTACCTTTCACGACAACCATTCCGCCTTCACGTCCGCCTTCTGGACCAATGTCAATAATGTAATCGGCTACTTTAATGATGTCCATATTGTGTTCAATCACTACGACTGTATTTCCTTCATCTACCAAACGTTGAATCACATCTAACAGCATTTTAATATCCTCAAAGTGTAAACCTGTAGACGGTTCATCTAGAATATAAAATGTAGCGCCTGTAGATTTTTTAGATAGTTCAGTCGCTAATTTAATACGTTGCGCTTCTCCACCACTTAAAGTAGTTGACGGTTGTCCTAATTTAATATAACCCAATCCAACCGATAATAAGGTATCTAATTTTCGTTTAATTTTAGGTACGCTCTCAAAGAATACTGTAGCATCTTCAATCGTCATTTCTAAAATATCATTAATGTTTTTTCCTTTAAAGCGCACTTCTAACGTTTCTCTATTGTAACGTTTTCCTTGACATTCTTCACACTCCACATAAACATCTGGTAAGAAATTCATTTCAATTAAACGTAAACCACCACCTCTACAGGTTTCACATCTTCCGCCTTTTACATTGAAACTGAATCGTCCTGCTTTATAGCCTCTAATTTTAGACTCTCCTATTTCTGCAAACAGATTTCTAATGTCAGTAAACATAGCAGTATAAGTTGCCGGGTTAGATCTTGGTGTTCTACCAATTGGAGATTGATCAATGTCAATTACTTTGTCTAACAATTCTAATCCTTTAATTGATTTATAGGGTAAAGGCTTTTTAACCCCTCTATAAATATGTTTATTTAATATGGGGTATAAGGTATGGTTAATCAATGACGACTTACCTGAACCAGATACACCTGTCACACAGGTTAGTATTCCTAAAGGAATATCAATATTCACGTTTTTAAGGTTATTTCCTGTTGCCCCTTTTAAAGACAATTTAGTTCCGTTACCCTTTCTTCTTTTAGTTGGGATTTCAATTCGTTTCTCTCCTGATAGATACTGAGCTGTAGTACTTCCACTTGCTTTTAATTCATCAATTGAACAGGCTTGCATGATTTCTCCACCATGTATTCCTGCTTTTGGTCCAATATCAACAATAAAGTCAGACTCTTCCATCATTTCTTTATCATGCTCTACTACAATCACAGAGTTACCTGCATCTCGTAATCGTTTTAATGATTTAATCAACCTTGAGTTATCTCTTTGGTGCAATCCAATAGAAGGCTCATCTAAAATGTACAATACATTCACTAATTCTGACCCAATTTGAGTAGCTAACCTAATACGTTGTGCTTCTCCACCACTTAATGACTTAGAAGAACGGTTTACGTTTAAATAATGCAGACCAACATCTACTAAAAACTGTAATCTATTATGAATTTCTTTAACTATTTCTTTTCCAATTTTAAGTTGCTTCTCTGATAGTTTTGATGGTAATTCATCAAACCACACTTTTAATTCAGAAATATCCCAATCTGCTAATTCACCAATTGATTTATCGTTAATTTTAAAATAAGACGATTCCTTTTTTAATCGCGTACCTTCACATTGTGTACACGTAATCTTATTCATGAAAGATTCCGCCCAACGCTTAACTGCTGGAGATGGATTCTCTTCAAAATGACGTAATAAAAAATTAGTCAAGCCTTCAAATTGTAATTCTTCTTTTTTACCATCAACATCAACTAACTCTTCAAAACCATATAAAATTTTATCTACTAACTCAACAGGTAATTCTTGAATTTTAGTGGTTAATTTATATCCGAAAATTTCTAGAATAGTTTCTAATTTTTTTCCAATCCAATTATTACCTACTTTTCCTAAGGGTTCAATTCCACCAGCCTTAATAGATTTTTTTTCATCTGGAATAACTTTCTTTTTATCAACTTCTGAAATTTCACCCAAACCATTACATTTTGGACACGCCCCATAAGGCGAGTTAAATGAAAATAAATTTGGTTCTGGTTCCACATAAGATACACCTGTTGTAGGACACATTAAGAATTTAGAGTATTGAAATTCTTTACCGTCAGAATGCTTTTGAATCATCATCACACCGTTACCAAATTTCAACGCTGCATTAACAGCTTCAATCACTCTGGTTTTATGATCTGATGTCACTTTGATTCTATCAATAACAATTTCAATGTCATGAATTTTATAACGGTCTAACTTCATTCCTGACTCTATATCAACAATCTCATTATCCACTCTCACTTTTGAAAATCCAAGTTTTTGAATTTGCTCAAATAATTCTCTATAATGCCCTTTTCGTCCTTTTACTTTTGGTGCTAATACTATTATTTTTTCATTCTCAAATTTCTCTAATATCAAATCTACAATTTGGTTATCAGTATACTTAACCATTTTTTCGCCTGTATTGTAAGAATATGCATCACTCACTCTCGCAAACAATAAACGCATAAAATCATAAATCTCAGTTACCGTTCCTACAGTTGAACGCGGACTACGGTTAACCGTTTTCTGTTCAATAGAAATTACAGGACTGAGACCTAATACTTCATCCACATCAGGTCGTTCTAAACCACCCAAAAATTGACGGGCATAAGCCGAAAATGTTTCTAAATAACGTCTTTGCCCTTCTGCAAAAATCGTATCAAAAGCCAAAGATGATTTACCAGACCCTGATAAACCAGTAAACACAACTAATTTATTACGTGGAATTTTAAGATTTACATTTTTTAAATTATGCACTCTTGCCCCGTAAACTTCAATAAATTCTTCTTGTGATTTAACTGTTTTTGATGCCATTTAATTTGATTTGTTACAAATATAGATAAAATAAATACCTAACATTTACGTTATGGTAAAAACTAATGAATATGAAACATCTAGTATTTTTAATTTTTATTTCTTTTATCTCTTGTCATAAAAACGAGAATAATCCATCAACAGGCGCAACAACACAAATCACAACAAAATCAGATACAATTAACAAAGTAGCTGTATTAAAATTGAACTATTTAACATACAGTTTTTTGGGTGGATATGAATTAGAATTTCCTGACACCAATTCATTTACACTACATACAAACATTTATCCAGCAGGTGATTTTGGTAGTATTGATATATCCTATCAAGAATTTGATGAATTAATATTTGACGGAACAATTATTTGGTCTGGGACAGGTCAACAGACATTTCCACAAACCATAACACCTGCCGCTGATTATTTCAGTATTCCTATTGACTATCCAATGCCTGATACTTCTTTATTTATAAAAGTTTTAGATGACCCTTACTTTTTTAACGTTGGTTTTCATTCACAACTATGGGATTCAATAAATAATTTAAGCATTTTACATGAATACAGAACGAACAATCCTGGTAGCGAAATTAATTTGCTTAAATACACACCAAGTGTTGGTGTAGGAAATCCAACTGAATGGTATTGGTATGTTATTTTAAAGAATTAATACAGTACTTTTACATTATGCAAATAAAAGAGATTACCAGTTATTTAGAAAGTTTAGCACCATTAGCCACCCAAGAGTCTTATGACAATTCAGGTTTCATTTGTGGCGATAAGAATATAGAAGTAACAAATGCATTAATATCATTAGATTGTACTGAAGACATTATTCAAGAAGCCATTGATAGAGGTTGTAATTTAGTAATCTCTCATCATCCCATTGTTTTTGTTGGTTTAAAATCATTTACTGGTAAAAATTATGTAGAACGTACAGTTATAAAAGCGATTAAAAATGATATTGCTATTTATGCTATTCATACCAACTTAGATAATTATGAATTTGGAGTCAATAAAAAAATTGGAAATTTTCTTAACATAAAATCTCCTAGAATTTTATCACCTAACTCAGCTTCTATAAGTAAATTAATTACATTAGTACCAACTAGCCACAAAGACCAAATTCTTGAAGCGTTATTTAACGCAGGTGCTGGTCAAATTGGAAACTATTCAGAATGTAGTTTCAGTTCTGAAGGTCAAGGCAGTTTTAAAGCTAATAAAAAAGCAAATCAATTTATTGGTGAAACCAATACGAGACATTTGGAATCAGAAGCAAAAGTTGAAGTTATCATTCCAAATCATAAAGTTAGTCAGGTGTTAAATGAACTAATTAAAAATCATCCTTATGAAGAAGTAGCTTACGACATTATTCAGCTGCAGAACAAAAATAAAAATCAAGGCTCAGGAATGATTGGTGAATTAGAAAATGAAATGGATACAGTAGAGTTTTTACAATTCTTAAAAGATACATTTAAATGTGGTATTATTAAACATACTGAACTTGTTAACTCAAAAGTTAAGAAAATAGCATGGTGTGGTGGTTCTGGAAGTTTTCTATTACACAAAGCAAAGCAACAACAGGCAGACATTTTTATCACAGGAGATTTTAAATACCATGAATTTTTTGATGCTGAAAATCAAATAATAATAGCTGATATTGGACATTTTGAAAGCGAACAGTTCACAATTGAGTTAATAAGTGAGTTATTATCGAAAAAATTTATTAAATTTGCACCTTGTTTAACGGAGATTAATACTAATCCTGTAAAATATTATTAGAAAAAATGGCAAAAAAAAATTCAGCAGATAGCTCAGTTACAGAAAAAATTGATGCTTTATATAACTTACAAGTAATTGATTCTTCAATTGATAAGATTAGAACTATTAGAGGTGAATTACCTTTAGAAGTTAAAGAACTAGAGGATGAAGTTGCAGGTTTAACTACTAAATTAGAAACTTTAAACACAGAATTAAGCGATTTAGAAACTGAAATTTCTAATAGAAAAAATTCTTCTAAAGATGCTAAAGAAGCGATTGATAAATATACTGAACAACAAAAAAACGTTCGTAACAATCGTGAGTTTGATGCAATTTCAAAAGAAATTGAATTTCAAGGTTTAGAAATCGAATTGAATGACAAAAAGATTAAAGAAGCGAAATTTAAAATCGATTCTAAATCAAGTGTTATTGAAGACGCAAAAAATAAAGTAGACGAAAGAGCTAAAGATTTAGAGGTTAAACAAAATGATTTAGCAAAAATCATTGAAGAAACTGAAGAAGATGAAGCAAAATTAATTAAGAAATCTGATAAGGCTAAAAAGTCTATTGAAGAAAGATTAGTTACTGCTTACGAAAGACTTAGAACTAATGCAATTAATGGATTAGCTGTTGTTTCAGTAGAAAGAGATTCTTGTGGAGGTTGTTTTAATCAAATTCCACCACAAAGACAATTAGATATTGAAGCTAGAACAAAAATTATTGTTTGTGAGCACTGTGGTAGAATCTTAGTTGAGCCGCCAGTTGACAAAAAGAAAAAATAAATTAGTAAAGCTTTCGAATTTATTTCGAAAGCTTTTTTTTTGCGATTTCATTTTACTAAAACGAAATACTATAACGTATCAAAAAATATTTTATATTTGTTTAACGTAATTGAAGTCAATAGCAAGTTAAATATATTTACTAACATTAAAAAAGTCTAGACTGTACTCTAGCGTGTATAAAATGGGATTATTAGAAGGAAAAGTTGCAATTATTACTGGTGCGTCAAGAGGTATTGGAAAAGAAATTGCTAAAGAATTTATTAATCAAGGTGCAACTGTTGCCTTTACTTATTTATCATCTGATGAAAAAGCAAAAGCTTTAGAAGCTGAATTGTCTGCTAATGGTGGAACAATTAAAGGGTTTAAATCAAATGCAGCGGATTATGATTCAGCTCATGAATTATCTGATGCGGTAATGAAAGAATTTGGTAAAATTGATATTTTAGTTAATAACGCTGGAATTACTAGAGATAACTTATTAATGAGAATGTCTGAAGAACAATGGGATGAAGTTATTAATACTAACTTAAAATCATCTTACAACTTAACTAAAGCTGTTTTAAAGCCTATGTTAAAAGCAAGAATTGGTTCTATCATTAATATGAGTTCAGTGGTTGGTGTTTCGGGAAATGCTGGTCAATCTAACTATTCAGCTTCAAAAGCAGGAATGATTGGATTTACTAAATCAATTGCTCAAGAATTAGGATCAAGAAACATTAGATGTAATGCGATTGCTCCTGGTTTCATTGAAACTGAAATGACTGCTGCTTTAGACGAGAAAGTAGTTCAAGGTTGGAGAGATACAATTCCTTTGAAAAGAGGTGGTACTCCAAAAGATGTGGCTAATACAACTGTATTCTTAGCGTCTGACATGTCTGCTTACGTTACTGGACAAACTATCAACGTTTGTGGTGGTATGTTAATGTAATTAACAGATACAAGACTGAAAAGTTTTATTCAAAATATTAAAAACCACTTTCATTTTATGAAAGTGGTTTTTTTATGAATGATAATCTAGACTTTTTCTATTTGAAATCCCCTCCTGACTTAATCGATTTATCTATTTGTAAATCTTTAGAATTGAAGTCATCAAATTTAAAATCTGAAATTATTAATTTATGTAGAAATCCTTTAGGGTTCTTATTTAATTTTAAAGCGTAAACTAGTTGTGTATGAGGAATCAATATACCATCTATATTTTTAAAATTTGCATACTCAATCGCCCCACCAATAGACTTATAACCTGGCGGTCTTAAATATGAATCCCTAATCGTATATTGCACCAATTCCATCATACCAGTTTTCTTATTTATCCAAGCTACATATTGATCATGTTCCAAATGAGGCACTTCTGTCTCCCAAGTACATAAAACTAAATCATATTGCTGACCTCTAAATTCATCCTCTCCTTGATACACAATAATAGGAGCCTGTCTAAGTCTATCTATCATTTCAGCGAAATATTGAAATGCAGATACACCAAATACAATTCTTTCATTTTTTTTAAGTGTTGGATCTGAAAAAATGGTGTCATTATTTATAATGTCATAATAATTCCAATTTTGAAGCCCCGCATAATCACTATTTTCAAATTTTACTTGACCATCAAACGTTCCAATTTTATATTTAAAATCAATATCAGATGTACTTTCCGTCCAAATGTTTCCTATTCTTCCAAGTATACCTTTCCAAGTGTCCTGACCATGATATGAATACACTTTATGTGTTTTAAACTTATCAAAACCTTGAGCTTTCCATGCTCGGTCTAATAGCTGCTTTCCTTTTTCTGAATTCTGTATGGTAGCACCAACTTGTTTTACCTCTTTTGTTCTTAAATCTGCTATTTTACAGCTTTGAGCTATTAGAACAACACAAACGATCACTCCTATTTTTCTAATTGTTTTCATCTTATATATTTTATAATACAAAGATGGCGTAACCTAACTAGTTAGACTTGGTAGATTAGCTCAAAGACTATGCAAATTAGTCCAAACGATATTCTGATGGTGATTTTCCAAAATGAGATTTAAAAGATCTATTAAAAGTAGAAATAGTTTCAAAACCACAATCATATGCTATGTCAGAAATTCTATCCTCTTTAGTGGTTAGAGTTTTGGAAGCTTTCTCTAATTTCATTTTGAGCATATACTTTTTAGGGCTTTCCTTAAACACCTCTTTAAATTTTCGTTTAAAACTTGAAACACTCATACCACATAAATGAGCAAATTCATTAATAGACAAATTTGAATATAAATTATTTGAAATAGTCATTGAAAATTCACTTTCGTTTTTTCTAAACATAGCAGAAAGAAAATCTAATTGTGAAGGTGCATTTTGAGTCTTGCTTATTAACAATACAAATTCAATTAATTTCGCTCTAATTAAATTTTCATCCGCTAATTCAGGATTATCCAAAAGAATATTAAGACTTTCTTTAAAATTATTAATTAGCCCATCGACCTGAATTTGTGTTACATTATAATTTAATGAATGATTCGATTTTGTAATGTCAAACTGAAATAAGTCTTCTACGATTGATGGGTATAGTAATACACCAATAACTTCAACACTTTTACTAGATGCTCTTTGTTTAGATGAAGTTTCAAAAAAAAAGTCAAAACATTTTGCAAGTAAACCTTTATCTTTATCATAGGAAATAAATTCATCTGGCGTTCTCACAGAAAACTCTCCTTCATTAATAAACATAAAACAAGCCTCATCTTCTTGAAATAATTTAGGCATACGTTTAAAATAAGAAATTTCTATTTTCTCAAAAACAATTTTATTTTTATATTTCAATATTTTTTGCTTTTGAACCATATCTAGATTACTTAGTTTATTATCTCTTACAACTCGATCTCACTATTTCTAACGTCAGATTGGTATTTATTACCGGGGTATTTGTCATTATAATCAAAATTTAACCAAATAAAACCTTTTGGATCTTGATAATAATGAATTGTTTTACCTTTTGTTTCTTTCGGAAAATAAATTGTTTTGATTAAATACACCACATTCTCAAGGTCTTTAGAATCTCCAAATTTAACTTCCGGGTATAAATGCCCTACTTCTCTTCCATCTTTTGTAGTCACGGTTGTACGAACTAATCTAACTTCCCCGCCGACAGCTTTGATACAAGCTGCCATCATAATTGAATGGTCATCACAATCTCCTTTAAATTGTCCATCAAACTCTAATTGCTTTAAAGTTTCACTTGCTTTAGAATAATACTCTTCCTGTAGAGGATCAAACACGTAATTCCAGTTGGCATTAACTGTTTTAAAGATACTAAAATAATGTACCCACTTTAATTGACTAGACAAATGTCTTTCCTTTTCAAAGTTTGAATTTGCAATATTTACAGCATAATTTCTCACTTCTACATTTTTATAGTCAATCGACCCTCTTAATCTATCTTCTTGTCTAAATTTCAATTCTCTATTTAAAAAATTTTGGCTTATAGAATTGTTAGATAAATCATATAAAAATGAAGAATAATCGTGTTTAAGGTTTGAAAATGTATAAAACTCGGTGAAATTTGCAATTGTAAAGGCGAAAACACTTCCAAAAACAAGAATATAAACAATTAGTTTTAATTTTTTCAATAGATAGTACAACACAAAAAATAAAACCATAAATAAAATGATATGATCTAATCGAATTACCTTTTCATTCAGTGTAAATTCAACACTTGGAAAGAATTTATATAAAAATATAAAAGACGGTATGGTTAAAAAAGCAGTAACAATTCCTAAAATAACAATTGATATCGCATTCGACTTATTCGTATTTTTCTCCATAAGTGACCAAAACTAATTAATCTTTTTAGATTGACTTAAATCATTAAGTTAAATTATGAATATATTTAATATTCGTAAAATATTAATTATCTTTAGCCTTTAAAATTTACACTCAACTAAAATAATATAACATGAAAAATATATCAGTAATTGGTGCAGGAACAATGGGAAATGGAATCGCTCACGTTTTTGCTCAAAATGGATTTACGGTTAATTTAATTGACATTTCAGAAGATTCATTAGCTAAAGCTATTGGAACTATCACGAAAAATCTTGACAGAATGGTTAAGAAAGAAAGAATTTCTGAAGCAGACAAAGTAAATACATTAGCAAATATTACGACATTAACTGATATGAAAACTGGTGTGTCAGATGCTGATTTAGTCGTGGAAGCTGCTACTGAGAATTTAGATTTAAAATTAAAGATTTTTAAAAACATGGATGAATTTGCTCCTGAAAAAGCAATTTTAGCAACTAATACATCATCTATTTCTATTACTCAAATTGCAGGAGTTACAAATAGACCAGAAAAAGTAATTGGAATGCATTTTATGAATCCAGTTCCTGTTATGAAATTAGTTGAAATAATCAGAGGGTATTCTACTTCTGATGAAGTGACTAAACTAATAATGGACATGTCTAAAACGTTAAAGAAAGTTCCAACTGAAGTAAATGATTACCCTGGTTTTGTGGCTAACAGAATTTTAATGCCTATGATTAATGAGGCAATTATCACTTTAAATGAAGGTGTTGCTGGTGTTGAAGAAATTGATACGGTTATGAAATTAGGTATGGCTCATCCAATGGGACCATTACAATTAGCTGACTTTATTGGACTAGACGTTTGCTTAGCTATTATGAATGTTCTTTATGAAGGACTTGGTAATGATAAATATGCACCATCTCCATTATTAATAAATATGGTAAACGCTGGTAAAAAGGGAATTAAATCTGGAGAAGGGTTTTATTCATGGTCACACGGCACGAAAGAGCTAATAGTTGCAGATAATTTCAAAAAGTAATAAATAATTACTATTTTCGTAAAAAATTAACTAAAAAAACAAAAAATGAAAAAATTAGGTTTAGTATTATTCTTAGGATTAGGATTATTTATGACTTCATGTGGAGAAACTACAGAAGCAACTGCAGATGCAGCAGGAGATGTTATTGAAGCAGCTACTGATGGTGCAGAAGCAGGTGAAATGAAATGTGAAGCTGGTAAATGTGGTGATGATATGAAATCTTCTTGTGAACCAGGTTGTGTAAAAGCATGTTGTACTGCTGATTCTACAAAAACCTGTACTACTGAAGAAGCTAAAGCTTGTTCTATGAAAAAAGGACAAACTTGTGGTGATACTACTTGTGATGGTTCTTGTGATACTTGTATTTCAAACTGCAAAACAGCTTGTGCTAATAAATCAGCATCTTGTGAAAAAGATTGTAAAAAAGCATGTTGTTCAAAAGAAGCTTCTAAATGTGAAGAAGGTAAATGTGAGACTGGTAAATGTGGAAAATAATCCATACAATATATAATTTAAAAGACGTCCAATGGGCGTCTTTTTTTTGTTCTATTTTTTTTATCATAATTTAATTTTTACTAAAAAATGTTGTAGTTATAAATTTATATTTACTTTTGTATCGTGAACGATATAATTGTTTGCGATAAAAAAACAAAATATGAATTTACTAAACAAAACAACGCTATTACAAAATATATTTAGAATACTATTAGCTGCATTCATGATATATGCAGGAATAAGTCACTTAACGTTTAACAGAATAGACTTTCAAGCACAAGTACCAGACTGGCTTCCCTTAAGTAAAGATTTAGTAGTCATACTATCTGGAATAGTTGAAATAGTACTTGGATTAGGATTGGCTTTTTGGAAAAAGAAACGTCAAAGTTTTGGGTGGGCCTTGGCTTTCTTCTTTCTTTTAATTTTCCCAGGAAACATATCTCAATATATGAATGATGTAGATGCTTTTGGCGTTTTAGATTCAGATGGAGCAAGATTGAGAAGGCTATTTTTCCAACCTGTTTTAATAGCATGGGCTTTATGGTCATCTAATGCATGGAAAACATGGAGAATCAATAAAAAAAATAACTAATGGAAACGCCTCAACTCTTATTAAGTAACCAAGTTTGCTTTCCAATTTACTCTGCTTCTCGTCTTATAACAAAGGCGTACACACCGCATTTAAATAAATTAGGTATTACTTACCCACAATATTTAGTACTCATAGTATTGTGGGAAGACGATAATGTTACTATCAATCACATTTCAGAAAAATTACGCTTAAATACAAACACACTTTCTCCCTTATTAAAAAGAATGGAGAAACTTGAAATTTTAAATCGTAATCGTTCTTTAAAAGATGAGCGTTCTGTTATCATACAATTGACACAAAAAGGAAAAGACATGCAAACAGAAGCAGCTTGTATACCAGAGCAACTTACTGATATGTTTTTAACTGAAGATATTCAATTAGAAGATATTTTACAATTAAAAGAAGTACTTAATCAGTGGATTGATGTACTCTCAAAAGAAAAAAAACAATAACAAAAAATACAAAATGGAATTATTAGATAAATTAAATTGGCGCTATGCTGCAAAAGCAATGAATGGCGAAATAGTACCTGAAAATAAAATTGATAATATAATTGAAGCTATATCGCTTTCTCCAACATCAAGTGGTTTACAGCCTTTTGAAGTTATAATTATTAAAAATCAGGCAATGAAAGAACAAATTAAACCTATTGCCTGGAACCAATCTGTAATTACAGATTGTTCACATTTACTAGTTTTTGCTGCTTGGGACACTTATACAGCTGATCGAATTAACAAAATGTTTGATTTAACAAATACTATTCGTGGATTCAAAAATGAAGGATGGGAGAACTACCGTCAAATGTTACTAGGAATCTACCCACAAAAAGATCCAGAAGAGAACTTTATTCACGCTTCAAAACAGGCATACATTGCATTTTCTAATGCTATTACTGCAGCTGCATTCGAACAAGTAGATTGTACACCTTTAGAAGGTTTTGAACCTGATGCTTTAGATAAAATTTTAGGATTAAGAGAAAAAGGTTTAAGAAGTTGTGTCATGTTACCTATTGGATATAGAGATACTGAAAACGATTGGCTAGTTAACCTTACTAAAGTAAGAAAGAGTAAAGAAGATTTGATTACTGTAATTGACTAATCAACTAAAAATTTATAATTTTAAAACGGTTTGAGAATTATCTCAAACCGTTTTTGTTTTATACATCATTAAAATGTAATTTGATAAAAATCCCTAGATAATGACTATACAATAAAGAATCTCACAATTTTTTCACTATATTACAAGTACAAATTATATACACTATGACATCAAAAGAAGAAATCGTTCAAAATTGGCTCCCAAGATACACAGGAAGAGCATTAGACCACTTTGACAAATATATATTACTTACAAATTTTAATGGCTATTTAAATATTTTTGCAGAAAAATACGGAGTTGAAATCATTGGTAAAGATAAAGCTATGCCGAGCGTTTCTGCTAACGGTATTACACTTATCAATTTCACTATGGGGAGTGCAAATGCTGCTACTATTATGGATTTACTAAGTGCAATTGAACCAAAAGCATGTTTGTTTTTGGGGAAATGCGGTGGCTTAAAAAACAAAACGGAAATTGGTGATTTAATTCTTCCAATTGCAGCTATTAGAGGTGAAGGTACATCAAACGATTATTTTGCACCAGAAGTGCCTGCTTTACCAGCATTTACATTGCAAAGAGCCATTTCCACCTCTATTAGAGAACACGGTTTAGATTATTGGACCGGTACTGTTTACACCACAAACCGTAGAGTTTGGGAACATGACGAATCTTTTAAAAAATATTTAAGAAAAACAAGAGCCATGGCCATTGATATGGAAACGGCCACCTTATTTATTACTGGATTTTCAAATAAAATACCAGTAGGTGCTTTACTTTTAGTATCCGATCAACCCATGACGCCTGAAGGTGTAAAAACAGAAGAAAGTGATAAGAAAGTTTCTTCTGACTTTGTAAATAATCACATTGATATTGGAATAGCTTCTTTAATAGAAATTAGAGAAAGTGGAAAATCAGTTAAGCATTTAAGATTCCCTTATTCAGAGGAATAAAATACACATTGGTTTTAAACAAGCTTTTAGCTTGTTTTTTTTGTTCTATTAAAAATAGTTAAGTTACTTTTGTCGCTAATACTAAATGACACTATGAAATTTACAATTTTACTTTTAACCGGGTTGAGTATTGCTACATCTTGCAACACATCAAATACTACTGAAAGTAAACCAACTTCATCAGCAGCTCAAAATAGTAATCATTGGACGGTTGAATTAAAAGAATTATCAGATACATCTTATAAGCACAATCCTGATATTTCAATTCGACATAAAGATTCGAAACACATCACCTATTCTAACTTAGAATTGAATAGAAACTCTGATAAAACATTTAATTTTTCTTTTATTCCAGACAACTCTATTGACACGATTACTTTAAAGTCAATCGAATTAATGGAATGGTTACCTACAATTTGTGAAAAAGCTAAACAAACTAACTATTTATCAAAAATTGCAATCATAAATCAAGAATGGAACCGTCATCAAGTCAAATTTATTGAAGGTAATTTTTCTATATCAGGAGATAATCAAAACAAAGTGAAACGTGTAGATTTAGCTAGAAACTGTTTAAATGCCTATTTATGGGAAATAATTACTTATGCTGAAGAGGATGGTGTATTAAAACCTTATTACCATGGTTGGTTTGATTTCCCTCATGAATTATATGGTGAATTATTTGAAGAAAGAAATACAGTTGCTTACAACACATACAAGGCTCCTTTAGAACAATGGGATGATCCAGAAAACAATACAATTGAGCTATCAAGTTTAAGATCAATCGCCTCTGAATTTGAAGCAGACTTTAAAAATTTAAACCATACTAAATACCCCTTAATAGGCGAGAGGAAAAAAAAACATACTAATATTGTATATCCCAAGAATACAACTACAATGGATGATTTTTTAACTGATTCTACCCTGTTCGCTACATTTAGTCCGCCTGGTTTCTACAACCCTGAAGACCCTAGACATACTAGACTCAGTTTATTAAAAAATCCCAATACGGTTAATTACAGAACACTTAGCAATGGTTTATTTGAGATTGAAGTTGACTTTTTAAACACAGATAGCTCAAAAACGACTAAATTTTTCATTTCTGGATTAGACAAAAATGCTATACCTACTTTAGCGGTAGAAGACGTTAACAAAGGTTGGAAAAACTCAATGGGATTTGGTAATCATACCTTCTATGAGACTTACGAACATTGCTTAAAACATTCATCATTAAATTCAGAATATTTTGCCATGTTAACAGATGCGGATGATAGATGGTTAGACAGTCACGACATAGGGATTGACGGACCGTTATTACATTGGGATAAAAATAAAGACGGTCTTTTGCATTTATGGGTTTTAGCCTTTGAAAGACATGCTTTCGTTGGACATTATACTATTAAAGTTGGGTAATCTCTTTCCCAAAGAAGTAACAACAAGATTTAAACTTAAAAAAACATGAAACAGCTATTAACAATCTTTATTTTTATAATTACAATTATTACTCTTCAAAATAGTCACGCTCAAAATATAGAATTCGAAAAAGTGATAAATAAAGAGAATGTCAATTATGCCATTTATTATAAAGTTCTAAAAAATCACACCTTACGATTTAGTAACACTTTTCAATTATTTGATGTTGATTTAAAAAAAGTATGGGAAATAACTTTGGCAGATTTTTTTGATGACATAGAACATATGGTGTTTTATGGAGATATTAATATTGTATCCGATAATAATGATATTTACTTTTCTCAACTAATTTTTAACCCAACCGTTAACTCAAAAATGGTCACTGCAGTATGGAAAATTGACGCCCTTGGGAATATTAAGAGAATCAATTTAAATGAAAATTTGGGTTTAACTCATATATCTCAATTTGAAATTATAAACAATAAAATTGTTTTATCTGAACTTACAAAAACTCCCATTTTATCAAAAGAAGAAGAATTTCATACAAAAGTATCAATCATTAATAAAGATCTAAATACGATTGAAGATACTATATTATTACCATTACATATTAAAAATACTGATATTAATCTAGACTGGTTTTACTCTAAAACGCTAGATGATAAGATTATATATACTGCATATTATTATGAGTCTGTCGGATATGAAATAAAGAGTAGTTATAAATATAAACACTCTTTAATTCAAAGAAATATAGAACTAAGTACTAATCTAGAAATTTTGAGTGATACAATTATAGATTTAGGAAATGAACAAAAGCTCAATAGAGCAGATTTTTATACATGGCCATTAAAATATGATGATACCAAATTTAATGTATTATTAAATGATGAAGTATTAACAAGAATTCGTAAAACACCCAGAAACACATACTATTCAAGTATTGAAATTAATAAAAAAGACATATTTCCCGGTCTTTTTAAGGTAGCTAATCTTAAACCATTTGGATTAGATAAATCATTAATGCTGGTAGAAATATTTGAAGACCCCATTAATGAATCTGTGAATTTAATTTTTTCAGATTTAACCTTGACTTCTTTTACAATTATTACATTGGATAAATATTTTACTCCGTCAAAGTTAGTTCAAGTAAAAACTTCATATTCTGGTACAATAGGATCTCACATTAATAATTTATCTTTCTCATTAGAGAAATTAAAAAGAGTTAAAGGAAGCTTCCCAGAAGATTATAAACTCAATGCACTAGATTATGCCTTAACATTATCACCTAATCAATATGTTACAATTGTGAACCATTCAGATTATCAATTATTATTCACCGATAATATAGAACTAGGGGAAACTAAGGTTTATAAAGTTACTAGATAACTCTTTATCTTATTTGAATACTAATTTTTGAGCTTCTTACTGAAAGTATTTACTTGTATACACGTAAATACAAGTATAGTTGAGACCCCATATCCAAATATTATTTCTAAAAATAAATTAAAGGAAATTGATAATATTACTGTAAAAAATGAATACATGGATAGTATTTATCAAACCCATTATTTTCTAATAGTCTAAAGATTTTACTTTAGACTTAAGACGCTCTAAAATTTCATTCTTCAAAACTCCCTACTCTTTTTAAGCATCAAATTATCCAATATCACTAATGCACTCATAGCTTCTACTATAGGAACAGCTCTTGGCACAACACATGGGTCATGACGCCCTTTCCCCATTAATTCAACTGCTTCATTTTTTGAATTAATCGTGTTTTGTTTTTGAATTAATGTCGCTACAGGTTTAAAGGCTACATTAAAGTAAATATCTTCGCCATTAGAAATTCCACCTTGAATTCCACCTGAAAAATTAGTTTTAGTTTTTACTGTTTCATTTTCAACAAAAAATTCATCATTATGTTCAGAACCTTTCATTTCGATACATTCAAAACCACTACCTAGTTCAAATCCTTTTACCGCATTAATACTAAACATAGCTTTAGCCAATTCCGCATTTAATCTATCAAAAACAGGTTCACCTAAACCAACTGGCGTATTTTTAACTACGCAAGTAATCATTCCTCCAATTGTATTTCCGTCTTTTTTAATTGACTTAATTAAAGATTCCATCACTAGTGCAATATCCTGGTCAGGACACCTCACTACATTATCATCAGTTAATGTTAAATCTAAATCCTGATATGATTTTGTGAGGGCAATTTCACCAACTTGTGAAACATACGCTTGAATTATGATTCCTTTTTTTGCTAGAATTTGCTTTGCAATTGCACCAGCAACTACACGAATAACAGTTTCTCTAGCACTACTTCTACCGCCACCTCTATAATCTCTAACTCCATATTTATGCTCATATGTATAATCAGCATGAGAAGGTCTAAACACATCAACGTTATGTGAATAATCTTTAGATTTTTGGTCTTTATTCTTTATGATAAACCCAATTGGTGTCCCTGTTGTTTTACCTTCAAAAATTCCAGATTGAAACTCAACTACATCCTCTTCTTTTCGTTGCGTTACAATGGCTGATTGTCCAGGTTTTCTTCTATCCAACTCCTTTTGTATTAAATTAAGGTCCAATTCAAAATTAGAAGGACATCCATCAATTATTCCACCTATTGACAAACCATGAGACTCTCCAAAAGAGCTTAATTTAAATAACTGTCCGAATGTATTTCCCATTTTTTTAATTCTCTATAGAGATAAGGTTGTAGAAAATCAAAATACAGGACATTAAAACGCAAGATAATCTTGTCTCTTGAATCTTAACCTCTTGTATCTAAAAAATCATTACGCTCCTATTGTTAATTTACAATTATCTAACATATGTCTAACCTCTTTCAAAGTTGGTGCTTCAGCATATGTTCTTAAAACAGGTTCAGTACCAGATGGTCTAATCATTAACCAACGGTTTTCATCAAAATGATATTTAAAACCATCTAACGTTTCAATTGAACTCACTTTATATTTACCAAACATGTTAAATTCTTTATTTTGACATTGTTTGATTATCTTTTCTTTTAATTCATTATTAATATGTAAATCTGATCTTTCGAAAGCAAATTCACCTACTATTTCATAAACCTCTCCAATTAAATCCTCTAAAGTTTTACCAGATTTTGCCATGAATTCCCAAATAGTTAATCCCATCCAAATCCCATCTCTTTCAGGAATAAATGTCTTAATAGCAATACCACCACTTTCTTCACCACCTAATAAAACATCTTCATTTTCATCTGCCATAATTCCAGCAATGTATTTGAATCCGATTGGCACTTCTTGATGAACTAATCCATAATGAGCACACATTTGTTTAATTCTTGGTGTTGAAGAGAATCCAGTTACTACTTTACCAGACATTCCTTTATACTTCACTAAATAGTGAATCAATAATAATATAATATGATGAGAATCTACAAATTCACCTTTTGAATTATAAAAACCAATTCTATCTGCATCACCATCTGTTGCTAAAGCACAATCTATATTACCTTTTGATTTAATAAACTCTGATAATTCAGTTAAATTCTTAGCAATAGGCTCTGGTGCTTGACCGTTAAATGATGGATTGTATTCACAATGTAAAAAATCCATGTTTGGTAACAATCTTTTTAAAACATTTTGACCAGCACCATACATAGCATCATAAGCTAAATTCATCCCTGATTCTTCAATCGCTTTTAAATCAAATGTATTTTTAACCGCATCAATGTACATTTGTTCAAAATCTACATATTCAATTAAACCATTTTTTTCAGCCTCTTTAATTGAAACTGAATCCAAATCAATTGGATTAACATCAGGAATTTCATTCTCAATTTCCGTAACATGATCAGGCGCTAACGGCCCACCAAAGTCACCTTTTAATTTGTATCCATTGTAAGATGGTGGGTTATGACTAGCTGTTATAACCACACCTAAAGATGCTTTTAATTCAACAGTTGCTAAAGAAATCATTGGTGTAGATACAAACCCTTTGTTAGTAGTTATTACTTTTACACCTTGACTAACAAATACTTTAATCGCTGTTTCTGCAAATAAATCTCCTGCAAACCTACAATCGTGACCAATAGTAATACTTGGTGTACTGTAATTTTGTTTTATCCATCCTGCAACTGCAATAGAAACTCGTGCTACATTATCTACTGTGTATTCTTTAGCTATTATAGCTCTCCATCCGTCTGTTCCAAATTTAATTTTTGTCATCTTTATCTTTTAATATTTTTAATCAGATTTTTAGATCTGAATGTCTTAGTATTTTCTTTTTTTCGTTTTTTAACGAAATAAAAAATATTTTAGTGTGCAATTCTAAATTATTTTTAGTTTGACAAGATACAAATTTTGGTAAGATTTCATCTACAATAGCAATATATATTGGTCTTTATATTCCATAAGTTTAAAAAACTTGATAATTGATTCATTATCACTTAAATTATCTACCTTTGCAAAAAAAATATTGAGTGGAATTTGCCATTTTAGACATAGAAACATCAGGGGGAAAACCTAAAGAAAGTAGAATTATTGAAATCGCTATCATTGTACATGATGGTAAAAAAGTAATTGAAACTTACGAAACGTTAATTAATCCTGAAAAAAAAATTGATTGGTTCGTACAAAAACTTACCGGTATTAAAGATAAAGACGTTGTCGACTCTCCTATCTTTGCAGATGTTGCAGATAAAATTCTAAGTATTTTAAAGGATAGAATTTTTGTAGCTCATAATATTAGTTTTGACTACCCTATTGTCCGAAATGAATTCAATAGACTAGGTATAGATGTTAGATTACCACATATGTGTACAATTGAAACGTCAAAAGTACTAATTCCAAACCTTGAATCGTATGGCTTAAAAAATCTAACGAAATATTTGGAGATTGATTTAGATAATCATCACAGAGCAATGGATGATACATTAGCAACAGCTAGAATTTTTGAACACATTTACACCTTAGATGATACAAATTTTGAAGCTTTTATTAAACAAGACATCAACCCTACTTATTTACACCCCAATTTAAATTTACAGTTCTATGATGATATTCCAAATAAAATTGGAGTTTATCGCTTTTTTAATGATAAAAAGGAACTAATTTTTGTTGGAAAAGCAACTCACCTTAAAAAATCAGTGGAACAACATTTAAAGAATGTGACAACAAAAAAAGGTAAGGAAATGCAAGGTCAAATTGCACGAATTGAATACGATTTGATTGGTAGTAGCTTAGTTTCTCAATTAAAAGAAGTTGAAACCTTAAAAAAATCAGAACCAAAATATAGTAATTTCAAAAAAAATCAAGGTTTTCCATTCGGTTTATATAACGTTATGGATGACAGTGGCTATTTGAATTTTAAAATTACAAAGCTCACATCAGATCGGCCTTTATTTACTTTCGCTTCCGAAAAAGAAGGTCTTAAAAAATTAAAAAAATGGCAGGCTGAATTTGATCTCTGTCAAAAATTATGTCATTTACAAAAAGGAGATACTGAATGTGAAGACCTTGCTACTAAAAAATGTTCAGGAGCTTGTATTGGAATTGAAAATTCTGAATTTTATAATATAAAAGCTATCGCCTTAATTAATAAATTAAACTTTGAAAAAAAATCATTTTTACTGCTCGATAAAGGAAAAACTAAAAATGACTATAGTTTTGTTTTTGTAAGTAAAGGGAAATGTATAGGCTATGGAAATGTTTTAAAATTCTTAATCAAAAAAGATCCCAATAGTTTTAAAAAACCATTAATAAAGCTAGAAGATAACATTAATTACGGATCAATTGTTAACTTGCACATCAGTAAGAATGAAAAATTAATTCGAATTGATTTATAAACATGGCAATCAAACCGGCATACACTAAAGATAAGAATGGGTTAGCGCCATGGCGTTTGAAATTGCACGAAATAATTTATGAAGCCGATACAAAAGCTGGAAAACTATTTGATGTTGTATTATTACTCATAATTATTTTTAGTATTACCATTGTCATGCTCGAATCTGTACCGAGTTTACATGATTATTATGGTGATTTATTTGAAATGGCTGAATGGATTTTCACAGCACTGTTCACACTTGAATACTTAGCCAGGTTAGTCTCTATTAAAAAGCCATTAAAATATGTATTGAGTTTTTATGGTATTATTGATTTATTATCTATTATACCAACTTACTTAGGCGTATTTATATCCGGAACAAATTCATTAATGGTTATTCGCTCATTACGATTAATGAGAGTATTTAGAATATTAAAACTAGGTAGCTTTATAAAAGAATCTAAATCATTAGTTGATTCATTAAAAGCTTCTCGCCATAAAATATTAATCTTCTTACTTTCCATTTTAACTATGGTTACAATTTTAGGGACTGTAATGTACTTAGTAGAGGGTGGTGAGAATGGATTTGACTCAATTCCAAGAAGTATATATTGGGCCATAGTCACCATGACAACTGTAGGATATGGAGACATCTCTCCTATTACAACTTTAGGACAGTTTATAGCTTCAATAGTCATGATTTTAGGGTATGCTATTATTGCTGTTCCCACAGGAATTGTCACCAATGAATTGATAAAATCTGACACTAAAAAAATATCAACTCAAGCCTGTAAATCATGTTCAAAAGAAGGACATGATTCAGATGCTGAGTACTGCAAATATTGTGGTGATAAATTGTAATAATAATCATTATTATTTATTAAACTACGCTCAACACTCTTCAAAAATCAACTTCAATCTACTAATAACTATACGTTTATAGCTTCATGAATCATGGTCTACAAAAGTTTTCAATAGTCATTGTTAATTACTTTTACCAAAATAATAAGAGGATTTAGTTCTATACTAGAAATTAATCAGTAAATTTGATAGTCTATAAACAAATACGCCAGCTGGCGAATGAAAAAACAATTTATGAGTACGTATGGACAAAAGGCTGAAAACGCCTCTTTACAATCAATTGGGTTAAATAATGTAGGTGATACATTCTGGAATTTAACTCCATCAGAATTAGTAGAAGACATAGTGGTATTAGGACAAGGAGTTTTAACAGATTCGGGAGCTATAGCTATTGAAACAGGTGAATTTACAGGAAGATCACCTCAAGACAGATTTATTGTATGCGATTCTAAAACGGAAGATGCAGTTTGGTGGGGAGACATCAACAAAAAATTTGAAACTGAAAAGTACAACGCTTTATACAACCGTATGAAAGCTTATTTAACCAACAAAGATTTATATGTACGTGACGCTTATGCGTGTGCAGATGATGAACATAAGTTAAATATTAGAGTTGTTACAGAATTTCCTTGGTCAAATATGTTTGCTTATAACATGTTTTTAAGACCTACTGAAGAAGAAATCAAAGATTTTACGCCGGAATGGCATGTTGTATGTGCACCTGAATTTATGGCTGATGCTGAATTAGATGGAACAAGACAACATAATTTTGCTATCATCAACTTTACTGATAAAATGATTATTATTGGTGGAACTGGTTATACAGGTGAGATTAAAAAAGGAATTTTCTCTGTATTAAATTTTGTTTTACCTCACGAAAGAGATGTATTATCTATGCACTGTTCAGCTAATGTTGGAAAAGATGGAGATACTGCAGTATTTTTTGGACTTTCAGGAACAGGAAAAACAACTTTATCGTCAGATGAAAACAGAAGATTAATCGGAGATGACGAACATGGTTGGTCTGATAAAGGTGTATTTAACTTTGAAGGAGGTTGTTACGCTAAAACAATTGATTTATCACAAGAAAAAGAACCTCAAATTTTTGACGCTATTAAATATGGTGCAATTTTAGAGAATATTGGCTTCAAAGAAGATTCTAGAACGCCAGATTATGAGGATATCACAATCACTCAAAACACAAGAGTTTCATACCCAATTCATCACATTGATAATATTATGGTACCATCAAAAGGTGGTAATCCAAAAAATATTTTCTTTTTAACTGCTGATGCTTTTGGAGTATTACCTCCGATCTCAAAATTAACAGCTGGTCAAGCTATGTACCACTTTATTTCAGGATATACTGCGAAAGTAGCTGGAACTGAAGCTGGAATTACTGAGCCAGTTACTGCATTTTCTGCTTGTTTTGGAGCACCATTTTTACCTTTACATCCTACAAAATATGCTGAGATGTTAGGGTCTAGAATGGAGAAACATGATGTTAAAGTTTGGTTAATCAACACAGGATGGTCTGGTGGTGAATATGGTACTGGAGACAGAATCAAATTAAAATACACAAGAGCAATGATTACTGCTGCTTTAGAAGGTAAATTAGATAATGTTGACTATACTACTCATGAAATTTTTGGATTAGCAATGCCTAACGAATGTGAAAACGTTCCTACAGACATGTTAAACCCTAAAAACACATGGGATGATAAATCAGCTTATGATGCGAAAGCAAATCATTTAGCTGGTGAGTTTGTTAAAAACTTTGCACAATTTGAAAGTGACGCAAATGCCGATATCATGGCTGCTGCACCTAAAGCAACTGTTAAAGCATAAACACATATAAAAATTTAAAAAACGCCTACTATTTATAGTAGGCGTTTTTTTTTATATAGAAATCCAATAATAGGCATTCAATTTTTTTTATTAGCTCATCATTATATATTTTATAATATTAACTTTGCTTAACAAATAATCAGCTCATGTTAGAAAACTATTTTTCAAAATTCAGAAACAATATAATCGGAATAGACAAAACGTTTGAATCTCCTTTTGGAGCCAAAAAAATTATATATGCAGACTGGACAGCAAGTGGCCGCTTATATAGTGGTATAGAAGATACATTGAGGAACAAAATAATGCCTTTAGTTGCAAATACCCATACAGAAACTACGGTTACAGGGACTGCAATGACACAAGCGTATCATTTAGCAAAAAACATTATAAAAGAGCATGTGAATGCGAATGAAAATGATGCATTAATTTTTGCCGGATCAGGTATGACAGGGGTGATAAATAAACTTCAACGGATTTTAGGAATCAAATATCCTGAAAACCCTTTACAATATTTAACAGATAATTGTACGGTTGAATTTGATGAACCAAAGTTACCCGTTGTTTTTATTACACATATGGAACATCACTCCAACCAAACCTCTTGGTTAGAAACCTCGGTTAAGGTTGAAATTATTGGTCAAACTGAAGATGGCTTAGTTGATGTAAATGATTTAAATAGATTATTAGAAAAACATAAAAATAGAACTTTAAAAATTGCCTCTATTACAGCCTGTTCAAATGTGACAGGAATTAAAACACCCTATCATGAAATTGCAAAAATAATGCACCAACATGAAGGGTTTTGTTTTGTAGATTTTGCATGTTCTGCTCCTTATGTGAGTATTGATATGCATCCTAAAAATGATTTAGAAGCCTTAGATGTTGTGTTTTTATCACCACATAAATTTTTAGGAGGTCCTGCTACATCAGGTGTAATGGTACTAAATAAAGAATTATATAAAAAGGATGTACCTGACAATCCTGGTGGAGGAACTGTTACCTTTACTGACCCTTGGGGCCATCACTCATTCATTAAAGATATTGAAGCAAGAGAAGATGGTGGAACACCTGGTTTTTTACAAGGAATTAAAACTGCTTTAGCCGTTAGATTAAAAGAAGAAATGGGTGTTGAAAATATTTTAAAGCGTGAAGAAGAGATTATTGAAATCGCTTTCGAACACTTTGATAAAATGGGTGAAAAAGTTCATGTTTTAGCTAATCAACACAGAGATAGATTAGGTGTATTTTCTTTTTATGTAGAAGATATTCACTATAACTTATTAGTGAAAATATTAAATGATCGTTTTGGAGTGCAAACTAGAGGGGGTTGTGCATGTGCAGGAACTTATGGGCATATTTTATTGAATGTAAACCAAGATTTTTCATCTAAAATAGTCTGCGCTATTCAAGACGGAAACAATTCTGAAAAACCTGGTTGGGTAAGAGTGTCAATTCACCCAACTATGACAAATGAAGAAATTACTTTTATAATGGAGTCTATAAAAACTGTGGTTGATAACATTTCAGAATGGAGAACTAATTATACTTACAACTCTTCTACAAATGAATTTGTATTTAATGGAAATTATCCACAAGTAAATGTAAAAGAATGGTTTAGTACTAACTAAAAATTAATCCAAATTAAAATATAACCAAAGAAAGGTACTGTTGATGGACAGTACCTTTCTTTCGTTTAATACTTCAGTGAACGACTTGATTTTTATATAAATTTTCTAAACAATGATTCTTAATATAATGAATGGAGAAAAAAATATTATATTTATGAAATATTTATTTACAAAAAATAAACTGCGATTTAAAAATTGAACCTATTTACAAAATCATGATGAAAACAAAAGAAGATATGTCCCATTTTATAAAATGGTCCACTGTTCTCTTATTGATATCAAACGGATGGTACCACTTTATAGGTAAACAATCATACGGTTACCTATTTAGTCAGAATAGTACTCAAATCACCTATATTTGTGGTATTACTCTTATTGCTTTTGGTGTTTTGGCTATTTTTTGGCGTAAACAAAAATCGAATTTACTTTATCTCTTTTTAATTCCATCACTCATTCTATTTATTAATTCTTTAGGTTCATTTATAAAAGCCGATTATGCTTTTGAACAAATGATTGAACACTTTAGCCAATTTGGTTTACCACTGCTATTCATTTTAGCCTTTTCTCAAAACGTAAATTATAAAAACTTAGCTCATTGGACTAAAATAATAATTGCCTTAACATTCATAGGTCATGGTCTATTTGCTGTTGGCTTACATTATCAACCGGGAAATTTTATGAATATGACCATGACTATTCTTAACCTTGACACACTACAATCTAGTAATTTCTTAGTTATAATGGGCCTATTAGATTTTATTTTTGCGATCGGTATATTCTTTAAACTAACACGGAAAGCTTCTCTCATTTACATGATTATATGGGGTTTTCTAACAGCTTTAGCCAGAATAGTATTCGTTCACAACGAAATAACAGAAATTATAATACAACACATCCCTCAAACTATAACTCGACTTCCAAATAGTATTCTACCATTAATGATACTTTTATACTACCGAATGCTAATTTCTGATTCAAAACTAAACAGAACGTCAAACGGCTTAATATAGAAATACAGTTATCTGGTTTAATCATTTCTTAAAACTTAAATAACATTGAAGTAATATAACAATTTCATATTTGTAGTAAACAAATAATATGAGACTGTATCAAAAATTAAGGCTAGTACTCTACATTTTTTTTGTAATACTTATTTCTGTAGTTGTACTTTGGAAATAAGTATTACAAAAAAATGGTGAAGTTATATAACTTTAACCGTAATAATTTTCACAGGACAAGCTAGCTTTGCATTTTCTGCTGCCTCATGAAATTCAGGTGTGGTTCTAATCGTATGAAACCCTCTTTTATCTACACTTTTTAAAAGTACAGACTTCCCATCTTTTTTTGACATTTTAAACATAGATGGACATAATTCTTCACAGTAGTTACACCCAATACATTTGTTTCTTTGTAACGTAACAACTAACATTACTCTAAATTTGTTTTTACAATTTTATATAATTTATCAGAACGTCTCACTCTCTCATCAATCTTAAATGTAATATGAGAACCTTTAACCGCTTTTTCAGCTAATACTTCATCCACCATCATTTCAGTTATCGTATGTTCCACTACCCCAGTTGTTGGTCCAGTAATAATAATATCATCTCCAACAGAAATATGTTGTGCTTCAATTTTGAATTCTGCTACACCTGCTTTTGGAAAAAAGTGTTCCCCTTTACCAATGTACATTCTTTTTTGAGTTGCCTTCGAACCAGATGTATTATTAAACTCACCTAATACTTGTCCTAAATAATAGCCACTCCAAAAGTCACGATTATAAACAGTAGCTAAGTCGGTCATCCAATCTTTTACCTTATCTTGATTATAAGAGCCATTTACGTAATCATCAATAGCTGCTCTGTACGTTTCAATAACTGTTTTTACATATTCAGGAGCTCTACCTCTACCCTCAATTTTTAAAACAGTAACACCAGTATCTAATACCTGATCTAAAAAATCAAGTGTACATAAATCCTTTGGTGACATGATATATTCATTGTCAATATCCAATTCAATTCCTGTTTCTTTATCCGTAACTGTATATGTTTTTCTACAATTTTGCGTACACGCACCTCTATTTGCTGAGGAGTTATGCGTATGTAAACTCATATAACACTTCCCTGAAACAGCAACACATAATGCGCCATGTGCAAAAATCTCTACCTCTATTAATCTACCCTTTGGTCCACGAATATCTTCTTTAATAATTGCATCACATATTTTCTTAATTTGAATCAAACTTAATTCTCTTGATAATACCATTACATCAGCAAAGTGAGAATAAAATTTAACAGTTTCTATGTTAGTTACATTTAATTGTGTTGAAATATGAACCTCTACACCTTGAGTAAATGCATAATTAATTACAGCTTGATCAGAGGCAATTACAGCAGAAATATTAGCTTCTTTTACAGCATCAATTATTGTTTTAATTACAGATAAATCATGATCATAGATAATCGTATTTAATGTCAAGTAGGTTTTCATACCTACTTTTTGACATCTTTCACTAATCTCTTTAAGATCACCAGTCGAAAAATTAATTGACGCTCTTGCACGCATATTTAATTGATCAATTCCAAAATATACAGAATCAGCTTTAGCATTGATTGCCGCTTGTAAAGACTCCCAATTTCCTGCAGGAGCCATTAATTCAACTTTTTTAACTGCCATACTATTTTGCTTTAAACTTTAAATTTTCTGAACGCCCTTTTTTGTAAATTTTATTACTACTAAACGATCCTTTTCTTAATTCTTTTTGCTCGTCATAAGACAATTCAATAATTGATTTACAGTCATCAGAACAACAATTATTCATTTTTGCATTACAGCTGTCGCATTGTATAAACAATAAGTGACAGGCCACATTTACACAATTTGTATGCGTATCGCAAGCCTCACCACATTGATGACAATTAGAAACAATATCATTACTAATACCTTCTGCCAATCTATGATCAAATACAAAGTTTTTACCTAAAAATTGATTTTCAATTCCTTCTTCTTTCACTTGACGTGTGTATTCAATAATACCACCTTCTAGTTGAAATACATTTTTAAATCCTTTATGCTTATAATAGGCGCTCGCTTTTTCACAACGAATACCACCTGTACAATACATAACTAAATTTTTACCGTCCTTCTCATTTTCTAAATCAGCTTCAATAATGTCTAATGAATCTCTAAATGTATCTACATCAGGCCTAATTGCACCTTTAAAATAACCAATTTCACTTTCGTAATGGTTACGCATATCTACACAAACGGTATTTGGATCAGCTAATAAATTATTAAATTCTTTCGCATTTAAGTGCTTACCAATGTCCGTTACATCAAATGTTTCATCATTCAATCCATCCGCTAAAATCTTTTTTCTAACTTTTACTTTCAGTTTTAAAAACGACATATTATCTTGCTCTACAGCAATGTTTAAACGTACATCTTTTAAGAATGAAATACTTTCTAAATGAGATTTAAAAGCCTTGAAATTTTCGGCCGGTAAAGATAACTGTGCATTTATACCTTCATGAGCGACATAAATTCGACCTAAAATATCTAATTCATCCCAATTCAAAAATAAATGATCTCTGAAGATTTGTGGATTTCCAATATTTGCGTACTGATAGAAAGAAATCGTCATACGATCTTTTCCAGCCTTTTCAATTAAAGCTGCTCTTTCTTTAGCACTTAGTTTATTATACAGTTGCATGCTATATTAATTTTTTAAGTTTAAAGTT
>Ga0256845_1000032_pt1 | contig 111813 bp, 89 predicted proteins | sample RiftiametaG_FD_189101 | JGI IMG/M metagenome (GOLD analysis project Ga0256845, IMG submission 189101) | Tube worm associated microbial communities from hydrothermal vent at the East Pacific Rise, Pacific Ocean - Riftia | ecosystem: Host-associated > Annelida > Integument > Unclassified ...
TATCGGTTATGTTATCAAGGGCAGTGTCGGTTCGGCAGTAATATATGACAATGTGGTGAAAGATTAACTTTGAAAATATATATATCGCTATCGGTTATGTTATCAGTAGGGCAGTGTTGGTGCGGCAGTAATACATACCAGTAATATACAGTAGTAATAAAACTGATACTTTCATGAAGACATGATTATGTCTCCATGAACATGAAGAAAACCGAATATGTTCGTTCCATACATTGACGAGGGGAAATAGAAAGATATACATATGTCATTACTGTGGCGTATTGAATAGTTTAAATGAATATATTTTTGTTGCCCGCGGTACATTAGGTACTAAAACAAGAATATAAAATAGATCAAATTCAGTAATTGTTCGTGTTTTCTTCACAAATACAATTTTATTTTACTTGGTGAAATTGTTCGGTATCATCATCCCATTCCATTTCACCGAGAAATCTTCCGTTTTCGTCCCAGCCGACATACGTATCAGATTCAAAAGACTGATTTTCAATGAAACTACTTTCATTGAATTTGCATACATGTATTTTTCCGTTTTCGTGCCATCCCATTTCATTTATTTTCAGTACTCCGGCAGGGGTATTTGCTTTTTGCGGTGTGGAAACAGAACAGTATTTCATTTTATTGTTTTCATACCATCCCAAGCTACTTTCAACTTTCAGTCGCCCTGCAGGAGTGTTAACTTCCTGCGGTTCTGAAAGAGAGCATTCACACATTACATCGTTTTCATACCACGACAAGGTATTGTTTAGTTTTAATTTTCCGGCGGGGGTATTGACTTCCTGCGGTTCTGAAAGATCGCATTTATATATTTTGCCGTTCTCATGCCAAACAATTTTATCCAGCTTTAATGGTCCATTGGGTGTATTGACTTCCTGCGGTTCTGAAAGATCGCATTTATATATTTTGCTGTTCTCATGCCAAATAATTTTATCCAGCTTTAATGGTCCGTTGGGTGTATTGACTTCCTGCGGTTCTGAAAGATCACATTCAGATATTTTGCCGTTCTCATGCCAAACAATTTTATCCAGCTTTAATGGTCCATTGGGTGTATTGACTTCCTGCGGTTCTGATAGATCGCATTTATATACTTTGCTGTTTTCATACCAAGTGATTTTATCCAGCTTTAATGGTCCGTTGGGTGTATTGACTTCCTGCGGTTCTGATAGATCGCATTCAGATATTTTACCATTCTCATACCAAGTAAGTTCGTCTGCTTTTAGTCGTCCGCTGGGGGTATTTGCGAACTGTGCTCCGAAAAGGTCACAGTATGTTATTATACCATTTGTATACCAACGATGGGAGTATCTTCCACTTACCATCAGTTGTCCGGCGGAAGTGCTTACGAGCTGTGGTCCGGCAAACGAACATAGTTTTATCCTACCATTTTCATACCACGATACACCATTTTCTATCCTTATTCGCCCGGCAGAAGTATTTGCCATCTGTAGCCCGTAAAGATAACAATTTTCAATCGTGCCGTTATCGTGCCATTTAATAGCATGTTCTTCAGGATTGTGATCAAGCCCATCAACATCGATAAAGGTTTTAAACCAATATGGTGCATCAAGTACCTTCAACCGCCCGCTGGGGGTGTTTGCTTCCTGTAGTTCGGAAGGCCAACATATTTTCATCATACCGTTCTTATACCATCTAATTTCATAATCTATCTTCAGATCTCCTGCGGTGGTATTAACTTTTTGCGCTTCGGAAAGAAAGCATCTTTCCATTAGTCCGTTTTCGTAGAAATAAATTTCATCTTTTATCTTCAGCCGTCCAACGATGGTATCTATAAATTGTGCTTCGGAGAGTGTACACGTTTCCATCATACCGTTCTTATACCATGTAATACCATATTGAAGGACATATTCACCAAATCCATTTGTAAGTTTCAAGCGTCCAACGGGGGTGTCTGCAAACTGTGGTCCGGAAAGAGAGCACTTTTTTATTGTACCGTTATCGTACCACGATACATCATTTTCTACCTTTAGTCGTCCGGCAGGAGTGTTTGCAAACTGTGGTCCGGAAAGAGTGCAGTAGCGTATCGCACCGTTTTCATACCAAGATAAGTATTTTTCAACTTTCAGCTGACCGGCGGGGGTATTGACTTCCTGTGGTCTGGAAAGAGTACAGTATTCCATCATGCCATTCGTATACCATTCAATATTATCTATATCACTATTGTTTATAATTTTCAGTCGTCCGGCGGGGGTAGCAACAGTTATTGATACGTTATCTTTAAGAGTTAGGGAGCGAAGATTTCCGTTATTATAATTATCTGATTCTTCTATCAATGAATCATCAATGGTTTCGCCATTTGGCAGTTCTAATGCGTTTGCTGTTGCTGTAATACTTATCAGAATAATAATACTGACAATAAACCAAAAATATTTCATAATCCACTCCCTTCGGGTTTTCATATTACAGATATATTGAAAGTGATTGTGAAACTGCAAATATCTCCTTGCTTTAAGATTACGGTATTATATATCATTTTGTCAATAATTATTTGTATTTATGTAATATTATATGGATTACTATCGGTTATGTTATCAAGGGCAGTGTCGGTGCGGCAGCAATACATACCAGTAATATACGGCAGTAATAAAACTGATACTTTCATGGAGACATGATTATGTCTCCATGAACATGAAGAAAACCGAATATGTTCGTTCCATGCATTGACGAGGGGAAATAGAAAGATATACATATGTTATTACCGTGACGTATTGAATAGTTAAAATGAATATAATTTTGTTGCCCGTGGTACATTAGGCACTATAACAAGAGTATAAAATAGATCGAATTCAGTAATTGTTAGTGTTTTCTTCACAAATACAATTTTATTTCACTTGATTGAATTGTTTAGTGTCATCATCCCATTCCATTTCACCGAGAAATACTTCATCTTCATCCCAGCCGATATATGTATCGGATTCAAAAGACTGATTTTCAATAAAACTGCTTTCATTGAATTTGCATACATGTATTTTTCCGTTCTTATGCCAAGCGATAAATAGTGCTTTCATCTGTTCGGCAGGGGTATCTATCAACTGTGGTTCGGAAAGAGAGCAACCGTATATTATACCATTGTCATACCAATTAATTTTATCTATCTCTAGTGATCCGGTGGGGGTATCTATTAGTCGTGATTCGGAAAGAAAGCAACCGTATATCACGCCGTTACCATACCAAAATACTGTATTTGCCTTCAACTGCCCCGCGGGGGTATTGATCTTCTGTGGTTTGGCAAGAGCGCAGTATTTCAACGTGCCGTTTTTATACCATTCAATGGTATATACATTATCATTGTTTACAACCTTCAACTGCCCAACGGGGGTATTGATCTCCTGTGGTTCGGAAAGAACACAGTTTTTCAGGGCTTCGTTCTTATACCATTTAATTTCATCTACCTTTAACTGTCCGGCGGGGGTGTTTATCGAAACTGACTTAAAAAGATTGCATGTGTCCATTTTTCCGTTCTCATGCCACAATACATCATATTCGATCTTCAATTGTCCGGTGGGGGTATCTACTTTTTGCGGTTTGGAAAGATAACATTCTTTCATCTGACCATTCTCGTGCCAAAATACATTATATTTAATCTTCAGTTGCCCTGTGGGTGTATTTACTTTTTGTGGTTTGGAAAGATAGCATTTTTTCATCGTACCGTTATCGTACCACGATACATCATCTTCTATCTTTAGTCGCCCTGCAGGAGTATTGAGCATCTGTGGTTCGGAAAGAGTGTATTTTTTCATCGTACCGTTATCGTACCACGATACATCATCTTCTATCTTTAGTCGCCCTGTAGGAGTATTTGCCATCTGCAGTTCGGAAAGAGTGCACTCTTTCATCGTACCGTTATCGTACCACGATACTCTATATTCTATCTTTAATCGCCCTGCAGGAGTATTGAGCATCTGCGGTTCGGAAAGAGTACAGTATTCCATCGTACCGTTGTCGTGCCACGATACACTATCTTCTATCTTTAGTCGCCCTGCAGGAGTGTTGACTTCCTGCGGTTCGGAAAGAGTACAGTATTCCATCGTACCGTTTGTATACCACCTAATATTATATTCATCGCTATTGTTTTTAATTTTCAGCCGTCCGGCGGGAGTATTTGCCATCTGCGGTTCGGAAAGAGTACAGTATTCCATCGTACCATTCGTGTACCATCTAATACCATATTTATTGCTATAGTTTTTAATTTTCAGCCGTCCGGCGGGAGTATTTGCCATCTGCGGTTCGGAAAGATGACAGTATTCCATCGTGCCGTTTTCATACCATTTAAGAGCATATTCCATGTTATCTTTATCGCTTTTATTTGTAATCATTAGTTGTCCGGCGGGAGTGTTGACGAGCTGTGACCCGGAAAGGACGCATTTTTTCATTATACCATTCTCATACCATTCAAGGGGATATGTATAGTTATATTCCAGATTAATGTGTGTCAGTTTCAGTTGTCCGGCGGGAGTGTTTGCTTTTTGCGGTTCGGAAAGAACGCATTTTTTCATTATGCCGTTATCATACCATTCAAGGGAATATTCCCTGTAATTTTTATAGCTATAGTTTGTAATCATTAGTTGTCCGGCGGGGGTGTTTGCCATCTGTGTTTCGAAAAGAGTGCATTTTGTCATCATGCCGTTCGTATAGTAATAAATTTCATTGGTTATTTTCAGTCGTCCGGCGGGGGTATTTGCCATCTGCGACTCGGAAAGAGTGCAATATTTCATTATACCATTCTCATACCATTCAAGGGCGTGTCTATAATAATAATCACGATTGTTTAGAATCTTCAGTCGTCCGGCGGGGGTATTTACCATCTGCGGCTCGAAAAGAGCGCAATATTTCATTATTCCGTTCTCATACCATTCAAGGGTGTATCTCATATCATATGAATCTTCATCATCATTGATTTTTAGCATCAGCCGTCCTACAGGGGTATCGGCTTTCTGTGATCTGTAAAGGAAGCACTTTTTCATATTACCGTTTTCATACCAGTTAATTTCATATACCATCAGTTGTCCGGCTGGGGTGTTTGCTTCTTGCGGCGCGGAAAGATAGCACTTTTTCATATTACCGTTATTGTACCATTCACATGCAAGTTCATTTAGCAAGAGTTGTCCGGCGGGGGTATTTGCCATCTGCGGTTCTGAGAGAGTGAACGTATGTATTTTTCCGTTCTCGTGCCAGCATATTTTATCTGCTATCATCAGCCGTCCTGCAGGGGTGTCTACCATCTGATATCCGGAAAGAGAGCACTTTTTCATCGTGCTGTTCGTATGCCAAGCAATCGCATATACCTTCAGTCGCCCGGTGGGAGTGTCTACCTTTTGTGATTTGAAAAGTGAGCAGCTTTTCATCATGCCGTTCTCATAGTAGCTTACTTCATCTATTTTCAACTGTCCGGTGGGAGTAGCAACAGTTATTGATACGTCATCTTTAAGAGTTAGGGAGCGAAGATTTCCGTTATTATATTTATCTGATTCTTCTATCAATGAATTATCAATGGTTTCACCATTTGGTAGTTTTAATGCGCTCGCTGTTGCTGTAATACTTAGCAGAATAATAATGCTGATAATAAACCAAGAATATTTCATAATCCACTCCCTTCGGATTTTCATTTTTATGTGTATATTGAAAGTGATTGTGAAACTGCAAATATCTCCTTGCTTTAAGATTACGGTATTATATATCATTCTGTCAATAATTATTTGTATTTATGTAATATTATATGGATTACTATCGGTTATGTTATCAAGGGCAGTGTCGGTTAAGCAGCAATACATACCAGTAATATACAGTAGTAATAAAACTGATACTTTCATGGAGACATGATTATGTCTCCATGAACATGAAGAAAACCGAATATGTTCGTTCCATGCATTGACGGAGCTTCTGTAAAAACCGCTAACAATTACAAAATTCGATCTATTTTACTATTTTACGCTCTTTTTTGTCGTTCTTAATGTACCGTAAGCGACAAAAGATACATTTTTACTATTCAATACGATACGGCAATGACACAGGTATCACTGCAGAGAATAAATCAATGTTTGATATACAATATTCAGGCGCAAAGAGATGCATACTCTACTTGTGCGCTCTTGGAGGTGTTATACCTGTCCGAGTTACTCCAATTCAGATACAAAGCAAATGCATGCTCTGCTTGCGTGTGTTGTTTTGCGTTTGATGAAACGATGAAACGATGAAACGATGAAAATCAGCAGATTTGGTTAATAGTATTCCAAAGAGCTTCAGTCTCAAGACCAATAGTCCACATTGAAATTCCACGGCAACCGTGTTTTTTTGCGAGTTCAATTTTCTTCGTCCATGACTGTTTATCTTCAAACCAAATAGTATTGTGTTTGCCGTTATCATCGGTGAATTCTATCATTGGTGAATCACCGTTGACATAATTATCATGCATAGGCGGCCGGAGAATTTTTGGTGTGTATGTATGAATGTATTTTTCAACTTCATACAGCGGGCAGTCAATAGGCTTAGCACCGCTGTCCCAGCGGTAGCCGTATGCGGGCATACCCATATACAATTTTTCTGCCGGAACCATTGTTTTTGCATACGTGATAACGGCATCATTCCAGCCGAGCGGGGCAACGGGAGCCGGTGCGGATGATGCACCGCAGAAATCATAGGTCATAATATGGAACTCATCGACAGCTGCAGCAAGCTGTTTCCAATCTTGTGCAATACTTGCAGACCATCCTGTTTCATTGGTTTTGGCATGCACATCAATGGATATTCGTTTGCCTGCCTGATGAAATGCAGTACAGCATTCTTCAACGAACCGAGTATAGGCATCTTTATCACTTGTCTTAAGGAATTCATAATCAAGATTGATGCCATCCCAGCCAAGGCGTTCGGTTTCAGTGAGTAAGTTTTCAATATGCCGTTTACGGTTGTCAGGGTTATGTACCAGCCGGGTAACTAATGCGGATTCAAAAAATGATTTACCGACATTACTGATCAGCGGCATACAGCGAATACCGAATTGTGCAATGATAGTACGAACCGTTTCATGATTATAATGCTGCGGGTCTTTATTAATAGTATAGCCGTCTTCATTGAGTTTCATCCAAACGGGAGAAAGCGTTGTAATGTGAGCGGCATGTTTTTGCAATGCGGCGTATGCAGCAGTATGTTCACCGACCATCCAAGCGGTGAATTCAAGTCGAGTAGTGGTCATGATATAATCCTGTGTTATTCGTTTTTTTCTTTTTTACGAAAAAGTGCACGGAGAATACGTGCAAAAAAATCAAGTATGGATACAAAGAAACGGACAATGAACGGTAATTCCTGTTTACGCCGGAGCCGGCGTCGTTGTTCAAGCCCCTCTTCAATTTCAGAATAGGTAAAATCTTTTCGGGCAAAGTTTTCTTCAAGTTCTATATCAAGTTTTTTTAACCGGCTTTTTGTTTTTACGATAATTATCGGAACGGTTTTCCATGAAAGCTGTTTTATTGCTTCAAGTCGTCGTCTGCCGGCAAGTAATTCATAGGCATCAGAAACAATAAGCGGACTCAGCAGCCCCAGTCGTATAATTGATTTTTTTAATGGTTCAATATCACCAAGGTCTTTTCGTATACGTGTTTTAATTTTAATTTTTTTTATCGCTATTTCAACGATTTCATTCATTATAGGCTGTCTCCACTGTAGTGCATTGTAGATAAATTGTTTATTTTGTCAAACGATTTATATTTTTGTCTAATACTAAAGTAATAATATCACTGTTAAGGTCAACACGATAATGTTAGTATGGAAATAATAAAACTGACAATGAAGGAAGAGAATAGGTATAGGAGATACAGTTTGATCTGTTTGTACGTATTGTTTGTGTAAAAAGCCTTGTTATAATTGGGAAGAGAGGATACCCCATTGTCATGGTGTTGTTGTATATAAACAATACAGCAGGGGCAGAATACAATGACACTGCAGTGTGTTTGTATTAATTTATGATTGATAAGGTTTGATTTTCGTACTATAGTATATACATAAAATAGTATACGAGGGGTTTGTATGAGAAAAATACGATGTATAATAATCGCTATTGGTTTCATGGCACTGAGTTGTTGGGCAATTGTATCGGTGGCTGCATCAGGCGGCGATGCTATGGAATTGCATATTGTCTATGTGCATGATCCGCTGTTGCCGGCAATTTCGGATAATGATCTTGAAATGATAATTGATGAAGCATTAGTCACCTACAATACTAAGTTTCAGGCAAAAAGTTTTTCGATTGTTAATGAAGGCAGAATAGATGTGCAGGATTTTTTTAATACCTATCTTGATAAAGAATCACCGCAGTATCGGCGTTCAGTATCCGAACGCATCGATATTTTCGGTGAAAACAATCCTAATATGTATGTTAAGGATGTTGTGCGTTTTTTTAAAGCCAATAAATGGAAGCCATGGGATATTCAGAAGTTTTTAAAGGACTATTATACTGCAGAAGAACTCGCAGAGATGAAAACATATCCGGCACTCGCAAAAGCAACACTGCCGGTGTATTTTGAAAAAGTAAAAAAATTGACTGAACTTCGTCAACCGGATGGCAGACCGTATTTAGAACAGGGAAAAGACTATAATAGTTATATGAATTGGACACTGGTAATGGCAGCGCAGGATAAGTATGATGTTATTATCTGTAATACCCTTATTGTGTATGATGTTGCAACACAACCATGGCCGCATGCAGCATTACGGTTTGCGAAGGTAGGCGGGTCATCATTTGTATCACCGCGCCGTCCGGTATTTGACGGACGAACGATTATGATAAATCTTTTTGAAATGCTTTGCAGTGATGAATACTTCCAGAGCCAATATACTGCATATAATTTAACGCAAATGGATTGGAACCGTATTATCGGGTCATATATTATGGCACATGAGATGGGGCACATGGTTTATTTAATACCCGATCTGTATGACATACCGCGCGGGTGTATCATGGATTCATCTGAAGAAAGCATGAATTATTATACCGGCTGGAAAAATATGCAGGATAATCCTGATCCGTGTCCGCAGTTGCAGCCATGGGTTGCCGCACGGGAGCAGGTATTTAAAGCTGATGCATTATACCGTTCCGGTAAATATGATGATGCTGTTGCGGTTTATAAAAATGCGGCAAAAGCTACACCGGAGCTGCTTGATGAAAATATTTACGGGGCGTATATGGCATTGCTGGCATATAAACAAGCATTATGCTATAAAGCAAAAGGGGATGCCGCCGCTGCATCAGCAAAAATTAAAAAAGCAAAATATTTATTACGGGAATATTACACTGATGTTGACGATTATTATAATGAAGAGTTTAAAACATATGTTGAAAATCTGGTAAACGGATTGTAACTGATTTTATAACTGCTTAGTAAAGCCAAATCTCATCAAGTTCAATGTTTCCCGAAATTGTATCCTGATGATTAATCGTAAAGTTATTTTCAACACCGAAACTTATTGCATCAATTGATCTGAAGTTTTGTTTATTGTCGCTGACATAATCCTGTTCCCAGTATTCGACGACATCCATATCATCAAAATTGACGGATATTTTTTGCCATTCAGGAGTTATGGTAAAATCGCGATACCATACTTCATGAACAGGTTGTCCATTACACAATGAACGTTCGTATATTTGTACACGTGCTTTCTTTTGAACTGTGCCGCGAATAAGAAACTGTAATCCTGAGTATTCCGAAAAATCAAATTCTTTACGCAGAATAATACCCGCATAAGCATTTTGACCGTGTAGTTTTTTACTATTAATAATTAAAAACTTAAAACCTGCTGCTGTTTTTGTCGGATTAATAGTGTTGCCGGGCACGACGGAAATAAGTCCGAAATGCGAAGAGCTTCCTGCTGAAAAAGTTGTTTCCCAATTATCACGAATTCTATCGAAATCATCAATGAGCCGTTCTATATGCGGGATTGAATGTGTATCAACAGCCGGACCAACACCGCTCCAGCATATTGCCGGTGCGGATGGGGTAATCGGTTTCGTACTGTGCATTTCCTGCTGTGTCAGTTCAACATCGGTTTTACATCCGATGATAAGAAGCATTGCAATAATACTGCTTATAAAGACAGTTTTGTACATAGCGATATCTCCTTTATGGTTTTATTATCGGAGAATAATGAAAATTAGTATAATAAATAATCGAGAAGAAAGAGAGGTGTTATTATTTCATAAGCAGTACAAGGAGTGCTTTTTGAGCGTGCAGGCGGTTTTCCGCTTCATCAAATACAACCGAATGAGGTCCGTCAATTACCTCTGCGGTAATTTCTTCACCGCGATGCGCCGGCAGACAATGCATAACAAGAACATCCGAATGTGCTTTTTCGAGTAATGCGGTGTTAATCTGATATGCAGCAAGGTCATGCAAGCGGCGGGTGCGTTCATCGTCCTGTCCCATGGAAACCCAGACGTCCGTATAAAGAACATCCGCATTTTCAGCAGCTTCCATCGGATTACGGGTCAAAGTAATTGTGCCGCCGGATTGCTGACAGGAAAGTCGGGCACTTTCCAGTATTTTCGTATCCGGGTCATAGTTTTCAGGAACGCAGAGTGTCAGTGATAATCCTAAACGCCCGGCAGCATTTATCCATGAATGAGCAACATTATTACCATCGCCGATATAAACGATTTTTTGATTTTGAAGGGTGCCGTGATGTTCATATATCGTTTGCAGATCAGCAAGAATTTGACACGGATGCAGCAGGTCAGTGAGCCCATTGATAACCGGTATCGTTGCATGTTCAGCAAGGTCAATAACATCAGTATGATCAAAGGTGCGAATCATTATTCCATCACAAAATCGGGACAGGACCTGCGCGGTATCACTGATGCTTTCACCACGATTTAATTGCATATCATTGTTTGACAGGAATAATGCTTTCCCGCCAAGCTGAAACATGCCAACTTCAAATGATACGCGGGTACGGGTTGAGGCTTTTTGAAAAATCATTGCAAGTGTTTTATCGGAAAGATGTGAATGATATTTTCGCGGACGACGTTTTATATCGCGGGCAAGGTTTAAAATAGTCCAAATAGCATCCTGAGAAAAGTCTGCGAGACTAATACAATCTGTATGCGAAAAAGATGAGCGCATTTATCGTCCCCGTGTCAGTATCTTAACATCACCCAGCGCTTCATCAAGAATGGAAATCGCTTTATCAATATCTTTTTTACCGGCAATAAGCGGCGGCAGCATACGTAAGGTGTGCGTACCGATACTGTTAATCAAAAGTCCTTTTTTTTGAACAGTGTTCCGAACCGAAGGAGCATCAAGAGAAATATCAAGTGCAATCATAAAACCCATACCCCGCACATCAGTAATAACACTTTTAATTTTTTTGCTCAGTCGGCTTAAGCGGTCTTTCATGTAGCGTCCAAGATAGGTAATCTTATTTAGATATCCTTTTACGGTTAATTGTTTTAATACCGCCAGTGCCGCAGCAGCGCACACAGGGTTCCCGCCAAAGGTTGATGCATGTGCTGTTGCCGGAGAACCGGTAAGAGCATTATACTTATCCGGTTCAAAAAGTTTTGCGAGATGCGGCCGTGCGAGCATAGCACCCATCGGCAAACCGCCGGCAATGCCTTTTGAAAGAGTCATGATGTCCGGTTTGATGCCGAAGTGCTGATAGGCGAATAATTTTCCGGTTCTGCCGAATCCTGTTTGAACTTCATCAATAATCATAATGGCGTCATTTTTCCGTGATGCAGTATATATTGTTTTCACAAAATCTTTTGAAAGCGGATAGACGCCTGCTTCTCCCTGAATGCATTCAAACAGAACGGCACAGGTATCTTTATCAATTGCTTTTTTAAGAGCTTTAGTATCATTTGCGGTAACAGCGATAAAACCACCGGGTAATGGAGCATATCCCGCATGGAATTTTTTTTGTCCGGTTGCGGCAAGTGCACCCAGCGTCCGTCCGTGGAAGGAGTTTTTGATCGTAATGATTTTATTTTTTGTTTTTCCGTATTGCAATCCGACAAGCCGTGCAAGTTTTATTGCTGCTTCATTTGCTTCAGCCCCACTGTTGCAGAAAAAGACTTTTGATGAAAATGCATTATGAACGAGCATTTCAGCAAAATCAACCATTGGTTGTGAGTAGTAAAGATTTGAGGTATGCAGTATTTTCCCCGTTTGAGTGGTGATTGCTTTAATAATATTTTTATGCTGATGTCCAAGTACTGAAACACCGATTCCTGACAGAAAATCAAGGTATTCTTTCCCGGTATCATCTTTTACGGTGCATCCGTGTCCTGATTTTATCATCAGCGGATAACGCGGATAATTACCGATAATATATTTTTTATCTTTCGCTTTGCATTCCGTATATTTCATGCTGTATCCTTCTGACTCTTACACTATTTCCGTTCCGATACCTGATTCAGTAAAAAGTTCAAGTAGTATTGAATGGCTGATACGCCCGTCAATGATGTGGACTTTTTTAATACCGTGTTCTAATGCTCGTAAACCGGCTTTTACTTTAGGAAGCATCCCGCCGGAAATGCTGCCATCGGCTATCAGTGTATTGATTGTATCATGATTGATAGTATTAATCAATGATTTTGGTTCGTTCGGGGTAGTGCAAATTCCCGGAACGTCAGTCAGGAATATAAGTTTTTCAGCACCGGTTGCAATGGCAATTTCACTGGCGGCAATATCAGCATTGATATTGTAGGTAACCCCGTCAGTTCCGATACCAATCGGAGAAATAACCGGTACAAAACCGCTGTTGTCAAGAGTGCGTAAAATCTCCGCATTAATTTTTGTTATTTCGCCGACATATCCATAATCATGGGTATCATGAATAAGTTTTTTCGCTTCAATCAGGCGTCCGTCTTTTCCTGATAAACCAACTGCATTGCCGCCGTGTTTATGTATTCGTGCAACAATATCTTTATTGACCAATCCGGTGAGGATCATTTCGGTAATGTTCATCGTTTCAGCGTCAGTTACACGCATACCATCAAGAAAAACTGCTTTTTTATCCATTTTATGCATATATTCAGTAATTTTATGTCCGCCGCCATGAACAACAATAACATTAATGCCGACATAGCGCATGAGTATAGTATCAAGGACGATATGCTGTTTAAGCTTTTCGTCAACCATGGCGCTGCCGCCGTATTTGATGATAATTGAGGTGCCGCGAAATTGTTGTATATACGGCAGTGCTTCAATCAGCACTTCCGCTTTTTCAATTTGGTGTTTCATGATGTTTCAACTTCGATATGATGCGTTTATTTTAACATATTCAGCCGATAAATCACAGGTAAAAATACGCTGTCTGAACGTTCCGTTATTGAGATCAATGGTTATAGCTATTTCATCGGTATCAGCAAGAGAATTCTTCATCTTTTTCTCATCAAATGGTACAGCATGACCCTTTTCAAAGACAATGGTATCAGCGAAAAGAATTCGTACTGAATATGGATTAATATGGACCGAGGTTTTTCCAAGCCGTGCAAGAATGCGTCCCCAATTAGCGTCATTCCCATGAACAGCGGTTTTTACAAGAAGACTATTTGCAACTGCCAGTCCGACTGTTCGGGCAGCATCGTTGCTGTCGGCATTAATAATATCTATCATAATACATTTTGTTGCACCTTCAGCATCGTGTGCCATGAGTATCGTGAGTTCAGTTAATATATCTTTGAGCGCTTCACAAAAAAGAGCTTTATCGTTTTCGTTCAGTGGCGGCTGACCTGCTGCACCATTTGCGAGAAGAATAACCGAATCATTTGTACTCATATCACCGTCAATGGTTAAGCAATTCAATGATACATCAACAGCATTACAAAGACATTCCTGCAGATCTGTTTTCGTCAGAGCAGCATCAGTGGTAATAAATGTCAATAAGGTTGCCAAATTCGGACTTATCATTCCTGAGCCCTTTGTCATTCCGCCAATGGTAATAGTGCCGGTACTGGTTATAATCTGTCGTGCAGTTTCTTTGTGTATGGTGTCAGTTGTCATAATTGCGTGTGCAGCCCGTGCAGCGTGTTCGGGAGAGTTTCCCAATCCGTGTACAAGAGTATTAAAAGCTTCATGCAACGATTCAACCGGCGGCATGTCTTTACCGATAACACCGGTTGAAAGATGCAGAAAGTTTTCTGCCGGAGCATTCAGGAGTGTGGCGATTGCAGCACAAATATCTTCCGCACACTGCAATCCGTCGCGGGTAGTCCATGCATTGGCATTACCGCTGTTTACAATAATGCCGGCAATCGGATTATTAATACGTTTCTTACATAAGGTTACACCGGCTGCAGGGAATTGACTGGTGGTAAACATACCGGCGGCGGTAGCCGGCGGATTGCTGGTGATAAGTGCCTGATCAAGGCGCGGCGGCGGATAAAAACCGGCATGAACTGCTGATGCACGATATCCTTGTGGTGCGCAAATACCGCCGTGTACCGTAGTTATTGCTGTGCTCATAGTAAACCGGTTGTTTCATCAAGGTCGTACATACTGTTCATATTTTGTACTGCTGAGCCGGCAGCTCCTTTAATTAAGTTGTCGATAGCGGCAATAATAATAATTTGCTTTGAGTGTTCATCGCGAAAGATATTAATGTCGCAATAATTGGTATGTATTACGCCTTTTGTATGTGGAATGCGATTGCCGCCGAGTATTCGAATAAACGGAGCATTGGTATAAAATTTGATATAGTGTTCTTTGAGATCATCTATTGACATATCGGTATTCCAGCCGGATACATAGGCACTGATGAGAATCCCCCGTTCCATCGGAACGATCATCGGCACAAAAGTAATGTTCGGCAATGACGGGGAGCGCATGCGCAAAGCCTGCTCTATTTCAGGGACATGCTGATGGACACCGATTTTATAAGGACGAACGTCATGATCGGCTTCACAAAACTGAAGAGTTTGATCGGTTTTTCGTCCGGCGCCGGAGAGTCCGGATTTTGCATCGATATAGAGTATTATACCTTCTCCGTTTCCAATGCAGGCGGTTAGCGGCAGTAATGCCAGTAATGTAGCGGTTGCATAACATCCCGGGTTGGCAATAAATGAATTACCGGCAATGGCGCTTTTATTGGTTTCTGTCAGTCCGTATATACTTTTCGCAAGCAGGTCATGATGGGTATGTTCAAAACCGTATACTTTCGGATAATGAATCGGGTTTTTTAACCGAAATGCTCCCGATATATCAATAACTTGTTTTCCCGCATGTATCAATTGAGGGGCAATGTCATGTGATAAGGCATGCGGTAATGCAAGGAAAAACAATTCGGCTTTCGGCAGCACTGTTTCAATATGCAATTTTTCAAAAAGCAAATTTGTTCTGCTGCGCATAGTGTGCACAATATCGCCGTATGGTTTTTCAGCATAGCGTTCTGAGGTAACGGCTGTAATTTTAACTGACGGATGCCTGCTGAGCAGTGATACGAGTTCTTGTCCGGCATAACCGCTGGCTCCGCATATTGCAACGGGTATCATGAATATCTCCAAATACATGCCGACTTTAGAATCAATACGGCATGAGTGTTCGTTTCACTGTATTATATACAAGAACGGTATAATAAGTAAATGAAAAAACGATATTTCAGGATATTAATTATTACTTGTATTGTTTTTCATATCAGGGATTGAATCAATATCAAGTTTCTCAACAAGAGCGAGTAATGCTTCGCGGGTGTTCAATTCGGGCTCATCGAGAACGAGTTCAAGAATATAATTCAGGACACGACCGACCTGAGGGCTTGGCGGAATATGTTTATAGTTCATAATATCGGTTCCATTAACGGCAAGGTGTTTCAAACTAAAAGCGTTTTCTTCTTCAATGACTTTATCAATACGGCGCTGCAGTTCGCGCAATGCACCGGAGCGTCCGCGTTTTGTTCCGTTGCCGATGCGGTCTGCTTCCCGCAGCTCAAATAACAATGGGATAGTATCCAGCCCGGCACGCCGCATAAACCGTCGGACAGCGCCATCGGTCCAGTCGCGGGTATAATAAAACATATGCAGACGGATAAGTTTGGTAATGAGTTCAATTTCCTGATTACTGAATTTTAAACGGCGCAGTATTGTACGTGCTAATCGTGCCCCGACAACTTCATGGTTGTAAAACGTTGCATCACCATTACCGGTTTGCTGTCCCTGTGCCTGCAGGGCTTCTTTTTCTTGCATGCTTAAGACATCACTGATGCGTTTTGTGCGCGGTTTTCCGATATCATGAAACAATGCAGCGATACGCAGCAGCGGCATGGCTTGCGGTGCGGCATCACAGGTATACAAACTATGATAATAAACATCATATTTATGAAAACGATTTTGCCGGACATCAACCGTTGCGGCAAGCTCAGGAAGATAGATATCCAAAAGACCGGTACGGCGCATATATTCAATGCCGACAGAAGGACGGTGAGCTTTCATCATTTTTTTTATTTCTTCTTGTACACGTTCATAACTGACCGTCCGTGCTTTTTCGTAACAGTGTTCCATCGCGGAGAGTGTAGTATCGTCGATGGAAAAATCAAGCACCGCAGCAAATCGACATGCTCGCAGCAGCCGCAATCCGTCTTCGGAGAAACGGGTGTTCGGATCGCCAATGCAGCGAATAGAATGTGCCTGAATATCATTTTGACCATTGTGTTCATCTATTAATACTGCATTGATCGGATCAAGCGCCAGCGCATTAATGGTGAAATCACGGCGGCTGAGATCTTCCGAAAGGGTGTCGGAATATTCAACGCTATCGGGATGTCGTCCATCCGAATAGAGACCGTCAGCACGATACGTTGTTACTTCAAAGGACATGGTGTTCAGAAGAACGGTTATCGTTCCGTGTTGTATACCGGTTGGAATAGTACGAATAAAGAGTTTTCGTATTGTTTCAGGTCGTGCATTCGTGGCAATATCAAAATCGTCGGTTGCGCGCCGCATAATTAGATCGCGTACAGCACCGCCGATAATATATGCTTCAAACCCGGCGGTATGCAGTTTTCTGATTAGGGTTATAACTGTTTTCGGCACATGGGGTATTAGTGCCTGCGCGGTCGTTCGTGCATCATATGACTGTATCATTGGCTTACTGTAATAACAATCTCACCGGTCGTCAATATTGAATAATTAAATAAGAGGAATCAGTATACCTGAAAAAGCTTATAGGACTCGGAAGGAAATAGTGGTACTGTATACTCGTTCATTATTCGGCAATACTCCATATACAAGACAGGCAACATTCCCCGGAGTGATTTTCCAGAACACCGTTGTATCTGTTGTTTCTATAACGGTATCGTTAATAATATAAACATAGGATTTAAAATGATCTGAGGAATCAATAGAAATAGCTACTTTTTGTTTATCCAAGTTTATTGTCGGATTAATGACATATGTTGCATTCGGCAGGGGTGTGGTGATATGGACATATGGTGTATTGCTGTGCGGTGATTGTGATACTGTATTAAGCGCTGATGGCTGCAGTGCGAGGAGCTTAGGCATGGCATTATTTGATTTCCATTGCGGCGAGTGAATGATATCGAATACTTCGCGCAGAGGAACAGGTTGTTCAGCACCCTTATGCCCAAGGATTGGAGTAATCTTTTGTGTAATAATGGTCGGTGGAGCGGGAATGGTGCCGGCATGCGGCGGGAGCTCACGGGCAAGATTACCTGCAAGTGTCAACGCACCGAGACTGCCGCTTACTCCTGCCATTGAATTTCCTTCAGGATTTCCTATCCATGCAGCAATAATATATTGTGCATCAAATACAACAGCAACGGAATCACGAAAATCTTTTGTTGTTCCGGTTTTATATCCGTATCCTAATGGAACACGAAGATGTGCTGCAGTAATATCGGCACGATTCCGATCGCTGAGTATATGCCATATCAGCCATGCGCTTTCTTCCGAGAAAAGCGGCGGGGTTACAACGATAGGGTCAGTTTTCAAATAACGCGGTCGAACTACATGCCCATTATTAACGAATGCGGAATATGCGGCGGCAATATCAATCGGACGGACTTCTCCGACACCCAGTGCAAGACCGTAGCCGTAAAATCGTGGTGTTTTATCGAGATAGGTAAAACCCGCTGTATGCAATGTGGTAAGATAGGTGTTAATGCCAATTTGTTCAAGTAATTCAATTGCAGGGATGTTATATGAATGCTGCAATGCCTGTCGCAGAGTTACGCGTCCGTGCCAGATATGGTCATAATTTTTCGGAAGATAATTTTCAAATTCATTCCCGAATGATCGTTCCTCGTCAATAATTACGTCGCCGGGACTTGCTCCGCGATCGAATGCCATTGCATATATTAATGGTTTGAGAATTGAACCGCATTGTCGTTTTGCCATGGCGGCATTGAATTGCCCGCTTAACGGTGAATGATAGTCGGATGATCCGACTAATGCTTTTACGGCACCGGTTTGTGCATCAAGAATAACAACAGCACCTGTATAAACCTGCCGTGTGTGTAAACTGTATGTGCGTTGTTGTAATAAATATTCAGCTTTTTCCTGCAGTGCGATGTCAATAGTTGTTTCCAATACGGAATTTGATTTTGTATGACTGAGAAAATCTGCATAGTGCGGGGCTTTTTTCTCTGTTGCCGTCATGCGAATTTGCGGAGAATATGCTGCAAGATCATTCGCCTGTGTGGGAGTAAGATATCCTTGAGCGGAAAGTGCATTAATAACACGGCAATATGCCCGATGGAATTGTATCGGATGACGAATAGGATCGTTTTTTGCCGGAGCGCGAATTAATGCGATAAGTGCAATACATTCTGATTCACTGAGATGTGCGGTGTCTTTAGAAAAATATACCCGTGCTGCTGCGCCGATACCATAGGTTTGTCTGCCGAAATGGACACGATTTAAATATTTTATAAGTATTGTTTTTTTCTGTACATGGCGGGAAACGCGCAGTGCCAGCCATGCTTGTTTGATTTTACCGGCATAGGTATGCGGCAGAGTATAGATAATTCGAACTGTCTGCATGGTAATGGTTGATGCCCCTTCTTTCACTGCGCCGGCAGTGATATTATGCAAAGCAGCTCTTATAATTGCCTGATAGTCAATACCGTGGTGTTTGTAAAAACGTTTATCTTCGGATGCGATAAGCGCTGCAATACACATATCAGGAATATCATGCAGGGTAACGGGAATACGGATGCCGTTGCGATCACCGACTTGTTCAAATAGTATTTCACCGTTCTCCGCGCGAATAGTGTATCCTGAAGGATGTACCGGAGTATACCAACTCTGATCGAGCGGCATATTCAATTTTTTCGATATATGGATACATGGGAAAATAATAAGCACTGCAAGTACAACACTCATTATTATCGGGAGGAATGCATTTCGTGTGTTTTTCATGTGCTATTCCTTTGCGGGAAGAATGGTTATCCTTTCCGGTGTGCCGGTACCAAATAATGCCGGGTGATACATATCTTCGATATGTGCTGCCTCAAATGAATATGTCCCCGGCGTTGCAACTTTAATATGGTATGTCATTGTATATTCGCCTTCCGGTAAATACGAGGCATAGGCACAATATTTTTCAAAGCGGTATTCTTTTCGATCAAATTGTCCCCACCACCAATAGGCGTCGGCAGAGCTTTGTGTATTATCTTGTGTCCGTGCCGGATTACCTGCCTGCAGATTCGGATTAATAATACGAAAGCCGGGAACAAGCGGATCTGTCAGTGCGATAAAATGTCCTTCACGGTGTGCGGTTATTTTCAGGCGAACGATTAATTCTTGCCCGACATAAAACGGGCTTGATACAGCGGAGCCGTTCAAGTCGGTTATCCATTTTTCAATTGAATAACCCGCATCATATGCCGGACGGTCAAATGATGGTTTATATGAGAGCGCAATACTGTAATATAACCGACCGCTTCCTTTTCGATTAACGGAAACAGTAACTTTCTTTCCTGATTTAAAATCAGAAAGCGGCATGGAATCAGTATAGATCGGTGCATTGATCGAAGTGCAGGATGTTGCTGCGAGTTTTTTCTTATCAAGTTGTATTGCTGCGGTGAAATTAACCGGGTTTGATTCAGCACGTTTTGTGTACCAATACAATGCAAGACAGGTATTAACAGCCGTTTGTGTATTCAGGTTTGTTCGTTTTGTTTCGGATACATCAACCAGCCAGCGAGCAACCTGCGGTGCAACGGGAAGACTTACGTTTGCTTCAGCGAATGCTTGTAAATCAATGGCAGTTGAGTTTTCCGGACTGTCATGAGTATACCAGCACCATGTTTGGTTCGGGTGTTCAAAATGAGCAACTGAACCGTCATTAATAATATAATTCAGGAGCGCCTGCCGCACCGGCATGTAATGCTGTTTCGTAAAACCGGAAAGAACGGCGGCACGAAGCAGATTGCCTAAAGCGCTTATCGACAGAGCGTCAGTTTTTTTAATCAGCTTTTCAACGATATCCTTTCGGGGTTTTCCGGCACGAGCAAGAGCGTAGGCAATATAGCTTTGTGTTTCATCCTGTTGATCGTTAATATACCATTGCGGTACGCATGCCTTTTTTCCATTCAGATAGTTATTGAGCGCTTTAATTGCATTATTATATGTTTTTTTCGGAATACTGAAATGCTTTTCCTGTGCGGCGGCCATTACCAGAACGCCGTATGCGGTTAACCATGGCGATTCAAAATTGCTGTCTGTCCAATATTTAAGATACCCTCCGCATCCGACAAAATCAGGAATAGCATTTATAACAGCTGTAATGGTGTTGTTAATTTCTTCCTTGGACTGGGTCGTCAGGTTTCGTTCAAAGAGGAAATCTCCCATTTCCACAAAAGGATAGATTTTTGAAAAGCGCTGTTCCAGACAATCATGCGGGAAAGTTTGCAAGTAGTGCAGCGATCCTTTCATCCCGGACATAATGGACGGCGCCAGCGTACCTTCAATACTGCCGTATCCATTCCGTGCGATATCAGATGATGGAATGATGATGGAATGCTTGGTTGTGTTTTGTGTTGATGTTTCATACAGTTTTACCCATTCAACCGTTGCTAACTCATGCGCAGGGATGGTGATTCGGAAAGCATCGTTGACGGTTTTATTGTATGCTGAAAAAGTAACAACTGCATCTCCCTGTCCATTGCCTTTGAACGTAAACGGTACATGGGTGTGCGCTCCTTTTTTCAGGGTAATTGTTTTTGTTGCTGAACCGGAAATAATAAGTCCGCCGGATACCTGTGCCCGAACGGTTAGTTTTTGTTTGCTTTTAGTTTGATTATAGACGAGTGCACCGGCTGAAAACACATCATCGCTTTGAATGAAATTCGGCATTGTTGACATAAGCATAAGCGGTTTATTTACCGTCATACGTTTTTCGCCATTGCCGAACATCTTTTTTGATGATGCGATTGCCATAATACGATATGCAGTCAGATTATCCGGTGCGGTGAAAGTAAATGAAAATGCTCCGTGCTCATCGGTATCGGTAACGGCTTTGAAAAAAGCAGTAGATTGAAAGTTCGTCCGCACATTCAGATTATCTTCAGCATCACTGCCGCCGGGGTTTTCTTCTTTTTGACCATAATTACGATTCCCGATAATATGTGAACGCAAATCACCACTGATAACCGAGAGTCCTCTTTTTTGATAAAAAACATCAATCGGATTCGGGGTTTTATATCCGATAAGTGAAAGAACCCCTTCATCACAGACCGCGAAAGTAATAGTGCCGGATACCGGATTATTATCATGGTCAACAACCGTACCGGTTATTGTTACTTTTTCTCCGGGTTTAACGGTGTCTTTTTCAGGTGTTAGTAAAACGCGCAGCGTACGTGTGTCATATGAAACATTTAAATTATGATACCCGATTTTCATTTCCGGTTTTCCAAGATCTTCATTACTGTTTGTGAAGGCGTCATTGTTAACGCGTCCCCGAAGAAGGCTGACACTGACATACACATTCGGAATATATGCATCTCGTATCGGTATTTCGATAATGGAATTGCCGCTTTTTAACGTTGTAACAAAATTGGTAATAATTCGTTCACGTTCGATACTGATATAAGCAGTTGCTGTTTCATAGGGCGACATAATGAATAATCGTGCGGTATCACCGGGATTATAGTGCTCCCGATCAGGGGTAATACGAACGCGTTCAGTATTATCCATTGACCACGGGAAATAATCATCACCATAAACATAAAAGATCTGTGATGTCTTAATAGTGCCGCCGGTACGGTTTTTCATCGAAACCGTAACTGTATAGTAGCCGGATCCTTTCGGTGTATAGGTAATAACTGATGGGAGTGCTTTCCCGGCAGGGAGGGGTGTTGGAAAAATAAGGTGTTTAATCCATTTGCGGTCAGTTTTTTTTCCGATCTGTATTGTTTCTGAATACACTGTTTCTGATTCTTCGTTGCAATTCCAGCGCAGTCGGCTATGCAAGTCACGCGATTGAACGCAGTTTTGCCATTCCCGAACGATAGTAACTTTTGCATTGCTTCCGGCTGTCCAATGACCGTCTTTATCGGCGGCAACAACGGCAATGTTAATAGGATGATTCACGGAAGCATAGGTATCGGAAAGCGCAATGCCCGGATATGCATCAGCAGCATGTGCAATTACCCGAGTAACCGCACTTTTCTGTTCTTCATCATCCCCATAGATAGTGCCAATAATATCAATACGTGCAGTATATGCTTCACCGGACCAGTGAACATTAATTTTTTGTGAATAGAGACTGCCTTTTCCGAGTGAATCGGATTTCATTATTAATGGTTTTTTTGTATATGAATCAGGAGAATCAAATGAGAATGGCCGGCAGTATTCTCCGGGAGGACGATAATTAATTGGCACTGCCTGAGCAGAAAAATCTATGGGACTTCCTTCTAATCCGGTGCCGGAAAAGGTACTGCCCTTTAATAGTGCGGTAAAGGAGTCTCCATACCGAATATCACCTTTCGTAACGCTGAGCGATGCTTCCATACGTGCTTCGCGAAAATCTTCAATGCGGAATGATGCTGATGTGGATAGATACGTACAGATATTGGTATAGGGGTTATTGTTTAATGATACATATATAGTGTACTTTCCGCGTGCAGCTGTATTTTCAGTATGAATGTCGAAATGATAGTATCCGCGATTATCAGCAATAGCGATAAAATTGGTTAATGTTTTTCCGACCGGCGTTTCAACGTTTATATCTAATGGCAAACTGCGAAGCGGATATTCCGGAGTGCCGCTAAAAACATTTCTTACTAAACCGGTGCAGTGCACAGTATCTCCCGAACGATACAGACCTCGTTCGGTGAAGCAATATGACGGAAGATAATTATTAAAAGAATATGGTCGCCAGTGAATACTATTGCCGTCATCATCATAATAATAATCATCATAGTACTCATAATCAGTATAACAATCATCAGGATCGCTCTCATCGTAATAATCATCATAATAAATACCATAGCGCCATGGTTCAATACCGGTCGTCATCCCTGTTGCAATAAATGCCATATCATTGCCGTGTTCAGCAAAAAAGAGAAAAGCATTATTGGTAATACTTTTTGTCTTCTGCGTGGGAAGTGTCATAACACTCGGAAATGCTGCAATACCTTCCGAATCGGTAGTGGTTTCTGAGAGAACCTTTCCGTGCGGATCAGTCATACTGACGTGTATTCCTGAAAGCGGAGCGGCTGTTTTAAGGGAAGTTACCAGAATACGATTATTCCATGGTGAGAATCGTCCGGTCAGCCCCAGCGATGTTATTTGGACGAACGCATCATCAGAGCGGTCATAGTTCTTATACTGCAGATAGAGTGTGCCAAAGCGTTCATTATTTTTTCCAACCGCATGTGGTTTTTGATTAGATAAAATAGCATCGAGATGAAGGGGGGATAAACTCCATTGTTCGGGCATATGCTCCAGCGGAAGTGTATATTGAATTAATATAGGGTTTTGTTTGGGACATGTAAAATAAGCATTCATTCCTTGATAATGATTTTGGTAGAAATGAAAGTATTGTGCAACTGCCCTTTTAGTGAGTGACTGAGCGGACACGACCATATTGTCATAATTAATAGAGCGTATCGGAAGAACGCGCTGTTCGTATGCTTCAATAACGATGTATCCGGTTGGATAGTGTATATACGGGGTGCGTGATGCAACGGTAATAGTAATAGTGTTTTTTTCATCAGATCTTTGAAGCGGCTGACCAAATACATCCGTGCATGCGGTAATCGTAAGTTTATATTTTCCTAATGGCAGTAAATAGAGATCAACCCAGGGAGATAATGATGACCATTGTGATTCAGCAAGTCTTGCACACGCACGTTTTCGTGCATTCGTCATATTCGGTCCGAACCCTTCTTTTATAACAGAGAGTTTTATTGCAGAGGCGAGATTGCTTCGGCATATCGGTGTTGAGAAGCGCAGCGTTATTCCTTGTGTGGACTCATCACTGTCTATCGATATGTCCTTTGTTAAAAAAACAAATGGTCCGAATGTATGAAAAATACGGGAAAATGTTTTTTTCAGGGCAAGGTTGCCTTCTACACCACGTAAACCGGCATTAATATCAAAGCGAACCATTGCATCTTTTGCATATGGGGTATGCGGTATTAATGTAAAGGAGGTGATGGCGTTTTGTCCTTTTTCTGCCTGATGTTTATCGGGAATAATCGTGAATTCTATGGTTTTGTTATTACATCGAATATGGGCATATGCTTTTACAACGCTGGCATAGACCGGTTGATTGAAGCTAATACTAATGTTTTGATCGATATCCTGATTTATTGCATTTTGATTCGGAGAAACACTCACTATTTGTATTCGGGGGGTATTAAATTTCCATGAATAAGGTTTTTTAAGTTTTTTTCTTGTTACTTCTGAACGTGTTTTTTTTGGAATCGTACAGGTATAGGTTTGACTTTCAATAAATTTTTCTTCAGGATAGAAAATAAGTGTGCGATCACCCTGCCACAGGTATTTTCCGGCAATCGGCGGATCAAATGTCAGCGGTCCTGATTCCTGTTTATCATGACGTGCTTCCAATGATACCATTGGCTGATTGAAGGTAACGCTAATGTATGAATACTCATAGAAGTAGGAAGTTTGTCCTTTCGGTGTAACCTCTACAATACTAATCGGTCCTTGTACCGGTTCGGCATCCTGCATCAGCTGAGCATATGTCAGGGGAATAGAAAAAATAATGACAATACAAAGTATTGCATACGAAATACGATATAATACGGGTTTCATATATACTGCCTCCAAGGGGTTCAATACAATATATTCAATTAAGACTCTATTATAACATTATTACCCTGGCGGTAAAAGAGAAATATCAGGACGCTCCTTTTCGTGAATTAAAATACTTTAAGAGTTTGCAGCTGCTTCAACAGGTTAATTAATGTTTGTACCGAAAATGAATTATTTGTTTATTGAGGATTAAAAACATGCAAATAAGAATGCTTCATGATACGAGCATTATCGTTGTTCTGATGCATACGGGTGTATACGGGGATTTTATAATAAATACTATATATGTAATTAGATAAAACGAAATGACAGGGGAGTGATACTATGTCTATACCAGTAGGATTGCCGGCATAATACTGTAATGCGGATTATGTTAATAACAATTAATGGCGGCAAAGCACTGCTTGTATGCAGGTATCGGTATATTAGTTCAGGCTTGTTGCATAGAGAGCAAGGCTTTTTTCAAAAGCCGGGAATGTTTCTTTCATAAGGGTTGTATAGATAAACGGATTCCATTTATTTTGCCGGAACTCCTGTTCAAGAATTTCTTTTGTTTTTTCAATACTCAGTGCTTTATGATAACAGCAGGGAGATCGGCAAGCATCATAAATATCAACAATATTGCAAATAACCGCCAGCGGGCTTTGGAATTGATTTGAATAGACTTTATGATGGGCATGATGATTGCCGACTATTTCAAGAATTTCGTAATTATTAATATTGATATGCCGCAGTGCTTTAACGCCAAGAGCGGGATGCCGCATTATTTCGGCATATTCATTCATGGTGAGCGGACCTCGCTTATTAAGGGTTTTTTGATCAACCATTGTTTTACCGAAATCATGCAGGACGACGCCAATAGCGTATTTTTTTATACTGATTGGATTAAAACTAACGCTGTCGTAGCTATTTTTAAATGCATTCCAAAAAGTATCTTTATCAATATATTTTCTGAAATCGTGCAGTGCCTGTGCAAATAATAAATAACAGGCGAAACTATGATGATATAAATAACTGTTTGCAGTGCGCATAAGCTGAATAGCACTGTATACTTTATAGCGGTCTTTTTGATAAAATTCGGTAATAATTTCATGGGTATGTTTTATTTTTGCAGCATTGAGGTGTTCATTGGCATGAATGGCAATAATGTCATTTGTTGCCGAGTCAATGCTGTCAACGGTATTACCGCCGATACGATCACGTACTTTAGCAATCCAGAGATCACGCTCATCACATTGGTTGTTGCGAATACCGGTATCAGGAACGTTGATGGTATCGTATGCAATATCACGAAATACATAAATCGGCATTGTAAATACTTTTCGCGGAACAGGCTTATGCTTTGATATCAGCAATGTTCCTTCACGAGAATAAAGATCTTCCTTACTAATTCCGTTCATATTAATACAGTCGGTAAGATTATTAATACGCATTAAAATAGTACGTTTTGCGGGCATAGTATTCCCTCCGATTATTTCCCTCTGCTGTTGTACTGTATACTTTGTATTTCATATACAGTTCGTTCAGATGATGATATAGTATTCTGATACCCGCGTTGACACGCCCTTTTAACCCCAAATATCATGCCGTACATATCATACTGCTCAATGATTGTCAATATCAGAGTAGGCGTTTGTCGTGTAAAAAATAGATATAAGCGGTATTAATACGTTTATACGGTATACCTTCAAAAATTGATGGAACAATTTTGATGATAGGATTCTCTTGTTTTTAAATGTACACAACAGATGATTACTGCGGTTATTGTATGCTGTTCGTGTGGTATACGTTTTTCGGGAATATGATTGCATATTGTGATTGCAGTTATTACAATATGCATATGTATTCAGTATATATCGTTCAATGCAGTGATGGTTCATTATATACCGGCATTGCAAAGAATGTGCAGCAACGGGTGAAAACCCATAATGCCGGTACAGGAGCGCGCTATACGCGCGGGCGGCTTCCGGTTTCCTTGGTTTATCGTGAAGATTGTGAAAACCGAAGTGCGGCATTGCAGCGGGAAGCGGCAATAAAAAAAATATCTCGCATGCAAAAACGCTTGTTATGTCTTCAGTGGAAAGCTCCGGTGGAATAATCAGTGTTTTTCAACAGTGATACAATACGCATAATAATACTATAACGGATTGTAATAAACAATGCCGGTATACTGAATAAGTGTTTTAAGCGTTTATTATATAATACCGCAGTGCTGTGTCTTTCAGTATACGATACTATCAGGGAGCGGGGCTATTCAATACTTTGTATAAAAAAAGATAGATTGATAATAGATCCGTCAATACCAAGCGGACACATATATATTTCCTGATTTTGTTGTACTTCTTTCATAATGTTTGCGGTATATATTTTCGGAACGGATACAACAACATTATCCTCATCTTGTGCATCAGTGAGCTTCCGAACCGATTCGGCGGTAAAAGATTTTGTAAGAGACTTAATTGCTTTTTTAACATCATCGGTAATAGTATCCGGTATGGTATTAAGGATTTTCCCGGCAATGAAAAGAGCGGTTTCCGGTGTCATATCTATCATAATAGAGCCGTTTTGCTTCTTGTAATAATAATCAATAACAGCGGCAACTCCCATTGTCGTAAAAGCGGCTTCCATTTTGACAAGTTTTCCTTGTATAATATCAGAGTCGAGTGTTTTTGAAATATCGTGTACCGTTTTAACAGTAAAAGCTTCAATCATTGCGGGAGTGATCGTTCGTGATGATGGGTTAGGGGTATCATGATCAGTGTCGCTGAAATCAAGTTGAATGACGTTTAACAGATCTTGTGCATTAATAGGTGAATAAACAAAACCGCTTACACCACGACGGCGGAGTTGTGCTTCATAGTGCTCTCCTTCTTCATCACGGTATAAATTATGAACGATAATGTGTGTTTTTTCTTTTCCAAGGTTTAATATAGTATCAAGGTCACTGTTTGTTTGCTGTATGAGTGCACTGCCGATGAGAATAATATCGGGATGATAGAATTGCAATTTTAAGAGTGCATCGGTCGTATTTGTCGTTTCTTTAACCGAATAATTATTTACGGTAAGTATATGTGCAAATTGTTTGCGATTATATGCAATTGAATCTACCAGTAATACTTTAGCTGCCATAATATCTTAAATGTATATAGGTATACACAAAATTCAATACCTTTATTGTAGTATTCCAAGCCGTTTTTGTATTATTAAAACAGCTGCCGTTAGTGTGGCGCTTGGATTTTTTTTCTGAGAAAAATCATAACCTTTATACGCCATCCAGACTGATTCGGGCGTATAGAGTCCGCGGGGATCTTTTTTTTGAATAAGTATTTTCAACATATCTTTAAATGCCCGTTTCGTTCGTACTGCCGGAAAATACGAAAGTGTATCAACAACATGCAGAATATCAAACCATATCATCGGATACTTAAGTTTCATAAAATCCGTACCAATGCCGAATAGGTAATATTTTTTTTCTGTCCGGATTTTCCAGAAATGCAGCAGCATGTCAGTCCCTGATTGGATGGCAGTATCTGCTGCTGCAGTTTTCGATGCATGCGCGAGCGCTTTGAGTGCTGCCAGTGTTGCATACGGACAGGGGTCAGTGCGTCTTCCCGGACCTTTGAACTTTAGAAGAGAACTGCTGCATAACCAGCCGGTGCGATCAATTAATGAGATTAACTTTCGTACCGTTGCAGTAACCCGTTTATCTTTGTGATAACCGAATCGGCACAATGCGGCAATAATGAGCGGGAAATCACAGAGTATCCAGTTCCAATGGGGTTTATCATCACCGCCGAATACTGATGGCAATAGTATTCGTGAGAGGAATGCATTGTCATCACTGCGATGTGCCATGAGTTTTTCTGCGATTTCAGATATACCGTTATCGGTTTTCGTAAGTCCGATATCAGCAAGAATATTTATTTTATGAATGATAAGTTTTGCATCTTTATGTGATTTTATAGGATTTCCGGGCCATTGTTTACATTCCTTAATAATACTTTTAATTAACGGATGAGCAACGGTTTCCTGTTTTAAATGTTGAATCGTTTTTGATTGTGGGGATTTTCTATCCAGCCACAACGCTGTTGCAAGACGCACCCAAGGTTCTTGAGCACTGTGAATAAAATCAAGAGCAGTATTTTGTGATGCGTGGACGGATGTCATACGATGTATTTCTCCTACCGGAGTACTATATGCAGGGGCAGGCGTTTTGTAAAGTTGTTTTTATATTTGATGGCTGCAGATACAGTATATTGCTGTAACGGGATGATACAATGTTCGCAGGAAAGACAATGCTATTTATTACATAATACGTACATAAAATGGTGCTCCGCGCCGCTCTTGTTGTATCATAGTACATCGTCTATACGGTGCAACGAATGTTTAATATTGTATAGTAATAATCAAAGGCAGTGATCTTCTCTCATGAGATGATCGGCAAGAACATGGTTGCATTCGGGAGAGTTCCAATAGTATACTATGCATACTAATAACGGAGTGTTTATATGACTAATATACTTACGCCTGAGATACAGGATGTTGGATTGTTTTTCAGTAAATTCAGCGATGCGGTCGTTCCGATTATAATTCTATCGGCAGCATTGATTACCGGTATTCTTTTGCTATTGCTGCTGTTTGGCTTGCTCATTGGATATGCACGACGTACGAACAAACCGGCACTTGAAGAAATTGTCAGAAAAGTTCGTTCACCGGCATTGTTTCTGCTTCCCGTATTAACAGTGCTGATTCTTCTTCAAACAATGGGTGTTCCCGATAGTATAATACCTGTTCTGCGGCATGTAATGGTTATTACGATCATTGTCTTTATAGCCTGGTTATTGCTGCGGATTATACATGGTATCGTTTCACTCATGATGCAGCGGTATGATATTTCAGTACAGGATAATTTAAAAGCACGTACAATCATTACTCAGGTTACTATTATTCAGCGAATCGTTGGCGTGAGTATAATCATTGTTTCTGCAGCGGCAATTCTTATGACTTTTGAGACCATTCGGCAAATTGGAGTGGGGTTATTAGCATCAGCAGGGGTTATTGGTATTATCATCGGGTTTGCTGCACAGAAAACTATTGCGATGGTACTTGCAGGTATTCAAATAGCATTAACGCAGCCGGTTAAGATTGATGATGTTGTTATTATTGAAGGTGAGTGGGGGCGTATCGAAGAAATTACTCTTACCTATTTAGTTGTACGTATTTGGGATTTACGGCGACTCGTTGTTCCGATTACTTATGTTATAGAAAACCCTATTCAAAATTGGACACGTTCATCTGCAAATTTACTTGGTACGGTATATGTGTATGCAGATTATCGTGTTCCGGTCGATATACTACGAAAACAATTACGCAGTATTCTTGAGAAAACGGATTTATGGGATACACAGGTATGCGGTTTAGTCGTTACTAATTTAAAAGAAGAAACGGTTGAATTACGGGCATTAATGAGTGCTGAGAACTCTTCAAAATTATGGGATCTTCGCTGTTTGGTACGAGAAGAATTGTTGACGTATATTCAGAAATACCATGCGGATTGTCTGCCGCGCTCTCGTATAGAAATAACAAAAATGCAGGAATCTTCACGGCAATAATTGCATTGAACAGTACTATACGTAACGCTGAGGTGAAGAAGTATTTTATGCAATCGGAATCGGAATATTTCGTATTAAATCTTCAATCGCTAATTTTTCTAATAGTGCTGAGAAAGAATTCAATTCAGTTTCATTTAGTCCGCCTAATAAAATTTGCAATGCAGCTAAATGTACTTGATTATGTATACGGGCAATTGCATGTCCGCGTACGGTTGCTCCGAATACAACACCGCGCCCGTCATCACGCGATTTATCTTTCCAAAGGTATTCTTTCTGAACTAATCGTTTAATCAGCAGACTGACCGGACCTTTTGACAATGCAAGTGTTTTTACCAGATCAGAAAAACGCATTGGTTTTCCATGATTTACGATCAGGGTAATGGCGTGAATTTCTTCAACACGAAGTCCTTCAAATCGCGGATTCATTGACATTTCACGTTCCAGCGTCATTAAACGAAAGTATAGATTGTGTACAAGTATATTTGTTTTTGCGAGATTGCTCATCGATAGTAAATTCCTTTATATGTATAAATTATAGTTTTAATTTAAAACTATTTCAATAAAAAAATAGTGGATTGACCTTGCATATCTTTTAGCCTGCTACTATATTTCGGATAATCAAAGCCACTGTATAATGGCGATAACCGTATGTATAATACGTAAAAAATTATTATTGAAGGAGGTCATACCTATGGCAGGTATCAAACCCCTGGGCGGTCGGGTTGTTGTAGAAGTGCTCGATTCGCAGGAAACAGTTAAAGGCGGGATTATCATTCCCGATACGGCGAAAGAAAAGCCGCAGCAGGCAAAAATAATTGAAGTCGGTCCCGGTGCGATTCTTGAAAGCGGGGAACGTCGTCCTATTGATGTCAAAAAAGGTGATGTCGTGCTATTCGGCAAGTACAGCGGCACGGAAGTTAAGTACAACGATACAGAATATTTAATTCTTAATGAAGATGATATTCTTGCCATCGTCAGTTAACCGGCCGGCAAGCAAATTAAGGAGAAAAAATTATGGCAAAACAGATAGTATTTAATGAAGAAGCACGGAGAAAATTACTGCGCGGGATTGATGCCCTTGCAAATGCAGTAAAAGTAACGTTAGGACCGCGCGGTCGTAATGTTGTTATCGACAAAAAGTTCGGACCTCCGACAATAACCAATGATGGTGTTACCATTGCAAAAGAAGTTGAGCTGGAAGAACCGTTTGAAAACATGGGTGCTCAGATGATTAAAGAAGTTGCCGCAAAGACAAATGATGTTGCCGGTGACGGAACGACGTCAGCAACCGTACTGGCACAAGCGATGGTTCATGAAGGGCTTAAGAATGTAACAGCCGGTGCGAACCCGATGTTTATTAAACGCGGTATTGAAAAAGCAACAGCGAAAGCAGTTGAGAGTATTAAAAAACAATCACATGAAATTAAAAACAAACAGGAAGTTGCAAATGTTGCAACGATTAGTGCAAATAATGATCAAACCATTGGCGAGCTGATTGCGGAAGCAATGGAAAAAGTCGGCAAAGATGGTGTCATTACTGTTGAAGAAGCGAAATCAATTGAAACAATGTTGGAAGTTGTTGAAGGTATGCAGTTTGATCGCGGGTATATATCTCCCTATATGGTAACGGATGCTGATGCGATGGAAGCGGTTCTTGATGATCCGTATATTTTGATATTCGATAAAAAAATCAGTGTTATGAAAGATCTTCTGCCGCTGCTTGAAAAAGTGGTACAAATGGGTAAACCGCTTTTGATTATTGCTGAAGACATTGAAGGCGAAGCACTTGCAACATTAGTGGTGAATAAAATTCGCGGAACGTTAAATATATGTGCTGTTAAAGCTCCGGGATTCGGTGATCGCCGAAAAGCGATGCTTGAAGATATTGCTGTTCTGACCGGTGGTCAGGTTATCAGTGAAGAAAAAGGCTTAAAACTTGAAAACGTTGTTATTGACGATCTGGGAAGAACAAAACGGGTTGTTATTGATAAAGAAAACACAACGATCGTTGAAGGTGCCGGAAATAAAAAAGACATTACTGCACGTATTAATCAGATCCGCAAACAGATTGAAGATACGGACAGTGATTATGACCGCGAAAAGCTGCAGGAGCGTTTAGCGAAACTTGCCGGCGGGGTTGCGGTTATTAAAGTCGGTGCTGCAACTGAAATAGAAATGAAAGAGAAAAAAGCACGTGTTGAAGATGCTCTTTCAGCAACACGCAGTGCGGTTGAAGAAGGGGTTGTTGCCGGCGGCGGAACAACATTAGTGCATGCAATACAGGAACTTGAAAGCATGAAACTTGACGGCGACGAACAAATTGGTGTTAACATTGTTCGTAAAGCGCTTGAAGAGCCGGTTCGCCAGATAGCATTAAACGCGGGACATGACGGGTCAATTATTATCCAGCGTCTCATGAAAGAAAAACCCGGTGTTGGTTTCAATGCTGCAACGGGGGAATGGGGCAATATGGGAGAGAATGGTGTTATTGATCCGACGAAAGTAATTCGCAGTGAATTGCAGAATGCGGCGTCAGTTGCATCAATGATTATCACAACTGAAACGCTGATAACGGATATTCCCGAAAAAGAACCTGCACCGATGCCCGGCGGCGCCGGTGGAATGGGCGGCATGGGCGGCATGCCCGGAATGGGTATGTAATTCGCATACGCCGTATAAACAATATACGACTAATGATCCCGACTCCCGTTTCCGCGGGTGTCGGGATTTTTTTTTGAAAGTTCATGCATGTTATGATATATTAAGTATTGCAATAGGGTGCTATGTATAATAGTATTCTTGTATTAATAAGTAAAATATGGGTTTTATTATGCGAAAATATTTTCTTTTAATTGTGTTTGTGATGAGTATATGCACTGCTTCATTATTTGCGCAGGCGGATGTGATACGTATAGTACCACTGCAAATTGTTGCACCCGAAACACAATATGATTTGGCCGATACGATTTTGGAACAGATTATTGCTTTCTATAAAAACGCTGATGATATTGCGGTTGCGGGAGAATCAATGATTGATCGGACGATGCATGAAATTGGCGTTGATGAATGTTTTGATGCACAGTGTGCGCGGGAAGTCGGACGTGCATTACAGTCTGATAAGGTATTGTTTATTGTGCTGCGGGTTTTTGATGAGGAGTTTCAACTCGAAATAAATTTACTTGATGTGTATCATCATGATGCGGATAGAACAGCAGATGTACGTGCTTATGATAAAGATGAATTGTTGTATAGAGTAAAGAATACCTGCAATGATTTTCTCAATAGTATGTATGATGAGTTAACTTATACCACAACACCGTATACCGGTCGTTCCGATACGGTTCGGCATTTAGTTGCTGTTTCTGCTCTTGGTACATATATGGATTTAAAACAACTTCGATCTCTGGTTACCAATATTTCCGACGGGGGATTGCCGAAACGCTTAAACTGGGGTGTCAGCGGTGAATATCGCATTTCACTGAGTGATTGGCGTATTGGAATGGGGTTTGATTATCTTCTTGGTAATGAAACAACAACGGAAATCAACAGCGATCTGACCGATGTTCCACTGAATACCGGAATACTTTCTTTTACGTCATTCCGACTTTCGCTGATTGGCGAATGGATGCCGCTGCATACCGGGCATTTTTATTTCGGTATATATGCACAACCGACATTTGCACTGCTTATGCTTGCACAAACAGTGCGAGGACAGGATACTACCTATAAATATAATGCCCGTGAATGGGGAAGTGAGTTCGGGCTTTCTATAACAATCGGTTATCATTCAGGGTTCAAATTTCGGTTCGGCTATGATGTTTTAGGAGATAATGCCTCCGGTTCAGTCGGGCGTGCCGGATTTTTCTTTAGATTGTGAGAATACGTATGAAGATGAAGAACGGTAAAAAAACAATATTATCTGCAGGGGTGCTTATCATTATTTGTATTGCGGGATGTACGGCATTTCCGCAGCTTAAACCGTATGAACAAAAAGAAACGGAAGTTACGGTTGGAGAAGTTCCGGCGCGAATGTATGCGTATGAAAAAGTTATCATTGAACAATTTACGTTTAAAGATTATGAAGAGTTTAATAAAATCCTTGTCCGTTTGAGAAAACCCAATACGGTTGATTATACTAATATTTATGAAAAATATAATATACAGGAACATGCAACTGAATACTCGTTAATGAAAGGATATGTATATACTATTCCCGGTATTTGGAATCTGGAAATTGAAATTGTTGATCGTCTTGGTAATATATATTCTCATCCGGTGCAGCAGCGTGTTGTCTATATGGGGAAAAATGGCGGCATAACAACTAATGCAACATTAGCAGCGCATACCAAACTTGAATCATGGCGAAGTGCAGGTTTAAACATGGTTTCAAACGTTGCAGTAAATTATTCAACGAATGCGCTTTCATATGGGTTTCCATATGATTTTAAATTAACGATAACAAATAATACCACCAGCCGTGTATATTCAAATGTTTTAAACATTATCAACTGTTCATTTGATGATACATTTGATTATACCGGCGCACAATCAGCCCATACTGATACTAATCAGTATTATGTTCTTATTGAACCGGTTTTTACGACAAATGAATTATATACCAAACTCCGTGCACTTGCAGCACATGGTTGGACTAATCAATAGAAAGAATACTATGCCGGCAGATACTACAGATAATACACCGGGTATCCGAAATAATGCGGATTCATCGGTATCATCTTCAGCACATGATGTAAAGAATACACATCCGCCGTTAAAAAAAACACGTCATACCGGTATATTCAGCAGTATTCGTGCTTTCACAAGCTCCTGTATTTCTTCACTGGCTACAGTATGCCGTGCCCGATTTATTGAAGACCCGCCGTTGCGGCGTTTTATTAATGTGCTTATCACTGTCGGTTGTGCGGGGATTATTGCGGCGTCTATTGTTTTTGCCGGACAGCTGATCGGTTCAGATACCACAGATTCTGATTGGACGATCTGGCCGGAAAACGAAATACCGAAATCCGATTATTTAAGTGCGGTTACTAATCATTTTCGCGGTAATAATAATCAAGTATTTATTCATACCGTTGTTAAAGGGGAAAACTACTGGCTTATTGCAAAATCAAACGGGGTTGATATTGAAACAATGCTGGGAGCGAATCCGCAGTGGCATAATACTACGGCAGGAATTGATGAAAAAATTGTTGTTCTTCTGACGAAAGGAACGCTGCATTATGTTCGTAAGGGGCAGAGTATAAAAAAAATTGCGCATATGTATGGTGCTGCAACGAAACTGGTCCGTATAAATAATCATTTATTATGGCCGCTGCAGCCGCATATTGGAGACGTGCTTATTCTTCCGGGATGTCATCATCTGGTGCATACACCTGAAATGCATGCAGCACTTGCTATTCGCGGTCAATTTATTAATCCGTCAACCGGATATCTTGGTTCAAAATTCGGAATGCGTATGCATCCGATTTTAGGATATGTGCGATTGCATAAAGGGATTGATTTGCATTCACCAAGCGGGCATCCCTGCTGGTCGGCGGCTGATGGTGTTGTTGCCTATACCGGCAATGGCGGTTCTTACGGCAAGGTGATTTATATTAATCATGATAATGGGTTTCAAACTCGCTATGCTCATTTAAGTCGTATTCTAACTCGCACCGGTCGAACGGTAAAACAGGGGCAGGTTATCGGTCGTACCGGGAATAGCGGATTAAGTACTACTCCGCATCTGCATTTTGAAATACGTTCAAACGGTATTCCGGTTGATCCGATGAATTATCTGTGGTAATGCTTTTCTCTTTCAAGGTATTTTTATATCACTGCTGATATACATTCATAAAAAACAGAATTGCTTGTTTTTATACTATCGGGAGAGCAGCTCTGCTGACTTGATTTTTCCGATAGACTATGATATTTTTCAGTATCATTAAGCAACGGAAACGGCAGATATGGCATTAATTTTTGAAACAGGCATACAGAATGCGCAGCAAACCGAAAATAATATTCTGCATCTGGAAACCGTCAGCTATGATCCGCATACTCAAACTGAAGAGATACTCGGTTTTCGTGGTGATTGTTTGGATATCGTGCATGGCTTTGAATTATATATTAAGAAACATACTGTTGTGCAATTGCGTTGTGAGGAATTAAACCGGTTTCAATTTGATTGTGTTATTACTGCTGCATTAATAATGCCGTATCATCAATTATTTGATTATTGTGAACGTATGTGGAAGACGTCGCTTGGTTCGTATCTGACCTCAACCCGAACTGCTCAACAATTTATTGCATTGTGTACGATTGCGGTATCATGCATGCTGCCGATATCGAATACAACAGAACTTTCGTATGCACATTTACCGAATGCTCTGCTGTATGATGAACGTGCTGCGCGAAATACGCTCTCTATTCTTTCAATCGAAAAAAGTAATGCATCGTATTGCACAGACTTGTTTGCACGCGGGTTTTTGTATCGGCTGCAGGGAGATATGATGCAATCATTGTATTTCAGACCGTTTAATGTGCCGAAAATAAATACGCTCTCTTCAGAACTGCAAAGAGTATACCATAACCTTGGGGCAGCTGATGGATCTTGAACTTTTTATATTTTTTATGCTTACTATTGTTGTGCCGGTTGTTTTCGGGGTACTGCTGACAGTCGTATTGGTACTAACAACGAAACAAAAAAAGCAGGCACTGGCAAGCGTTTTATTGCATGAGCGGGATTACCGGCACTATCAGCGATCTTCGGCAACGATACGATCGGTATATAAAACGCTTGGCGCTCGTGTTATGTTGTATGCCTTATTAACAAGCATGATGTTGTCGCTGACGGGATACGTGTTTCGCGGCAGTGAGGATGCCTTTATATTTTCTGTATTTATCGTACTGAATATTTTATTAATATTCGTATATCTGATTGTGCTGATTATCGTTCATATGTCTGATATTATCAGCAACAAAACAAATGCGCTGCCGGTCTTAATAGCAGGATGTATTATTATCGGACTGCAGTACTGTATTAATACCCTGGAAATCATCGGTCTTGTATAATAACATGATCGTGATATGCTATACTAATCATACGGGAGAGAGAATATGAAAATACAACATTGTATTGTAATGATGATTATAGTGCTGAGCAGTCTTGCAGTGTCGTTTGCTGTATTTGATTTACAGGAAATTGGCAGAGCAGATCCGAATGCAGATGATCTTCCCATTGCTTTTACGAAGCAGTATGTTGCCTGCAGCGGGAAAATATATTCACTGCAAAACGGGAATGAAGTAAATAGTAAAGCATATGCATATTTAAAACGCAAAGTAGCTGACGTCCGAAAGGAAGAAGGCAATAATGCCTGCGGTGATGCCGGGGATTATTTATTAGAAGCGGCGCGTTTACACGGACGATCATTTATTCCGGTGTCATCTGATAAAAATGCTGAAAATCCCATTGCGCCGATGTTTATGAATTATGTATTTCTTGATCCTGCTTCAGATTTATTAAAGTTTCGTTATAAAGATCTTTGGGTGATATATACCAGTGATACGTATATGAAAGCACGACCGATTGAAGAAGTATACCGGAGTGCAAAAAATGCCGCAAGCGGTCATATGTGGGATAGTTATGTTAACACCTCCGTTGTTGATGATCATTTCCAAAAAGGGAATGATGGTGTTGCCATTGCCGATGTTGATCGTTTGCCGCTGAATAAAACATGGCTGTTGCCTGCACGTGGTCCATCGTATGGGGGTAAAACATTTGAGTATCGTTTTGTTGGCGATTATCTTGTTTTCTTCTCTCCTGATAAAATAAAACTCTTTATTCCGAATGGCACAGAATATAAAAATGCTGTTGAAATAAAGAAAACGGAGGATTGGACACCGCTAACGTGGAATATTATTTCATGCGATGATACGGCATTGTTATTTTATGAAAAATCAGCAAATAAGTATTATACGATAAACCGGAAGAGACCGGAAATTACAACCGTTGAACTTGATTCTTATTATTTCGGCAAAGCGTATACCGCAAAAACAAAACGTTCAACAACAATCAGGAAAACCATCTATCGAAACGGATTGCTGATCGCATACGAAGAGAAACGTCAAATTATCAATAAAGCCGGTGACGAAGTAAATAAATTAGACATACGTGTATATAATCCGCGTGTTAATAAAGTCTATCCACCGATACATTTTGAATATGTAATTCGTTTGCCGGCTGAAGAAAACCGTGCAGTCTATCGTATTTTTACAGTCGGAGAACGAACGTATCTTGCGTGTATTATTGATAATAAATCGGATTCACAAAAAGCATATAATGTTATTAATATTTATGAGTTTGACGGAAAAACAATGAATACACTTGACGGTACTACCTTTCCGTCGGAAATATATAATGATGAATCATTAATTCGTGAAACAATCAGATATCGTCTTGGTGGTATTGGCGATCTGCCGAAATTTCCTGCCATTGTTGCTGCACCGTATGCAGTGATATATGATAAAGAGAAAAAATTATTTACCGGGTATGATTTACGCGGAGCGGCACGTAAACTGTGGGAATTGCACTTGCCGCAATCAGCAATAGCACCGCGTGAACCGGATACGGTTATTCTTATGCAGCCCTATTAAAACAGGCTTCAGCAATCCGGTTAAACAGTATTGGTTTTTCATACATAGGTGGATATGGTATCAGTGTACCACTACAATGAGGGGTATACATTTACTGCTCTGCCGGAATATTGCGATCCGATACTATAATACTACCCGAATGCGTTTTCAGATGACTGCGTCTTTAAAATTTTCTTGAAAGCATAACGAAGATGATTGTGTAATATGCTTTGAAACGAATTTGCATTTGTATTCCTCAGGTGCAGCGGTATTTTGTTCATCTGATGCTTTGCATAATAGAATTATACGCAGTGTATCTGAATAATAGCAGATCAATGCTGTTGTATTATATACCGGCACAGCCTTTCTTTATATGCAGATGAAATATATGATAACGGTATCTGATGTAGCCGCTGTGCTGATATCAGCAGTTGTGTATATTATTTTCAGTGCTATTGGTATTATGTAAAATTATAATTGAAAAACACGGAGTATTGATTATAACTATAAGCATGAAACGCGGTTTTTTTATTACTATCGAAGGTTCGGAAGGTGTCGGGAAATCAACACAGGTCCAACGGCTTGCCGACGAACTGATGCAGCGGGGATATCCGGTTATCATTACACGGGAACCGGGGGCAACAGCTATCGGGAAAAAAATTCGCGCGCTTCTTCTCGATCCGCGTCATAATGCGATTACGCCAATCACTGAATTATTTTTATATTGTGCCGATCGTGCTCAGCATTGCGATGAAATTATTGCGCCGCATCTTGCTGAAGGGATGATTGTTATTTCAGACAGATTTATGGATGCGACGAATAGCTATCAGGGATTCGGGCGTGGTCTTGGTTTGACGCTGACTGAAAAATTAAACCGTATTGTTGTTCGTGAGAATATACCGAATATAACATTAATGCTGATGGATACTGCATTGCGCGGACTGAAACGCGCGAAAGCCGCGAATAAAGAATTCGGAAAGGGCGGCGACCGCCTTGAGAAAGAAGCGGTATCATTTCATAAAAAACTTATTGCCGGGTATCGTACTCTTGCTCGCCGACGGCCGAAACGTATTACCTGTATTCAGGCAGATGCCGGGATAGAAGAAATGACAGTACGTCTTCTTCAAGCAACATTGCCGGAACTTGAACGTCATCATCGTGCTATTACTATACCCAATAAATTACGTATAACAAAAGCGCATGTTTCAGATGCTGACACTATTGCCGCACTTCTTCGTACCGGATATACCCCGCATAAAAAAATACTGAACCTTACAGCGGAAGAATGGAAACAGTATCCGGCACATGTTCGCGCAGCAGATATTCGCAGTGCAATGAAATCAGCAGATATATATATCGGTTATTATAATAATAAAGCAGTGGCAACGGTAAACATAAGTCCGGCATTATTTAACGATTCAGTTCGTGAGATAAAACGTCTTACGGTATTACCGCGTTACCGGCACCGCGGGTTTGGCATACAAATGATTCGTTTTTGTGAAACAATGCTGCGCCGGAATGCCTGCCGGGAAGCATGGCTTGGTTTCATAGCACACGATGTCGGACTGAGGAAATATTATACACAGCTTGGATATGTTTATGATCATGTATGGTATGATCCGCAGTATACAAAGTTAAAAATAATTCTTATGAAAAAGAAATTATATCCGCCGAGGTGATTATGAAGATACGTAAAGAATCGGATAATCTTCGGCACCGCCCGAAAGCGCCGTTACGCGGCAGTGCCGCTTCTTCTCAATCAATTATTAAAAAAGATGCTGAGAAGAAAATGTCGGGGACTTCGTTTAAAGAGCAGTTGTCAACGGTTCAATCAGAAAACACCGAACATGAAATCAATGCATTGCTTGACCGCCTTGCAAAACAGGGGGAGCGTCTTAAAGCAGTGCCGACGCTCAATGAATTGGAACGGTATACGACTCTTATCGGCACGTTTCTTACTCATGCATTAAATGCCTATGCCCTTGAAAGCGGGAAACGTCATCCGCGTTCAACTATTCAGGATCCCGTTCAAGTTCGTGTTACCATTAATGACAAACTGGCAGTATTAACTGAACAAATTATGCAACGGGAACAGGACCATCTTTCTATTGCCGCCGCGATTGATGATATACGCGGAATACTTATTGATCTACGGAAATAGCAGCAGGATGTGTTTGCTGCTGCCGTCAATTTTTCAGGGACTATAAAATACTGGCATAATTTTAATAAATAGATTATACTTTCACGTATTATGAGAAATGTATTACAGCAATATATTAAAGGACAAGATGATGCGTTGGAGCAGCTGGCACGATTGTTTATTGACCGTAAACAATTTACCGGTGGGGTGCTGCTGACCGGTCCTGAAGGAGTCGGAAAACGTACCGCGGCGCTGGTAGTTGCTGCCTATCAACTGCAGCCGGCGGGAGATGCGCTTTTCGGATTTACAAAAAACAAGTTCAATGCTGAAGTATATCAGCGTGTGTGTGATCGAAATCACCCTGATATGCTGCTTATTGACGATGTTATGCTTAATGAGATGAAAGGCTCATCAGGCAATCGTGAGCGGGATATTACTGTTGATATAGTTCGTATGCTGCAGAAACGCCTTTCGGTACAGTCTTATGAAAGCAATAATCGGGTTATCATTATTGACAATGCGGATCGTATGAATCTTTCGACGGCAAATGCATTTTTAAAACTGCTTGAAGAACCGCCGCCGGGAAACATGTTTTGTCTTATCAGTTCTCATCCGTTTCGTATACCCTCAACGATTCGTTCTCGATGTATGAAAATTTCATTTAAACCGTTACCGGAAGAAACCGTGTATAGCTTACTGACCGATATACATGGCATTGACGATGCACCGGCGCGGGAATGCGCGCGGCTCGCTCATGGGTCAATTGCACAAGCGCTTTTATATGCTGAACACTATCATGCAACAACACTTCACTGGCTTACAACAACACTTGATATTATTACTACTCAATTAAAAGATCCACGAAAACTATTTGCGCTGTCTGCCGCAATTCATGGCAATCGTTCTCCTGAACCGATACGGCAATGGTTTGATCTGATGATGACAATGTTATTTGATGTGCTATGCTTTCAAAACGGCATTAGTGATGCTCCCCGTATTCCGGGGGACGTTATTATGCGCTTTGCCGGTTCAATTCCGGTTCAGAAAGGCGAACGGCTTTATCAATTAATGCAGTTAGTGGAGCATGCCGTGTTTCGTATTGAAACATTTAATATTAATAAACGATTAGCAGTTGAAAGTCTTATCGGTTCAATGGTAAAATTGATACATCAACCGGAGCTATCCTATGTCACATAATGAAAAGAACAAAACGATAAACGCGGCAAAAACAGACGTTTCTTCATCATCGAAAGCATCTTCATCGAAACTAAAAAACATTGTTGCAGTACGTCTCATCGGAGAATCAAAAATAAGTTATTACCGTTCCGGTTCGCTGCAGTTTAAAATTGGTCAGATAATTATAGTGAACTCTGAATTTGGTCATGATGCAGGGAAAATCGAAAAGATATGTACTGATATGTCACTTTGCCCGATTGTTGAAAAAGACATTCGCCCGGTTGTTCGTTTAGCGACGCATGAGGATCTTGAAACAATTCGTGCAAATGAAAAAAAATCTGCATGGGCATATAAAACAACTCGTGAGAAAATTAAAAAGCATGGGCTTGATATGAATCTTTCCAATGTCCGGTATCTTTTTGATGAAAATAAAATCCTTTTTTATTTTACTTCGGAACATCGAGTTGATTTTCGCGATCTTGTTCGTGATCTTGCTTCCGAATTTCATTCTCGTATTGAACTGCGACAAATCGGAGCACGTGATGAAGCCGCAATATTAGGCGGCTGTGGGGTATGCGGACATGAACAATGCTGTTCGTTATATATTCGACATTTCCACCCGATATCCATTCGCATGGCGAAAGATCAGGATCTTTCTCTTAATTCATCCAAAATATCAGGCAATTGCGGGCGTTTGTTATGTTGTCTGCAATATGAAAATGATACGTATCGTGAATGCCGAAAAGGGATGCCGCGTATCGGAACAACGGTTCGATTTCTTTCAGACACTATCATTTCTGATACTGCAACAAAAGTTGACCCTGAAACACTTGAAGGACAGGTTGTTGGTTGGAATGTTATTAAAGGAACCGTTCGTATCGAACTGCCGGATACTTCCGGGCATGGGGTTGAGGTGCCGGTTGATAAATTACAATAATAAACGGATACATATTTAAATGTTTACAACACTATTGAAGGTATGGTTTTGGAATTGTTATGATAACATCGGGCGATATCTGCATGCTGCATTATATTGGTTTTTATGCGCTCTGCCGTTTATTATTGCAGTAGTGTTTTTTGATTTTTATTTTATATATAATGTGCCTGATGATATTTTTGCGATATTTAATAATGCTCCTTCAGGATCACTAACGGCATTATTTCCGTTCCTGATATTAATGCTGGTTAACGGAAATTTATTGATAATTATTTTTCATGGTCCTTGGAGTGCTGCACTGCATTATTTTGTATGGGATACCATGCAGCGGCATTATGAACCACCGCGGCTGCATGTTTATTGGGAAGGATTTAAACGCTATGCATTGCGCGGGTTGGGCTTCATGTTTGTTTATATGGGGCTGTTCTCGTTTTTTACTATTGATTTATTTATCGCACAATTAATGCTGGGCAGCAGCAGTATTCCATACTTTGTTGCTGCTATGGTAAATGTCGGGCTGATGATAATTATTATGGTTTTACTGCTTTCGGGGCGCTATGTGCTGCCGCTGTTAATTTGGCGTGATCCTATCAACCGAAAGAAAGCACTTGAACGGGTCTATGCCGATATACCTGAGCAATCACATACTGATACGGTAAAAACAGGGAAAACCGATTTCCCTGCATATACACTCGGCAAAGCAGTTTATCAGTCATTACTGTTAGTACTTGCCGCACCATTTTTAAGCATTTTTTTAATGCTTATGCAGGCGGCTGCTCTTATATTTATCAGCGCTCCGATAATTACAATTGGTATTTATACCGTATTATTTGGAGCGAATCTAAATCAAAATGTTGTTCGGTTTTTACTTAAAAAATATGATGAGGATATTGATATTCCGAAAGAAAAACGCGGACTTTCATATTTGTTTCGACCATGGCGTATGGATTAGTACGATGCTTTTATCTCTTGCGTATGACGTACGATAATCATGTGTTATATATTTTAGTGCATCGCCCCTGCTGCCTGTTGGGCTTAACTGAAAATAAATACACCCATTAAAACAAATCTCATTAATACGTGCGATGAATGTACCGGAGTATCGGTATTAATATACATCATTGTTTTATTGCAATAGTAAATGAGAGGTTTGTATATCTCATTATTTTTACTTATGTGCGGAACGGTTGCCGGTGGGTATATATCAGCGGTGCGGCATTGGATCGGTAAATGCTGCTGCAAGAATTGCACGGGCAATAAGATATTGTCCATCACCGCGTGGATGCAGTTTATCACCATTCTGAAATCGTCTGTTGAGCATATCCGGTGTATGCGGGTCTTCAAGCAGAGAATAAATATCAACGACAACATCGACACCTCTCGGATATGACCGAATCCATGTATTGATAGAATCGGTATTACGTTGTTTTCGTCGGCTCCATGTATGATAGCCTTTCCATGGCGGTAATGTCAGTGCAATAACACGTACATGGTATCGATGCGCAAGATCATACATTGCTTGTAAATCACGCATAACCGTTTCAGGGTCAGTAATATTATTAATGCCCGCTAAAATAATAATTTGATTATAAACGGCAAGATTAATCTGCTTTTTGCGTTTATCTCCTTCATACACACGTAAACGTTGTCGTATCTTTGTTGTTGTTTCACCATTAACGCCATAATTATCAAATTGACATTTGGAGCATAACCTATTCAGCCAAGTAACATACGTATTATCCGCTGTTATTGAATCACCGATGACGGCGATGTTCGGACCGTAAGCGGCTGTGCAGGGAGAGGGATACGCGGTATTTAAAAGTGTCTGCACGGCGGGTAATGACGTATGAACACTTTTAATGTTTTTGTTTGACACTACTGCTGAGGAGTGATTAATATCAGCTGATTGCGTACGGTAATCAATATATGGCGGGATATCTTCCGTGCCGTATGAGAAGGATATAAATCCGCAAACAATGAATATTATGCTCCAGAAGAGTGAAATTATGTTCGTTCGATAGTGCATAGAAATAGTATTATGTATTATTCTTTTCTGTCAAGAGTATTGGTCCATCTATCCATTTATTGTCGCTCGTATGTGTTTTGCATATCATGGTTCTCATTTCTTTTTAGACATGTGCAGTGCAGTGATTGTGCAGTATTTATTGTATATTTGTATACTGAAGTAGAGCAGTGTCGGCTGTCGGCGTATTACAATAGTATTCGTGTACAAATACCGGAGTCGCCGGATCTCAAAAATGAGAGTGGTGTTTTCAGTAATGAATGGTTTTGTATGCTGAGTGCGAACAGTTTAATATTCAGTGTCGAAAGTACTATTTAATATAATGGACGATGTGCCGTTCGGGTATACAAGTGATAATATTTATTATGCATAGATGCGATACATGTTGTGTGATATGTTCGATGAGACTGCCGGTGTTGCACGGCAGGATGAGTTGTCCCGTTTTTTGCATTCAGAACCGAATGGTTTTGTTCAACAGGCGAATTATTTGCAGCTGTTCCTGTGCGGTCATGCTTATGCGGCGGTGTATACTGGTGCAGTGCTTCCAGCAGACGTTCATAGGTGATATCATTCTGTATTGTACAATTGCCGTTGAAAGATACACCATCATCAATATGCAGATGTCCGGTTACAATATTGCCATGAAGAGTGCATGGCTTTAAAAGCCGGACCATTCGTACAGCATAAATGTTCCCGTATACTTCTCCACCAATAATAACTTCATTAGCAATAATATCTGTATTGACAATACCGGTTGCACTGACAATTACTTTACCGTAAATACGCAGTGTCCCGTGTACAGTTCCATCTATGCGTAATACCCCTTTTTCAATCGTTAGTTCACCGCGTAACTGTGCATTGCAACCGATAATCGAGTTGATGAGATGATCATGTTCATGTATGTGTTTTGTCATAATTGAAAATACTATCAATATGGGGAGAACTTTGCAAGTGAATGATTTTGGAATGATTATTTATGTGAGGGGGGGATATAACTGTATTCATCCAGTGTTGCACGAAAAATATAATCGCTTGGATTGAAGCATTTATTTCCAATACGTACTTCATAGTGCAGATGTGCACCGGTTGAACGACCGCTGGAACCCAGCAGACCAATAGTATCGCCGCGCTTAATCAGTTGCCCGGCATGAACTTTAGCGCGGCTGAGATGCGCATAGATCGTACAAAACCCGTATTTATGACGGATGCGCACGGTATTGCCATATCCGCCGTTATAACCGACATATTCTACTCTTCCATCTGCTGTTGCGATTATCGGCGATCCCGGCATTCCGGCAATATCCAAACCCGAATGAAATTCAATTTTTTTTGCATTAAACGGATTCTTTCGGTAACCATAACCACTGGTTATATGCCCCCCATCAGGGACCGGCCAGAGAGCGGGGATTTCAAAAACAATATCGTGCTTTTTATTCAGATATGTTTCAAGGCGTTTGACATAAAAGTTTATCGTTTGCAGGTCGCGGGTAAACTGTTCTATTTCCATGAGATTGAGTGTTGTAATATTAATATTTGAAATGTCAGTTATGTTTTCTTCGGATGAACCGCCTTGACCCCATATATCACCGCTCGATGAAAACTCCGCTAATATCGCAAGATGTTCGATTCTTTTTTTCAATTCATCCATATGTCGATCAACAGTATTAATACTTTTATCATAGTATTTTTCCAGAGTCTTAACATCAAGCTCTTTCGTTTTAAGTTTTGAAAACTTACGGCGTGTTGTTTTGTATCCGGCAAGGGTGAAAAACGACAGAATAAGAAGTATACTGATAACCATAATGATAAAATATATAGCGAATCGGGATATTTGAAAATTAATGATAGATTGTTCATTATGCGGGACAAGCATTATTGTTAAATGTTCACGTCCCTGTTTAAGAAAATTTTTCCACCATGTGCGGAAACGTGTATAGAATGAGTTCGTCTCGTTATTGTGTGAATGTTCATCCGCCATTATTCAGCTCTTTCAGTGTATAAAAACACGTTAATATACGATACAGAGTAATCAGCATTTGTGCGTTTGTCAATAAGAGCCCTCTTAGAACATGATAAGTATGTCTTGACAAGGCAGCATGCTCTGTATACCGTTTTATATCATGATTGATACACATGCCCATCTTGATTTAATCAGCAATGATCCTGAAGAACAGGATGCTGTTATTGCTCGTGCGCATGAAGCAGGTGTTCATACTATAATTCAAGTATCGGTTGACACTGCGTCAAACTTGAAATCCGGTGAGATAGCACAACGGCATCATAGTGTCTTTTATACTGTTGGCTTGCACCCGCATGAGGCGGATAGGGTTTCCCGTGAAGATATACAGCGTATTGAAAATCAGCTTGATTCGCCAAACGTTGTTGCTATCGGTGAAATCGGATTAGATTATTATCGTCATTATTCTGATTATGAGAATCAGCGAAAACTATTTGATGCTCAGCTTATTATTGCACATGAGTGTCAGCTGCCGGTCGTTATTCATAATCGTGAGTCAATTGATGATGTATATGCACGGCTTTGTGCACTATTACCCCCCGGCGGTATTGTTGTGCACTGTAATTCGGTTGATGCGGAATGGACGAGAAAACTGCTTGATATCGGCGCATATATTTCGTTTGCGGGAAATATAACGTACAACCGGTCATTAACGGATTCTGCGAATAGTGTCCCGCTTGATCGTTTATTAGTTGAGACGGATTCCCCCTATCTGACCCCCGTCCCGCATCGCGGAAAACCAAATGAGCCTGCGTATGTTATGCATACCGCACAATTTCTTGCTGATCAGCGCAGTATTACGCGCGATGAATTAGAACGTGCAACGGATGCAAATGCACGAAGAATATTCGGGCTTATATAACGTATATCGTTTATGTTGATAAAGTGTAAATAGTCAAATAATTCTATTAAACAATGTATCCCGCGGTTTGCAGCGCACGCAAAACGGCTGTAATTTGAGTATCTTTATTCATCGTATAGAAATGCAGCCCCGGTGTATCTTTATCGAGTAAATCCTCACATTGTCGTATCGTATGTTCAATGCCGATCTGACGGCAAGCAGCTGTATCATTGGCATGTTTTTCTAATGCAGCGAGTAATGGTGGCGGTATTTCGCAATGAAACATTTTTTGTATAAATGCAGCATTATGCGCGGAAGCAAGGGGTTTGAGTCCCGGAATAATCGGTTGTGTAATTCCTTTTGCAACGGCCTTATCAAGAAACCGCCAATAGTGTTCGTTGTTAAAAAACATTTGTGTTAAAAAAAACTCAGCTCCGGCATCACATTTACGTTTTAAATACTCAATCTCACGATCAATTGTTCCCATTCCTTTATGGCATTCAGGGTAACAAGCGCCGGCAAATGAAAAATCGGTTTGCGTGCCCTGATAATAATGTGCATTCTCTGCAACATTCTTAAATTCAATATCCGATTGGCGCAACATATAATGCCCCTGATTCGTTTCGGTGATTTTTTCCATTAATCGGTATGCATACTGATAATCCGATTGTTTAATGATTGTGTCTTCATTTTCACCGTACGGAACATCACCCCGTAATGCAAGAAGGTTGTTGATGCCAAGATAATGGAGTGTAATCAGATTATTCTCAATTTCCTGTTTTGAAGCGCTGATGACCGTCAGATGTGCTAATACTTCAATCGGATAACGCTCATTAATAAGCGCTGCGATGGCAACGGTTCCGCCGCGGAGATTTCCTCCTGCGCCGTGTGTAACACTGACGTATCGTATACCAAATGGGATGAGATGTTCAATCGTTTCATAAAGTTGATTAATATGTCCGCCGTTTCGCGGCGGCATAACTTCAATGGAAAGTACCGGCGGTGATTCCTTGAACATGGTTGGTTGCCGTTGTTTATAAATGTCAATTATATGCATACTATATACTCAATTACAATTTTTATAATACCATAATAATAGGTATCATACGGGATTAATAAAGACAGCAGTATTATACAATTCCTCTATTTCCCGTTTCTGTCGTAAAGTATAGCGGATTCTTGTTTAAACGGCAAGACCGGATTTTCAGGAAAACAAATATCATTATAGGAGTGTATTACAAAAAGAGATTAATATACAATAACAAATGTATAACAAAAATAACAATAATATATCCGGTAATAAATTTATAGCGCTGTTTTTTCAGCGCGCCGCTCAAGAGAAGTAAAACTGCAAAAACGATAAAATAATAGCTAAGAATCCAAAAATACAGACCAAATAATTCGTGGTACAGAGCGTTATGAAAAATAACCGATATTCCGCTGACGAGCATTGTGCCGATATGATCAGTTGAGCTTTTAAAATAATGATATATTTTTACTGCCGGCATGATGAGTATACCGGAATAATATACCATATTGGCAATATTGATATGAATCGCTAATAATGCACAGAGTGAATATAGGGCGGCAACAAATAAGCGTTGCAGCCATCTGATAGAATGCTTTTTTTTGGGAAGGGTAATGATAAACTCATGCGCATTTATTTCTTCACGTCGTCGGGCAAGCAGTGCTTCCTGCGTTCGCTGCCATTGCCGTCGGCGATGCTGTTCACGTTCAGCCGGGGTCAGTGCTGCTTTCGTCTGTGTTTCTTTTTGTTCCAGTGCTTCAAGCTCATCAAGCGGCGATGATTGTTCTTTTATGGAATCATTGTTTTGTGAGCTGCTGTCAGGGATATTATTCCGATCATCGTTCATAATAAAAGAATATCAGAAAATCGACAAAGTACAAGAGAAAAATATACCGGGTATCTATTCAAAACCCATTTATTTTGGATACAGCATTTGATAAATTCGGTAATAGTAATACACTTTTTTTGTATAATACCGCGGCTGCTGCAGGGGGACAAATTCCATTAGAAGATACGGATCGCTGCTTGGAAATGTTTTACGCCATTGTCGCGGACGCCCCGGTCCGGCATTATATCCCATCGCGGTAAGTGTAATATCTCGCTTAAACTCTTTCATCATATCACCCAGATACCATGTTCCTGCTTCGATATTTTGCTCAATGTCATAAATGTTATCAGAACTGTTTTTCATAAAAGCATTGTTTTTACGAATAAATGAGTAGGTAGTTGGAATAACCTGCATTAAACCGCATGCATTTGCATATGAGCGTACTGACGGAATATAATAACTTTCCTGCCGCATAATCGCATATACAAATCGCCGGTCAAGATTATGTCGCCGGCATGAAAGCGAAACGTAATGCGAATAGGGTATTGGATACAGGTTGGTTATAAAGGAACGGGGTAAAAAATGAAGACAGGGGTCATCGTTAAGATGCCATGTCATTGCTTCATAGCATCGAACGGCTCTGCCGGTATGACCATACAGCGAATAAAAACGTGCTCGTGCAAGCCGGTTTGTTTGCGTAGCATACTTATTGTTTATACTATAAACACCGAGTGCAATTTCACCATAATATGATTCATGGGCTGAATAAAACATTTCAACAGCTTTAAAGTCTTTATTTTTTTTTGAGTTCAGCGGTTGTATTGTTGTATCATAAAATAATTGATATGGTTTCAATTTACGTAAGCATTCACGAATGGCGCTTCGATACCGTTTTTGGTCGTGGCTGTTAGAGACGGAATAGAATAATTTCATATATGCATATGCGGCTTGTTTCCAATCCTTATGGCTATACAAACCGTGTGCCGTCGCTTCAGACTCTTTTTTTTCATCAGCAGTGAGTGCAATGCATTCACGGTAGCGATCCATTGCCGGCCAATAATAAAATGAATCGGGGTGTCGTGACAGTATCATATAATAGTATGATGAAGCTTCACCGGGCTGTTTGATGTGTTCAAAAGAACGACCCAGCCGGTACAGTGCAGCCGGCGCAATAGAGGAGTATTTACTCAGCGTAATTAATTGTGGAATGCAGTCTGAATATTTTTTTTGTTCATATATACGTAGTACGGCAAGCAGTGCAGAACGTGCCAGTTCCGTATTGTCAGCATGATACGTGAGAATAGCTGCTGCGATACGATATGCTTCTGTATAATTTGATTTTTTTACGTTATTATTTATTAATCGTGCAGCGGCATCAAGCGCGGCATAGGTGCGCGGATATTTTTTTATTACCTCATAATACAGTGTCTGCGATTCGCGGCGGGGTTTCAGTGTTGCAAGCATAACGATACCGCGTGCGGTAAATGATTTCCCCGGTATTTTTTTTACACGCTGAGCAACTTTCACTGCTTCGGATAGTTTATTTATTTTTAAATATGCCGTGTATTGTACAGAAAGAGCTTTGTATTTTAATGTATCGGATATTGTATGTTTTTGCAAAGTTGTTGCAGCATATGCAACAGCATTAGTATAGCGCTTTAGGGTGAGTGCAGTTTTTGCGATAGTATAGCTGTCTTCAGGTGAGGCACAATACGGTATGCCGGTTTTTTTTTCAAGTGCAATGAGATTATCAAGTGATTTTCTCGCATCAGCGGTGCCTTTAAATCGGCGTATAACTTCTTTTGCATATTGTGCGGCATTAGAATACTTGTTTTGCCGCAGTGCTGCCGTATAGGCAATCATTCGTAATTCACTATAATATGTTCCTGAAAATGTTATCTGAAATATTCGTTTAGGAAAGACTTTTTTAGCCTTTTCAAATAATTCCATCGCGGTTGTGATGAATGATTCTGCAGCAGCGTCATTATTATTGCTGAGAGCTGTTAATGCTTGAAGTCTGCTGCTTTCAAGAGCTATATACAAATTATCGTTACGGCGCAATGATTTAAAAACTTTTTCCGCATCAGTATATTTTCCCGCGTGTACCAGTTGTGCGGCGTAGCGCAATTGTGCATAAGGCTGAATAGCAGAACGAGCTGCAGCGGCGTTTTTATAGAAGGATGCCGCCTGTTCGGGATGACCGGATTTCTCATATGCACGGGCAAGAATAAATGAAACTTCCGGACGCTGAATATCAGAAATGTTTAATTTTCGTGCTATTTCAATGGTATCGGTATAATTTCGCTGTTCATATTGAATGAATAATTCTTCAAGCGAGGGAGTGGTATTCATGGCAATAATAACAATACAAAGAGTGATTACTGCAGCACCGAGAATACTAAATCGAACGTATTGAGGGTTACGAAAGAAAAAGCGTGATATTCTTCCGATTACGGTTTGAATACCCATAGCATGATAAACGGTATGAATATGTTTTCCGAAAGAGGTATGTTTTGAAAATAATGTTTTCATGGTATTATACTGCTTGGGTATATTCTACTGAGGATGTGTATCGTGTCAATTCAAGAAGCGGAAAAATAAATAAATGAAAAAAGGTGTTTTTCCGGACAGTCGCCTTCTTTATATTGAACAATAGTATTATTTGTCAATACGCGGTTGAACGTTCCGGCGATGTGGCAGGTGCATCGCCGGGTTTATATATATAAAAATAAGCCGCTGTGTCGAAAACAAAACTATTCTAATTATATATTTCACGAGAATGCAAATAATTTCATAATGGTACTATAAATAATGAGCATCCTTTTCGGATGAAGGACGATGCCGGGTTTCAGGGAAGAATCAGAAAACGCAATGATTGAAAAGGCTGTGCAATATTTAGAACATCATATCATTATATGAAATGTTTATTTATTCTCACGCTCAAGCCATGCAATATTACGTGCAACATTATCGAGCCGTTCGGTGATAATATCTTCATAGTCCCAATCAATCGCACGTCGAACGATACATGATTGTGCATCTTCTATACGGTCAAGATCAACATAAACGCTGTTCGGATTCACGTCGAATGATTCAAAGGTTCCATCTGAGGAATTGTAATGCCACGAAAGGTCTTCATATGCTGCCGCTAATTCAGCATATTGCATAACATACGGCCAGTATGCTTGTGCATGTTCATAATAATATCCTGCTGCCTGTAGTGATGTTTTCAGATTCGGATAAAAGTCTCGGTGGTAATAATACATGCGTTCTGTCGGCATATCATATCGTGATCCAAGGCGCAGGTAATTTTTTACAATGAGCAAATATATTTGCATACGCATTAAGTATTTATATTTTAAATGCTGTTCTTTTGTTTGTATTGGTGCCAGTGCCTGACTTGGATGTCGAAATGGAGAGTTTAATGCATATTGCAGAATAACAATCCCCATTTTCATTGCTTTCGGACGATCATTAATGCGTCGCCAATAGTATAAATAATAATCCTCAACATACCATGGTCGCGGATCACCGGGCCAATATATACCGGTTAGTCCGTATCCCGTTTCCGTGAGTGCATAATTACTGACAGTAAGTGCATGCGTCGAGCCGGGAAGAAGAATGCAAATAATAAATAGTATTGCAATGACAATAAACGGCACTGTATGAAATATTGAGTTTTTCATTGAGTAATAACCTTCATCCATGCTTTTCGCTGTCGCGGTCCGTCCCATTCTGCGAAAAATATTCCCTGCCATGTTCCCAGTTTGAGTGAACCGTTATCAATGATTATCATGCATGATGTCCCGTAAAGTGATGTTTTAATATGTGCATCACTGTTTCCTTCAGTATGGGAATACCCTTCATGCTTGGGAATAAGGGCATTTATTTTTTGTATACTATCGCTTTGTACTGCCGGATCAGCATTTTCATTTATTGTTATTCCTGCAGTGGTATGCGGAATAAACAGGACACAAATCCCGTTTTTTATTTCCATGGTTTCAAGAGCCTGCTGAACTGATGCAGTAATATTTATCATCTGTGTTCGTTGTGTTGTTGTTATTGATAATTCGTGCAGCATGTCATTTCGCCTGTATAATTATTTCAACACGACGGTTTTTCAGTCTTCCCGCATCGGTTTTATTATCAGCAATCGGCATTGTTTCACCAAAACCGACATAACTGGCATTGCGGGAATCAACAACCCCCTCGTTGATAAGAAAATTAATAACCGCTGCCGCACGCCGTTCGGATAAATCAATATTATATCGGGCATCACCGATATTATCCGTATGGCCGTGTGTTTGTATTGAAAGGGATTTGTGTTTTTTTAATGCAGGAATTATTTTTCTTAATTTCCGTTGTGCTTTTTTTGATAATGTGGCACTGTCAAAATCAAATAAAATATCACCGAATTCAATAACAACGCCGCGGTCATCTTGTGATACCGAATAATGTTTATCAGCAGGCAGGGTTTCTGCTATCTCACGCTCGATTGAGTGTTCCGTCTGCCGATCAGCGGTGCTTTTACGCTGATAAAAAGAAGTAATGGTACCTGCATAATTGACGGCAATACTATCAGTAAAATATACACTAACTTCGTATTTATTTTCGCGATATACCGGCATGCCGTTTTGATAATCCCACCAGATAGTCAATTCGGAAACACCTTCCCAAAGAACGGGAGCGCCATTGTTGATGCCGTTCGGGTTTTCATAAAAAATTGAATAATCAGCATTAATACGTGCGCACTGAACACCTGCTTTTTCTTCAAAACCACTTACCGTGTAATTGACAATAACCGGAATGGTTATCGGCGGATCAAACTCCCATACTTCGGTTCCGTTTGCCTGCCATTTTGTGCCAATACTGACCGGCTTTGGTGGAAATGTGGGAATACTGCGTATATTCGGCATTATTCGGTTTGCCGGTACGGTATATGAACCGGTCCGATGAAGTTGAAATTGCGCCGGGAAGATTTGAAGCAGTTTAAAACTGGAGCTGATTTCAGGAAGCTGTTCGTATGAATAGAATTCACCGCTCATTGAGTATGTTGTATCGTTGAGGGTTGCGGTATGAAGTATTACATGATTTTTTTGTATAGCACTAATACGATAAATCCCGTCCTCAACCTGTATCATTGCACCACGGGCATATTCACTGAGAACAGAGGGGTCTTTAACATACCAATAATTTGTTTGAACAAAATATTTATCGATTTGTATGACATCATCGTTATTAAGATTCCATTCCAGTACAATAGGTGAGCTGTCATTGGTGTTTTGTGCTGAAACCGATATAGTGAGTATTCCGAAAAAACATACTACAATAATAAATAAAACAGCCGCAGTATTATTTTGCATTAAAAAGCCTTTCATTTCTATACTGATAATCTTTATGCTATTGGTATATATATCGGCATACCATTGAAAATCATAATATAGTGAATAGGGGTAAAGTATCAGTGCATCACAACAATGAACTGTTCTTCATATACTCTTTCCGGCAGCAGATAATCGTTGCTGCAGCGCTTTTACGTGAGAGGGAATAGTAATATAAAAAGGCAGTACAAGTGCAGAATATAAAACTATGATATTATATACGAAAATGAATGAGCAGATTAATGGCAATTGCAGAGTATTAATTAATCCCAGTGTAATCCGTCGATAACCGGTCCTTCTTTACAGGTACGAATATATTCGCCGTTAACCCGGGAAATACATCCCATGCAAACGCCGAACCCGCACGCCATACGGTTTTCGATGGAAACCTGAATCGGAACTATTTTGTGTTTATTGGTTTTAACTGCTTCAACAACTGCACGCATCATTATTTCGGGACCGCAGCAATATACGCGGTTGATATCAGGGAATTGATCAGCAATAGTTTTGTAGAGATCAGCAGCATGACCATGAAATCCTTCGCTTCCGTCATCGGTTGCGGTATGCAGCATAACACCGTTACAATCGGCGAGGGTGTCCTTGAAAAACAAGTATTGTTTCGTTCGTGCGCCGAAGATACAATGTACGGTTATTCCCTGTTCCGCGGCACGACGTATGAGGGATGCTGTTGGTGCTATTCCCATGCCTCCCGCAACAACCGCTATCGTTGTATCTTCATTATGCAGTGTAAATCCGTTCCCGAACGGTCCAAGCAGATCAGTTTTATGCCCTTCATTCCAGCAGCGCATAATTTCCGTGCCTTGTCCGACAACCTGATATATAATTTCTATCGTTGAACTATCGGGCATAGCAAAAATACCAAACGGACGTCGCCACAGCGGAGCCGATGCGGTTGATACGGCAAGCATAATAAATTGACCGGGCGAAACGTTGTTGAGAGGTTCAGTACAGGTCAGTTGCATATGATAACAGTCATTGGTAAGGGCATGATTAAAAACAACGCGGGCATTCATTAGAATAACAGCTTCCTGTTCTGCATAACAACTGTTCCATTGACAATAGTCATTTTCGGGAATCCGCGCATTGGTTTGCCGAGCCATGGTGAGTTTGAAGAACGTGACACAAGGTCTGCTTCATTAATAATACCGCGGTTGGTGATGTCAATTAAGGTCAGATTTGCCGGTTCACCTTCGTTTAATCCGGTTCGTTCAATGCCGAGAATACGTGCGGGATTAACGGTAACTTTACGAATGATATCCATGATATCCAAGAGTTGATGGTCAACGAGTTCTTCCAGTACCACCGGCAATAATGTTTCAAGACCAATGATGCCGAATGGTGCACGGTTAAATTCGACTTCTTTATGTGCCCGTGAATGCGGTGCATGATCAGTAACAATGCAGTCTATTGTACCGTCAGCAAGTCCGACAATAAGTGCTTCCCGATCGTACTCTGATCGCAGTGGCGGATTCATTTTGTATCGTGTATCAAAAGATGTGATTTCTTTATCCGTTAAGGCAAGATGATGAGCGGTTACTTCACAGGTAACGTTGATGCCGCGTTCTTTTGCCCAGCGAACGAGTTCAACTGATCCGGCAGTTGAAATATGCGCTAAATGTATATGCCCGCCGGTATATGCGGCGAGGATAATATCCCGAGCAACAATAACTTCTTCCGCTGCTGCAGGAATACCTTTTAATCCGGTCAGCGTTGAATAATACCCTTCATGCACAACACCGGTACCGGCAAGATTGACATCTTCACAGTGTTCGATAACGGGGATAGAAAACATTTTAGAATATTCAAGTGCACGGCGTATCAAATCACCATTCATAACTGCCGATCCGTCATCACTGATCGCAACTGCCCCATGCGTTACCAGATCACCGATTTCTGATAGTTCTTTTCCGGCACGTCCTTTGGTAATGGTTGCAATCGGATGAACGCGGACTAAACCGTCTCGGGCAACTAATGCCTGAACGAGTTTTAATGTTGATGGGCTGTCAATCGGCGGTGTGGTATTCGGCATACAGGCGATATCGGTTATACCGCCCATTGCAGCAGCCCGCGTGCCACTGGCAATGGTTTCGGCACTTTCCATACCCGGTTCACGTAAATGGACATGCATATCAACCAGTCCCGGTATAGCAAGACCGCCTTTCATATCAATAATTTCTGCATCGGGAACACTTTGTATCGAACCAATTTCTGCGATACAGCCGTCTTTTATATAAATATGCCCGACTTTACTGGTTTCATTAAACGGGTCAACAATTGTTATTCCTTTAATCAGATAATCCACATATTACTCCACGGTATCAGGTACGGTTCCTTGACCGCATAAAAGATATAATACTGCCATACGAACGGCAATACCATTCGTTACTTGTTCAGTAATAACACTTTGCGCACTATCGGCAACTTCGGAACTGATTTCAATGCCGCGATTCATCGGTCCGGGGTGCAAAACAAGTATTTTTTTATTGCCTTTTTGTGCCCGTTCAAGTCGTTCAGCGGTAAGACCGAATAAAAGACTATATTCGCGTAATGAAGGAAATAATCCTTGCTGTTGCCGTTCAAGCTGAATACGCAGAACATTAATAACATCGCACTGTTCCAGTGCCTGATCAAGATCATAAAAAACAGTAACACCAAGTTGTTCAATATGCGCCGGAATAAGTGTTGAGGGTCCACAGACACTGACATGAGCGCCAAGTTTACGTAGACCTTGAATATTTGAACGGGCGACACGACTATGTAGAATATCACCGACAATAAGAATATTCAGCCCTTCAATATAGCCGAGTTTTTCTCGAATAGTAAAAATATCCAACAGTGCTTGTGTCGGATGCGCATGCGATCCGTCTCCGGCATTGACGATATGTACCGGCAAACGATGTGCAAGAAAATGTGCTGCGCCGGGGCTGGAATGACGCATAATAATGATGTCCGCATTCATTGCCAGTAATGTTTTTGCGGTATCTATCAGGGATTCACCTTTACTGAGAGAGGATGTTTGTGCATTGAAATTAATAACATCCGCTGAAAGACGTTTTGCCGCTAATTCAAAACTAATACGTGTGCGTGTGCTGGGTTCAAAGAATAAGTTGCAAACCGTTTTACCGCGAAGACTCGGAACTTTTTTAATTGAACGGGTAAAAATATTTTTAAATGAAACAGCGGTATCAAGTACAGTAATAATATTTTCTGCAGTAATATCGTGTAAATCAAGTAAATGCTTTTGTTTAAAACCGGAGGTTGTTGATTCATGACCGGTATGCATTATATACTCCGTTGACTGATAACGGTATCAATACCGTCTGTTTCTTTCAGGTTGACAATGATTTTTTCATCGTGAGCAGCAGATATAACCTTGCCGGTGTAGTCTGCTGCAATCGGTAATTCACGACCGCCGCGATCAATTAATACTAGTAGTTGAATTTGCTGCGGTCGCCCATTATCCATAATTTCATCCATTGCGGCACGTATCGTACGTCCGGTAAACAATACATCATCAACCAGAATAATACGTTTTCCTGATACGTCAAAAGGAATTTCCGTTTTCTGAGGCACTTTTATTCGGCGGCGCAGACCGATGTCATCGCGATAGAAAGTAACCCCTAATGCGCCGACCGGGATATGCAATCCGTTTTCAGTATACAGATAATCAGTGATGCGTTGTGCAAGCGGAACACCGCGTTTTTGAATTCCTAACATAACAACATTAGTACATTTCATACAGCGTTCAGAAATTTCCGCTGCCAGTCGCTTCAATGTTCCGGTAATAGTATCTGCATCAAAAATTTGTGTTTCCGTCACGTTGTTTACCCTGTCGTAAATGCGGTTATACCTTTTTTTTGCAGTGTATCATCAGCGTGTGCAACTGCATCTGCCATTGCCAGTTTATATGATTCAAGTTTTTTTTCAAGCTCTGTATCATTCCGTGCTAAAATTTGTACGGCAAAAAGTGCGGCATTTATTGCACCGGATTTCCCTAATGACATGGTTGCAACCGGAACACCTTTCGGCATTTGAACGGTTGCAAGAAGGGCATCCATGCCGTCAAGTATGCCGCCTTTCAGCGGGACGGCAATGACCGGCAGTATGGTGTGTCCGGCAATAACACCGGCAAGATGTGCTGCCATACCGGCTGCGGCAATAATGACCTGTATTCCATGTTTGCGAGCGTCCGTTGCCCATTGTGCCGTTGTTTGAGGTGTTCGATGTGCTGACATAACATGCAGTTCATACGGGAGAGCAAATTCATCAAGCAGTGTTATGCAGTGTTGTATAATTGGCAAATCGGAAGTGCTGCCGGTAATGATACCGATTTTTGGTGTGGTTGTATTCATACGTGTGATTCCCTTTGCAATGCTTTATATGCAATATCTTTTCTGAAATATGCACCGTCAAACGAAATTGCATTGATCATAGTATATACTTCATTTAAGGCGGTCGGCAGATCAGCAGCACGTGCAGTAATACCAAGAACCCTGCCGCCGGACGTAACTATCTTTCCGTCGTTTGATGCTGTTCCGGCATGGAAAATAATGTGCTCGGCATCCTGATCTATAGTATCAAGACCGGTAATAATCTTGCCTTTTTCATATGAATCGGGGTAGCCGCCGCTTGCCATAATAACACAAACACTTGGGCTATCCTCCCATTCAAGGGAAACCGTGTTCAGTGTCCCATTAATGGAAGCTTGAATCGGAATAAGAATATCAGTTTTTAAACGTGACAGAACAACCTGTGTTTCCGGATCGCCGAACCGGCAGTTAAATTCAATAACTTTCGGTCCGTCAGCAGTTATCATTAAACCGGCATATAAAATCCCTTTGTAGGTAATGCCTTCCTGTGATAATGCATCAACCATACGTTGCAGTATATCAGTATGAATTATTTTCTCAATATCCGGTGTTACTACCGGTGCCGGAGAGTATGCGCCCATGCCGCCGGTATTCGGACCGGTGTCATGTTCACCAATGGATTTATGATCCTGAGCGGATACCATCGGAATAATGTGTTTGCCATCGACAAATGCCAGTACGGAGGCTTCTTCACCATCAAGAAAATCTTCTATCAATACTTCAGTGCCTGCGGTACCGAATTTCCCATCGCTCATGCATTCATGCACTGCCGCTTCAGCTTCACTGTAAGAAGTGGCAATAGTTACGCCTTTTCCGGCAGCAAGTCCGTCAGCTTTTATAACTATCGGGAATTGTGTTTGAGCGATATAGGTCAAGGCGGTATCAATATCGGAAAACTTTTGTGCAGCAGCAGTTGGAATGCCGTACTGCAGCATTATTTGTTTGCAGAACCATTTAGAGCTTTCAATTTGTGCACCGCGGGCATCGGGTCCGAATATTGCAAGCCCACGGTCATTAAAATAATCAACAATACCGCCGGCAAGCGGGTCCTCCGGTCCGACTATTGTTAATTCAATAGTATTGTTTTGAACATATTCGGCAAGGCGTTTAAAATCATTCACCGGAATAGAAACGCATTCGGCGATGTGTTCAATACCGGCATTGCCCGGTGCACAATGAACAGTATCTACCTGAGTGCTTTTTTTCAGCGCCCATACAAGAGTATGTTCTCTCCCGCCGCTGCCGATGACAAGGACGTTCATGATTACCTCCACTATATTTGTCGATAGATAATCGCTATCGCTTACGTTGCCTGTATTGTTACTTGATTTCCTGAAACTGTCAATCGTCCATCAGCGTAAAGTTGTATGGCTTTTGTATACAGCGAATGTTCAGTTATCAGTACGCGCTGCTGTAGTGATTGGGGGGTATCATTCTCATGAACGGGGACTGTTTCCTGTATAATAATCGGTCCGCTGTCGTAATCATTGTTAACAAAATGAATCGTTACCCCGGTTTGTGCAACACCGGCATTGATGACCGCCTCATGCACATGAATGCCATACATGCCTTTTCCGCCGAAATGAGGTAAAAGAGATGGGTGAATGTTCATGATACGATTCGGGAATGTATTAATAAGAGCATCACTGATTTTTTTCATATAGCCGGCAAGAATAATCAGTTCAACGGTATGTTCCTGTAAAATATTCAGCATTGCGGTATCGTATGCTTTCGGTGAATCAAACTGCTGCATATTAATATGATATGCAGTAATACCGGCGTCACGTGCGCGCTGTAATGCACCGGCAGAACGATTATTCGAAATGACACACGTTATTTCAGCATTAAGAATGTGCGCTTGGATTGCATTGAGAATAGCGCCGAAATTAGAACCGCCGCCCGATGCAAATACTGCCAGCCGCAGCGGTTTTTGTTTCCCGTCTTCAGTCATGGGCAAGCCCTTTAAGATGAACCATTCCGGTAGTAAGTCCGTTTTTACGTACGTTCGCACGCGCGGAAGCGTTAATGATAGTACCGATTTCCCATGCACGATGACCGGTTGCGTGAGCCGTTTGTATAATACGTGCTGCTTGACGCGGCGGTGCTATTGCAATCATACCAATACCCATATTGAAAACTGAATACATTTCCCGCTGCGCTATAATACCTGCCTCCTGAAGCAGAGTAAAAATCCGGGGTGTTTTCCAGGCTTGTATGTCAATCATTGCTGCAGTGCCGTTGGGCAATATACGCGATATATTATAGTCAAAACCACCACCGGTTATATGAGCGAACCCGTGGACGTATCGTCCTGCTTTTTGTATAAATGAAAGATAACTGATATGCGGTTTGAGTAATTCCATACCAAGGGTCTTTCGTAATCCGGTATATTTTCGTTTCAGATTTAATTTACCCCGCTTTACTGCTTTGAGGGCAAGTGAATAACCATTGGTATGTAATCCGCTTGATGCAAGTCCGATAAGACAATCCCCCGGTGCGATGGCAGTGCCGGTGATTAATGCATTTTTATCAACAATGCCGACAATTGAACCGGCAAGATCATATTCTCCGCGACGATATACGCCCGGCATTTCCGCGGTTTCACCGCCGATAAGGACACACCCGTTCTGTTTGCATGCTTTTGCGATACCATCAATAACACCCGTGATACAGTGAGCGTTAAATGTTGAAAGTGCAATATAATCAAGAAAAAATAACGGACGTGCACCTTGCACTGCAATATCATCAACGCAATGATTAACTAAATCCTGTCCGATCGTGTTGAATATGTTCATCGTTCGTGCTAATTGTACTTTAGTGCCGACTCCGTCAACGCTTGCAACGAGAATCGGATTTTTCTCCTTTAATTTTATCAGTGAAAAAAGACCGCCGAAATTGCCGACATGTGAAAGTACTCTTTTATTAAACGTGCTTTTTGCGATGGTGCCGATGCGAGATGATATATTTACTGCGGCATTAATATCAACACCGGCATCTTTATAGGACATCTTTTTTTTTGCCATTATTCAAACAACTCCGGTTCCGGTGATATTTCACCAGTATATTCTGATTGGGAATAAAAACACATTGTACAATATGCTTTTGCATCCTTTGTTTTCGTGCCGTTAACGGCAGTAAGTAATCCGTCAATGGAAAGGAAACCGATTGAATCAACTTCGAGGAAATTTTTAATATCATCAGCGGTATGATTTGCAGCAATCAGCGGGCGGTCGTCTTCGTATTCCATATCACTGCCATATGGACAATTACGTTTATAAAGTGGTGAAGCAAGGCGCATATGTATTTCTTGTGCACCTGCATTTTTTATAAGACGGACAATTTTCTTTACTGTATTGCCGCGAATAATAGAATCATCAACCAGACAAACTCGTTTTCCTTTGATAAACGGTGCAATGGGCGCAAGTTTCAGTCGAACCCCGACTGTTTGTGCAACGGGACTGTTTTTAAGATGTGTTCGCCCGACATAATGATTACGAATAAGTCCGAGATTAAACGGTATATTCAGCGTTTGTGCATATCCGATAGCAGCACAATTTCCCGAGTCAGGTACACTGATAATAAAATCAGCATCAACGGGTGATTCAAGAGCCAGCTGCTGACCGGTACGGCGTCGCACATCGTATACGGATTGCCCGAAAATAACACTATCGGGACGGGAAAAATAAATATATTCAAAAAGACAGAACGATGATTGCAGCGGGCGGGTATAGTTACGTGAATGAACCGCATTATTATTAATAATCAACAGTTCACCGGGATGAACTTCACGAATTATTGTTGCATCAATAAGTGTAAAAGCGCAGCTTTCAGATGCAATAACATAGCCATTGTCTTTTTTTCCAAGACAGAGAGGTTTAACCCCGTGCGGGTCCCGTGCGGCAATTAATCCGTTATCAGTAAGAAAGACAACGGCAAAAGCACCTTCAACTTGCGTCAAGGCGTCAATGATGGCACTTTCCAGTGTTGGTGCTGTTGAGTGAGCAATAAGATGTAAAATGACTTCAGCATCTGTTTGGGTCTGAAAAATTGCACCTGCATTTACCAGATCAGTCCGTAATCGTTCTTCATTCAGAATGCTGCCGTTCATGGCAATGGCAATTTGCCCTTTAGAACAATTAACCATAAGCGGTTGTGCGTTAATTGTTGTTACATGTTCCCAGCCTTTTACAAAACGTACATGCCCCAGTGCACACCGACCGGATAATGCAGCAAGATCCTGTTTATTAAAAACTTCGCTCACAAGACCAATACCACGATGCAGCTTAAACGTATCGCGGTCTTTGGTTACAATACCGGCACTTTTTTGTCCGCGATGCTGTAATGCATATAAACCAAGGTGTGTTAATGCAGCGGCTTTGTCATTATCAGTAACACCAAAGACACCGCATTCGTCGTGATTTTTATCATTATGTTGTGAATACATAGTTATAATTCTTCTCGTATATATGTGACGGCATTTTTAAAGAGCAGACTGCCGAATGCTTCCGGTATTGTGTGTCGTGTATGACACGGGTGCTGTACAGGCTGAATGAACCGTTCCGGGTGCGGCATCATTCCAAGTACGCGCCCGGTAGGGTCGCAAATGCCGGCGATATTATGCAATGAACCGTTTGGATTATCAGGATACTGTTTTGCAGGATTGCCGTTTTTTGATGCATATGAAAAAACAATCTGTCCGTTTCGATGCAATGCTTCAATTGTTTCAGTGTCAGCAATAAACTTTCCTTCGGCATGAGCGATCGGCAGTTCAATTGTATGCGGCATTTCACGAGTAAATATACAAGGAGATTTTTTCTCTACTGATAAATGTACCCAACGAGATTCAAACATTCCACTGTCATTTGAAAATAAGGTTGCTGTTTGACGGTCGTTTTTTTCTCCGGGCAGCAATCCGGCTTTTACCAGTACCTGAAAACCATTGCAAATACCAATAATGCATCGTCCTGAATCAATAAATGCATTCATATGATTACGCAGAAGGATGCGCAATTCATTTGCAAGAATACGCCCGGCAGCAATATCATCACCGTAGGTAAAACCGCCCGGGATAGCTATAATGTGAAAATCATCAAGCAGTTGCGGATACGCGAAAAGACGGTTAATATGTACAACTTCAGCTTCTGCACCTGCCTGTTGAAATGCAAACACTGTTTCACGATCACAATTTGTGCCGGCGGTTTTTAATATCAGTACAGTAACGCGTTTTTTTACCATTGCAATGGTGCCTGCCATGCTTTTTTTAATAGTTGTATATCTTCATCAATAAGTGTTCTGCCGGTTAAACCGGTAATAATAAGTCGTGTTGCATCCTGCACCGTTCCAATTCGTCCGCAGGCGCTGGTATTCATAATAGAGACAAACTCTTCTTCTTTGTCGCGAGCAACTTCAATGAGGAGTTGTCCGGGGTGTTCATTAAACAATGCTTCATCATCACGTTTTGCGTCAGCGTTCGGGGCTTTGTTTAAATCTATTGCAATTCCATGCCCGCCGGCAAATGCCATTTCTGCAGCTGCAACAGCAAGCCCGCCATCTGAAATATCATGACAAGCACGAACATATCCTAATATAATTGCCTGATGTAATTTCGTATATGCTTCAATAGCAGCAGATGCATTCAGTAATGGAATCTTAGCGCTTTCAACCCCACGATGCTGCAAATATAATGATCCGCCGAGCATTTTTGTTAATGCACCAAGGAGGAAAATAGGATTTCCCGGTTCTTTAATATCCATTGAAACAATATGTTTCGTGTTAATAGGGGCAAATGCTGAAATAAGCAATGTATGCGGAATGGAAATCAATGAGCCGTTATCATTGTATTCATTATAAAAACTGTCTTTACCGGAAACAAAGGGTGTTCGGTAAATGAGTGCCGTATCACGACATCCTTCCGCAGCCCTCACTAATGCTCCGAGTATTTCCGGTCGTTCAGGATTTCCCATACAAAAATTATCCAGTATAGCAACGTGTGAAGGGTCAACGCCAACAGCAACAAGGGAACGAAGTGCTTCATCAATAGCGGCTTGTGCCATTGTATAGGGGTCAATATCCCCAAGCCGTGTTGCCATACCATGTGCAACGGCAATACCGGTATCCGGTCGCTCAGGGATCGGGACCATTACTGCCGCATCACTTGGTCCGTCATGAGCAATACCGGTCAGTGGTTTCAGGATAGTCCCTCCCTGCACTTCATGATCATATTGCCGGATAATCCATTCTTTACTGGCAGCACAATAATCTGATAAAAGCGTTTTAAGGGTATCGGTATAATGGTCCGGTTCAAGTAATGTTATTTCAGTTATTTTACGGGGGAAATACTCCGCACGCCGTTTCAGACGGGGGTATCCGTTATGAAGAAAATCAAGATCAAGCTCACCAACGACTGTATCATTATATGTTACAACAAGTTTCCCCGATGTATTAAAAGTTCCAAGGCGTGTAGCTTCAACATCCCATTCTGTACAGAGTGCATGAAAACGTTCCCATTTGTCGGGTGGTATTGCTAATACCATTCGTTCCTGTGCTTCCGAAAGAAAAATTTCCCATGGCTGCAGTCCTTTATATTTAAGCGGTACATTTGAAAGCTCAATATGTGCGCCGCAGTGTTCCGCCATTTCTCCAACCGCACTTGAATAACCGCCTGCGCCGCAGTCGGTTATTGCACGGTAGAGCCCTTCGTCTCGTGCAATCATGAGGACATCGAGTACCTTTTTTTCTTCAATAGGGTTGCCGATTTGCACTGCTGATGCAGATTCCGTTTCCGATTCTGTGCCAAGCTCTGCTGATGAAAAAGTTGCACCGTGAATACCGTCTCGTCCGGTTCGTCCGCCGATGGAAACAATATAATCATTATTATTAATCTCTTTTTTAATTTTATTGTCAGGGATAATACCGGCTGTTCCGCAATAAACGATCGGATTACCCAGATAGCGTGCATCAAATTGAACCGATCCGTTTATCGTTGGAATACCCATACGGTTTCCGTAATCACGAACACCGGCAACAACACCTTTGAAAATACGTTTCGGATGCAAAACTCCCTGCGGCAAACGGCTAAACGGGACATTGGGCGGAGCGAAACAAAAAACGTCGGTATTGAGTATCGGACGAGCACTCAGACCACAACCAAGTACATCACGAATAACACCGCCAATACCGGTACTTGCTCCGCCGTACGGGTCAAGTGCGGAAGGGTGATTATGCGTTTCAACTTTAAAGACCATATGCCAGCCGGGAATAAACTTGATAATACCGGCATTATCAGAAAACACTGAGACACAGAAATCGTTATCATTTAAATCATTGCGGATATCGCGGGTTGCTTTAACAATAGTATGTTTAAATAAATTATCAATGATCCGCGAACCGGTAACGTCATTATAATCAATTAAGCCATTAAAAACTTTATGCTTACAATGTTCCGACCAGGTTTGTGCGATTGTTTCGATTTCAAGTTCAGTCGGGTCGCGTTTCAGACGTTTATAATACTTTTGAATTGTCCGCATCTCGTCAAGCGTTAATGAGAGAGTGCGGGTGCGGCTGATGTGTTTCAGTTTTGCCGCAGTAGCCGATCGTAGTGCAACAACACCATTTGCACGAGATTTCTTTTTTTTGAAAAATAACAGCATTAGTGCAGTTCCTTTATCGTGCTGTCTTCTATTACGGCATTTGCAAGTAAACGTGTTGTAATATTTCGTGCTTCAGGTGCGGTGAGCGCTCCTTGAAGAATATAGCGGTAGCCGGTGCGAACCATATGAACAGTGGTAATGCCGAGATCTTTAATACCGCGTTCTGTCGTTTTCCCGACGGTATCAGTAACATCACCATGATACTGTACGCTAATTGACCAGCACGGCAGCAGTTCCGGCGGAAGCGTAAGATGCTCTTCATCCTGTGCAAATCGAAATTCCTGTGTTAACGGATCACAGAGCAGTTCACGACCGATACGGGTAATATCAGTTGTATTAATTTCACCTTCAATAAAATAGCGTTCCATAACATGCACGGCACTGAGTGTTGTAATGCCAATATCCGGTGCATCGTGAAGAATGGCAGTTCCACGTGTATCATGCATGGTATTGTTCAAATATACTTCAATGATTGTCAGCGGCACGATGTGCTCCTGCAACGGTGATTTATGATAAATTATTACGATAGCGTTGTGAGCTTGTAATTATATATTACGCAGATTCGTTTATTAGAGTGGTGAAGAACCGATATGTCTTATGAACTGATGCGTTTCAGCATTTCAGTATATGCGCCTTCAACACCACCAAGGTTAAAGCGGAACCTGTCTTTATCAAGTTTTCTGCCGGTCTTACTATCCCAGAAACGGCAGGTATCGGGAGAAATCTCATCTGCCAATATGATTTTGCTGCCGATACGACCAAATTCAAGTTTAAAATCTATCAATCGTACACCGACTTTTGTAAAAAATTTCTGTAAAGCACTATTCACGGCGAAAGCCAGTTCGCGAATTGTATTAAGCTGTTTTTCCGTTGCCAGTCCCATTGCAATAATGTGATAGCGGTTGATGAGCGGATCGCCAAGTTCGTCTTTTTTATATGAAAACTCAAAAGTCGGTTTTTTTAAAATCGTCCCTTCTTTAACACCGTATCGTCGGGAAAACGACCCTGCAGCAACATTTCGAATAATGACTTCAAGCGGAACAATATCGACTTTTTTAATTAGTTGCTCATGGGGGCTCAGCTTTTTGATAAAATGAGTCGGAATGCCTTTTTTGGCAAGATAGATAAATAATGCTGATGCAATAGCACAGTTTGCAGCGCCCTTACCGGTAATAGTATCGAATTTTTTTCCGTTGAAGGCCGTGGCATCGTCTTTGAAGTATTGAATTAATTTTTTCGGCTCATCTGTTGTATAGAGAATCTTTGCTTTACCCTCATAGAGCTTACGGCGCCGTTTAATGGTGTTTTTTGTACATCGTGCGGTTGTCATAATGACGGCGATTTTATCATGCAACACTAACGTGTCAAGATAAAAGAAACCCGAACGACGTGCTTTCGTGTATATTTTTATATCAAATACTAGTCATCAGCTGACAAAGGCAGTTCAGGTATGGATTATGAAGATAGGGTATCAGCTGCACAGGAGTGTGTCGGATATAATTTATTTTCATGATATATATTATTACTTCTTAATTCAGAAGGAATAACACTTTTTTTTGATATAATTACTGCTTTTCATTGAAAAATATCATTGAATGCTGCAGATCGTTGAAACTGATAATGAAATCGGTCAGATAAATGAGATTATCGCCGATACAATACGTATGTAATAATGAGGCATGGTATGTATGAAAGCTGTATACTGTTGTAAAAAAATATCGTAAAGTTGCTAATAAGCGTTTGTTTTGTGATATACTTAAAATAGAGAAAGGTAATATGGAGTAATACAATGATATTTGAAGTCGGTAATCCTCAACGGCCAAAAGGGAATGCAATATTTTATTATTACATTAAAGGGAAAAACCCCTTTTTCCCCGGATATAAAATTATTGCAAGCAATGTTATGATTTCATTATTACCGTCAGGCAGTGATGCTCAAATAGCCTCGTTTCCGCCGGTTGGTATTGATGATTATGAAACATTACGTGAAATTGTCGATCGGGAAGGAACTGATTTAATAAAGCTTCCTGATTTTGTCTTTCCGGACAGTAAGTCTATGCAGTCAGTATATCTGAAAAAGCGTGTTAATGAGTTTAATGATATGGTGAATGCATATTTTCAGCGATACAAAACGCGGGATGTTACTCGCAGTAATGATCTTGATGAATATCAGCATATTAATTATTTCGGGAAACTTGCACTTGAAGTACGCAGCATGGTTGATTCAAAAATGAATATGCCTTTGATAAAACGATATGAACGTCAGCTTCGAACAATGCTTAAAAATATTACAACACGTCCGTATCGACAGGAGCTGAGTAAATTACTAGACCTGTTAACGATTGAAAACAAAGATGCGACGGATATTATTGATAAATCAATTCGTAAATGTGTGGCAATATATAAAGAAGAATATGAAGAAGCGGCACGATTGAACGATGAAATAGAAAAACTGGAAAAAACACTTTCCCGGTAATAGGAATGATAATCGCTCGTTTTTAATTATGTTTTAACATGAACCCTTCATTTTTATACTACATCATTCATCTGAATTTATTATATGCCAATACCGGTATTGTATACGTTTTACACTTCTATTGCCGGTGAGTTGATTATCAGTGTGTTATTTAATAAGTATGATTATACAGTATCAGATGCATTGTTTGTCGTTATTCTTATAAATACTTTTATAAGTAAAGGGCGTATGATTAAATCCCGCTATCGTATCCGCTGCAGCTCATGTGATGTCCGCTGATATTTGATGTGTTTACAGCATTTTACTTAAACACTATTACAGTATTTGTTATAACAGTAATTATGCTAATCGGAATCAGTAGTTTGTTTATTATAGATTTAAACCCCGTTATCGTATCCGCTGCAGCTCATGTGATGTCCGCTGATATTTGATGTGTTAACAGCATTTTACTTAAACACTATTACAGTATTTGTTATAACAGTAATTATGCTAATCGGAATCAGTAGTTTGTTTATTATAGATTTAAATCCCGCTATCGTATCCGCTGCAGCTCATGTGATGTCCGCTGATATAAAATATAACTGATGATTTTTAGCATTAGACCCTGCTGCAAACTTTGCTGCGGCAGTAAACATTAGATCAGGATTGAGTGTTTTTTTTATGTTATATATCAATCCTGTTATTTGGTATAATATATTCGGTTATGCAGTCATGTCGATGGAATGTTGAACCGGTTTTGCAACAGAACCATATGTGCGTTCCGCAAATGCCTGAATTCCTCCAAACTTTCGTGTTAACGCAACCCCGTTTTTTGCAATAGAGGTAATAAAATCACGTGTTCGGTCAATGAAAGTTGCCGGTCGGTAATCGGCATGCGGCATAGTGAAAATCATTTGCGAATGATTGTTTGGTCGGGATATTGGAGTATTAAAGACGGACATATTTCCACCGACGACACTTAAATGCCCTTTCGATGCCGGGAGAGGTGACTGAGCAATACTTTGACTGTATTGCGCATGTTCACTCTTGTGTACAGACATTGCCGGAGCTAAAATATTTGTCCCGATAAACATTATCTTACTCCTCCTTGAGTTGATAATGTTCCCCTCAGTTAAGTATATCTTTACATGTACAAATGTACACAATTTATGCGTATTTTACAAGTATTTTATTTAAAAATGTAACGGCAAAATGAAGTTGTAATTAATTAGTGAAGACTTGACAAACATACTATTAGCGCTTATGGTCTTATTAATGAAGAGTTACATAGAGAACAGGAGCCACTTATGGATAGTATAGGAGATGTATTGAAGAACAGTGATGATGATTTTAGTGCTGAATTACGTCACGTTATTACTGATAAAGATTTTACTGATTTATTAAAGTTTGATAATAATGAGATTGATATTGAAAAAGTAACCCCTCGCCCATACCCGGATACGTTATTCTAATCTTTTGTTATAGTATGAATTAGCGATGAAACAATTTATTTTTAATAAATGGTGGGATATCTGCGAACAATATGTACAGAACGATTTAAATAAAAAATGCAATAATACTCTTCAGTTTAAAAGAAATGCCAAGAACGATGTTTATCAGATTTATCAGGAACAAAATGAATTATTACATACTTGGATGTGTTATAAGGATGGAAATATTGACAGACATAAAGTGGCTTCATTGTTCTGTTATGCTCTATTGAAATCAAGACCACTTATACAAACAAATGATATTACCAAGACTCTATATAATCGTTTCGCAAATGAGTATCTTGCTTTATACATGTCATTTTCTATTGTACGTTCTTTTATTTTAGCTATTGATACCTATAGCCATCCGTTGCAAGAAAACGTGCATTTTAATAATAATTCTTTTCAATATCCCCCTTATAATACTCAAGGAAATCATAAAAACAACAGTTATACAATGTATCTTTTAAAACTATTGCATTACTCCAAAGAGAGTAATAATTATAATATTCTTATGTTCAGTAATATCTTATTTCTAATAGAAGAGTATACGATTCAGTATTATAAACTAGTAGACATTTCTTTATAAATAAAGAGCATATCAAATACAATAATCACCTATAAGAATGCGTTCTTTTTTAAATAAAAGTATATTCAGCGTTTATGGATAAAACAGTCATCTGTACTCAATTTTGGAACATTAATTCCCGATATTAATATCAGTATGTTTATACGTAATTTTTTTAATGATCATCTTGTTAAAGCTGTTGTTATTGTTCTATTCACGGTATCGGTTACGGTAATAATACTTTTTGCTGTTTCAACAGCGCAAGGATCCGATAAAAATGCAACCCCACTGTATCGGTTATTATCATCTGTTCTGCCGATAAATAATCCTGCTGAAGTAACAACATATTCATTAAAAAACAATGAAACTGATTATCTCGTGGAAAAAACACCGGATGAGCAGCAGATAGATTTTACTTCTCTTAATCTTATTCTCTGTCGCCGACATGGCGGTAAATGGACGGGGGTTATAAAAAATCCGTTTTATCAGGATTATCGTAATGAAATTAAACTGACCATACGTAACTTGGCACTTGCGCAGGGGGTACGGGTTACAACGGAAAACAGCAGTATTTTTGTTCCAATGAAGCAGTATTCAAAGAAGGTGTCTCTTATTTTTAAAACACCTGCTGATGGATATGTTACCGGGACACTTTGCTTTTATCTTGATTCACGATCACCTGAATTGCGTCTCTATCGGAGTAGAATACAATATTCATTTGAAAAAATAACTGAAAAACTTCTCACCGAAAGTGATTTTGATAATAATGCTATTGATATTATTCGCTTATTTGATACTGCCGCACCCGAGGAGGATGATGGGGCTATACAACAAGGCTCGTATAAACAATATGTGCATATTCGTATTCCTGAAAATCGATTATATGTAAAACGCTGGGATACTATGTTGCAGCGATATGTAACAGTCTGTTCATTTGTAATTGCACCGGGGCGTCCGAATCGTCCCTCACCGCTTGGTCGTGGAATTATTTATGGAAAAGGCAGAATAGTATTTCGTTATTTAGGCGGTGAACGTGCCGGTCAGGTAGTAAAAGTTGCGCAGCGGTTTCCCGGTGATGAAGAACGCGGTCCTGTTCCCTATGATAAAATGCGGGCATTATATATTAATGTCGGCGGGCAAATGCGTTATGTTATTCATTCAACGACAGAATATTGGAATATGGGAAAGATGGCATCAGCCGGTTGTATTCGTGTGGGTATTGATGATATGCTAAAACTGTATCCGATTGTGCAACAAGATACTCCCCTGCATATAGAGTATGAAACAATTGATATACATGACGGATTTATCACCGTGTATCCGGATTATTACCGACGCGGAACGAATACCTTTTCACATGCAGGCGCGCAGTTAAAAAAAGCCGGTATTAATATTCGTCTTGTTGATCGGCATAAACTTATGGAGCTGCTTGAAAATCCTGAGTCAAAACCAATTCCGATTACTGCACTATTAATTTCGAATGAGTATACCTGTCGGTAAAGGCTAGTTTCCCGTTGACTTTTACCTTTTTCCGCATATACTGCTTACATGTATTAGGAGAAGATTTGACGGAAAATGCCTGAACACAATAAAGAAAAATTACAGCATATTGCCGACGAAGTTAAAGAAGCAACAAAAGACCTTTCGGTGGAGGCACAACAAGATCGTGAAAATACGGTTACGCATCTTCGTCCGGTAAAAGTCGGTATTGGGTTTAAGTTTGCATTAATTATATCATTGCTTTCGGGATTATTAATCTTCGGTACAAACTGGTATCAATTATCATTTCAGACAAAAGAACTGGAAAGTCGTATTATTCAAAATGCGGAGAATACGATTAACTCAGTTGCAAATTCACTCTATGAAGCAATTAGTGATGATCTCTCCCGTAATAGTATCCTTCAAATGAATATTTTCAATTCACCATCAATTGAATATCTTGAAATTGTTGATACGGAAATGAATTATATTGACTCGGTGAGAACAAAAATGGATAGTGTATATCAGCCGCCGACAATACTGGATAAATTATTAACACTGTTTATTCCAAGCCTTACTCTCAGAACAAATCGTAAAGAACTTGATTATACGTTGTATGGAAAAATCCAAGATGCCCGAATGTTCAGTGAAGCGCCGCTGCAACCGACTGATGATATCCAGTACTGGCAAGCGGCGGATCAGTATATTCATGATGCAATCAACAATAATACGAAACCATTGTATACACAAAAAATACAAAACAATAATCGGACCATCCTTGATGTCTATGTTCCGATTATTTATGGAACCTATCCGTCATATTATGTCCGCGGCGGGTTTTCATTAGTATCTCTTGAAGAAACAACAGCACAAATAAAATTCACGATTCTCTTTTTTATTGTATTAACAGTGCTATTTTCAGTTATTGCTGCATTGATAATTACAAACTTTCTTATTCGTCCGATAAAAGCGCTTGCGCTGGGGGCACGTCGTATCGGACGAGGGGATTTAAAATACCGTATTGATGTCAATTCCAAAGATGAGCTTGGTCAGCTTGCGGATGAGTTTAATCATATGACCGTCGCATTATCAGAAGCACAGGAAATTATGCTGGAGAACCAACGGACGCAGGAGCAAATGGATATTGCACGGACCATACAGCAGGGATTAGTCCCGAATGAATATCCGACTAATCCTGCATTCAGTCTGCATGCATTGTATCGCCCTGCCGGTGCGCTGTCAGGCGATTATTATGATATTCTCGATCTCAAAGAAGATAATACATTGGGGGTCGTTATTGCGGATGTCTCAGGGAAAGGTGTTGCCGCATCATTGGTCATGGTCATTATCAGAACAATATTTCAGGTTAATGCACGGGTGATGACTGATACGGCAAAAATGATTTCTGCAATTAATGATGGTATTGCCGGCGGAACGGTCGGTGAGAAATATGCAACAATGTATTATTACCATTTTAATTATGATACCGGTGTTATGCTGTATACCAATGGCGCTCATAATCCAATGATTATTTATACTGCTGCGACACAGTCAGCTGCAACGTATGATACCGATGGTGTTCCGGTCGGTGCGTTGCCCGGTTCTTCATTCGGAAAAGAAATAATTCAGCTGCATAAAAATGATATTATTATTTTACATACTGACGGTATCACTGAAGCGTGGAATGAAAAAAAAGAAATGTACGGTGTTCAGCGTCTTGTAAAAATTATTAAGGAAAATCCGCATTTAGATGCACGTGCATTAATAGCATTAATTGTTACTGATATAGATGCCTTTGTCGGCGAATATAAACAACATGATGATATGACATTGATTATATTGAAAGTTGAAAAAGATTTTCCGCCAATGACGGATGTACAACTGAAAGAAGAAATGGCGCGTATGACCAGTAGAGGTCAAGAACCGGCAAACATGACGTCCGGTACTGCTGCAAGTGTATCTGTTGCAACTAAACCGCCGACACCACCGGTACAAGATACGCAGCGGGTATCGACATCGCCCGGACATGGTCAGCGCAACAAACCACCAACGATTAAACCGCCGACACCACCGGTACAAGATACGCAGCGGGTATCGACATCGCCCGGACATGGTCAGCGCAACAAACCACCAACGATTAAACCGCCGGTTATTACTCCACCTCCGAAAAAGCAAAATGATCCTGCTTCATCTTCGGCGGAAAATAAAAAGTCAAAACTAATTGAACCGGATATGTATCGTGGTTTATTGTGGAAATAGTAATCTATTAGAGTTTTTTTATTATTGATTTCATTAATTCACTACAGAGCGAAATATGTAAGCGTGCAAGCAGTCGTTCTTCTTTTGCCGTTGTATCGTTCCTGCCTTTAAATGCAGAGATACATTCAGTACAATCCGGGATTATTTTCGTTTGAATATTTGTTTTAAGAGTTGTCAACCGTTCAGGTGATGCAGAAAGCACTTCTTTTTCAAGTGCGGTAAATTGCAGGAGCATTTCAGATCTGCGTTTCTCGTTTTTTTTAATAGTCAGTGGTTTGTTGCTGAGCTTTGATATAAACTTTAATGTTCCCATAGCATGTCTTTCAATTTTATAAATGCACTATATATTCTTATACTATATGGTATTAGCTTGTTTTGCAAGAGTGATATATACTATAACCATTCCGAGAGCAACACAGGCATAACCGTTGTGTTAATGAATAAGAGTATAAATAGCATCACTTAAATCCTGGATTTTATATGGTTTTTGTATAACACCGGAAAACCCATATTGTGAATAATTGGAAATAATCGGGTCGTCTGAATAACCTGAGGAAACAATTGCTTTTACCTTAGGATTAATTTTCATCAGCTGTGTAATCGTTTCTTTCCCTCCCATTCCTCCTTTAATAACTAAATCTGTAATGACAACATCATATCCATGATTAGTATTCACTGCATTTTTATACAATTGAATACCCTCCTCTCCCGTATGTGCAGTTTCAACAGCATATCCTAATTTCATAAGTATTCGTTTTGTTACTTTAAGTATGGTTATATCATCATCAATGATAAGAATGCTTTTTTTATTTTTTGTATTATCGGGGTGTGATCGTTGTTGTACGGTGTCAATATCGGTTGAAGTGGGCAGATAGATAAAAAATGAAGTTCCCTTACCGGGTTCTGATTTCACGTCGATATATCCGTCATATTTTTGAATAATAGCATAGCACATTGCCAGTCCGAGTCCGGTCCCGTCAGTTTTTGTTGTAAAATAAGGATCATAAATTTTATTAATATTTTCCGGCGAAATTCCCGTGCCGCTGTCAGTAATTTCAATGATAACATACGATCCCGGTTTTAGGGGCAGGGAGGGATTGTTCTGAATAGAAACATTCTGTGCACGCAGGTGTAATGAGCCGCCGTTCGGCATTGCTTGCTGAGCATTGATAATCAGGTTGTTTAAAATTTGACTCATTTGATCTTCATCAACAATAACCGGTGATAATGATTCATCAATGTGCAGTATTGGTGTAATATTAGAGTCATAAAGTGCAAATTTTACAGCATTCTTTATCAGCTCTCGAATATCCGTGCTGGATCTGATAAGAACGGTGCTTTTTGAAAATGTCAGTAATTGATAGGTCAGGTCTTTAGCACGTAGTGAGGCTTTTTCCGCTTCATCAAGTACTTCAATAAGTTCTTTATCGGTTGAAAGATTTTTTGCCAGAGAAATATTACCCAGTACGGTTGTCATAATATTATTAAAATCATGCGCAATGCCGCCGGCAAGAATACCGATTGATTCAAGTTTTGTTGATTTTAATCGTTCTTCTTCAATACGGCGTTCTTGGGTAATGTCACGGAGCACGATAACTGTCCCGATAACCGTTCCCGTATCATTCCGCAGCGGTGCACCGACTCCGGTAACAATGTGTTCAGTGCCGTCATTACTTACCAATATGCTGTCTTCAATAGGTATCATTCGATTTGTATGAATGATTGCTGAAACGGGATGCGTAATCCGCTTACGATTTTTTTCATCATACATACGAACAATGATATCAATCGGTTTTCCGATTGCTGATTTTCTATACCATCCGCATAATGATTCTGCGATCGGATTAAAGAGAATAATATTTCCTGCGATATCAGTTGAAATAACACAATTGGTGATACTGGTCATCGTAACGGCAAGTCGTTCGCGTTCTTCTGCCAGATTATTTTCAGCAGTTGTACGTTGTGTGATATCTTTAATTGCCATGACGACATAATTATTATCAGTATTAAAAACATCAATTTCAAAATATATACTATCTGTTGCAGTAGTGAATGGAATGCTGTCAGCGTGCCATGATGTATCGCCTGCTGCAATGGAGCGGCATATTTTTTCAATAGTATCATCAGTAAATCCGGTAAATATATCATGATATGATGAGCCGATACGAATATCAGGCGTATCGGCAATTAATTGCTGTGCAGCTGAATTATAATTAATGAGAATCAGGGAATCGTCATCATGAAGCTGAAACATGAACATGGCAGTATGCAGTGATTCAAAAATATTTCTGAATTTTTGTTCAGAACGAATAACTTCATCATGTATTTTTTTTTGCTCAGTTATATCTATCAGGCTGATAAAAATGCCAATAATAAGACCATCAGCATCATTACGCGGCATTGCTGACAGTGAAACGAGTTTTTGTATCCCTGATACTGCGGTAATATGTACTTCAGCGTTTTTAATTGAACCATGCTGTTTTGCAACTGACTGTATTTTTTGGTAATCGGATCTTGACATATAGGTGCATATCGGTTTGCCGATAATAAAATCTTTTGATTCTTCAAAGAGTTTTTCAACGGCATCAGAGCATTCTGAAATAACACCGAAATTATTAATAGTTATAATCGGAATAGGCAGAGCATTCCAGATATCATCAATATATTGTTCAAGAATAAATACATCAGTTGCGTTTGGTTGCCTATCGTGCATCGTTATTCCCAGTGCATAGTATATTCATGATAGGCGTCGCCCTGAAATGAACATTTTGTTTCGGTTACGCTTATGTGTTTACCGGGGAAATAGTTTTGTAGCAGTGTTGAAAAAAAGCCCGCTAAATATAAGCAGAAAATCGGATGCATATTAATATGACGTATTATGACGGAGCCGTTTTGTGTTTGTATGTCAAAGAATGATACTTCCAATGAACCGATACTGAAAAAAGAACTCCAATTTTTTTGAACAGCTTCAATGCTTCCGGTTGATGATTTAATAAACTTTGTCATAATACGTACGATAAAAGAAAACTTTGCGCCATCACATCCCATTTCATATACTGCCGTATCATCAAGATTAAACAGCTCTCGTATTGCCAGCAGCGAATATACCCGTGTTGTTGCCGGGATCCACTGCATTTTTTTAATTGAAGAATAATCAATCGGATGTTTCCATGATTGCAGCAGGGTCTCAATCTTACTCAGTGCTTCGTTGCCGCCATTTTTTTTAATATACCGTTCATCGGTTTTCAGTGCCGCGCCGCGGAGTTCTCCCGTTGCAGCATCTGCATATTCTCGGTCACGAGGGGTAATCATAAAAATCACCTCATTCGATAAAGTTAATTATACAATAACAGATCATTATATATATAATAATAGCAAATTTTCACAACTATGCAATATAGAATGTGAGTATATTTATATTGACGATTTTACTGCCTACATGCATCATAGATGCTGTACTAAATTCACATATAGGAGAATGAACCATGGCACACCGTGATGCGATTATTCGTTTCTGTAATACTTATTTGCATGCCGCTGACTTCTCAGATTATGGTCCGATTGGACTGCACGTTGAAGGCGCCGCGACGGTAAAACGAATTGTTTTCGCTGTTTCCGCTTCGGAAATGCTTTTTCAGAAAGCAATTGCCGGCAATGCTCAAATGATTATCTGTCATCATGGAATGCTCTGGGATAATGAAAGTCGTATTATTAAAGGGAGTATAAAAAAACGAATACATGCATTACTTAATAATGATATAACATTATTGGGTTATCATCTATGCCTTGATGCACATCCGATAGTTGGAAATAATGCCGTACTTGCAAAACGCATCGGATTAAAAAAAATCAAACCATTTGCAGTTGCCAAAGGGCAGGCTATCGGAAAATGGGGCGTTTTTTCTGCTCCGTGCAGTCGCGAATTAGTGTATAAAAAAGTAAAGAACATTGTCGGTGCATCGAATATGACGGTATATCCGTTTGGTCCGCAAAAAATAAAAACGGTGGGTATTGTTTCCGGCGGGGGAGCGTTTTATGTACGGGATGCTGCAGCATGTGGTTTTGATATGTATATTACCGGGGAATCTGCTGAACCGATACGAGAAATTGTTCGGGAGGAAGGTATTAATTTTTGTGCCGCAGGGCATTATAATACCGAAACGTTCGGCGTACAAGCGCTCATGGCAGTCGTTAAAAAGAAGTTTGGGGTTAAAACAGTGTTTATTGATATTCCGAACGAAATGTAAAAATTACTGATATTGATTCTTAGTATTTTTCTTCACATAAATTGATCTTATAAAACTCATCCATATCATCAATAACGTATTTACGAATATTTAATAAATAATTTTCTGATTTTTTTGCATAGGTTCCGCCGCCGATAATACGAGCACGGCAGGTCGTTTCATCAATATCGATAACATCCAGCCATGCAATCTGTTGAAAAGTCATAACTTCATGTGTTGTGCCGTTGTGGCGATCCATGACGGTTCTTTCTATCGGAACGGAAACAGCAATCTTGTCATTTTTTGTTACTCCATTCACTGCCCCGACATCAAGAATACAATCGTCTTTTTTTAAATCAATTGCGATAACACGCGCCATGATATAATTAAATTGTGTTGAAATGGTGAGCTCAGTGATATGTACGTCAGTCGTGTCTCCCTGATCAATTTCAACAAGCAGCTCTTCCTGCAGATTCGTTATTTGCCGATGCGGAAGAAGCGGTGCAGAGGGAATTGGCTGCTGCAGTGTGATAATATCATTTTCTATTTGTTGAACAATTGATGTTGCCATTGGTTCAAGAACGGCTTCAATGAGATCGGGGGAGGCTTCACTGATGGAATGGGTATACTCAACTGATGCATTTGAGACATTGATAACAACGGTATGAAGATTATACATTTGATTTGATTTTTCTATATTGCCCATAATAACGGTATCGGCATCAATAATCCGACCAACTGACACACCGCAGGAGACAACTTCACAATAATCAGGATTCAATCCCTGATTGTTCAGTGCTGTATTCATATCATTTTCACTAATGACGTCAATGTAATCACTTTCGCGTAGTTTTTCCCGAAGAGCGCTTGTCAGGCGTTCAGCTAATACCGGCGGTACATTGCGGGGTTCAATACGAATAACCGCTGCAATACGCGGTTGAATGTCATTTTCAGTTGGGGGCAGTATAATATTGGTTTGTGATATTATAACCGCATAGTCCTGTTCCGGGGTGTCGGCAGGAATATCATCAGCTGTATTCGCTATTGCAGCAGGGTCGGCAGTATTTGTATTTGTTTGCCGGGTTACGGGTGGCGTATCGGGGGGCAGAACAATTGATTGCCGGACAATATTCGTTGTCTGCGTACTGGTATTAATGATTCGAATGGTCATTGGCAGTAAATCTGCATAAACAAAACACAGCAATGCGCTGCAGAGCAGTATAAAACCGGTGAGTGCTGCATGTTTAATTTTCATAGAAGTAATACCTTTTCCTTCATTATGCTAATTCGTATGAATTGTTATGTCATAGATTCAATAGTATATAAAACATATTTTTTAGAATTAATAAATACTAAAGTACAATTAATATGTGTTGTTATTATGGTTCCGTTTTTATGTTGTAATGCAATAGAAGGATATCGTGTATCGTGTTGTTTTTGCAGTGCCTGAATAGCGGCACTAAAGTCTTTTTTACGGGCGAAAATATTTTTCATTGAGATACGTATAAAATCATCTTGTGAATATCCGGTAATAGTTTTCATTGCAGTATTGCATTCAATAATTTTACCATTCAAAGTTGAAAGGCAGAGCGCAATGGGGGCTTCTGAAAAAAGACGATGATAACGGTTTTCTTCCTCAGAGACTGTTTTTGCTGCACGGGAACATTGTACACGCAATGCAATCATCTTGACGATCTCAATAATAAATAATCTGATAGTTTCATTCCACTGAACATGAGGAGGTTTTTTGGTTGCACAAATATCAAGCGTGATTGCCCCTTCATATACCGTGCCGATTTTAATCGGCAGGAAAATAATTTTTTCCAAATTAAGGGTTTTTACGAAAACCCCGGCAATATTTCGTGCAGTTCCTCGCAGCAGCAGGGGAAATTGTTCAATAAAGCTATCGAGCGTTATTTCAGAAGCATCGTGATGTTGGTATTCATCAATAAATTTTCGCGGAAATTTTGAACCGAGTGACGGACGAATACCATGTGCGCACCATTCACGTACACAAACACAATCAGCTTCAATGAAGGTATTATAACATACTCTGCTCAAATGAAACGCAGGGCCGATGGTTTCGAGAATTGCACTGATACATTGTTCATTGGTCAATGTCATATCGGTAATATATTTAAAAATATTTTGCCGCAGTGAATGAAGTGTTAGATGTTCATGGTGTAATGTTTTTAATGTTTGATATTCGCTGTCCTGATACAACGCATCAATACTGTATTCAGCCTTCCGGCTGAAGGACCGGCATACTTCAAACTCTGTTTCACTAAACCGTCCCTCGCGTTTTGCAGTGAATTGTATACCGACATATGGTATGCCCTCGGCATGTACCGGCAGCATAATAATATCATTCATGGTTTGTAAATAGGTCAGTATTAAGCGAGTCGTTTGTGGTACATGATGTTGTTTTGAAGCGTTATGCATATATGCTTTCGTCAGTTCATCATAGAGCGGGCGAAATTTCTGTATCCATTGTTTGCCGTTTCCCTGCCATATTCCATGTTTATTCAATATATGAAGAAGGGATTTGATATGTTCAGATGCTGCGGTATTGAACACCGGTGTGCCCGGCAGGAGTGTTATATTTTCCATACCGGGAGTGTTTATATCTGTAATAATTTTATGAATGGTATTATTTGTCGTATCAGTTATGATAAGTGCTGATACGGCAATATCGAACATTGATTCCCGTAGCCATGAAAGATGAGCACGAATATTTTTTACAAGACGGTTATTAATCATTCAAATGTTCCAAGATAATTATTGCATTAAATGATTTTCTCTCTTCATTTAATACAATAAAACCCTATATCCTACTTATATAATATACACAAAAATATTTGTTTTGCAATATAATTAAATGCGCATTAATCTTGCTGGCGGTATAGTACGCATACGAAAATAGTTTGAGAACAATGCAACCGCACTGGTATTATCATTCATTAATACGCTTAACAGCTGCTGGTGTTTCACGTATACTGTATCGAATAAAACATGGAGGAATACTATTTCACGATATCATATACATATTAACGGTATCGTACAGGGTATCGGATTTCGACCATTTGTATATCGTTGTGCTCATGAATGCGGATTAACCGGATTTATCTATAATGATGATTCAGGGGTTATTATAGAATTGCAGGGCACTGATGCGCAGCTGCACCGATGTATGAAAAAAATCAGTATACCGCCGCCGCTTGCATATATTGATCAGATGAACAGTACGAGTATCCCTGAATGCAGTGAATCAGATTTTATTATACGTCCGTCCCCGTCAGGGACTGAGAATAAAACATATATTTCTCCGGATATTGCCGTTTGTGATGAGTGCCGTGCTGAACTTCTAAATCCGTCTGATCGGCGCTTTCAGTATCCGTTTACCAATTGTACAAACTGTGGTCCGCGTTTTACTATTATCACGGGGATACCGTATGATCGCCCGAAAACGACTATGGCGAATTTTACCATGTGTACTGAATGTGCTCATGAATATGAAAATCCATTGGATCGTCGATTTCATGCGCAACCGAACGCGTGTCCGGTGTGCGGTCCGCGTTTACGTTTATATGATAATAAAAAAACACTGCTTCATTCGGACAATCTGATACAAAAAACAGCAGATTTAATACACGGCGGAGCAATTATTGCCGTAAAAGGACTAGGCGGTGTGCATATTATATGTGATGCAACGAATGCGAATGCTGTTGCGGCATTGCGTATGCGTAAAGTAAGACAGGGCAGACCTTTTGCAGTAATGATCGCTGATAGTGCGATCGCACAACAGTATTGTATAATGAATGAAATTGATTGTATGCTTTTTGATTCAGAGCGTGCGCCAATTGTTGTTTGTCAAAAAAACGAAGTTGTATCATCTTCATCCTTTAAACCGATTGCATCGGATACCGCTCCGGGTTTAAATACATTTGGTATACTGCGTCCGTATACACCGGTTCATGTTTTACTTATGGAATACTGCAAGAATATTCCCTTGATTATAACGAGCGCCAATCCGTCGCATGAACCGATTGTTACCGGCAATAATGAAGCGTTTGATCGGCTTGCTGATATTGCTGATTATTTTCTTTTAAATGATCGGCCGATATATACTGCGTGTGATGATTCGGTTGTATCTTCATTTAATGGTGCGCCATTTATGCTTCGCCGCAGTCGTGGGTATGTGCCGCATCCGATCCGCTTAAATAATGAACTGCCCCCAATGCTGGCACTTGGTTCACACCTGAAAAACACGATTGCGGTAACACGCGGGCGTGATGTTTTTTTATCACAGCATGTCGGTGATCTTGAAACTGAACGGGGATATCAGCATTTTTTAAAAACAATTGATCATTTTACAACAATTATTGGTGTTCGTCCTGAATATGTTGTCCATGATTTACACCCTGATTATATTAGTACGCAACATGCACAGGAAATGCCGTTGCCGAAAATCGGTGTCCAGCATCATAAAGCGCACATTGCCGCTGTTGCGGCTGAACATAATTTCACTGATGAATGTATCGGTATTGCATGGGATGGCAGTGGGTATGGTGATGATGGGACACTATGGGGTGGAGAGTTCTTTATCGGGAAACCGGTGCAGCTGCATCGTGCAGCGTATTTCAAACCGTTTCCGCTTATTGGCGGTGCAGCAGCAGTACGGCATCCTTGGCGCTTGGCACTTACTATGAATCGGAATCTTGCCGATAGCAATCATTGGCTGCATTCCTGTGGAGTTGATTTACGGGAATGCAATAATATTATGAAACTTATTAATACGCCTTCATCTTTCCCGTATACTTCTTCAGCAGGGCGTTTATTTGATGCAGCGGCAGCAGTATGCGGTATTCGTCCGGTTATTGAATATGAGGGGCAAGCAGCTATTGAATTTGAAGCGCATATCAGTACATTACCGAATGAGCATGATTTCTATTCATGTTTTCAGATTGAGCATACTGTTGACCGGGAACCTGCTGTTGCGGCTGCCGGTGTCAAACAAATGACAACCTCTATGCCGATGACTATTGCAATGGCTGATGTTTTTACCGCAATGCAGTACGACATTCAACATGCTGTTCCCGTGTCAATAATTGCAGGACGCTTTCATATGACAATGGCTCAGGTGCTGTATACAGTATGTCAAAAAATAAAAAAACATACCGGTATTACAAAGGTAATACTCAGCGGAGGGGTGTTTCAAAATATGATATTGCTTGACGCAAGTTATCGTCTTTTACAACAAAGCGGATTTAGTGTTTTAATACCAAGTATGGTGCCGGTCAATGATGGGGGTATTGCACTTGGACAAATCAAATATGCCGGTGATACACTGTCGTGAGGCAATACCTGTGATAGTCATTATTTCATATGATGACAAACGTATACATTATTTACGTTTTCGTTAATTAATAAAAAACAGTTACCCGAAGACGCGGCGGTATACGAAAGCAGTGATAATATATATATGCTTTTAACGTGCTTCATTTTACGAGAAAAATATTCTCATGAAATGACAGTACTGATTTATGCATACTACTTATATACTTCGTTATTACGGGCTTGCCGCTGTATCGGAAAAACAGTATACTTGCAGTAACATTAATGTGAAGGAATACAATATGTGTTTGGCAGTGCCGATGAAAATTATCAGTCGTCATGATACTATCGGAATATGTGAAATTGCCGAGGTTACCCGTGAGGTTAATCTGTCGCTGGTTGATGCGCATATTGGTGATTGGGTTATCGTGCATGTCGGATTTGCCATACAAAAACTCAATGAAGAAGAAGCTTTAGAAAAACTTCGCTACTATGAAGCAATTGGACAATCTATTGCTGCTGAAGAATGATTATATCCGTATTGGTATGAACCCATGAAATATATCGATGAATTTCGCTCATCATCTGCCGCACAAGCGCTTGCTCAAAAAATAACAGAAACGCTTGACGGGCGGAAAGTAACCCTGATGGAAATATGCGGTGGTCATACACTGTCTATTTTTAAATATGGGCTGCTTGATCTGTTGCCGGATTCAGTGCAGCTTATTCACGGTCCCGGTTGTCCGGTATGCGTGACTACGAATGCATACATAGATGCTGCTGTTGCGCTTGCAGCACATAAGAAGAATATAATCTGTACGTTTGGCGATCTGATGAAAGTGCCCGGCTCAACTCGTTCATTGCATGATGCAAAAGCTGCCGGTGGTGATATTCGGACGGTATATTCTCCGCTTGATGCACTTGCTCTTGCTGCTGACAATCCCGCGCACATTGTTGTTTTCCTTGCTGTTGGTTTTGAAACAACAATTCCGGCAAGTGCGGTTACGGTTAAAACAGCATATGAGCGGCAGTGTGGGAATTTTTTCATTCTTTCAGCACATAAAATGACTCCTCCGGCGATGCAGGTTATTGTCAATGATCCGGAAATAGCACTCGACGGCTTTATCTGTCCGGGGCATGTTACAACGATTATTGGTGCGGAACCGTATCGTTTTCTTGCTGATGAGTTTGCACTGCCGTGCAGTATTGCCGGTTTTGAACCGCTTGATGTGCTGCATTCAATTCTTCAGTTGTGCCGTATGTATGTTGAGAAAAAAACTGATATTGCTATTAATTATTCACGCGCAGTACGTCCGGAAGGAAATATTGCTGCACAAAAAGTTATTGCTGAGGTATTTAAACCGGCTGATACACTATGGCGCGGATTCGGCACGATACCGATGAGCGGATATGTTCTGGCTGATACGTATGCTGACTTTGATGCTGTACGAATGCTTGATTATACTCCCGAACCGCTTTTAGAACATGCCGGGTGTATTTGCGGTGACGTGCTGCGCGGAAAAGTAAAGCCGACTGCATGTCCCTTGTTCGGAAATACCTGCACTCCTGAAGCTCCCGTTGGTGCGTGTATGGTTTCTTCTGAAGGTGCCTGTGCGACTTATTACCATTATGGTCGGTAGATTTGCCGGGGATAATGTAAATAGTGTTTTTTATCAATAGATGTGTGCGACAGTATTACGGCGTTGTTCATCAGCAAGCATTATGTAATAAATAATGCTTTATATATGGGGGGGGGTAATAATACAACGTTCATATCTTAATGGTGTTTTTATTATAATAGAAATTATATAAATATATTATCTCATTGTTTGCCGCGTTTGATTGTTTCGCGGATAATATCAATACGGCTTTTTTTATCACTGCGTATGTGTGCTATTTCCTCCGGCGTGTAATGCTCATCAATAAAGGAAACAATATCGAACCAGACAAACCAGCAGTCAAAAACAGCACGACAGGGGAGACCGTTATTCATCGTGCGGCAGTATTTAAAGTTGATTTCCATGCCCAGTTGTTTGCATCGCGGAATAATACGATTATCATGTTGTGTTCGTGTATCCATGAATTATGTTTTTTGCTCCTTTTTACGAGCTGCAGGGAAAAGAATATTATTTAATATCAGGCGGTAGCCGGGAGAGTTTTTATGCAGCGAAAGATCAGTCGGCGGGTCTCCGACAAGATGCATATAATCTTCCGGATCGTGTCCGGCATAAAATGTCCAGGTGCCTTTGCCGAGATCACCGTGAATATATTTCACCCGATCACTTCCCGATGTTTCGCCAAGTATAGTAACATTTTCTTTAATGGTATGTTTTTGAAAAGCGGTTGTTTGCCCAAGAAATCCTTTGATAGTATATTCATGGTTTTGTGTCAGCATCGCCGGTATCGGGTCATATTTTGCAGAAAACTCAAAAAGGGTGAAGGTGTCGGGGTTATAATAGAGACCTTCTTTACGAACATCAATATCAATATCTGAAAACTCATAAATCATTGGATCAAAAATAAGATTAAAGTTTTCAAATGCAAGACATTTTGAATAATTGATTTTCTGTTGAGCATCAGGGGTAATAGGGGTTCCGTCGATTGCGGCAGGAATAATATCAAGTCCGGCAGCAGCAAGCGCAATATCAAATGAATCACATGCACTGCACATAGCAAAAAGAAATCCGCCATCATTAACATAGGCTGTAATTGCCTGCGCAACAGCAAGTTTTTCTTCGCGAACGGTTTTATAGCCAAGTTTGAGCGCATCTTGCTGAAACTTCGTAACCCGCTTTTGATACCAATCAGCATTATGAAAGGAGGCATAAAACTTTCCGTATTGACCGGTAAAATCTTCATGATGTAAATGAAGCCAGTCATAATCAGTAAGTTTGCCGAGTAGTATTTCTTCATCATACAGTTTATCGTATGAGATCTGCGCATATTCCAGTACCATCGTTACCGCATCATCCCACGGATCATGGGTTGGCGGAACGTATACAGCAATTTTCGGTGCTGTATCAAGATATATGCGTTCCATATTTTGCTGTGCAATCTCACCATAAATTGACTGCATGGCGCTTTCATCAACAGCAGTATAACTGACGCCCAATACGGCAGCACGTTCACGTACAGCTGGAATATCCGGTACAACAAATGAGCCGTTATGATAATTGAGGAGCCATTCTGCTTTCATGCCCCGCTCAAGACACCAGTATGTTAAACCATATGCACGGAGGTGGTCTGTTTGATTTATATCCATATAAATGAGTATTTTTCCGGCATATGCCGGATTGAAGAATGGTGCTGCTGCACATATACACACGAGCACTATAATCAACGATATGAATATACCGGATGATTTGTATAAAGTATTATTAGTGCAGGATTTTTTTCTATTGGTGCTGCTGAGAGAGTGAGTTTTATAATTGTTGTATTGTATGCTGTGATGTTTTCTTGAGAATTCTTTATTGTTGGATGAGGTGATTATTTTCATACAATCATACCTTATTAATATCATACGTCATGAACAATTGTAATATCCGGTTATTACTGTATACCCTTAGACGTCGTCTGACAACTAAAAGTTGCGGTATGAAACAACAGAGCAGGCATAAGTATTGTGCAATGACGTTTTCCTATTTTCTTCATTGCGTTGAAAAATGTAGTATCGTGCTATACGGCAATGTATAGCATTACAGAGAACGGGCATTAAAACATTTGTATAGGTCTATTTCCATTAATTTTAATATCTCCGTACCTTGACACAATCAAAGAGCGTTCTTATATTCTCTTCATTCGGGTTGATCGTCGGAGCCTGCCGATGTTCCCGGAGGAAGAGTATTTCATTCGAGTACAGTATTAACGACGGATAGAATTATGAAGAAAGATGCGAAACATATGAAAAATGCTCACAATGATACACCTGATATCAAAAGTGCACGTGAAATAGTTGAAGAAAATATTTCTCAAGGAGAATCGGTAAAATCCGGTAAAGGAAAAAAGAAAAAATCAGAGCGTGTTTCAGCGGACAAAGCTGCACAGATACTGAAGCAATTGAGTAATGAGAATACAACAATAGCAGCTGAACGCGATGAATGGCGGGAACGTGCACAACGGATAGCAGCAGAATTTGAAAATTATAAAAAACGGCAAGTGAATGAACGGGCTCGGGCAGAACAAACTATTTATGCCGGTATTATGCTGGAACTTCTTGATTTGATTGATAATTTTGAACGTGCAATGGAATCAGCAGAGCAGGGGCATGATTTTGATGCAATGCATAAAGGTCTTGAACTTATTCATAAGCAGCTCTCGGATGTATTGAAAAAATTCAATGTTGAAGAAATAGCTGCCGAAGGAGCAGAGTTTGATCCTGATCGCCATGAGGCATTTATGACGAAAAAGAGCAGCACGGTTACGACTGATACCGTTGCTGAAGTCTTTCAAAAAGGATATATAATGGGTGACCGCATTCTACGTCCTGCACGAGTATGTGTTGCCCAACCATCGGATGATCCGGAAAACGAGGAAAGCGAATCCCCGTGCACGGAATCCGATAACAATGCAACAAAATAAATTAAGAAACCAATATTAACGGTTTTATACAAAGGAGAAACATTATGGGTAAAATAATGGGAATAGACCTCGGAACAACGAATTCAGTTGTTGCTATTATGGAAGGCGGCGATCCGAAGGTATTACAGAATGCTGAAGGAGCCCGGACGACCCCATCGGTGGTAGCACTGACTAAAAAAGGCGAATGGCTGGTCGGGCAACCGGCAAAAAATCAAATGGTGACAAATCCGTACAATACGGTTCGTAGTATTAAACGGTTTGTGGGCCGGCGGTTCAGTGAAATTGAAAATGAAATTTCTCAGGTTCCGTATAAAGTTATTAAATCATCGAATAATGATGCACGCGTTTCCATCGACGGGAAAGAGTATTCACCGCCGGAAATTTCAGCAAAAGTTCTGATGAAAATGAAACAAACAGCTGAAGAATATCTCGGTGAACCGGTTACCGAAGCAGTAATTACCGTTCCTGCATATTTCAATGATTCACAGCGTCAGGCAACGAAAGATGCCGGTAAAATTGCCGGTCTTGACGTGAAACGTATTATCAACGAACCGACTGCGGCGGCATTATCGTATGGGCTTGATAAAGCACATAAAGATCAGAAAATTGCGGTTTTTGATTTCGGTGGCGGAACATTTGACATATCAATCCTTGAAATTGGTGACGGGGTATTTGAAGTTAAAGCAACGAATGGAAATACTCACCTTGGTGGTGATGATATTGATCAAGTATTAATGGATTGGATTTGCGAAGAATTTAAAAAAGGCAATGGTGTTGACCTGAAAAAAGATACTATGGCAATGCAGCGTATCAAAGAAGCTGCGGAAAAAGCAAAAATTGAACTTTCCGGAAAAATGGAAACGGAAATCAATTTACCGTATGTAACTGCTGATTCATCCGGACCAAAACATTTAGCAATGACTCTGTCACGTTCAAAGTTTGAGCAGTTAATTAGCGATTTAGTTGAAAAAACACGTCAGCCATGTGAACAATGTATTAAAGATGCCGGTATGTCAGCATCGGATATTGATGAAGTTATTCTTGTCGGCGGTTCAACGCGTATACCGATGGTACAGGAAGTGGTTAAGAAAATTTTCGGAAAAGAGCCGAATCGTTCAGTAAACCCCGATGAAGTCGTTGCAGTCGGTGCAGCAATTCAGGGCGGGGTACTCGGTGGCGATGTAAAAGATGTATTATTGCTTGATGTAACCCCGCTTTCACTTGGTATTGAAACATTGGGTGGTGTTATGACAAAGCTTATTGAAGCGAATACAACTATTCCGACACGGAAAAGTCAGGTTTTTTCAACGGCAGCCGATAATCAGCCGGCAGTGAGTATTCATGTTCTGCAGGGTGAACGGGAAATGGCGCAGTATAATCGTACCTTAGGAAAATTTGATCTTGTCGGGATTCCGCCTGCACCGCGCGGTATTCCGCAAATTGAAGTAACGTTTGATATTGATGCAAACGGTATTATTCATGTTTCAGCGAAAGATATGGGTACCGGTAAAGAACAAAAAATTCGTGTTGAATCATCAAGCGGCTTAAATGAAGAAGAAATAGAAAAAATGCGAAAAGATGCGGAAGCTCATGCTGATGAAGATGCAAAAATTCGCGAACGCACCGAAGCCCGTAATAATCTTGATTCAATTATTTATCAGACTGAAAAGTCAATAAAAGATTATGGCGATAAACTTCCTGCGGATGATAAGAAAAATATTGAAGAAGAAATTGCCAATGCCAAGAAAATTGCAGAAGATACTGAAGCAGATACGGAAAAAATGAAAGAAGCACTTGAGAAACTGAATACCTCAACGCATAAACTTGCTGAAATATTATATCGTGAACAAGCACAACAGCAACAGAGCACCGGCGGTGCCGCCCCGGGCGGTGATGCTGCCGGACCTGCCGGCAGTGGCGGATCCGGGCAATCGGATGGCGGAAACGATAAAAAGGATAATGTCGTTGATGCTGATTTTGAAGTAGTTGACGATGACAAAGAAAAAAAGTAGTGTATAAGCACATGAGCGGGGATACTGAATAAATATTCGGTCTCCTCGCTCAATAATGTATATACTGTCAGTAACGAAAAAACATCGGCATGGTGTCAGCAGTAACCCATGCCGCTCGTTTTTATGAAGGTAGCATATGGCGTCAAAACGTGATTATTATGATGTACTGGGTGTCGGAAAATCTGCAAGCAAAGATGAAATAAAAAAAGCATATCGAAAAACTGCAGTTAAATTTCACCCGGATCGCAACCCCGGTGATTCTGCTGCTGAAGATAAATTCAAAGAAGCAACAGAAGCGTATGAAGTCCTGATGGATGATCAAAAGCGTGCTCGGTATGATCAATATGGGCATCATGGTCTTGATGGTATGGGTGCCGGTCCCGGCGGGTTTGGTTTCAGTAGTGATTTTAGTATTTTTGAAGGTATGGAAGATATTTTCGGTGATCTGGGCGGCATTGGTGATTTGTTCGGCGGCTTTTTCGGCGGACGGAGTCACGGGGGACGCGGACGATCCCGTGTACGACGCGGTCAGGATCTTCGTATACAACTAACGGTTGATCTGGAAGACGTGTTGAATGGACGCGAAACGAAAGTTGAAATAAAACGTCATGAGCGGTGTGATCGTTGTCACGGCAACGGTGCTGAACCCGGTTCGTCACCGCAAAATTGTCCGACGTGCCAGGGACACGGTGTGGTTATTCAATCACAGGGTTTCTTTTCAATTAAATCGACGTGTCCGACGTGTCATGGTCGCGGACAAAAAATTACAAATCTTTGTAAAAGATGCGGCGGTGACGGGTTATTAACGAAAGCCCGTACATTAAACTTGAAAATTCCTTCCGGTATTGAAAACGGTGTACAATTGCGTATTTCCGGTGAGGGTGATCATGAACCCGGCGGCGGTCCGTCAGGGCACTTATATGTTAGTATTATTGTTAAACCGCATCAATATTTCCGCCGTGATGGTGCGAATCTGATATGCTCGCTTCCGATAAGTTATACGCAAGCAGTTCTTGGTACACAAATATTTGTTCCGACATTGAAAGAAAAAGTGAAATTACGAATCCCGCCGGGGACGCAGCCGGGGAAAATATTTCGGTTACGAGGACAGGGGCTTCCGTATATGCAGGGACGCGGACGCGGGGATTTAAATGTGATAATTAATATTGATGTTCCGCAGTCAGTTAATAAAAATGAGAAACGGCTGCTTGAAGAATATGCGGCACTGCATGGTGATACCGATACCCCCACGCCGCTTCCGGGGCGGCGCTGATATTTATAGGAACACTACGGCAATTCTTTTCGGAAAACAATATTGCTTGACGTTTCGTAATATGGTACTATGCTTGTGCTATGGAAGATATACAATCAACATCATCACCTGTTTTCGATAACAATAAACATGCCAACAGTATAAAACAGGAAATTACGCGCGGAATAATTACTCTCATCAGTGCGCTTGTTATTGCTGTTATCATTGCAGCATTATTGCGTATCTTTGTATTTCAATTGAATATTATTACGTCAGGTTCAATGAGTGATACTTTGCATGTCGGGGATACGGTTCTGGTATCACAAATAGCGGCGAAAAAAATACGGCAATTATACCTGACTGACAATAATGGTTCAAATATACGCGGTGCGGTTGTTGTATTTCATCCGCCGGGGAAAATAAAAAAAGACATGGATTTTGTGAAAAGAATTATTGCACTTCCCGAAGAAACAATTTCTATACGTTCAAATACTGTATACATTAACGGTGCAGTGCTTGATGAAAACTATATACGGCATTTTCCAAACTGGTGGGAAGCGGACACTTCGTATGATGCTGTCACAGTTCCCGCACATTCATTCTTTCTTCTCGGCGATAATCGTGCTAATTCAAATGACAGTCGTAATTGGGGGGCAGTTTCTGCTGATAATATTGTTGGTCGTGCCGTTGCAGTTGTATGGCCGCCTAAAAATTGGAAAACATTGTAATGATACCGATTAAGCGTTTGTCAAAACAGCGGATGATGCTGGTTTTCGGTATTTTTCTTTTAACGTTTCTTGTTATTCTCATTCGAATTATTGCAATTGTCGTTGCTACTGATGGTCCGTGGATGGTCGTTAAGAATAGCGGGTATGCTGTCCGTAATGTCAATGTACATCATCCGCGCGGACGTATTCTTGATCGGAATGGGGAAATGTTCGCGTTTAGTGTTCCGACGTATGATATATTCTTAGAAAACTTTCGTATACATGACATTACCCTGCCTGAGTATGAGCGTTTGTGTGATATTGTCGGGTATAAGTATAAGCGCTTATGCACGGCATATTCAAATAAACCGGAGGCGCAGTATTTTCCGTTAAACGTTACGGTAAACAGTACAACCCTGACCGAACTGGAGGCGCTTGATATTCTCGGGTTGAATATACGTGCAATTAGAGATCGTCGGCGTTATAAACGGGTGTATCCGAATAATCGTCTTGCATCACATGTTATCGGTTTTGTCAGTAAAGACGGGAAAACAATGGAAGGGATTGAATATCAATATAATACCCTGCTTTCGCATATTGACCGAAAACGTATCGGTGATGATACTGCCGTTATACCAAGTCATGACATACAGCTCACGATTGATAAATACATTCAAGCGATGGTTGAAGATGAATTGCGGCGTGCATTTAATAAGAATCAATCATATGCAGCGACATGTATTGTTATTGATCCGAATGACGGCGGCATTCTTGCGTGTGCAAACATGCCTGATTTTAATCCGAATACATATAATACGTTTGCGGCGATGGAACGGCGTAATCGGGCATTGATTGATGCGTATGAACCCGGTTCAGTTATGAAAGTTTTTACAACATCGATAGCATTGATGGAAGGGGTTGTATCATCAGATACGACTTATGTCTGCCCGGGCTATAAAACAATTGGCAATAAAAAAATACATTGTTGGCGTAAACACGGGTCAATACATTTTTCAGATGCCGTTAAAGAATCCTGTAATACCGCTATGATTGAAGTTGCACTTTCCATTCCCAAAAATAGTTTTTATAATTTTTTGCGTTCATTTGGATTCGGAAGCCGCACGGGTATTGATTATCCAAGTGAATCACCGGGGATATTACGGCCTGCGGGCAAATGGGGGGACTTCACTCGGGGGTCAGTTGCAATCGGTCAGGAGATTTCTGTCTCGCCATTACAGTTAGTTTCAGCAGCGTCGGTTATTGCTGCTGACGGTATTTTATATCAGCCGCATTTTCTTGATTCGATCTATTATCATAATGGCACGGTTATGACACAGTATCAGCCGATGCGTATACGGCAGGTGATGACACCGGCAGTATGTAAAAAAACTCTTGAGCTGTTACGTACTGTTCTTGAACCGGATGGTACCGGTGCAAAAGCGGCGATTGACGGATATGATCTTGCCGGAAAAACGGGGACAGCACAAATAGCGAAATCCGGCGGCGGGGGGTATTATTCTGACAGATGGAATACCAGTTTTATCGGATATGTTCCGGCGGATCATCCGCAGGCAGTTGTTTTATTGATATTTTATCGTCCGAAGGGTGACATTATTACCGGCGGTGAAATTTGTGCACCGGTTTTTCAGCGGATAGCAACACGAATGGTACACCGATTAAACATTTCGACTATTCCGGAAGAAGCATTATCGGATACAACAATGCAAACGCATACGGCAGCCGCTTCGGAAACAGGGAGTACATCTAAATCAGTTGTACGAGAAGCAGGTGCAAATACAATGCCGAATTTTGATGGTCTAACAGTACGGGAAGCACGTGAACTTGCACGAACATATAATATATATCCGTATATTGTAAACAGCGGGTATGCGGTTCGTCAGGATCCGCCGGCATGGTCTGAACTTGGCGATGGACCGCGCAGTGTTACAATATGGTTCAGCCCTGATACTCTGGAAGGCGGTAGTGAGTGATATGCATATGCTGTTGTCTTTTTTTGACCGTCTGGGGATGATCTTTATCAATACCGGCATGCATATGCACGCACTTGATATGCTGGCATTGTTTACCCATACACTGAAATGGTATCATCTTATATTATTTATTCTTATCATTATTCCAGTATTATCGGATGCCCGCCGTCAATGGTTCGTTGTTATCATATCATTAATTGTCCTGCTGATTGTTACCAATTGGTTATGTACACAAATAAAACTGATGGTTGATCGTCCGCGTCCGTATGTTCATTGGGGATTTGTCCGCATTGTTGTTCGTGCCGCATATGACGGTATGAGTTTTCCCTCAGCACATGCGGCGAATATTTCAGCAGCTGCGGCGTTTTGTTATTTTCTAAAACCGAAATCTTCGTTGCCGATAATAACACTTGCCCTCGCCGTTTCGTTTTTACGAATATATGCCGGAGTGCATTATCCGACTGATGTTATCGCAGGAATGATATTAGGGATATTAACCGGGTATGGGTTTTATTCTTTTCTTATACGGTTGCGCTTTCGTTCACGTCGAAAAACAGCATAGTCAAGCTGAGAGTATATTGTTATCAGTCATACTGATGCGGCAAGCAATCAGCGCCGGTATTATGCATTTGCAATTTCATCAGGCATGGTATCAAAAAAATCTTTCAGTGCAGTTTTCCAATCAGGCATGACGTCAAGCCCGATTTTTTGCAATGCGGCATTTTCAAGAATACTATGCTGTGGTCGTGCAGCAGGTGTGGGAAATTCCGCGGTGCTGACCGGTGTAACGGTAATACCAGTTTTTCCTGCTTGTTTAAAAATAGCCTGCGCAAAGTCATACCAGGTGCATGAACCGTGACAGGTACTGTGATAGACGCCATATTGTTCACTATTAAGCAATTGAGCTGTTTGAACGGTTACGGCACGGGTAAAGGTTGGGGTGCCGACTTGATCTGCAACAACACGAATCGTTTTATGTTCCTCAGCAAGGCGGAGCATCGTTTTAAGAAAATTATTGCCATGATGTCCGCATAACCATGAAATGCGCAGAATAAAATGTTCTTTGAGAATTGAGCGAAGTTTTTCTTCACCTTCAAGTTTTGTTTTACCATATACATTTATTGGGTTTGTTTTATCTGTTTCTTTGTATGGTGTTTTTTTCTTGCCGTCGAAAACATAATCCGTTGAATACATGATAACCGTAGCGCCGATATCGCGTGCTGCTTGCGCAATATATCCGACTGCTTCACAATTTACTTTATATGCGCGTTCCGGTTCATGTTCAGCAGTATCAACGGCGGTATATGCTGCCGGATGAATGATATAATGCGGTTGGATTTCTTCAATACAGGAACGCAGTGCAACCTCATTCGTGATATCACATTCATTAATGTCAATACCGGTTACCTCATGATGCGGCGAAAAATAATTAACCAAGTCATAGCCGAGCTGTCCTTGTGCGCCGGTTACAATAATTTTCATGTCATTGCCTTTTTGGTATTAATGATAGTGTATACGGTAATATATATATTTAATACATTCAGTTAAATAGAGTATTAATTCTTTTTCATGAGCATACCACCGGTCGATATTCAGTTCTTCTGTTTCGGGAGTGGGGTGGGTTACCATGACAGTAATGCCATGCGGTTCTAAAACCTTTCGGAAAATATATTGAGCACGTCGTGTATGATAACTTGAGGTAACGACTATTAATTTTGTAATAGTGTGTTCATTGCAGTAACGTTCAGTCATACGTGCTTCATCATAGGTTGAAGAAACAAATCCGTGAATCTGAAATGCAGTGCGTGGTATGCCGGCGTGTCGTGTTGCGTAATCTATCATATCGTTGTATACGGAAAGAATAGGGATATCTTCGGTGAGTAATTTTAGTGTCGGTCTATCATATGCATCGCCGGCAAACATAACTAAATTTGAAACAGTGCCGTTTTTATATAAAGAAATACCATAATCAATACGTGCTTTTTCCAGTGATAATATTATTGCGGTCGGAGCAGGAGTGAGCGGATCGTCAACGGTTAATAATGACGGGATATGGTCAACGGCTGCGCCGAATAGTACTATTAAAAAAACACCGATATAGACTATTCGGATGAACCCGCGATTCCCGCGTGTCGGTGTGTTATTTTCTTGCTGTGTTACAGGTAATTCCATATGTGCCGGATATCATGAAGCTTTTTCGTCTGTTCGTCAAGAGATAAACCATCGTATCAGATTATTATCGCCGTGTTTTATGTGTTGTTTGTTTCTGTTGAGTGAACCGGCGTATCAGATGGAGGAAATTTTCATATAATTCATCAACTTCACGAATACCAAGGCGCTGTGCTCCGTAAAAGTAGAGTAGTGTGCCGATTCCCATAAAGAGTATCGTTAAACCGGCATTCAGAAATGCCGATTGCGCCATTGCTGTACCACATAATTGCAGTGCTCCCCAGAGTGCTGCTCCCATCACGACTGCAGATATAGTTGCACGTGCTGCTGTGGTATAGATGCCTTTTCCTTTTAATGTTCCGTACTGTATCTGAAAAATAATAAATAACCATATAAAATTCAACAGTGCACCACTGGCGATAGCTAATGCAAGACCCGGAACCCCCAGTGTTGTTTTTAAAAGTACGCAGAGAATAACATTTGTCGTTACTGAAATGAAACTGCCGATAACCGGGTATAGTGGTTTCTGAAATACATAAAAAACCGGCGCCATGATACGATTTGATGCGTAACCGATCATACCTGCACAATATGCCATCAGTATATGCGCGGTCATGCGGGTATCAGCAGGGGTAAACTTGCCCCGTTCATATACCAATCGAATGATTGGTTCAGCCAGTATCAGTAAACCAACGATTGACGGAATGATAAGTATCAGATTGAGACGAAGTGCATGGGCGAGATTGTTTTTAAGTTTATTCAGATCGTTACGGGCATGATTATGGGAAAGAGTTGCGGTGGTAACCGTACCAAGTGCGACGCCGAAAATACCAATCGGCAGATAAATAAGACGGAATGCATAATACATGCCGGCGATACCGGTATTAAACGATGAAGCAAAATTAGATGAAATAAAAATATTCAGCTGTGTCGCTGCCATACCGAATACGGCAGGGATAAGCATAAGAAATATTTTTCGCAGACCGCGATGTGCAAAAGTAAAATCAAATGCCGGAGTAAAGGAGAATTTCGTTTTCATCAATACCGGAATTTGTACCAGCATTTGTGTAATTCCTCCGGCAAGTACACCGAATGCCCACCAGAAAATTGCCCGTTCAGCAGGCATGCCGGTGAGTATTAACACACCGCCAACAATAACAGCAGCGAGATTGAACATTGCCGGTGCCATTGCGGGAATGAAAAATTTACCATGTGCATTGAGGATGCCCATTATTGTTGCGGCAAGTGATATAAAAATAATAAACGGGAACATAATCCGCAGGAAGAGAACCGTTGTGTCAAATAATGAGCATGCTTCACCATTAATGGTTATCCAGTTATTTAAAAACCCCGGAACATATAGTTTCATGAGTGGTGCAGCAAAAAGTTCAACAAGAATAAGTAATACGGCAAGTATCCAGAGCACTGTTGTTAATACCATGGACGCTAATCGCCATGCTTCTTTTTTCTTTTTATTAACTAAATAATCAGTGAAAACAGGTACAAACGCTGCGGAAAGTGCTCCTTCAGCAAATAATTCGCGCAAAACGTTTGGAATGCGAAATGCGGCAAGAAACGCATTAGCCCATCCGGATGCTCCGAATAATGCCGCAAAAATGATTTCCCGTACAAGACCGAGTACCCGTGAGGTTAAAACTGCAATGCCAACTTTTCCGGCAGAACGGGAAAGCGAAGATCCGGTTTGATGCGGTGTTTTCTTTGGTGTTTTTTTATGTGATGTTGTTTTTGTTAACGGCATACTGTGATGATGTCATTATTGCTGCAGCTTGTCAATTGATGTGCGGCATAATATTACGAACGCCGGGTTTTTTTCTTCTGTACACGAGAGGATGTTATTTTGCGTGCTGCAGCGGTTTTTTTTCGTGTTGATTTTTTAACAGTATTCTTTTTCTTTGCTGCAGGTTTTGTTTTTTTCCGGGCGGTTTTTTTTACTGTCTGAGTTTTCTTTGTTTTTTTCCCGGCGGACTTTTTATTATTCACCGGGCGATCATTGTTTTTATGTGCTGCAGAAATCCGGCCTTTTTCAAGATAATCGACAAATCGCTGATACATGAGTAATGGTTTTACCGAATAGGTTTCCAGAACAATTGTACCACTATAATTCATGGAAATAAGAGCATCGGTTAATTGTTTCCATTTTATAAGCGGGGTATGTTTCGAATCATCAACAATGCCGGATGTATCACGAACACGGATGAGTGTAATTCGATTGCTGAAAGTTTTCAGATACTTTTGCACTCCTTCTCCCATTGCGGCTGCGGCAAGATCAAGGCAGAGATGAAAGTTTGAAAAGGTAACACGCTGCATAAGCCATTGCAGGTCGCCAATATTATCGCCAAGGTAGAAAAATTCGCCGTTTTCAGGAAGAGAACGCATGTTTTCGATAGCTATCGGTACTGAATACAATTTACTCCATTGCATAATCTCTTTTAACGAATGAATAAGATGTTCAAGCGTTTTTGAACGATACCATTTCCATGAGGCAAGACCATTATAAAACCCGAGATGCAGGGTCATCCATTTTGCTTTTAATTGAGCAGCAAGCCGTATTGCATTATGGTGGTATTCAATTTGTGCAAACTGAACTGTCGGCATACATTCAGCGAGATTCATGGTATGCGGGGTATGAATACTCAGGGTAACACCATGCTTTTCAGTTAATGCAGTGACGTTATTGATGCGTTTATCTGTCCATGTTTCCAGCCGATGTACGGGAGCACCGATATCTATTTCAATATGAGAAAAACCCGATCGTACCAATTCGGGTAATGCTTGTTCTATCGGCTTGTCCGTAATATGTACGCCAAACCCTGCTCGTGGTAGTTTTATTCTATGTGGCATACTATACATGGTAAACTGTTTTGCAATATGTGTCAAGTCTATCAAGTAGAAATTGTTATACTGCTGTTGTTATCAGTGAAGAATTGTATCTGCTGTCATTATAATCAGAGAATATACATAGTATGCAGAGTGTTCGTATGTCGTTATTGCTTCAATAATAGTTGCTGAAATGAAACCTATACAATGCTGTACATACTATTTCCTATAACAATAGGTATATTATACGTATTCTCGAATAACAAGGCTATACAAAATATATCGGTTTTTGCATTTATAGTTCAATGCGCATTGATGTTGTTATCGGAATCAGGTTAAAATCTGTACGTGCGGAAATTATCTTCGTTGCTAAACGTCCGGTACAATGACAGGGTGCAAGCGTTCGGACACCGAGTGTGTGTAATGAATCCAATGCCGTATTGATTTCAGTAGTGCTGTGTTGATACCAATGAAACCCGCCAATGATGGTTATCGTATGGTGTTTGGGGATGTATTTTTGAATATGCTGCACAATCGTTGTTAAAGGCGGATGAGCGCAGCCGGTTATAATAATCGTGCTTGATGAACCGATATGATAGAGCGATTGTTCAAATATCGGCACTTTATTGTAAATGCCGTGCATTTCACCGCTTGAGAAAATATTGCCGGCAATAAGTTGTTGGTTTGATATTTCCTGTATAGGGTTTGAAAATGTCGAGAGCTTTTGTTTTGTTTCATTTGAAAAATGACTGCCAATATACACCGTTGCAGTATTATTATAACGGAGCAATTCAAAGATACCGTTCACATGATCCCAATGATCATGTGAGAGAATAATATGGCGAATAGTTTTCGGGTCAACGGCGTTTCGCAGCATGGAGCGTATTAGAAATCGTCCGTGTGAAAAGGTGTCAAAGAGAATAGTGCCATTGATTAGGAAGGAAAGCCCCCAGTATCCGAAACGTCGGCGTAAACGGGAATGTGATTCAGCGATAACATGAAACTGCATATCGTTTATTGAGTATCCTTTCATAATGCGGAATACTGCACTCTTGCAGCAGTATTATATCTGCAGTATCTTTTTGAAAGTCCGCAGTATTTCTGTATGTGCTTCAAAGGCAAGCGCCGGATAGTCGGTAATGGGAAAAAAGGCGGCGTCCTGTGCATCATCACCGGCTTTGAGTAATGAAAAATCATTTACAGTAATATAATATGCTTGGATGACAACATTTTGTCCGGGTGTAAGTTCACTGTGTGATCCAATAACGGTGAGAAACCGATTGATTGTTCCGCAGAGTCCTGTTTCTTCTTTCAGTTCACGAAGGGCGGCTGTTTCGGGAAATTCATCTCCCTCCATATATCCGCAGGGAAAACACCATTTTCCAACTTTTGGAGCTTCACCGCGTTTAACGAGTAAAATTTCATTATCGCTGTTCATAACGACAGCAAGAGCAACCGGCAGCGGGTTGATATAATGAATCCATCCGCAGTGGGGACAGTATCGGCGTGTTCGTCCATGTAAAAACTTTTGTGATAATGATGTTCCGCACTGAAGGCAGTATAATGCCTGCATAGATATTCCTTTGAGTTACGGCATGGTAGATAGCCGGTAAACGACTTTCACCGGTGCAATGCTGTGAAAGTATTTGTACACTATTATATACTATCATGTCGGTGCATATACTGCAAGTTTCATAAACAGGTTGTAATTTTATAAACAAGAGTATATCTTATGTTTACAAGTATAATAATATATGTCATTGTGCATAAAGCAGTATATGCGAGACGACAGGTGAATACATGATTACAATACGCTCATATCAGGAACAGGATGCACTTTCAATTGAAGCAATTATTCGACGGGCGTTTACACTTACGGCATTTGATGTTGACCCGTTAGTGCCGACCGGGACCAGTGCAGAAGTTGCATGGCGGGTATGGGCATCACCGGCGCTGACACGTGCGGATGAGGTAAATACGTGTTTGGTTGCTGAAGATAGTGATACATCAAGCGTATTGGGGTTTGTTATTTTTGGCGCTCATAATCGGTATAGTAAAATTTTGGGCAAGAAAATCGCCTCCATAATTCTTATTGCGGTGGATCCTGATCGCGGGATGGAAAAAGGGATTGGAACCGCGCTCCTGCAGACACTTATAGAAAAACTTGCAGCAATGGATTTTCGTTACATCTCCGTTGGTACTGATACCGATAATATGGCGGCAATGGGGTTATATCAGAAATGCGGATTTCGTACCGTATTAAATTGGGGGAATTGGCGGTTTTATGCTGATCACAATATGCTGCCGGAGGTTGTACTGCCGCAATCGGATATCATTGAACCCGTGCATGAGGGATTTGATAAAGATACCATAAAAGCATTAGCCAGTCTTTTTGGTCGTCCGAGTTCATTAGTAAACGACAAACGGTTTTCACAGCAGGTGCGAAAAAACTTCGAAGAAGAGTTTATAAAAAATGTTGTTAAAGATATTAATGCGAATACTATTAAAGCATTGGTGTTGAAAAAAGATGATATGTCCGCCGGTCTTGCAACATATCAGGAAGTTGACTTTCTAACTGAAATAACCGGAAAGCCATGGATACGAATACATGATTTAAATATTATTCCTGTTGCCCGTTCACAAAATAACGGCACACGGCTTTTATTGAGAACAATGCAGCAGATTGTTTCCGAATACGGCGATGATAGTATCATTGAAGTTTTTTGTCCGCTGAATAATTGGGCAATGCATAAAGTTTTAATGAAAGCACATTTTCAATTAGTTCATTGTGATACAACCCTCCATTTAAAAATCGGTTAATTTTCAGGTTGCGTTTCGTGCGGCAGCACTATACAAAGAGCAGTATGTATTCGTAAAGGTGTTCTCATTCGATAGGTGCTCTATGAATTGAGATGCATTCAATATGATGAATACAGTTTCATATGATATGCATTCGTTGAATGCAATAAAAACAGGCATATGATACACACGAAATATAGTAATAAAAAGGTTCAGCTGATATGAGTGAATTACCAAAAAGATATTCGCCGGATACCATTGAAAAAAAATGGTATGATGTGTGGATGCATAATAATTACTTTACCTCAACGCCGAGCGATCGTCCGCCGTTTACCATGGTTATTCCCCCGCCGAATATAACCGGTGTACTGCATATGGGGCATGGTTTAAATAATACAATTCAGGATATACTTATTCGCTGGCGGCGTATGTGCGGCGATGAAGTATGCTGGCTGCCGGGAACTGATCATGCGGGGATTGCAACACAAAATGTCGTTGAACGGTGGTTGAAAAAAGAACACCATAAAACACGTGATGATGTTGGACGAGAACAATTCCTGAGGTATGTTGTGGAATGGAAGGAAAAACACGGTTCAACAATTCTTGAGCAATTAAAACGAATGGGCTGTTCATGTGATTGGTCTCGAACGCGCTTTACCATGGATGAGGGGCTTTCGCGGGCTGTTCGAGAAGTATTTGTTCGGCTGTATAAGAAGGGTTTAATTTATCGCGGGAATTATATTATAAACTGGTGTCCACGCTGTGGTACGGCGTTGGCAGATGAAGAAGCGGAGCCGAAAGAAACACAAGGATCCTTATGGCATATTCATTATCCGATGGAAGACGGTTCACCGGGGGTTACTGTTGCGACGACACGTCCTGAAACGATGCTTGGTGATACGGGAGTTGCCGTACATCCTGATGATAAACGATATACGGCGCTGATTGGCAAAAAAGTACAGCTGCCGTTAACCGGACGTTTAATTCCGATAGTTGCTGATGAGGCGGTTGATCGTGAATTCGGTACCGGTGCGGTAAAAGTAACGCCGGCGCATGATCCGGCTGACTTTGAAATTGGAATGCGTGCCGGTTTAGAAACATTGAATATTATGAATCCTGATGCAACGATGAATGATATCACTCCTGCGGAATATCGCGGGCTGGATCGCTTTGCTGCACGTACAAAAATAATTGCTGATCTTGAAGCAAGTGAATTTTTAATTAAAACGGAAAAGCATACGCATAATGTGCCGTATTGTTACCGGTGTAATTCTGTTGTTGAACCATATCTTTCGACACAATGGTTTGTTCGTATGAAACCGTTAGCGGAACCGGCAATTACTGTTGTGAAGAACGAAACAATAACATTTTCACCGCCGCGATGGACGAAAGTATATTTAAATTGGATGGAAAACATTCGTGATTGGTGTATTAGTCGTCAGATTTGGTGGGGGCATCAAATACCGGTTTGGTATTGCAGCGACTGTGAGCAGATGACCGTTGCAGTAACAACTCCGGAAACATGCGAGCACTGCGGATCAAAAAACATTCAGCAGGATTCCGATGTTCTTGATACATGGTTTAGTTCATGGTTATGGCCATTTTCAACATTCGGATGGCCGGACAGTAATACTGATATGAGTTTCTATTACCCGGGAAGTGTTCTTTCAACGGATTCCGGGATACTGTTTTTCTGGGTAGCACGAATGATCATGGCCGGTCTTGAGTTTACGGGAGATATTCCGTTCTCGCGCGTTATTATTCACGGAACGGTGCTTGACGGCAAAGGGCACAAAATGAGTAAGAGCAAGGGGAATGGAATAAATCCGCTTGAAGTCATTGACGCTGTCGGAGCAGATGCGCTTCGCTATACGATGGCGCGGTTGGCTTCACCGGGGCATAATCCCCGTCTGGCATTTAATCCGCATGAGCAGAAAGATGTAACAAAAAATTCATTTCTCAACGGAAAACATTTTGCGAATAAAATATATAATTCAGCACGGTATGTACTGATGAATTATAATAATGAAAAGCTGAAACCGGTATCTGAGATTAATATGGATATTGCCGACCGATGGATTATTTCATCATTTTATGAAACTGCCGCTCGGTGTGATACGGAACTGAAAGCATTTCGGCTGAATGATTATACACAAACGGTGTATGATTTCCTGTGGCATACATATTGTGATTGGTATTTAGAGATTTCAAAAACAAGTCTGTACAACGGAACTGCAGAACGACGATGCGATGTGTTGTCAATACTATTCCATGTACTTGAAGGAACAATGCGGCTGCTGCATCCGGTTATGCCGTTTATTACTGAAGAGATATGGCAGCGTCTGCCGAATAAACAAGGCGATTCGATAATGATTGCACCGTTTCCGCATTATGATGCGGCGATGATTGATCGTGATGCAATGTCCGCGTTTGCATTGATTGAGCAGGTTATTAGTGCGATTCGGAATATTCGCAGTACTATGAATATTCCGCCGGATAAAGAAATTACAGCATATTTTATTGGGAGAGAAGATGAACTTCATCTTCTTAAGAGTGTGCAGTCATATGTTGCGGCACTGGCAAAAATCACAGTGTTTCAATTCGGGAAGGACGCACCGGCACAATCTGCGTCAGCAGTTGCCGGCGGAGTAGAAGTGTATTTGCCGCTGGAAGGATTAATTGATTTTGATGTTGAAAGAAAACGGCTGAACAATGAAATTGATAAAATTGAAAAGGAACTGGTGAAAACAGAGAAAAAACTTTCAAACGATAATTTTATATCCCGTGCGAATCCTGATGTTGTTGAAAAGGAACGTACTAAAAAGGATGAGTATTCTTCAATAATTACTGTATTGAAAAAAAATCTTGCTGCAATTTCATAATTCTCTTTGTATTGATCTGATATCTGATGATACCATGTCGCAGTTAAAATATTTTGCCCTGTTAAATGTATTATTCTAATTGCCGGCAGGGGGCAATGTTTAACGGTCAGCAGTATAGAATACGCTATGAGAACAGTGTTGCATATACAATATACGGATTGCTGCTGTAATAATGGTGAGGGATTATAAAAACAATCGGGCAGATGTATACCATATTACTATACTGATATGGTGTATGGGTTTCATTGCAGTATACATATTGACAATGATTCATTATGTAAAGTATAGTTTTATTACATAAATCAGGTACGGGAGCATTACTATTGCTGCATTATTTAAAATAATTACCAGCTTGTTTTCAACACGGGATAACAGAAAAAAACTCCTGCAGGTGCTGAGTCCGGCGTATATAAGAAAAGGGATTTCCTATATTTTGCGGGGACAATTTGGGGCACTGGCGGCAATTATTCGCAGTAAAGCAGTATATTACCGTAAAAAAGTATTTGGTGACAAAGATGAGCGCCCCCTTCCGCTCAGCAGTGCAACAAATATCATTCTGCCGGCAATACCAAAAATAAAACCACTGAAAAAAACAATCGATATTATTATACCGATTTATAACGGGTATGCATTTCTTTCGGCATTGTTTCAAAGTATTTATACACATACACATTCACCGTTCAGGTTAATCCTCATTGATGATGCCAGTTCTGATAAACGGGTTCGTGCTCTTTTACGTACGACAGCAAAGAAACGACGAAATATATTACTGATCCGTAATGATCGTAATTATGGTTTTGTAGAATCAGTAAATCGTGGTGTTCAGGAAGCAACAGATGATTTTGTTATTCTTAATACTGACACTGAGGTTCCGAAGGGTTGGTTGTCTCGTTTAATGACGCCTTTTCAGGAGAATATGAAGATTGCCAGTGTTACGCCAATGACCAATTCGGGGCGTCTATGCAGTTTTCCGGTTATGCTGCGTGATAATGCATTGTTGAACGGTCAAACAACGGGATTTATTGATACGCAATTCAGCAGGATTAACGTGAAGAAGACCATATCGGTTCCAACGGGGGTCGGTTTTTGTATGGCATTTCGGAAAAAAGTTGTTGATGAAATTGGTATGTTTGATGCTGATGCATATCCGCGCGGATATGGTGAGGAAAACGACTGGTGTATGCGGGCGATGAAGCGCGGGTACACTCATTGTATTGCCGCAAACCTATTTGTATATCACAAACATACCGGTTCGTTCAAATCGAAAGAGAAAGCACAGCTGGTGGATATGAATGCGCGGAAACTGCGGCAACGGTATCCGCGATATCCTGTACTTATACAACAATTTGTAAATGCCGATCCGCTTCGTCTTGTGCGTGATAGTGCAGCAATGCTTATTGCACAAAATACCCGACAAAAAAAAGTAATGTTGATTATCGATCATAATCTTGGCGGCGGTGCCGGACAGTATGCACATCAATTGATAACAGAACAACGAAAAAAGAATATTGTATATCACCTTCAGTATAACACCTATGCACAGAAGCGCACTCCATATCGTTTTACGTTTTATGATGAGCGGTATACTGCTCATTTTCATATATCGGACACGCAGGAGATAGTATCATTTTTTACGCGAACCGGTTTTCGGCTTGATACTGTAATTATTAATAGCCTTGTTTCGTATACTGATCCGCTTGCAGTACTGGGGCATATACGTGCTCTTCAAAAGAAAACACATGCACGAATAATTCTGCCGCTGCATGATTATTTTCCAATCAGTCCGGTTTTTACCTTGCTTGATGATACCGGAAAGTATAGCGGTGTTCCGAAAAAAGGGGTGTATGCATATTGCGGTCAGCATACTCGTGTCATTACCTCAAATGCTGATTCGTATACAGGGGCGCGTTTCAATACTATTGCATACTGGCAAAAAGAATGGGGGAAATTTTTAAAGCAGTGTAATCAGATTATCTGTTTTTCTAAAGCCTCAAAAGATATTTTACGGACAGCATATCCAAAACTATCACCCCGTGTAATGACCGTGCGTCCGCATAGGGTTGATTATATTAAACCGATATCGCTTACTTCGCATAAGACTGCAACACTGCATATCGGAGTTGTCGGTGTTATTCGACATGAAAAAGGACGTGCAATTATCAAAGAAATGCTTTCTGATATCAGGAACAATAAACGTGATATGAAAATAATTATATTTGGTTCGGTCCATCCTCCCATGACCGACCGTCATTTGAAAGTAACCGGACGGTATACCCATGCCACATTACCGGCAATGATTACACAAGAAGCTATTGATATATTTTTTCTTCCGTCAATATGTCCTGAGACGTTTTCATATGTTGCTGAAGAAATTATGCATATGGCGCAGCCGCTTGCGGTATTTAATATTGGAGCACCGCCGGAGCGGGTTCGTCGGTATAAAAAAGGATATATTATTAATGCTGTTTCAGCAGATGCCGCAGTGTTGTTTTTTGAAGAATATCGGAAAAAACGTGTGCTTGCCCGCCGCAGGAAATGAGCACTGGTTATTGTAAAAGAATAAATTCAACACGTCTGTTTTTTCGTCGCCCTTCAGGAGTGTCATTGCGCGCAATAGGGTTGTTTTCACCGAGCCCTTTTACTTCAATTCTGCTTTCATCAATATTCCATTTTATAAGATAATCAGCAACTGCCTGAGCCCGCGCAAGTGATAATTCCAGATTATATGCGCTTTTACCTTTATTGTCGGTATGTCCGCTGATTTCAATACGATTGCCCGGGTAGGCAACTAATAATTTTACCAGACGGCGCAATTCAGGATAACTTTCCGGTTTGAGTTTTGCGGAATTATAATCAAAGAATAAATTATTAATACGTATTGCAATATTATTGGCAACTGCATCAGCAATCGGGTACATAATTATATTAATAACTTTTTCAGTGAATGTCGTTTCATTATGTAAATCAATATTTTGTGAAATTCCAAGATACCCGTCTTTATCGGCAAAATAACCGTATTTTTTTCCTACCGGCAGTGTTAAGGCAAATTTTCCGGTTTGCGGATTGCTGTCGGCATATCCTATTAATTTTCCGGTATGCAAATCTTCCCATCTGATAGTTGCCTGCAGGGGAGTCCCGTCGGGGTCGGTAACCGTACCTCGAATAAGCACAACGATTTTCGGCTGCAATTCGGGCGGAACGGATAATTGATACAGATCAAGTCCGCCTTGACTTGAAGAACGCATTGCTGCAATGTATGCGTGATTCCCTGAAGTTGAAACAACATACCCCCAATCATGCTGTGGGGTATTTATTGCTTTGCCAAGATTAACCGGCTCCTCCCATTCAGTCCATGAGTTTGGACTTTTACGAACAGTTTTAAAAACATCAAGCCCGCCGAGTCCGGCATGACCACTGCTTGAAAAATATAATGTTTTACCATCAGGATGCAAAAAAGGAGTGCGCTCTGCATAGGGAGTATTAATAGCAGGTCCGAGATTGATGGGATCACTCCATTGCTGACCGTCCCATTCACAAATATATATGTCGGTATTGCCGGCAAGATCACCGTGGAAAAGAGCATCTTTCGGGTGATACTCACCGATACCACCGGGGCGATCGCTGACAAAAATAAATGCATTACCGTCCGGCGTAAATATTCCATCGCTGTCGAAATACTTACTGTTTAATGGTCGGGGAAGCGGTCGAACCTCAGACCACCCGCGGATAGTCATTGATGAATAAAAATTATCACCGTTTCCATATCCGCCTTGATAATCACCATACAGCACAAGTTTTGTGCCGTCCGGTGATATACTGTTCGCGGAATCGTTATAGGGAGTATTAATAGTATCATCCAATTGCTGTGCTGCTGACCATCGCCCGTTTTCAAACGTTGTGAGGAAAATATCTTCATCATTGTGCCCATTCGGATTTATACTGGTAAAGTATAGGCTTTTTCCGTCAGCGGTTATTGAGGGCAAATAATCATCAGCGCTTGAATTAACACGCGCCGGCAGCGGAATAATATTTATTGGTGTATCGTCGGCACTGAATATATCAAATAAAGCATTACATTTTTGTTCAAGGAGAGGAGTATGGAAATAATTCCGGTATTCATGCAGCATCATGAGTGCACCACCCCAATTTTTTGCGTAAATATCTTCAGCAAGTATTTTTTGAAGTGCAATAAAGGAAAGTTCCGTATTCGGGTGTTTTACAATGAAGGCATGGAAGTTTTTATCATCAAGCGTTTTTTGAAATTGGACTTCAATACGTTCGATTTTATGAACGGTATTCGGATTATTTGCATTGAGGTGAACGTGTTGTACTGAAAAGAAAAATATGGCAATAGTCATAATAAAAAGAATAAATTGTTGTCTCATAGTTATTACCATAATAGTATATAATGATTATATTAAAACAAACATTCATGCAGATACAATTACTACTATATCCACATTTAATAGTTTCGACAATTACTATATCATATTTGATTGCTATTATTCTAAGCTTTTATTAATAAATAATTAGTAATTATATTGAGGAAGAGTGTATTTGCTGCATTAAAACTGGAAGTAAATAAACGGATGCGGGGTTGCTGCGGCGATATGATACAGCAATATTGCAACTGCAAGCAGTACCAATGCTTTACCGTATGCCGGTAATGCAACGAAATAATCAGATAATGAATTAATCCATTTGCGCGGTGTAAAATGAACGGCGAAGGCGAATGCAAGAATAGGAAGGATAAGCGGCTGCTGTAGCAGTGGTTTTGAAAGGTCAAAAATATTCGGTGCAGCGCTTATGAGATGTGTAATGTGTTTGAAGAAACCGCTGCCAGGATTAATATGGAAGAGCTG